>Ga0228702_1002342_pt1 | contig 10970 bp, 7 predicted proteins | sample McNCre217_Aug_MG_2_FD_178018 | JGI IMG/M metagenome (GOLD analysis project Ga0228702, IMG submission 178018) | Freshwater microbial communities from McNutts Creek, Athens, Georgia, United States - 20-17_Aug_MG | ecosystem: Environmental > Aquatic > Freshwater > Creek | place: USA: Georgia... | reverse complement strand
GCTGGTTGGTTCTGCATCGAAGGAAGAGCGTCCGGCGCTCATCCAAGCCGGTCAGGTTCTTGCCGAAAAGGTAAAGGCCGCTCTAGAGATCGCTAACGCGGCCGAGGTTCACCTGAACCAGTTGATCTGGAAGATCGAAAATGTCGTCATCGAGGGAATCCCTGCCGGTGGCGAAGAGAACTTCACCGTCATTAAAGAGGTCGGCACCAAGAAGGCATTCGACTTTGAGCCACGCGACCACGTTGCCCTTGGCGAGCTGCTCGACATCATCGACATCGAACGCGGTGTCAAGGTTTCTGGCTCACGCTTCTACTTCTTGAAGGGCTGGGGCGCACGCCTCGAGCTAGCCATGATGAACATGGCCCTAGACCTAGCCAGCAAGCACGACTTCACCGCACTAATCACCCCGACCCTGGTTCGCCCAGAGGTTATGGCTGGCACCGGCTTCCTAGGTGAGCACTCGGATGAGATCTACTACCTGCCTGCCGACGACCTATACCTAACCGGTACTTCAGAGGTGGCGCTCGCCGGATACCACCGCGACGAGATCATCGATCTTTCAAACGGCCCACTGCGCTACGCCGGTTGGTCAACCTGCTACCGTCGCGAGGCCGGTTCGGCCGGTCGCGATACCCGCGGAATTCTGCGCGTTCACCAGTTCAACAAGCTCGAGATGTTCAGCTACATCAAGCCTGAAGACGCCGAGAACGAGCACCTAAAGTTGCTTGCCCTCGAAGAAGACATGCTTCAGGCCTGCGAGCTTTCATACCGCGTTATCGACACCGCGGCCGGCGACCTCGGCTCGAGTGCCGCCCGCAAGTATGACTCTGAGGCCTGGGTGCCATCACAGCAGACTTACCGCGAGCTAACTTCGAGCTCAAACTGCACCACCTACCAGGCTCGCCGCCTCAACGTTCGCTACCGCGACGAGAACGGCAAGACCCAGACCGCTGCAACCCTCAACGGAACCCTGGCCACCACCCGCTGGTTGGTTGCGATTCTTGAGACCCACCAGCAGGCTGATGGTTCGGTGCGCATCCCAGCTGCGCTTCGCCCTTACCTTGGCGGCGTCGAAGTTATCGAGCCAAAGGTTCGCGCTTAGCCTGAGGGCCTCGCCATTATGTCGACCACACCAATCGCGACCGGAGACGATCGTTGGCTCATTGCCATCGACATTGACGGCACGCTGGTGCACGACGATGGCTACCTTTCACCGCGAGTTGTCGCCGAGGTCGAACGAGTGCGTGCGCTCGGTCACGAGATCATCGTTGCCACCGGTCGCAGTGCGGCAAACGCCATCCCGGTGGTCAATTCGGTCGGTATCAAACGCGGATACAGCGTCTGTTCAAACGGTGCCGTAACCATCGAGGTCGACCCGGTTCATCCGCGCGGATTCAAGCCGGTCGAGGTCATCACCTTTGATGCCAGCGCAGTGCTCAAGCGACTCATTAAGCATCTGCCCGACGCGCACTTTGCCGTCGAGACCGCGAATGGCGACTACAAGTTTCACAAGGCTTTTCCGTCATACGCGCTCGGCGATAACAACATCGAAACCCCGCTCGACCAACTGATGAGCGAGCCGGTCAGTCGCGTGGTCGTGCTTTCGCCTGGTCAGTCGGTAGAAGACTTTTTGGATGTCATTGCCGAGGTCGGACTGCACTCGGTTTCGTACGCCATCGGATACACGGCTTGGCTAGACATTTCGCCGCAGGGCATCACGAAGGCTTCGGCACTCGAGGTGCAGCGAAAGGCGCTCGGCATCGCGCCGGATCGCGTGATCACGATGGGTGACGGTCGCAACGATATCTCGATGTTTGAGTGGGCTCGCGCCGGCGGCGGCTTGGCGTTCGCCATGGGTCAGGGCCCGGATGAGGTCAAGGCTGCCGCAACCGCGGTTACCGCCTCGGTCGAGGATGACGGTGTGGCCCAGGTGCTCGCCGCATTCGAGGGCATTTTGTTTACGCACGACGCCGTCTAGCTTCGGCATCAAATTTCTCGGGTCGACAGCCGGCGGTTTTTGCTCTAAACTGGGACACACGGAAGCGTGCCGGAGCGGCCGAACGGAACAGTCTTGAAAACTGTCGTAGTTAATAGCTACCGTGGGTTCAAATCCCACCGCTTCCTCCAGATAAAACCCCAGCCCTAAAAAGCTGGGGTTTTTCTTTGCCCGTGGAACCCTCCGAGTTTGCTGTGAGGGCTGGCAATGCCAAGAGCGCGCAGTTAAACTGGAGGTTCATGAAAAATCCATTTGCGCGCAAGAATTCGGCCGATCTGAACAAAGCCCCTCGAGGTTTTGCTCGTCACGGTCGCATCCGAGTGCAGTCAAAGGGCAGCGCCATCGGCGGCCTTGTGGTCAAGGGTTTGGCCGCGGTTTTGGGTGGAGCAATCGCCATCGCGGGTATTTCGGTTTGGGACATCACCAACAGCATCCGTGCCAATGGCATCGAGCTTCAGGGCCCAAAGGTCACAGCAGCTGACCTAAAGGGTCCGATCAACATGCTGCTCATCGGCTCAGACAGCCGCCAGGGCACCAACTCGCACATCTTCGGTAGTGAGACCTCGGTCTTGGCCGACGTAGAAATCTTGATTCACATTTCGGCCGACCGAAAGAACGCGGTTGCGCTCAGCTTCCCGCGTGACCTAATGGTGCCGTGGCCAGCTTGCCCTAGCACCTCGGGCGGCTCGGGTTACCTCCCGCAGAGCCTAGGTCAGATCAACGCGACCATCGCTAATGGAGGCCCTGGTTGCACCCTGCTCACCATCGAGCAGCTAACCGGCGTGAAGATTCCATACTTGGCGACCATCAACTTCGGTGGGGTAATCGAAATGTCGAACGCCATCGGCGGTGTCGACGTTTGTGTTGCTCGCCCGATTCACGACCAGTACACCTTCTTGAACCTCGAAGCCGGGCTGCACAACCTCAAAGGCATGCAGGCGCTTCAGTTCCTTCGCACCCGTCACGGTGTTGGTGACGGTTCTGACCTCAGCCGAATCTCAAACCAACAGGTTTTCTTGACCTCGTTGCTGCGCAAGATCAAGAGCGAGGGTGTGCTCAACAACCCGATTCAGCTCTACTCGCTAGCGAATGCGGCCGCTCGCAACATGCAGCTGTCAACCTCGCTTACCGACATCAACACCATGATCGGCATCGCTTCGGCCTTGAAGTCAGTTGACCTCGAGAAGATGACCTTCCTACAGGTGCCATCACACGGCGGTCTTCCTGCGCCATACTCTGGCCGAGTAATGCCTAACTACGACCAGGCAAACCTCATCTTCCAGAAGTTAGTCAACGACGAGCCAATCATCATCGACAAAGCCAACACCGGTTCTGGCGCTGTCGCCCAGGGTGGCGCTACTGCCACCCCAACCGCAACTGCAACCCCGAAGCCTGGTTCAACCGCGACTGCTTCGGCAACCCCGACCCCAACCGCCCTGCCAGACTGGGCTCGCGGAACCAACGCGGCAACCACCACCTGCTCGGGCTAAACCCGAACCAACCATCTTTTTCAACCTCAGGTTTCGGTCTCGCTCAGTTTCGACTAAACTAGACCAGTCCGAGGAGTCGTCGCATAGCCCGGTCGAGTGCGCCCGCCTGCTAAGTGGGTAGGGAGGTTAAATCTCCCTCGAGGGTTCAAATCCCTCCGACTCCGCCACGGATGATCCATCCAGGCCTTTAGCAAGCCTGGGGTTTACAAGGTCCTGCAGACCTAGTAAACTTCTAAAGTTGCCTAGGCAACGAAAGCAACACCAACGCGTTTGTAGCTCAATGGATAGAGCATCTGACTACGGATCAGAAGGTTGGGGGTTCGAGTCCCTCCAAGCGCACTAAAAGTAAAAGCCCTGTATTTCTACAGGGCTTTTCTTGTTTTCGTAGCAGTTGAATGGCGGTAGAGCCGGCAATCGGGGATAAATGGAAACCGATGCCCGAAGGCTTCTAGACGAGCTCCGCAGGAAACTCGCTGGCCTTCTGCACCCGGGCAATAATGCCAGATGCCCTGGCCTTCACAATGGCTTCAGAGCGAGTGTGGCACTTAAGAATGCGGAAGATTCGAATCGTCTCTTGGCGCACAGTTGATTCGCTAAGCAGCACGTGCTTGCTAATTTCTGCGTTAGTCAGGCCGTCAGCGACATATTGAAGAATCGTAACTTGGCGAGTGGTCAACTCTTGAACAGAAATCTCGTCAGACACCGGAGATGCGACCGGTGTGCCAGCTTTCGGCGCGAAGGCTACGCCTTTGGTGTCCATGAAAAGGCCAGCAAGGTTGGAGAGCAGCGCGGCGTCACCTTTATCAGGGTAAGCACGCTCGTAGTCTCCAGAGAATGCAAAGAGCATCACGTCGGTAATGACGCCGTTTAACTCAATTGGCAAACATGCGCGCGTTGAATGTTCTAAGGTCTCGTAGCTAACACTTCTCGATCGAACGCTAGAAGCCAAGAAGTTGTCATCCCACGCAGAGATCTGCGCTTGCGAGTCGTCGGGGATGTCTCCATAACCGGCCACCTGAACCAAGGATGACTTCTGGTCGAGCAAATAAATGGCAATCCCACGGCACATTCCCTTGAAGAATTCGTTGTGGGTTGCACGGCGACATAGGTCTTGGGCGTTTGCACTCTCAGACAAGATACGAACGGCCATCCTGAGCGCATAGTGCTTGTCAAGAGATGCAGTTGGTTGAGTCTCAGTCACGTTTCCCCCATAGATTGACGGCCCAATCCCCGCCGTTACTCAACTGTAGTCCGAACTACAGACGCAAATATCTGGCTATTTAGCCATTCCTGCGGTCTAGACCGGTCTAACCCCAAGTCGAGACCGTATCAGCCTCATATGCCTGCCGTTACCTAGATTGTGAGGCAATATCTCCCTCCTGCTTGGTTGCTGGGACGACGAACCTCACAGCCGCAGTAACCATCCTGGTAACCGCGGTTTCTAACCAAGAAAAGAAAGAGACATTATGTCTAACAACTCGTTCCGTAAGGGACTCGTTGGTGCGGCTCTTCTAGGGCTTGGCGCGTCAGTTATTGCGGGCACCCCTGCATTCGCTGCGACCATTACCCTAACCCCATCAGCTGGTTCTACTTACACGACTGTGCTATCAAGCAGCTTCGATCTGAACTCAATCTACGCCCCAGGTACTCTAACCGGAACCGCAAGCGACAACAGCGTTAGCTACTTGATTTCAAATCCTTCAGGTGCAACTCTTGAAGTTGGTGACTTCAACGACACAGGAAACTACCAGACTCTGGACCACATCAAGGTTGGTACTTCGAGCGACGCTGCGTCTGCTTCAGCCACATCATTCGTTGTTAAATCAACCGGTGCAGCTAGTACCTCAAATGACCTGGTAATAAAGGCAACTTCAGCCACCGCGGATGTTTCTGTAACTGTTCAGGCGTTTACCGACACCGTGCGCTCAACCGGTCACATTAACAAGCTTGACTCAGATGTTGAGTCAGCGTCACCAGCTCGCACTGTGAACTTCATCACAGGGTCTGAGGTAACTCAATCTGTCGCTCTAAAGCCTCTAGTGGCTGGTTCGCCTGCGACTGCAACCGTTACCTTCGGTAACATCAACGTTCAGGAACTTGACTCTTCGGCTCTAACCGCAGTGTTCAAGAAGAACGGTGGAACATACGACACCGCAACCGTTGCACTGAACGATGACAACAATGGCTTTCTGCTTACTGCAGATGGAGCCCTTTCGGCAAGTGACATTGTTTCGGTTAAGGCTAAGTTGCGTAACGACTTGGGATCTGACCCAATCACCTATTCATATTCAAACACCGACACTTCATCAGTTCTTGCCAACAGCACTGCTGGTTACGAAAAGATTTCTCTATCAAACTCTGCAAACATCGCAACAAATGACGGAGATTATGACGTAAACAAGCTAGTACGCGCAGGCACCACTTCGGTGTCATTCGTCGCGGCTTTCACCAAGGATGACGCAAAGTCTGTAAACCACAAGGCAGTAGATGCCGGCGAGCCTGTTCACGTCACAGTGACGAAGGTAACCTTGGCTTCAGCTTCAACTGTTTCGCTAGGTGGCAAGACCCTAAAGTCAACTGATAGCTCGGTTGACTACTACACCACCACTGATGCAAACGGTAAGCTAACCTTGCCACTGACCGCAACTGGCAAAAATGCCGACGAAGTGCGTGTAACCATTGCCGCAGTCGGCACAGAAGTTGCCAAGACCGTTGATCTAGCTTGGCAAACCGCCGCTGCTAGCTCATTGGTGGAGACCTCTGCTCCTCTTTCTGGTACCCGCGCATTCGCAAACGGTGGATCAGTAAACGTAGCGTATGCTCTAGTCGACCAGTTTGGTCAGCTATTCACCAAGAAGGACTACTCATACCGTTTGCACATCGCTGTTGACGGAAGCCTAACCCCTGGTGACCAGTACGCAGCATTTAGCAATGGTGTAGCTTCGGCAACTATCATCGATAACGATCCTTCTGAAAGCAACAACATCTCGTTCACCGCGTCATACCAGTCGCAGACCGGAACCGATGCTTGGTCTGGAGATCACCTGACCACCGGCTCAGTTACCATCTACAACCACAGCGCCGCTGTTCCAAGCAAGGTATCTATCGATGTGTCTAAGCTTGCGAACACCAACGGTTCTAACAACCCAGTACAAAACACAGGTGTCCCACTAGCAGCAGACGCTGTAGCCGCTAGCGACCTACGCGTTGATGCAAACACTCACTCAGCTCCTGGTTTCACCTCAGCTACTGGTGTTCGCGTCACTGGTGTTGTAAAGGTCGCATCTGGCGCAAATGCCGGTTCAGTTCCAGTTACCATCTCTGGCAATGGACTCGCATTCACCGTCACGAACGCGGACTTCACTTACAGCTCACTTGGTTCGATCACTGTTAACACCAATGAGTCAGGTGTCTACACCGTCTACGCCTTCAGCAACACTGCTGGCGACGTAACCGTTTCTGTAGCCTCTGGTTCAGTTGTCAAGACTGAGACCGTGACCTTTGCAAGTGCTGCCCCTGCGGATGGCGCAACTCTAGCTATCACTGCACCGGCTGTAGCTCAGAACGGTACCGCAGTCTCAGTAAGCGCGCTACTTGTAGACGCGTACGGCAACCCAGTTACCGTGGCCTCAGGTGACACTCCTAAGTTCAGCCTGAGCGTAAGCGGAATTGGTTCGGCAACCGCCGTTACCACCACTGATGCAAACGGTAAGGCTTACGCCACTGTTACCTTCGGAGCCAACGAAATCGGTACCGCAACTATCACCGCAACCTACAAGAACGTTGGCTCTGACACCCTGTCAGGTGACGTGGTCAAGGCAACTGCAACCATCGCGGTTAGCGACCTTGCTAAGGCTGCTGCTGACAAGGCTGCTGCTGACAAGGCTGCTGCTGACAAGGCTGCTTCTGCAAAGACTGTTACTGCAACCACCTCTGTGACCTCGTCACAGGTTGGTCGCGCAGTTGACGTTTCTGTCAAGGCACTGAACACTGCAGGTACCGCTGCTGCTGGTCGCACCGTGACCTTCGCCTCAACCGGCGCTGGTTCACTAACTGCAACCTCAGCTGTTACCGATGCAAACGGTGTTGCAACCGTGAAGCTTCTTGCAGGCGTAGCTGACAACGGCGATGCTGTTGTTACCGCAACTGTAGATGGCGTCAAGGCAACTGCTGGCACCGTAACCTTCGGCACCACCGACGCACAGCTTGACATCGTTGCTAACCGCGTAACCGCAGTTGCTTCGTACTCAAAGGGTAAGACTGTTGCGCTGTATGTTGACGGTGTAAAGGTCTGGTCAAAGCTTTCAGTTTCTGACTCAGACGTTGTACTGAACTACAACCTAAAGAAGGGTGCACACACTGTTGCAGTGAAGATCTCTGGTGGTTTCGTTACCACTGAGAAGTTCATCGTAAAGTAAGCATCAATCTCTAAGGGAAACCCCCTGGCTCTCGGGCCAGGGGGTTTCTCCTTTATCCAGCACGGTCTAGACCTGTCTAACCTATGGGGCAAAGTAACCATTGACTCGTTGTTGCTGGTGAACTTTAGGTGTGGCTCAGGCCACATTTGGCGGGCGTAAATCCCGGCTTCCCCCCAAGCGAAAAATCACGCCCGCCATCCAACTTCTCAAGAGGAAGGAATATCCTTGACTCCGGTTCGCCACGAGCTTTGTATTGTCACTCCGGATAACTTTTATGGAGTCTTGCTTCGTCAGGCTGCTTTTCCTTCATTCAATTGCAAAGTTCTAAAGGGGCTGGATGATCTGGCTTTACTTGACAGAAGCTACAGGCCAGATGCGGTTCTCGTTTTCGCAACTCATTTAGGCCCATACTTGCTGGCAAAGACGGTTCTAGAGGTTCGGTCGCTTTTTCCGAGGGCCGCACTATTTCAGATCGTTGGCGTTAGAGATCCGCGCCTTGAGTTGATTTGGTCGTCTGTGCAGCCAAACTCAAAGAATCAACCCTCACTTCCAGCGCACGATGTGCAAGTGATTGACGAAGGCATCGCTCAATTCATAGCTTCGCCAGAAGACAGCGAATTCGCATCGAACTCCCTAACGCGCAGCCAGCTTTCGATTGTTCAAGCTCTCGCTTTAGGCAAATCAAATTCGGAAATTGCTGTTGCTAGAAATACGTCAGTTCGGGCAGTGGAGACGCTGGTTAGCAGATCGATGGCAAGAATCGGTGCAACGGGTTCAGGGACAACCCGGTCGAAGATTATTGCATCGCAAAACTACCTAAGAAAAATCGGGCTCGACTATTCCTACACCGACAACCCCGACTAACCAAGGTCTGCAAAACCCTTGTAGAATATAGGCAGTACTAAATAGATCCAGTGCTTGTCTGTTAATTCGGATCAGAAGGTTGGGGTTCGATTCCCTCCAAGCGCACTAAAACCCGGTTTCTTCTCACGAGAGCCGGGTTTTTTCAATTCTCGAAATTTGTCGCATTGAGCCCTACTCTTTGAATATGCGCAAACTTCTCAAGGTCATGATTGCCTCTGTAGCTCTGCTGTCACTTTCTTCAGTCGCATATGGCGCAACCCCTACTGCCGCACCGATTCCGGCCGTCACGGGGGTTAGCGCAACTTGGGTAACCGCCGAAGGATTTGTCGTCGACTGGGTGCCGGTTTCAGGTTCGGCAGCTTCATCCGTGACTGGCTACACCGTGACTTCATCGAACGGTCAAACCTGCCTTGCCGGCGGTAGCAACGCAAGCGAATGTGTCTTTAGCAACTCAAAGGTTCCGTTCGGATTCAAGCCATTCGTTCGCTACACCTTCTCAGTGGTTGCTAACGGATCTAAGACGGCTGGCCCACGCTCAGCAGATTCAAATGCAGCTGGTTGGTTTGGCGCCCCGGCGTATCCGAGCTTCATCACCGCGAAGACTGTGTCTGATAACCAAATCGATATCAAGTGGATCCCAGATTCTTCAACCGGCGGAATGCCACTTAGCGGTTACAAGGTCTTCTACTGGCCATTGAATAATGACAACCTTCAGCAGATGGTTCCGTCTTTGGATAACTCAGTCTCGCTGACCGGCCTAACCAAGTCGACCTGGTACGTGATTGCAGTGCAGTCTTGCAACTACTACGGATGCAGCACTTCTGACTGGGCTTACCAAGCGACCACCCCTGCGACTTCGGCAACTTCTTTCACGGCCTTGCCTCGAACCCTAAGCGGTGGCGCTGCGAACACAACCTGCTGGGATTACGTGATTGATGGCGGAAGCCCATCGAGCGCGAGCAAAACCGTTACCAAGGCACCTTCGGCTTGCCCGGTGGCAACCCCGCCAAGTTCATGGCCTCAGGTTGATGCATCGGCATCCAAGTCGCCGAATCTTCCAATCGCAACCAAGTTCAACCCGAAGTCTGCCTTTAGTTTGGCTAATGCCTCTTACTCGATGTCATACAAGTGGAATGACATCAACATCACCACAGCAAACTTCACTCGCACTCGCTCACTGGCGAATCGCAACTACGAGTCTCTGACCCCGAAGGTTTGCACGATCATTTTGAAGAATGGCTTCCAGCAGGCCCACTTTGTTTCTGCTGGCACTTGCTCGATTCGAATGACCATTGATGCCGATGAAACTTTCGTCGCTACAGCGCCGCTAACCGCGAGCTTTGTGGTCAAGCCCTAGCGATAGATGGTGATTAGCGCTGCACGATAACGGTCGCCAATTTTGGTCAGTTGCTTGTATCTGATCTGAACTTTCACCTTGCCGCTCAGTAGCGACTTCAGATAGTCCCGCACTGCAATGGCCCGGTTTCTCGAGAGGGCAACATCGGCGGGCAAAACTTTTGGACCTTGGCTGAAGCCTGTGACCGTGATTCTCGAAGCCGATGACAATTTCGGCGCCAATCTTTGCAGGGAAGCTTTCGCAGCTGAGCTCAGCACTGATGAACCCAATTCAAACTTCACCACTTGCAAACTCGTTTTGATTGTCGGTGCCGGACTCGGTGTCGGTGTCGGCGTTGCCTCGGTGGTAGGAGTCGCACTAGGTGAAGGGGTCGGGCTTGCGGTTGCAGTCGGTGACGGTGTTACTACCGGAGTCGGTTCAGTGACCGGTGGGGAAACGGGACCAGTCGACGGGGCGGGAGCAGGTGTCGGAATCGCCTTGAAGCTGACCGAGATTGAGTGGTCGGCAGTCACCGCAGCAAAGGTGTAGCGCTTGGTTTCACCGCTAACAGTCACCAGAGAGTTGGTTGCATCCGTGCCATCAACCGCAACGCTATCCACTTGGTATCCGGTAGTCGGAGTTATCACAAACGAGGGTGTGGCTTGATCATCGATGTATCGGTAAGGGTTTGCCACCGACCCATTCGGCCCAGCTACGACTGAGATGTTGTGCACGATGCATGGGTTTGGCATTTTCGCCGCGGAGAGCGTTGCCGATGAAATCGATGCTCCGCCCAGGTTGTAGAAGCAAGGTAGATTCGCGGTCGCGGCCGCACTAAAGGTATTTGAACCGATCGTGACTGAAGC
>Ga0228702_1002336_pt1 | contig 10983 bp, 9 predicted proteins | sample McNCre217_Aug_MG_2_FD_178018 | JGI IMG/M metagenome (GOLD analysis project Ga0228702, IMG submission 178018) | Freshwater microbial communities from McNutts Creek, Athens, Georgia, United States - 20-17_Aug_MG | ecosystem: Environmental > Aquatic > Freshwater > Creek | place: USA: Georgia... | reverse complement strand
CTATCTGCGTTCGCGCGGGGTACCGTTGCGCAGCGCGCAGTCGCTGTTGGTGCTGGCGTTCTTGGCCGAAGCCATTTCCGAAATCGAAGATGAGGCGATTGGCGACGATATTCGCACCCGGCTGCAAGGCTGGCTGGAACGGCACGAGCATTAAATGTCCGTCACCGCCGATATCGTGCAGGGCTGGCTGCGCCCCAAAGCTGTGATGCGGCAGCATCTGGCGCGGCCGGTGTCAGAGCCGTTCGCGTTCAGCCTGTTGGTGGCGTTTCTGGTCTTGGCCTTCGTGTCGCTGTGGCCGTTCATGTCGCGGCTAAGCCTGCAACAACCGCAGGTGCCGATGGTGCAGCGGTTGGTGGGCGCGGGGCTTGCTTTGCTGGCGTCTATTCCGTTCTGGTATGGTGTGGCGGCGCTAAGCCATTGGCTGGCCAAGGCTTTTGGCGGGCGCGGCAGCTTTTATCGCGCGCGGCTGGCGCTGTTTGTGGCGCTGGTTGTGGTCACGCCGGCAATGTTGCTGCAAGGGTTGGTGGCCGGAGTCATCGGTCCGGGGCGGCAGCTTGACCTGATCGGCGTTGGCGTTGGCGTTGGTTTCTTGTGGATCTGGCTGTCGATGCTGGTCGAGGCGGAACGTGGATATGCAAATTAACCTATCTGCGCTGTTGGCGGCGCTGCGCCTAAGCGTGGCAGACCCGCGGCAAATCGCGCGCCTGCTGATCTCGCTGCGCTTGCCGCCTTTGGTGGGCTGGACGGCGCTTGCGCTGGTGGTGGTGCTGTCAGCGCTGCTGTCGGCGGTGGCCTATCTGGTGTTTCCCGCGGCGATGGATCCGGCGATGGCCGCAGTTTTTGCCAGCGGTTTTGAGCTGTTGTTGATGCAAGGCATGGTGATGGCGGTCACGCTGATGCTGGTGCAGGGCGTTGGCCGCAGTTTTGGCGGCACCGGTCGTTTCAGCGATGCGTTGGTGCTGATGGCGTGGATCGAAGGCGTGCTTGTCTTGCTGCAAGCCGTGCAAATGGTATTGCTGCTGCTGGCACCGCCCTTGGCAGAGGCGCTTGGCCTGATTGGCATCGCGTTGTTCTTGTGGCTGCTAACCAATTTTGTCGCCGAACTGCACGGTTTCCGCTCGGCCGCGAAGGTGTTTTTCACCATCCTTGGCACCGTTTTGGCGCTATCTTTCGCGGCAGCGTTCGTGATGCTTGGAACTATAGGGGGCTGACGATGTATGATGTTGCAAAGGTGCGGGCCGATTTCCCGATCTTGTCGCGGCAGGTCAACGGCAAGCCGCTGGTCTATCTGGACAATGGCGCGTCGGCGCAAAAGCCGCAGGTTGTGATTGATGCAATCACCCAAGCCTATTCGATGGAATACGCCAATGTTCACCGAGGCTTGCACTATCTTTCTAACCTTGCGACCGACAAATACGAAGCCGTGCGCGGTATCATCGCGCGCTTTTTGAACGCCGGTTCCGAAGATGAAATCGTGTTCACCTCGGGCGCGACCGAAGGCATCAATCTGGTGTCTTACGCCTGGGCCGCGCCGCGTTTGCAGGCCGGCGACGAGATTGTGCTAAGCGTGATGGAACACCACGCCAACATCGTGCCGTGGCATTTTCTGCGCGAACGGCAGGGTGTGGTGCTGAAATGGGTCGAGGTTGACGCCAATGGCGATCTGGACCCGCAAGCGGTGCTGAACGCCATCGGGCCGCGCACCAAACTGGTCGCAATATCGCATATGTCCAACGTGTTGGGCACCGTTGTTGATGTAAAATCCATCTGTCAGGGCGCCGCTGAAAAGGGCGTACCAGTGCTGGTTGACGGCTCGCAGGCGGCGGTGCATGCGCAGGTCGATGTGCAGTCGATTGGCTGCGATTTCTACGCGATCACCGGTCACAAGCTTTATGGCCCAAGCGGGTCTGGCGCGATGTTCATTCGCCGCGACCGCTTGGCCGAAATGCGCCCGTTCCTTGGCGGCGGCGATATGATCCGGGAAGTCACGCGCGACAGCGTCACCTACAACGATCCGCCGATGAAATTCGAAGCCGGAACCCCCGGCATCGTGCAGCAAATCGGCTTGGGGGTGGCGCTGACCTATTTGATGGGTCTTGGCATGAGCAATATCGCCGCGCATGAACGCCTGTTGCGCGACTATGCGCAGGCAAAACTGGGCGGGTTGAACTGGCTGAATGTGCAGGGCAACTCGGCCAGCAAGGGCGCGATATTTTCCTTTACACTGCGGGGGCCGGCGCATGCGCATGACGTGTCCACCGTGCTGGACAAGCGCGGCATCGCGGTGCGCGCAGGCACGCATTGCGCGATGCCCTTGATGCAGCACATGGGCGTCGGGGCCACCTGCCGCGCGTCTTTCGGGCTTTATAACACCACCGAAGAGGTCGACGCGCTGGTATCAGCGCTAGAGCTATGTCACGAACTTTTCGGATGATTTCGCGTTGCAGCCCCCGGTTTCAGGCGCTATAGAGACGCTACGCACCCATAGCTCAGCTGGATAGAGCGTTGCCCTCCGAAGGCAAAGGTCGCACGTTCGAATCGTGCTGGGTGCACCAAATTCCATATATGTCTATGACTTATCGGCATTGAACGCGCATTTGCCCGTGCTCAGGCCTTTTCGGCGCCTTCGACCAGATAGGTCACTAGGGCGGCGCGGGTGGCTTGCCAGATCGGCATCACCGACGGCAACTGTGCGATCACCGGGGCGGCGTCACCGGCCTTGCACAGCTCTTCCAAGGCGCGCAGACGCAGGTTCAGCTTGCGGGCGCCAAACATCGCGGCCGACCCGCAAAGCTTGTGAATCTCGCTGCGCAGGGCTTCGGCGGTTTCGCTTTGCCACTTTGGTTGCAGCAGGTTTTCCAACGAATCCTGCGCCTGTTCCAAAAAGCGGCGCAACAGTTTGCGCGCCCGGTCGCCACCCATGGTGTCGAATAACTCTTCGATGGTTTCCGCGTTCAACAAGTCTTCTGCAATCTGCGCGTCTTGCGCAACCGCTTGGCCAGTTTCCAGATGGACCACCGCCGCGAACAGCGCCTTGGCAAGGGCCGACCCGGTGACAGGCTTCACCAGCACATCTTGCATGCCCGCCGCCTTGAACCGCGCCACCTCTGCCGCCAGCGCATGCGCGGTCAGCGCCACGATCGGGGTTGCGCGCGACGCGCCTTGGCCTTGGCGGATCGCCAGGGTTGCCGCCACGCCATCCAGCCGCGGCATCGAAATATCCATCAAGATCACATCATAGCGGGTTTCGCCCGCCTGCCTGACGCCATCTTCGCCGTCATTGGCCTCGTCAACCCGGTGACCCAGCTTGGCCAGCATTTCGCGCACCACCAGCCGGTTGACCGGATTATCTTCGACAACCAGCACCGAAAGCGGCCGCGCGGCGATGCGGTTGGGCAAAGCGGCAAGCGTGCCAAGGTCATGCGGCGTTGCACCAAGCGGTGCGGCCTGCATCGGGATCCGCACCCGGAACAGGCTGCCATGGCCGAAATCACTTTCGGCAACGATGGTGCCGCCCAGATTGTCAACGATGCGCCGGGTGATCGCCAGCCCAAGGCCGGTGCCATCGGCGGCGCGGGCGTAAGTGGCGTCAAGCGTCACAAAATCGTCAAATACCCGCTCGAGGTCGGCGGCCGGAATGCCGATTCCGGTATCAATCACGCGAAACTCGATAACGCCGTCGTCAAACGAATAGGCGGTTTCTACCGTGATCATGCCATTGCTGGTGAATTTGATCGCGTTGCCGATCAGGTTAAGCAGCACCTGACGCACCTGAAACACGTCGCTGATCACCTGTTTCGGGCCGGGCAGCAGCATCTTGTATTGCAGCTGATTGCCATTCTGCGCCGCCGCCGCCGCTTGGTTCGAGAAAATCTCTTGCACCAACGCCTCTAGGTCGATCACAGTTTGCTGCACCGGCATCTTGCCGCTTTCAAGCCGCGCCATGCTTAGCACATCATTGACATGGCGCAGCAAAAGCCGGCCCGAAGACTGCATCACGTTCAAAAACTCGATCTGGCGCGGCGTCAGGTCAGAATCTTGCAGCAGTTCCAGCATCCCCAGCATGCCATTCAGCGGCGTGCGCATTTCGTGGCTCATCACCGCAAGCAGATCAGCCTTGGCTTTTTCGCCCGCCAACGCATCATCGCGGGCTTTCAACAGCTCTTTTTCGGCGGCGACTTCGGCCGACAAATCGCGCAGATAGGCGATAAAGATGGTGCCAGTGTTGTCTTCCGATTGCGCGACCGACATTTCAATCGGAAATTCTTCGCCGCCGCGGCGCATCGCCACCATACGGATCCGACCGCGGCCCGCCATCACAGATTTTCCGCCCGCCTGCATGCGCCGCATTCCGGCATCATGCAGCGCGCGGGTGCTGGGCGGGATAATCAGTTCGGCCATATCAATCCCGATCACATCGGCACTGACATAGCCAAAAATCTTTTCCGACGCCGGGTTGAACGCAATCACCCTACCGTGAAAATCAATCACGATCACCGCATCAAGCGCAGTGTCAACAATTGACTCGCTTCGGGCCAACGTCAGCATCAATTCATGCGACCGGCTGCGGTTGATGAAATCAAAGCGCAGCAGCATCGCCACCAGACCCACCAGAAACACGATCATCAGCAAGGTCAGCGCGCCGACCGCAATCAGCGTATTGGCCATCTTTTCGCGTTCGGCATCGGCAATGATCGCAAACACCCGAATACCGGCCATGGCGATTTTCTTGACATCGGGGCGCAAGATCTGAATTTGCCGTTCAAGATCGGGCAGGGCGGCCATCAGCACATCGTCAGAGCCGTCGATAAGCGGCACCGTTTTATCAAGAAAATCGTGCAGAGCCTTTACGCCGTCGCTGAACTCTTTGTCTTTGCGCAAAACCGTAAAAACATAGCTTTCGGTAAGGGTCGTGCTGCGGCTGTAGATAATGTCGAAGCGCTTGCGCACCTCGGCAAGCGACCCCCTGTCGATTTTGGCAGCCATGACCGCGTCTTTCAGCGACAGATACTCAACGTCGACCTGCGACAAGGTCCATTGCGTGTTGTCAGAGCTGGCAGTGGCTTGCGCCACCACCGCGCGGCGCACGTCAAATGTCAGGATTGCAAGGCCAGCAAAGCATAGCAAAAGCACCATGATGACAAGCCCGGCAAGGACTCCTCTGGCGATGCTTGGCGTGGCGCTGCTGCTGTGCTGGCTCATACCCTGCGGGCCTTTCCAGACAAAAGACGTCAGCTTTTTGCTTCGATTCGTGCAAGTTGCCAAATGCTGCGCGAATAAACTTCTTCGCTGCGATAGGCCGAATTGGTGTCAAACGGATAAATCAACCAGATCGGCCCCTTGTCGCGCAGCGACATCGGTTTGCCATCCATTTCAAACGCCAGGATCGGCCCGCCCTCAACGGCATCCGACATCGGCACTTCGACCTTATAGTCGTTCACAGCAAACATGCTTAGCGACTCGCCGGTCACGCCCAACGCATCAACCAGCGTTTTCAGCGGCACGCCGGTGAAATTGTGCACGCCATCGGTCCACACCGTGGAGGTGGAAATATCAACCGTCCCAAGCGCGCGCAGCATCGCTTCGTCAAAGTTGGCCGCGCCTTGCGAATTGCTGGAGGTAATCGACCCGGTTACCGAAAGAATCACCTCACCCGTAGGCTGTGACAGATCGGCAGCGGCAACGACGCAGGGCAAAGCAACCGAAGACACGGCAAGAAATGCCATTGTTAGGAAGGGCTTAAACATAGAATTGGCTCCAAAATAGCGCGACTGGGTACATGATGCGATCCGCACCAAACAACCATCTTTCTCTCACACAGTTCCCTAATTTTTTCACCCGCTCTTTAGGATATGATGCTATACTAAAGCATATTTTGATAAGACTTTTGCAAGACACACTATCCAGTAAGGCGATTGCGACAACACCCCGCTACGCCATAGAACAACGATGGAGTATCTGATGCGTCAGCGGGATAGTGCCAACATACTTCGGGCTAAGCGTTTTTGCCACGATGTCGACTTTTGGTGCCAGCGTGGATCCAGAAGTCAGGTTGGTTTACCCCCCTAGGGGAAGTTGAATAAATGACACGTATTCTTGTTGCCGACGACCACGACCTGATCCGCGAAACCATTAGTGCATTTTTTGAAAGTGAAGGCTTGGACGAGGTGTGTTCAGCAGCCAGTTTGGATGAAGCGGTCGAAATCGCACATGAAACCGGGAGTTTCGATCTGGTGTTGATTGATTATGACATGCCGGGAATGAACGGGCTTGATGGGCTGAAACGCATGATGGCGGCCAATGGCCGTCGGCCGGTTGCTCTTATTTCCGGTGCCATGACTGCAGCCTTGGCCGATCAGGCGCTGGCGATGGGGGCAATGGGCTATGTTTCAAAAACGCTTGGCTCGCGGTCGATGATCGCGGCGGTGCGCACGATGCTGGACGGAAAAACTTTTACGCCAATAAACGCAACTTAACAAACACCGGCTTCGGGTGGATTTTACCGCGAAGCCAATGAGCGCATCTGATATAGCTAGAATGGCTATGCCACGGCGTTCTGTGGGAAAAGATGGAAAAGAATGACACGTATTCTTGTTGCAGATGATCACGATCTTGTCCGCGAAACGATTGCAGCCTTTCTGGAAGGCGAAGGGTTTGAAGATGTTATGATGGCCGCCAGTCTGGATGAGGCCATTTCTATCGCGGACAGCACCGGCAGTTTCGATCTGGTGCTGGTCGACTATGATATGCCGGGAATGAACGGTCTGGACGGGCTAAAGCGCATGATGGTGGCCAATGATCATCGCCCGGTGGCGCTGATTTCCGGCGCGGTCACCACCACAATTGCCGAACAGGCTTTGGCGATGGGGGCGGCGGGCTATGTGCCGAAAACCTTGGGCTCGCGGTCGATGGTGGCGGCGGCCCGGTTTATGGTGGCAGGCGAAACCTATGCACCGATGAGCCTGATGAAAAAAGATCAGGGCGCCAAGGACATGCTGCTGTCGCCGCGCGAAGTTGATGTGCTGCGCGGGATTTGCGAAGGCAAGTCGAACAAGGAAATTGCCCGCGACCATGATCTGCAAGAAGTCACCGTCAAATTGCACGTTAAAACCATGAGCCGGAAACTTGGCGCAAAGAACCGCACCCATGCTGCAATGATCGCGCGCGATCGTAAACTGGTCTGATTGCAATAATTATACAACCGTATTATAAAGGCCCACAGCGAAAGCTGCGGGCCTTTCTTTTATATGATTTTACTTGGCAATGGCGTTATATCCCGTAACATCGGCCAAGCTTTGCAAAATTAACGCCTATTCGCGTCGATATCCTATCGCGCTTAAAATGCACTTTATGGTTAATCGATTATGCTTAACCGCTGCGGTTATATCCTAAAGGTTGCGCGACACTCGCTCCATGGTAGGCGATACCAGCCTTAGTTAACAATGGTTTAAGTCGCGGAAGTCCACCGCCCTAAATCACAGCTTGCGCATTGGTATCCGCCTTTTGCGGTGCTGTTTCTGGTTCGGCGCGGCAAGCGGCACGGTCTGTGCTGCGGCTGTGCCTGGTTTCATTGCGTTCACCGGTATCTGAAGTTGTAAAGACTTGCATGAGGCACCCTGATGACAAATGATACGAAAATTCACCCGGTCGTGCTATGCGGCGGTAGCGGCAAACAGTTGTGGCCTGTATCGCGTAAAAGCTTCCCCAAACAATTCACCCGGTTGATGGGCAAGGAAAGCCTTCTGCAATCAACTTTGCAACGCGTTAAAAGCCTTGGCTTGCCGGACCCGCTGTTGGTCACAGGCCATGATTACCGCTTTATCGTGGGCGAACAGCTGGCTGAAATCAATCTGTCGGCGTCGGTTGTGATCGAACCCGAAGCGCGCAACAGCGCAGCGTCAATTTGTGCAGCGGCCGAAATTCTGCACGCCGAAAACCCGTCAGCCTTGATGCTGGTTCTGCCCACCGACCACCGCATCGGCAATATCAAAGCCCTTGCTGCGGCAATCGAAGCGGGCAGGGCGTCGGCGCGGGATGGTGAAATTGTAACCTTTGGCATTCGGCCAAATCACACAGAAACCGGCTATGGCTATATCGAGCTTAGCCACAGTCTGGACGACGCATCGGGACCGCAGCATTTTGTGCAGTTCATCGAAAAGCCTGACCTTGCCGGCGCCGAAGCCATGCTGGCCGCCGACCGCTATGTCTGGAACTCGGGGATTTTCCTTGCGGCTGTTACCACCATCCGATCGGCTTTTGGCCGCCATGCGCCAGCCTTGCGTGCTGCCGTGCGTCGGGCGATCCGCGACGGCGTGAAAGACCCGGATTTCTTCCGCATGGGCGATGCGTTTCGCACCGCCACTGACATTTCCTTTGACTATGCCGTGATGGAAAAAGAGCAGGGCGTTGTCGTGCCGATGGACCCGGCTTGGGCAGATCTGGGCAACTGGCGCTCCGTTTGGCAAGAAAGCCCGCGCGACGCAGACGGGGTCAGCACCAGCGGCGCGGCGCTTGCGCTGGATTGTCAGAACACGCTGTTGCGCGCGGAAGACAACGCCATGCAGATTGTTGGTGTTGGCCTGCGCAACATCGCAGCAATCGCCACGCGCGACGGGGTTTTGGTCGCCGACCTTGATAGCGCGCAATCAGTGGCGCAAGCAGTTGATCTGATGGCGGCCAACGGCATCGTTCAGGCCACAGAAATGTCACGGCAATCAATGCCTTGGGGCCACGCCGAAACGCTGACCCAAGGTGGGCGCTTTCAGGTGCGGGCGCTTGTGGTGAAGCCCGGCGAAGCGATGACGCTGCAAAGCCACGTTCACCGCGCCGAACTTTGGGTGGTTGTCGAAGGGTCGGCTTTTGTCACGGTGGGCGAAACCGAAACCTTCGTCACCGAAAGTCAGTTCGTGCAAATCCCAATCGGCGCGCCGCATCGGCTAAGCAATCCGGGCCGCGTTGATCTGCGCCTGATCGAAGTGCAGACCGGCAGCTATCTGGGCGACGACGCCATCTTGCGCTACGAAAGCGCCTACGAAGGCGCGTAAGGCAAACGCGCGCCATCGGGGCATCCGGTGGCGCGCATTCTTCGCTGCGGGCGGGCAGCTAACAGTGCGTGCATTTTGTCCGATAATGATTGTTATGTAATATAAATACATACCACCGCTGGACCCCAGCCCAAGATTTGCGCTATTAAGGCGCAAATCTTACAGGAGCTGCCCATGTCCTTCTCGCGCACCATCAAAATCGCGCCATCGATCCTTTCCGCCGATTTTGCCAACTTTGGCGCCGAATGTCGCGCTATTGAAGCCCAAGGCGCAGACTGGGTGCATGTCGATGTGATGGACGGCCATTTCGTGCCGAACATCACCTTTGGTCCGGCCACCTGTGCAGCGATCCGGCCGCATATCAAAGGCGTGATGGATGTTCACCTGATGATCTCGCCGGTTGACGCCTATATCGATGCCTTTGCCGCAGCCGGTGCCGATGTGATCTCTGCGCATCTTGAAGCCGGTCCGCACATTCATCGCACGCTGCAAGCCATTCGTGCGACAGGCAAAAAAGCCGGTCTGGCAATCAATCCGGGCACCGGGATTGAGGCCGTGTCGCATCTGCTGGATATGGTTGATCTGGTCTGCGTGATGACGGTGAACCCCGGCTTTGGCGGCCAGAAGTTCATCCACTCGCAGATCGAAAAGGTCCGCAACCTGCGCGCGATGATAGGTGATCGTCCGATCCATATTGAAATCGACGGCGGCGTTACGGTTGAAACCGCGCCCTTGGTCGCTGCGGCGGGCGCGGATGTTTTGGTGGCAGGCTCTGCCGTGTTCAAAGGCGGTTCGGTTGAAAACCCGGCCCCTTATGGCGCGAATATTGCGGCAATCCGGGCTGCAGCGGTTAAGGCGCAAGGTTAACGTCGCGCCTTAACGGTCTGATATATCAAACGATCGCAGCTTCGCGGAATGGCTGACCTTTCAGAACCCGGTCAATCGACAGGTCTGAAAGGTCAAGGCTTTGCCACCCACCGGTCAGAATATGTTCGGCCAACCCCCGGCCAACCGCGGGCGATTGCTGCAAGCCGTGACCCGAGAAACCGTTCATGAAAAACAGGTTCGGCAGATCTGGATGCGGACCCAAAATCGCATTCTGATCCAAGGTGTTATAGGCATAATGCCCCACCCAGTGCCGCACCACCTTTACCGCGTCAAACCCCGGAGCGCGGGCGTAAAGCTGTTCCCAAATCACATCTTCGAACAGATGCAGATCCGGTTCGAAATCGTCGGCGGCGCAGGGGCCGTCTTCTTGCGGCACCGTCGCGGTGATCCAATGCCCCTGTTCCGGGCGCAGATAAAACCCGGTGTCGACCAAAAGCGGCGCATCGGGATGGCGCGCATTCGGCGCATCAATCACGAAAACCGTGCGTTTACGGGGCTCTACCGGCAGATCCAGCCCCGCCATCCGCGCCACCTGCCCCGCACGCGTGCCTGCGGCATTCACCGCGACGCCACAGGCCACCAACCCGGCCTTGGCCAAGCGCACACCCGTCACTTTGCCCGCGGCGGTTTCGATCCCCACCACCTCATCGGTGACAAAGGTGGCGCCCTGCGCCTTGGCCGCCGCGCGGAACCCCGCCAGCAGGCCCATATTGTCAAACCAGCCTTCGTCACGGTTGCCAAAGCTGCCCGCCGTCAGATCGCCCACCTCTAGCCAGGGAAACCGCGCCTTGATCTGTTCCGGCGTCCACACTTCGGTTGCCGCCCCGAACGACCGCTGCATTGCCGCCAGATCTTCCAGCAGGCCCGCACCTTCGGCACTATGCGCCAAAAACAAATAGCCGTTTTCCTTCAGCCCCAATGAGCCGATACCAACATCAACCCCAAGGCTTTCTTGGAAGTTCCGAATGAAATCAATGCCAAACCGCGAGATCGCCACATTGACTGCGGTGGAAAACTGCTGCCGGATCGAGGCCACCGAAAGCGCTGTCGA
>Ga0228702_1002335_pt1 | contig 10985 bp, 10 predicted proteins | sample McNCre217_Aug_MG_2_FD_178018 | JGI IMG/M metagenome (GOLD analysis project Ga0228702, IMG submission 178018) | Freshwater microbial communities from McNutts Creek, Athens, Georgia, United States - 20-17_Aug_MG | ecosystem: Environmental > Aquatic > Freshwater > Creek | place: USA: Georgia... | reverse complement strand
GCGAACGCAAATACCGTTACCTACCATTCGGCCTACCCTGTTGGCTCAAGCCTTGCGGGCGCCGACACCACTAGTGCTCAGAGTGCAAACCAGTCCACCCAGCTGACTGGAACTTTCACTGCGCCAACTGGTTACGTTCTCACCGGATGGGTGGACGGTTCGAATCCTCCGGTCCCATTTGCATTGACGGCAACCTACAACTTCGCCGCAAACCTAGACCTATATGCAGTTTGGAGCCAGGTTTCCTACACGGTCACCTACGCCCCAGGCTCTGGAACTGTAGGTTCAAGCCCTGCTCCAACGGAACCAAACCACAACTACGGTGATTCACTAACCCTCGCTGCGAATAACTTTGTTGCTCCAACGGGTTACGCCTTCACAGGCTGGAACGACGGTTCGGCGCTCTACACGGCTGGTCAGCAAATCACGATGCATGCACACGACATGGTGTTCACCGCGGTATGGGCATTGCAGTCATACGCGCTCACTTACACCTTGAATGGTGCGTCTTGGATCAGCCAGCCTGCGGCAAATCAAACCTACGGAACACAGTTCCACCTTCCGTCGGCTAACACGATGTCGAAGCCTGGTTATACCTTTGGCGGCTGGTCTGTTGGTGGCATTACCCTAGCTGGCGGTGCGAACTTCACCATGCCTGCAAACGCGGTCACTCTGTCGGCAATATGGACGGCAGACACTTACACGGTTACCTACGATGCAAACTCGGCAACGGGTGCGCCAACCGTGGCGACCGACAGCTATACCGTAGATCAGCAAAACCCGCTGAGCCTCACATCGGTCGGCACTATGACCTACGTTCAGAACGGCCTCACCTACACATTCGGTGGTTGGAGTGAGAGTCAGTCGGTTTTGGTCAACCTCGGCCTTACCTACCGGCCAACCTCTGACATAACGCTGTTTGCTATTTGGAACCCACCGGTTTCGCACACCATCACGTTCCACTCGAACTACCCTGCGAACACCTTGTCGTCATCAACGCTCACGCAGAACGGTTACGTGACCGAGGCGATTGTGATGAACTTTGCTGTTCCTTCGGGTTACCACTTTGGTGGTTGGGAGAACCGAGCCATCGGTGCGCAGCCTTCAAGCTACACATTGACTGGTAACTACAACTTCGCATCTGGCGATGCTGATTTGTATGCAACCTGGGTTGCCAACACATATGTGATTACGTACAACTCGAACGGCGCCACCGGTGGAAGCTCTCAGTACGCAACTCAGAACTACACTTTCGGAACAAGCCCTATTCAGGTTTCGGGTGCCGGAAGTCTGGTCAAGGTTGTCAATGGTGTTACCTACATCTTCAGTGGATGGGCAACCTCAGTTTCGTCGACTACTAGCGTGAACCTGCTCACCTACACAACTAACGGAGATGTAGAACTATTCGCCATCTGGCAGGAGCCAGGCGCTAACACCGTGACCTATCACAGTAACTACGCGCTCAGCATGTCTATGATCAATACCACTCAAACTCAGAGTGGAAACGGTCTGGCTGCCCTGTCGGCAACGTTCACTGCTCCAGCAGGCTACGTTTTCAATGGCTGGGTAAGCAACATTGCCAATACCACCGCAGATTACACAGCATCAAGCCAGTATGACTTCGCAACTGGCCCGATGGACCTATGGGCACTGTGGATTCCTGGTGGCAACAAGACGCTGACTCTGCACAGCAACTTCAGCCCATCGGTTGACGCTGTTGTAACCCAGCAGGCCGCGGTTACCACTCCGATTGTGGCGAATCCGTTTAGTCGAAACGGCTACAGCTTCTTGTACTGGACGACCAACCGTGATGGTTCTGGTAACCAATACTCAGACGGTGGTAACTTCGACTTCTTGGCTAACTCTGGGCTTTGGGCTCAGTGGCAGGCGAACTATGTTCCAGAGCCACTGCCGGTTCCTCAGCCAGAACCTAAGCCGGTACCAAAGCCTCTCGAGCCACTTGTACCGATCACGGTTACTCCACCGGCAGCACCGTTGACTGCAGTTACCCTGCTGTCTGGTGCACCAATCTCAGCGAATCTAGCACCAACAGCTGCGGCAGATGGTCTCGCGCTAAAGGCAGATGACTGGACCCTGAACCTGGCGGTTAAGGACCTGGCCGGAAACTCTGCACCGCTCGATAACAAGAACCGAGTCGTAGCCGAAGCCGGACAGTATGCTCACACTTCGGGAACAGGTTTCCGACCTAACGCGCCGGTAAACGTCTACATCTTCAGCACGCCTATTCTTCTAGGCATCCTGATGACAGACGAAAACGGTAACTTCACCGGCGAGCTTCCGGTTCCTACCGGACTTGCCATTGGTGATCACCTGATTCAGGTGAACGGTTATGCACCGGAAGGCGACATCCGTTCGGCCAGCATTCCAGTTGTGGTTCAGGCACCGGTCGGCAAGGTAGTGACTGCAAAGTTCTACTTCAAGCCAAACTCGTCTTGGATCAGCGCTGCGAATCGAGCTGCAATTAAGAAGGTTGCATCTAGCATCAAGTCGGGTTACACCGACCTAAATGTTGGAGCTGTTGGTTTCGTGTACCCATTCGACACTAAGAAGGCAAACCTCCAGGTCTCTTCTCAGCGCGCAAAGAATGTTGTTGCTCTGCTGAAGCAGTTTGGCCTGTACGGTCTCTTTGTCGCAAAGGGCGCCGGCCGTGCAGACGTTTCGAATAAGACTGCACGACGAGTTGACCTGACGATCACCTACCAGGTGAACTCGACGGGAAACTAACCGACACAATTTCTTGTGGTTGTGATGGCGTTGCTCGCTTAAACTTGAAAGGTTGAGCAACGCCACCCATCGCAAGGAGAACCATGGCTGAGAATCTTTCGAAGCGCCCTCAGGTTCGCCCTGCCACCGAGGGTTGGAAGCAGCAAACCGACGAAACCGGAAAGCCGCTGCTTCAGTTTGCCGAGCCAAAGCGCAAGCTTCCGCCAACCCACTGGGTTGATCTGAGCATTGAGCAACGCGTTGAAAAGGTGAAGGAACTTGGCCTTCCAGGCTTCCGCGCAAAGCAGCTCAGCACCCACTACTTCACTCACTACAGCTCCGATGCTGCGACGATGACCGACCTTCCGGCTGCTGGCCGCGAAGAGCTCGTTGCCGCCTGCTTCCCTCCACTACTTACCGAAGTCAAGCGCCTTCAGACCGACAAGGGCGACACCATCAAGTTCCTCTGGAAGCTGTTCGATGGCGCCTTGGTTGAGTCAGTCCTCATGCGCTACCCGGGCCGCATTACGCTTTGTATTTCGTCGCAGGCAGGCTGTGGCATGAACTGCCCATTCTGTGCCACCGGTCAGGCGGGCCTCACCCGCAACATGACTCCGGGCGAGATCGTGGACCAGATTGTGCAAGCAAACCGCGTGATTGCTGCGGGCGGACTGGGCGGCCGTAAGGCATCCAAGGATGCGCCCGAACGCGTTTCGAACATTGTGTTCATGGGAATGGGCGAGCCACTGGCTAACTACAACCGGGTGATGACAGCCCTGCGCACCATGGTTGAACCGCAGCCAAATGGTCTCGGTATGAGCGCCCGCAACATCACAGTTTCGACCGTTGGTTTGGTCCCGGCCATTCACAAGCTTGCCGCTGAAGACCTGCCGGTCACCTTTGCTCTTTCGCTGCACGCCCCGGATGACGAACTGCGCGACGAACTTATTCCGGTGAACTCGCGTTGGAAGGTTGACGAGGCGCTCGATGCCGCACGTGGATATTTCGACGCCACCGGTCGTCGCGTTTCGATCGAATACGCGCTCATCAAGGACATGAATGACCACGCCTGGCGTGCCGACCTGCTTGCCAAGAAGCTCAACGAGCGCGGCAAGGGTTGGGTACACGTAAACCCGATTCCGCTGAACCCAACTCCGGGTTCAATCTGGACTGCGTCGACCCCATTCGTTACTGAGGAATTCGTTCGCCGACTTGAGGCCGCCGGCATTCCGACCACTCTGCGCGACACCCGCGGTAAAGAGATTGATGGCGCTTGCGGTCAGCTTGCTGCTGCTGACTAAAGCAAATTAGCGCTTTGGTTTCGTACTCTTTTCGGTTCAATAGCCTGAGTTCGTTCTAGCAACTGAACCCAACCCTTCGGAGGATGCCCCTTTTCGAGCATCTTTCGGAAGACCACGTAAGCATCAGTTTTCGACTCGTATGCGCGAAGAGTCTTGGAGTCGTTCACCCAGGCATAAATGATGATTTTTGCGGTGCTGTCGAACCGGAAAAACAGCCTGTACTGCTGAAAAAACTTTGCCCTGAACCAGTTCTTGTTTGAACTTCCGAGCGCATTTCCAAGTCTGAATTCAGGTGAGGCTGGATTGGCCGGGATGACAGTTTCAGTTAGGTGAAGTATCGCCTGTAGCCGCTTAATTGCCGAATGCGACTTAAAAGTCTCCGGTTGAGAACTGGCTAGCCTGCTGACTTCGTCCGAAAGCTTTTCAATCTCTTCGAGAAAACAAGGATCGTAAAGCAATAACCAGCCATTAACGATTAGCGGTTCTTTAGGCATCTTCAGTCAAAGGCTCATTGATGTCGAAATCCAACGGTAAGTTTCTCACCCTTGCAAAAATGCGGTCTGAAAGCTCCTTGGTGGCAACTTGAAGCCGCCCGGGATTCGACTGAATTTCACTATCGAGGAACTTTAGAAATTCGCCGACGGCCTGGTCAAACTGATCCAAGTGGTCCGCTGGGTCACCCTTGGTGAGAACCACGCGTCCGTCATCATCGACGGTGTATTCAAGTTTGTCGTTTGCGTTAAGCCCCAAAACCTTGCGTATGGCGGTTGGCACGGTGGTCTGGTACCTAGCCGTGAGAGTTGCTTGAGCCTTGAGAATTTCCATAAACAAAGGGTAATGCATTTGCATTACCCTTTGTCAAGACGGATTTCAAAGGCGAATCGCTACTTCTTACCGAATAAGCGTGCGAAGAAGCCCGGCTCCTTTGGGTCGTTCTGGTGACCCTGGCACTGCTGGCTCTTCGGGATTCCGCGCATGACTTGCTGAACGTGCTGTCCGCAGCCAGCCCAGGTAGCCTTGCCACACTTACGGCAGGTGATTTGCTGACACATAGTTTTCCTTACTTTCCTTTTTGATGGTTAGCTAGCGATTCGATGCCGGCCTTCCAAGTTAGATATCCGCCGTCGAGGTTTACAGCAGAAATTCCATGACCCTTCAAAATCTGCACGGCAGTGTGTCCGCGCTGACCAACCTGGCAGTGCACGATGACGCGTTTGCCTGAGAGCGAGCCCAGCTGATCGCGCAGTGTATCCACCGGAATGTTAACGGCTCCAGGGATGGAGCCGGCTGCATTTTCGGCAGTGGTGCGTACGTCCACCAAAACGGTCTCGCCGTCTGAGACTGCAAGTGCGGAATCGAGTTCATGCCACTGGATAGTTGGCGTATTGCCGCTTAGCACGTTGTTACCCACGTACCCAGCCTGGTTGATTGCATCCTTGGCCGAACCGAATTGCGGGGCGTACGCGAGCTCAAGGTCCATCAGGTCGTTGATGGTGAGACCCGCAAAAATTGCTGTCGCAATCACATCAATGCGTTTATCGACGCCATCCTCTCCGGTGGCCTGCGCTCCGAGAATTCTGCCCGTCGTAGGTTCGAACAGCACCTTCAGCGATATGCGCTTAGCACCGGGATAGTAGCCGGCGTGGCTCGAAGGGTGTAGATGGATTGCCTGATGTGGGACACCAGCCTTCTTAGCGGCAGCCTCGCTCAAGCCGGTGATGCCGGCAGCCAAGCCGAACGCGCCGATGATCACAGTGGCGAGTGCTGGACGAGCTGTAGGTGCGAGGCCTGCAATGGAATCTGCAACCAAGCGTCCGTGACGATTAGCGAGATTTGCAAGCGGAACTAGAGTGCTGTTTCCGGTTAGCTGACCCTGCTTTTCAACAGCATCCCCGGCGGCGTAAATGTCGGGGTCGCTTGTACGTTGCTGATCATCGACCCAAAGTCCGCCACTCTCGCCAATGCGAAGCCCGGCTTGGCGGGCGAGCCAGTTGTCTGGTTCGACTCCTGCAGCAGTGAGCACAACGTCGGCCGGCAGCACTGTTCCATCCACGAGTATGACCGCATCTGGTGTGATGCTCGCGGCCTGCGCATTCAGAAGAACTTGAACGCCGTGCTGCTCTAGGCGCTCTTGCAGCGGCTGAATCATCTCAGAATCGAACTGACCGAGAATTCGTGAACTTCTCTGAACTATCGTGACGTCGACTCCAAGTTCGCGAAGATTCTCCGCAAGTTCAATTCCGATGAATCCTGCACCTAGAACTACGGCCTTTTTACCTGCGCCACTGCTTGAAGGCGCTCCATCCACCGAGGAGCGTAGGGCCAGCTTTACCGCATCGGCGTCTTCTACGTTCCTAAGTGGCAAAGCTCGTTCGATCCCTGGAATATTTAGGCGACGAGGCTTAGCACCAGTTGATATGACCAGCTTGTCGTAGGAGTCGGTGTAGCTCTCTCCGGTTTGAAGGTTGTGAACTTGCACAGTTTTGGCAGCCGGGTCGATGCTGGTTACCTTGCTGTTGACTCGAACATCCAGCCGGAACCTATTCCAGAGCGATGTCGGCGTCTGCAGCACAAGTTCATCACGGTCCGAGATCACATTGCTAACAAAGTACGGCAGTCCGCAGTTTGCATAACTGACGTTCTGGCTCATCTCGTAGACGGTAATTTCAGCGTCTTCTATGAGTCTGCGAAGGCGGGTCGCAGCAGACATACCGCCGGCTACGCCGCCAATGATTATGACCTTCATTTTTCAGAATCCTTAGGCCAGCGACATGAATGCTTTTTCAAGCGCGGCACGCTCCACATCGCCGCTCTCGTTATTTGCGCACTGAGCCATGCCCGTGGCGATGATGGTGAAACCGGCGCGTGTCAGCGCAGTGCTCGCTGCTGAGAGCTGGTTTAGAAGCTCGGTGCAATCGCGCCCTTCGTCGAGCATCTTGACGATGCCGCCGATTTGCCCCTGCACCCGAACTAGTCGGTCGCGCGCCTTTTTAAGCTCTTCAGGTTCAATTTTCATGATTTTTAGTATACCCTAGGGGGTATGCATAAGTCACTCAAATTTACGGCAGCTCTCGTGGCTCTACTAGTTGCGGCAACCGCTCTTACCGCTTGTTCGCAAGCATCAGTTGATGTGAAGAACGCAACTGCAATCATCGATGTTCGAACTCCAGATGAGTTTGCTGGTGGGCACCTACAGGGAGCCATGAACATCGATGTTGAAGGTGCCAACTTCAATGCCGAAGTTTCCAAACTCGATGTGAATGGCAACTACATCGTCTACTGCCACTCGGGTCGCCGCGCAGGTATAGCCATCGACACTATGAAGTCGCTCGGATTCAGTGGAACGCTAACCAATGCAGGCGGGATTGCCGATGCAACCACTTCAACCGGTCTGCCGATTGTCACCAATTAGTTTCAGTCAACTCAACAAATCAACAACTCAAGGAGAAACCATGTGTAGTCCAGCCACCTGCAACCACTGCGGCAAAGTAACCTGGGCTGGTTGCGGCCAGCACATCGAAGAGGCGCTCGCTGGCATTCCAGCCGAGCAGCTCTGCAAGTGTGAGGAATAAGCCAGAACTCAGTTGCAGTTTTTCGTAATAGCGAGGCCCGTCGATATGCATCGGTGGGCTTTCGTTTTACCCTGAAGGAATGGAATCTCTCAGCCGCCACGAAGACTACGGCCAGCAGGCACTCAACGAGAATCACCTGCACTCAGACCCAATCCGTCAGTTTGCTCTCTGGTTGGCCGAGGCCGAGCAGGCGGGTATCTTCGAGCCGAATGCGTTCGTGCTCGGAACCGTAGATGCCGAGGGCAAACCAACCGCCCGAACCGTACTCCTCAAGGGCGTGGCACCCGAGGGTTTCTTCTTCGCCACCAACTTCTCATCGCGCAAGGGTCGCGCCATCGCCGATGGTCTCGCAACCACTCCCCAAGGCGCCCCGGTTTCGATGGTCTTCGGCTGGTATTCGCAATTCCGTCAGGTACTTATTGAAGGCGTTGCCCACAAGGTAGAACCAAGCGAATCGGACGCCTACTTCTTCACTCGCCCGCGCGACTCCCAGATCGCCGCTTGGGCCAGCAACCAGAGCCAGCCGATCGAAAACCGCGAAGCGCTCGATGCCCAGTACGCCCAGCGCCAGGCCGAGTTCGCGACCGGTGACGTTCCTCGTCCGGAGTTCTGGGGCGGCTATCGCATCGTGCCAACGCGCATCGAGTTCTGGAAGGGCCGCAGCAACCGCATGCACGACCGCGTTGAGTTCAGCCGTCTGAGCCCATCCGCGGAGTGGTCGGTTCGCCGCCTGCAGCCATAGTTTGTGGCGCCTGTAAAGAGGTGCTTTACTTAACTCATGACTAACGCTTCAAACATGCTTTTTGGCCTAGACACCTTCGGTGACATGAACTACACCGATGACGGCCAGCCAGAAACCGCCGCACAGGTAATCCGCAACGTGGTTGCGGAGGCAAAACTGGCCGATGAGCTGGGCATCGATGCCTTCAACGTCGGTGAGCACCACCGCCCGGACTTCGCCGTCAGCGCGCCAGACACCGTCCTCGCGGGCATCGCAACAGTCACCAAAAACATCACCATCGGCACCGGCGTCACCGTGCTTTCCAGCGACGACCCGGTTCGCGTTTTCCAGCGCTTTGCCACCATCGATGCCCTTAGCAACGGCCGTGCCGAGATCACTGCCGGCCGCGGATCGTTCATCGAAAGCTTCCCTCTGTTTGGTTACGCGCTGGATGACTACGACCAGCTCTTCGAAGAAAAGCTTGAGCTTCTGACCAGGCTTTGGGAAGAGAAGGCCGTCACTTGGCACGGCCAGCTGCGCGCGAGCCTGAACAACCAAGAGGTCTACCCGAAGACCGAGAAGGGTTCGATGGGCATCCGCGTTGGTGTGGGTGGCAGTCCTGATTCGGTCATCCGTGCGGCTCGTCTGGGCATCCCGATGGCGCTGGCAATCATCGGCGGCGACCCTGCCCGTTTTGCGCCTTTCGCCAAGCTTTACCGCGACTACCTTGAGAAGCTGGGCAAGCCGGAACTTCCTGTGAGTATTCACTCGCCAGGTCACGTTGCGGCCACCGATGAAGAGGCCATCGCGCAGATGTGGCCGGGCTACAACGAGGGCTTCGGCCGCATTGGCAAGGAACGCGGCTGGGGTCCGATGACCGTCGAGCACTACATGAACGAGGTGAACCACGGTTCGCTTTATGTTGGTTCGCCGGAGACCGTCGCTCAGAAGATTGCATACGCGGTTCGCTCGGTTGGCGCTTCGCGCTTCGACCTCAAGTACGCAAACGGACCGATGCCTCACTCGCAGCTGATGAGCAGCATTGAACTTTACGCAACTCAGGTAATTCCGCGCGTGCGCGAACTTCTTGCGAACTAGTTTTGGTTTTGGCAAGGGGTACTTGCCTAAAACCTAGGGAAAACCGAACATATTGTCTAGACTGACTGTATAGTCTGGGGCGCAGTTGCTCCCTGCACATTCGTCAAACGAGGACAAAAGTGAAGAAGTTTCTAAGTACCGTTATGGCATCGCTCGTGCCATTCGCGCTATTGGGTGGTGTTGCCGCTGAACCTGCAAGCGCAAACACGGCGAGCAGCGTGACCACTCCATTTACCTGTAACTCCGCTTTTTACCAGGTTTCCAATGGTGACTTCCTGAAGCTGAACATCGCATCCACAAACGCCAACAAGTTTGAGTCGATGCCGGCGAACGCGAACTCAGCCGTCAACGGTATTGGTTGGAACGAAGCCGATAACTACATTTACGGTATTGGTGGTTCGACTTCGCTCGTTAAGTTCTACGCAGACGGAAGCCGCGACAGCTATACGCTTTCGGGAACTGCTGCAAAGAGCACCGGTGGTGACTTCATCGGCGCGAACCTATTGCTAACCTCAGATACTTCTGGTGGCTTCACTCTTACAAACGTCTCTACGAAGGTCACCACAGCTTTTACAGATACCGGCGCTGTTTGGACCGCTTACGACCTTACTTACCTAAACGGCAAGATCTACGGTATGGACAACGCCCATGATCTCTTCGTAGGCACTCTAACCGGTACTCCAGGGGCTTGGACCGGCGTAACTGTTGCAAACCCAGTTGCGCTCAGTGCCATCACCGGAACCGGTTCATCCGATACTTGGGGTGCAGACTACGTAGACGGTTCGGGCAACCTTTACTTCTACGACAACAACACCGCCGCAATTTGGGAGATCCCAAATGCAAATGTTTTAAATGCCACCTACACTCCGCAGCTGTTCTACACAAACGGTACCGTTCTTGGAACCCCAAACGATGGTGCTAGCTGCCCTACCGCTTCGAACCCATTCGCCCCGATTGAAGTAACAACTACCTCTGGTGCAAGTGTTGACGGTTCGGGAAATGCTACTCTGGCCGGAACTGTAACGCCGGGTACTTTCACAAACTCTTCAATTGCCTCAGGCGGAATCAAGATTTGCTGGGCTACCTCGAACGCACTAACGGGTGCTGCCCTAACTGACGCGTCGCACTGTTCAAACACTACTCCTGCGTCACTTGCATCTAGTGGTACTTCAACTTCAGTTTCTCTTGCAGTTACCGGTCTCTCGCAATCGACCACCTACTACTACCAGGCTCAAGCAACCAACGCTGGAGGTAATACTGCTTTCGGTGCCGTGCAGACAATCACCGGCGCTTCGAGCGGTTATACAGTGACTTGGGCTCCAAACGGTGGAACCGTAAACCCTACTAGTTCTTCCAACGTGACCACAGTGACCGCCCCGACTCCTACTCTGGCCGGAAACGCATTCAACGGATGGAACTGTACTCCAACCGGTTCGCCGGCTAACCCGGTAGCCGCAGGCACAACTTTCACTCCAAGCGCTGCAACTACCTGTACCGCAAGCTGGACCCCTTATAGCGTGGGCTACTCAGTTGGAACTGGTTCGGGTACTGCTCCGACTACCCCTAACT
>Ga0228702_1002334_pt1 | contig 10986 bp, 13 predicted proteins | sample McNCre217_Aug_MG_2_FD_178018 | JGI IMG/M metagenome (GOLD analysis project Ga0228702, IMG submission 178018) | Freshwater microbial communities from McNutts Creek, Athens, Georgia, United States - 20-17_Aug_MG | ecosystem: Environmental > Aquatic > Freshwater > Creek | place: USA: Georgia... | reverse complement strand
GTCAACCAAGGTGACCTGTTCTAGCAGTTCACCGGCACCCTCAAGAATCACTGCACGGATGTCGCCGGCAGGTATCTCATTGGCTACCACCAAAGAAAGGTCTTGGGTTGCCGCCGGGTAGGTGCCAATAAAACCGGCTTGGATGACCTCTGGCGCGGCAGCGTAAAGTGCCTCTAGATCAATCTCTAGGGCGGCCACGCGACGCGGAAGGTCATTTGCCGCGGTCAGGTTCGGGTCGAGTTCGCCCGCGAAACCAATCGATACTAGGTCGGCGCCGACCAAGAGTTCGGCGGTGCGGCCCGGGTGGAAGCCCTTGGGGCTAGCCTGGCGAACGGTCAGCTCAAGGCCAACAGCATGGGCGGCGATTCGAGCCGCCTGGATTGCATCCTGGTAGCTGATTGCCTGTGCCTGAATGCCGACGCCCTGGTTCACACGGTCACCGGTGAACAGAGCCGCAAGGCGGCTTGGCTGCGCCGGGATGGTCGCGTTCAACGTAGCAAGTTCCGCTGCCGACGGAAGCTGGTTGCCGATAGGAAGCTTGCCGGTTGCGGTGATCGCCTTCGCAGGCAAGAAAACCGAACCCTCTTCGAAGATCGCGAGGTCGGTTAGACCGCGAGAGAAGTTGCGACGAGCTGCCTCGATAAGGCCAGGCAGAATCGTGGTGCGCATTTCGCCAAACTCGGCCTGCAGCGCGTTTGCCAACTTAACGGATGGCTGCCCCTCGCTGAACAAAGAGTTCTGAGCCTCGCTGATGAACGGGTAGGTCAAGACTTCGACGTGACCCGCGCCGGCAAGTCCACCAAGGATGTTGCGACGACGCTTCTGCTTGGTGGTCAGACCGCGCCCCGGAGGAGCAACCGGCAGACGCGAAGGAATGCGGTCATAACCGGTGATGCGAGCAATCTCTTCGACCAAGTCGGTCTTGTGAGTTAGGTCTGGGCGCCAGCTCGGCGGGATTACCTCGTAACCACCGTCAACTGCAGCCACAACGCAACCTACCTCGCGTAGAACCTTGTCGATCTCTTCGGCAGTGTATTCGACACCGACTAGCTCGCTAGCGAACTCGGCAGGCAACCAGATTGGCTGAACCGGTTGAAGGTCCTTGAATTCCGCACCCAGCGAGTCGGCGGCACCACCGGCGTGCACCTCGAGCAGCTGCACAACGCGAGCTGCAGCGTTGTCAGGCATCATTGGGTCCACACCGCGCTCGTAGCGCTTTGAAGCCTCAGAAGGCAAGCGGTGACGACGAGCCGAACGTGCGATCGAGATTGGCTCGAAGTGAGCGGCCTCGACGAGAACGTTTTTGGTGGTCGAGGTTACCTCGGTTGCCTCTCCACCCATAACACCGGCAAGGCCGATTGGGCCAGACTCATCCGTGATCAAAAGGTCTTCAAGGTCGAGCTTGCGCTCCTGGCCGTCAAGGGTCTTCAGGGTTTCGCCAGCATTGGCACGACGAACGGTTAGGCCACCCTTGACCTTGTCTAGGTCATAGGCGTGAGTCGGTTGACCAAGTTCGAGCATCACGTAGTTGGTGATGTCGACAACCAGCGAAACCGAACGCATACCGGCAAGCTTTAGGCGAGAAACCATCCAGGCCGGGGTTGGGCGTGAAACGTCCACGCCCTTGACCACGCGAAGCACGAAACGATCTGTGCCGCGGCGGCCGCGAATCGGCGCTTCGTCATTGATGGTCAAACCGAAACCGTGACCACCTTCGATGTGAGCGTTGCTCTTTGGGTCGCGGAAGTCGGCGCCGGTTGCGTGCGAATACTCGCGTGCGATGCCGCGCATCGAGAAGCAGTAACCGCGGTCTGGGGTTACGTTGACCTCGGCGGCTTCGTCATCCAAGTGCAGAAGTTCAAGGGCGTCGGTGCCGACCTTTGGGTCGAGACCTAGCTCGTGCAGGCGGATGATGCCGGCGTGGTCATCGCTGAGGTTTAGTTCTCGAGCCGAAGCCATCATGCCGTCGCTGATGTGACCGTAGGTGCTACGGGCTGCGATGTGGAAGTCACCTGGAAGCACTGCCCCCGGTAGGCAAACTACTACCTTGTCGCCGACTTCAAAGTTGCTCGCACCGCAGACGATGCCGCGCACGTCAGCGCCGCCATCGGCCGCCTGCTGCCCCTCGGCAGCAACACGAACCTGGCACCAGCGGATGGTCTTGCCGTTGCTCTGTGGCTCTGGGATGAACTCGAGAACCTGACCGACTACGACCGGTCCGGTAACACCGAATCCGTGTGAACCTTCTTCTTCTAGACCGACCTTGACCAGTTGGGCCATGACGCTATCTGCGGTTACGTCCCCCGGAAGGTCAACGTAATCGGCTAGCCATGACAATGGAACGCGCATTAGAGGGACACTCCAAACTGCTCACTGAAGCGAACATCTGATTCGACCATGTCGTGCATGTCACGAACGTCGTTGCGGAACATGAGGGTACGTTCGATTCCCATACCGAAGGCAAAGCCCGAGTAAACCTCAGGATCGATGCCGGCAGCCTTCAACACGTTCGGGTTGACCATTCCGCAACCGCCCCACTCGACCCAGCGTGCGCCGCCCTTGGCACCAGGGTGCCAGACGTCGAGCTCGGCCGAAGGTTCTGTGAACGGGAAGAATGATGGGCGCAAACGGATCTTGGCGTCTGGACCGAACATGATTCGTGCAAAGTGCTCGAGGGTTCCGCGAAGGTCGGCCATGGTCAAGCCCTTGTCAACTGCCAAGCCCTCGACCTGGTGGAAGACCGGGGTGTGGGTGGCGTCAAGCTCATCCGTGCGGAAAACTCGACCAGGGCACAGCACGTAAACCGGCAATTCACGGTCGAGCATCGAGCGCACCTGAACCGGTGAGGTGTGGGTGCGCAGGACCAGGTGAGATTCGACCGGGTCAACGAAGAAGGTGTCTTGCATCGCGCGAGCAGGGTGGTCTTCATCAAAGTTCAGAGCGTCGAAGTTGAACCACTCGTTTTCGAGTTCGGGCCCCTCAGCAATCTCCCAACCCATGCCTACGAATACGTCTGCGATTTGGTCCTGAAGCAATGAAAGCGGGTGACGGGCACCTAGCTTGGATGGTGAAGCGGCCGCGGTTACGTCGACGGCTTCGGCTGCCAACTTAGCAGCCTCTTCAACAGCAAAAAGTTCGGTCTCGCGAGCGGCGAAGGCTGCGTTGAGCTCGCCACGCGCCTTGCCAATGATTGCACCAGAAGCGGCCTTAAATTCGTTTGGCAGATTCTTGACTAGCGCGTTCAGCTTGGCGATCTCAGATTGTTCACCAACGGCAGTTGCACGGGCGCCCTTGAGCGCAGCAAGATCGGCCGCTGCAGCAATGGCTGAAAGCGCGTCGGCAACGGCCGCATCAACTGCGGACTGTGTGATTGGATTTTCGGCAGACATAGGCTCTAAGTCTACCTTTTCAAAGGGCCTAAGCCTTGTTTTGAGCGAACGCCGTCACGTAAAGGCAAATGCTCGCTGCGGTGGCAAGATTCAAAGATTCGGCGGCGCCATAGAGGGGAACCGCGACCTCTTGATCGACTAAATCGAGTGTGCTCTGTTCAAAGCCCCAGGCCTCGTTTCCGAACACCCAAGCGGTTGGCTTGGCCAAGACTGCGTCACCCAAGGATGGAATTTCGGTTCCGCCGCCGTTAGCCGCAAATACCTGAAGGCCGGCCGACTTCAATGCGGCAATGGCATCCTCGATCGGAACATCGATGGCAAAGGGCACGTGGAAGACCGAACCGGTAGTTGAACGAACCACCTTTGGGTTGTAGACGTCGACGCTGTTCGAGCTAAAAATCACCGCATCGGCTCCGGCTGCATCGGCGGCACGAAGCACGGTTCCGGCGTTACCAGGGTCACGGATGTTGGCCAGCAGCGCCACGAGACGTGGCTTGGCCGCAATGATGTCTTCAAGGTCTGAGTGCAGTTGTTCGCAGACAGCGACGACGCCCTGAGGTGTGGTGGTGTCGGTGAGAGCCTTGAGTACCGGCTCGGATACGAGCTGGACTTCAATGCGAGCAGATTCCGCACGCTCAAAGAGGTCTGGGTAGCGCTCAACCGCATCCTCGGTTGCGAACAACTCGACGATTAGCTTTGGGCGGTTTAGCGCTTCCTTTAGCCCTTGAGGTCCCTCAAGCAGAAAGAGCCCGGTCGATGACCGGGCGTCTTTCTTGGTGAGCTTGGCGACCCCGCGGACCTTGTTGGCCTTGGGATCAATCAGCAAGGTCTTACTTAACCTTTGGCGCTGAGGTGTCTGCTGGTAGAGCTGCCTTAGCTGAAGCTACAAGACTTGCGAAAGTCTTTGGCTCGTTCACTGCTAGGTCAGCAAGGATGCGGCGGTCAACAACGATGCCAGCAAGGTTTAGACCCTGGATTAGGCGGTTGTAGGTTAGGCCGTTAGCGCGTGATGCAGCGTTGATGCGCTGGATCCATAGACGACGGAAGTCACCCTTGCGAGCACGACGGTCGTTGTACGCGTAAACAAGTGAGTGCAGCATCTGCTGCTTTGCCATGCGGTATAGACGTGAACGCTGGCCACGGTAACCCTTGGCGCGCTCTAGAACTGTACGGCGCTTCTTAGAACCGTTTACAGCGTTTTTTACTCTTGCCATTTGTTGATACTCCTAAGTTCAACTGAGCGGTGCCGAAGCACCTCAGAAATTTGTAAGTTCGGGCTTACTTGCCGAGTAGGGTCTTGAGGGTCTTGTAGTCAGCTGGTGAAACAACCTGGTCTACGTTTAGACGACGCTTGCGACGGTTTGACATGTGCTCCTGGTTGTGGCGCATGTTGATCTGCTGCTTCATGATCTTGCCGCTACCGGTGAAGCGGAAACGCTTCTTAGCGCCAGAGTGGGTCTTCTGCTTTGGCATTGATTTCTCCTGTTTCTACTCGGCAGCTTCTTCGGCTGCCGACTCGTTTGGCTTGTCTGCTGGAGCAGCCTTGGCGGCTTTCTCTGCAGCTTTCTTGGCTTCTGCCTTAGCGTCTGCCTTGTTCTTTAGCGGGCCAATGACCATAACCATGTTGCGGCCGTCGATCGAAGGATTCGATTCGACTGCACCCAACTCGGCTACTTCTTCGGCAAGCTTCTGAAGCAACTTGATGCCCATTTCTGGACGTGACTGCTCGCGACCGCGGAAGACCACGATCACCTTGACCTTGTCACCGGCCTTGAGGAACTTCTGAATCTGACCGCGCTTGGTGCCATAGTCGTGATCATCGATCTTCAAACCGAAACGTACGGTCTTTAGAACGGTGTTGACCTGGTTCTTACGTGCCTCGCGAACCTTCTGGGCTGCTTCGTACTTGAATTTTCCGAAGTCCATTAGCTTCGCAACTGGTGGCTTTGAGGTAGGGGCAACCTCGACTAGGTCAAGGTCCTGCTCTTGTGCCATGCGCAGCGCATCTTCGATGCGGACAACGCCAATCTGCTCACCAGCAGCGCCGACGAGGCGAACCTCTGGCACGCGGATGCGCTCATTGATGCGGGGATCGCTGATTTGTAGCTCCTTTAGACGTGACATAAATGGCCACGCCACAGGCGGGCAGCCTGAATGCGTACAGAAACGATAAAGTCTCCAGCTTTACCCGGCCACCTATGTGCCATAAGCACTAGTTCGGCGATCGCGGGTGGGAAATAAATCCACTTCTGACCGAGGACGAACCTCGGAGCCATGGGTTAGCCTAGCAGAAAGAACTCAAAAGGAGAAGCCCTTGTCAGCCTCAAATTCAGAATCGCGCGAACCACAGTCACCTCAGGTCGAAATGCACGACATCGCCGATCTGCCAGCCGTTGAGGTAATCGGCCGCTATGCGGTTGACCTTTTGACCGTTGCCGCAGTTCAGTGCGGTTTGGCCGAGGATGGACGAAAGGGCGACCTAGACGAGGCTCGCAAGTTGATCAACGCTACCGCTGGATTCATTACCGCGGCGGCCGCCGATCTGGGTGACCACCACGCTCGCCCACTTCGTGACGCGCTGCGCCAGGTTCAACTTGCCTTCCGCGAGGCTTCGATCATCAAGGATGCGCCAGGCGCTGGTCCTGGTGAGAAGTTCACCGGCCCAGTCAACTAAGACTTTTATTCGGCAGCGATAAGTCGCAGCTGCATCGAGTCGACCGACTCGGCGATGAGTTCCCTCGCTGCCCAGGCGTCGGACAGGCGGCCAATCAGCGATTGAACCTCATCCTGGCCTAGACCGGCAACCAACTTGAGTGTGATTTGCAGTTCTGCGCCCTCGAGTCGCGAGGTTGGGTCGCCGGCCTCCAGATAAATCGCCAGCACGGATGGCTCATTTTCATCTAATGGCTCGGCGAAGGCCTGACCGACTGCCTGATTTAGAAAACTCGGAACCCACTCTTGCTGAAGAGCCATGGCCTTGATCGCAGGTCGGCGGAACACAAACTCGGTTTCACTGCCCGGATCTAGAACGATTCTGGTATTCCCCTCCGAGGCTGCGGCGAGCGCAACTCGAATCGCATCACTCGGAACAGGTCGTGCGGTTTTGTTCCAACGCCCCATCGACTCAACCGAGCTGAATACCGGCAAGCCGGTCTGCCCATCCGGGGTTTGAACCGTGACGATCGACAGGTCTGCGCTCTTGTCAACGGTTTGACCGTGGGCGCCCTCCCCCGACTCACCGAGATCGGCAAGCAGCGGAATCAAGAGTCTCGAGGCCGCAAAGGCCGAGAAGACCCCGCGCGGGTCAGCCGGGTTGGCACGAAACTCGGCGAGCGCCTCAATCAGTTCTGGGTTTGCCGAACCATCGTCGTTCGAGAACGGATTCGCTTCGAAGCTTCGCCCCTCCCATGGCACACCGGCAGAATCGGCAAAGCGATCCTTGTTGATGTGTTTGTGGTCGTGGCTTTCCATGGCGGTAAACCTAAACGCGCACGTTGGCGATGGCTAGCGCCTCTTGCAGGGTGAACTTGTTGGCGTAAAGCGACTTGCCAAGAATTGCACCTTCGAGGCCGTCTGCAACAAGAGCGTGCAAATCACGGATGTCCTGTAGCGAGCTGATGCCACCGGATGCAACAACAGGCTTTGAGGTGCGCTGCATTACCTCGCGGAGCAGATCCACGTTTGGGCCCTTCAAGGTTCCATCCTTGGTCACATCGGTGACTACGTATCGGGCACAACCAGCGCCTTCGAGACGAGCTAGAACCTCCCATAGGTCACCGCCCTCTCGGGTCCAGCCTCGAGCGGCAAGGGTAGTTCCGCGAACGTCCAGGCCGACGGCAATGGCATCGCCAAACTTTGCGATTACGCGCTCGGTCCACTCTGGGTTTTCGAGCGCCGCGGTGCCTAAGTTAACTCGAGTTGCGCCCGCTTCGAGAGCAGCCTCAAGCGATGCATCGTCGCGAATTCCACCAGAAAGTTCGATCTTTACCGAGCTAGAGGCATTGACAACCTCGCGAATGATCGCGCGGTTATCGCCACGACCAAAAGCTGCATCCAGGTCAACTAGGTGGATCCATTCGGCTCCGGCATCGATCCAAGTCTGCGCCGCCTCGAGTGGGCTTCCGTAGTCGGTTTCTGAACCGGCTTCACCCTGGGTGAGGCGAACCGCCTTGCCATCGGCAACATCTACCGCTGGGAGCAGTTCTAGATAGGTCGAGTTTTGAGCCATTTTCTTTACTTTCGTTTGAAGCTTTTCGAGTAGCTGTTTCTAGAAGGTCTTTAGCCAGTTTGTCAGCAACTGGATCCCAGCCTGACCTGACTTTTCCGGGTGGAACTGTGTCGCGGTCAGCGGTCCATTTTCGACGGCGGCGACAAACTTACAGCCGTATTCTGCCCAGGTTGGAACCGGGGATGGAATTGGGCCGAGGCCGTCGTACTGCCAGTTTTGAACTCCGTAGGAGTGCACGAAGTAAAAGCGTTCGTCGGCGATTCCGTCGAACAGGCGCGAATCAGCCGGAGGCGTGACGGTATTCCAGCCAATGTGCGGCACAAGCGGCGCGTCAAGCAGTTCGACTGTACCTCGCCACTGCCCTAGCCCATCGGTTTCAATGCCGTGCTCGACACCGTGCTCAAACATCACTTGAAGACCCACGCAGATTCCCATGACCGGCTTACCCGAAACCAGGCGCTTGTCGATTAGCTCGCCACCCTTGACCTCGTTTAGCTGGTTCATGACCGCGGTAAACGCGCCAACACCAGGGACGATGAGGCCATCGGCGTTGAGCACTGCATCGCGATCACGCGTTAGTTCTACCGAAGCGCCGGCAACTTCGAGTGCTTTAGCAACCGAGTGGACATTGCCACTGCCGTAGTCGAGTACGACTACGCGAGGTGAACTCACAGAGCGCCCTTGGTTGAAGGGATTCCCTCTACGCGAGAGTCAAACTCGACAGCCTTGCGGAAGGCGCGCGCGAATGCCTTGAACTCTGCCTCGGCGATGTGGTGCGGGTCGCGACCATCAAGCACGTTTACGTGAACGGTAATACCGGCGTTGTACGCGATTGCCTCGAAGACGTGGCGAATCATCGAACCGGTGAAGTGGCCACCGATCAGGTGAAACTCAAAACCTGCAGGCTCGCCAGTGTGCACTAGGTAAGGACGCCCAGAAACATCGACCACAGCGCGCGCAAGAGCGTCGTCAAGCGGAACGGTTGCATCACCATAGCGACCGATCTTGGACTTGTCTCCGAGAGCCTGCTTGATTGCCTGGCCGAGCACGATTGCGGTGTCTTCGACGGTGTGGTGCACATCGATGTGAGTGTCACCCGAAGCCTTGACCACTAGGTCAACCAATGAGTGCTTAGCGAACGCGGTCAGAAGGTGGTCAAAGAACGGCACGGTGGTTGAAATCTCAGAGCGCCCGGTGCCGTCGAGGTTGATCGATAGGTCGATCGAAGACTCGCTGGTGCGACGCTGAAGCTGCGCGGTGCGGTTCATTTTTATACCTTCCTCCATAGCGACGTCGAAGAAAACGTCGTTGGGATGCTTCAAGTCTAGCGAAATGCCAAAAACTTAGTTAGCCAGAACTTCTTTCAGCGCTTGCAGGAACGCGCTGGTTTCGGCTTCGGTTCCTGCGCTTACTCGAAGAGTTCCCTCGAGTCCGACGTTGCGGATGAGCACTCCGCGGTCGAGAAGAGCTTGCCAGGTGGCACCTGGATCCTGAAGTCCACCAAAGAGCACAAAGTTGGCATCTGAACGATAGGCGTCGAGCCCCATAGCCTGGAGTTCGTTGACGATGCGATCGCGCTGGGCGCGGATGTCATCAACGGTAGAAAGCATTACCTGTGAGTGAGCCAATGCTCCTTCGGCGGCAGCCTGAGTAAATGCGCTTAGGTGATAAGGCAAACGGACCAAACGAAGTGCGTCGATCACCGCAGGGTCAGCGGCCAGGTATCCCACTCGGGCACCGGCGAAAGCGAATGCCTTCGACATGGTTCTGCTCACGAGAAGACGCTCTCGTCCAGGCAGCAGCGAAATGGCGGTTACCGTTGGGTCTGCGCCAAATTCCTGGTAGGCCTCGTCGACCACGAGTATGCCGCCGCTGGCCTCGGTGAGGGCAGCGTAGGCAGCTTCGATGCAGTCAAGGCCAAGCGGAGTGCCGGTCGGGTTATTTGGTGCGCACAAAATGACAATGTTTGGCTTGTGCTCGAGGACGGCTGCGCGAATCAGTTCTGGAGTCAGCTCGAAGCGATCGGCACGTGGCACGGCGACGTACTCGGTTTGGGTTCCCGAGGCAATGATTGGATACATCGAGTAAGTCGGAGTAAAACTAAGGAACTTTCGGCCAGGGCCACCGAACGCCTGGAAGATGTGCTGTAGGACTTCGTTGGAACCGTTGGCGGCCCAAATGTTCTCTGGCTTCAAACTGGCACCGAGGTAGTTAGCGAGAGCCTCGCGCAGTGGCATGAATTCGCGATCTGGGTAGCGGTTAATGCTCATCAGCGACTTGGCTAAACGCTGGATGATGTCTTCTGCCACCTCTAGTGGAAAGCGGTGAGTGTTTTCGTTTACGTTGAGCGAGACCGGTACCTCTAGCTGTGGGGCGCCGTAAGGCTGCTGCCCCTTGAGGTCATCGCGCAGTGGAAGGTCTTCTAGTCTCGCCATTCCACAAGTTTACTAAACGAGCGGGGTAAGCGACTGCGCGATAAATCTCCGACTAAGGCAATGCGATGCGCTGACCAGGGGCCACATCGGCCGAGGTCAAGGCGTTGAGGTCTACAACCTTGGCAATCCAGTCGCGACGGTCTTCGTTTGGGGCGACCTTGGCAGCAAGCTGCCAGAGGCTCTCTCCCGAGTGAATGGTTACGTAGTTGAAGTGGGTCTTCACCGACTCAGAACCGGCGGTTGCAGCCTGGCCGGAGAAAAAACTAATGGCGGCGACTACACCGACGGTTACCACGGTTGCCTGGCGGACGAAGCGTCGACCCTTGGCATTCAAAGTGTTGCGCTTTGAAACTGGAGCAATAGGACGAGTCATTGATGAAGCTGGTGAGTAGTTAGCCATGGCTACTGCACTCCCTTTCGTTTCGAATGTTATTTAGATCTCGTTGCTGCACTTTTCCGAACATCTGTTCGAATTAGAACAAGTTTACGAATAAACACCATCGCTTTGTCAAGCAAATCTTTTATTCTTTCGAAAATGTGTTTGTTTTCTTGTTCGAATACGAATACAATTTCGATATACGGAGTCAATCGCACACCTCAGACATTTATCCGAATGATTTGGGTTTGCGAGGGTAAACACAACGGAGGGCAACCATGGCAAAGCGTTCAGACAACCTAAGCCAGATGCAAGAGCGCATCCTCGAGTTCATCATCCGCTCTAAGGATCAGAGCGGTTACACCCCTTCGCTTCGCGAGATCGGCGACGAAGTTGGCCTCAAAGCCGTGTCAAGCGTTAAGTACCAGCTCGAACAGCTGAAGGACGCCCACTACATCTCATTTGACGCCAACACCGCACGCGCTATCCGAGTGCTTATCGAGCCTGAGGGTCTCTACGACGGCCAGGCGGCACAGTCAGACAACCCAACCCCCTTCG
>Ga0228702_1002332_pt1 | contig 10990 bp, 9 predicted proteins | sample McNCre217_Aug_MG_2_FD_178018 | JGI IMG/M metagenome (GOLD analysis project Ga0228702, IMG submission 178018) | Freshwater microbial communities from McNutts Creek, Athens, Georgia, United States - 20-17_Aug_MG | ecosystem: Environmental > Aquatic > Freshwater > Creek | place: USA: Georgia... | reverse complement strand
CCTAATTGATTCAAGGATTGCGTAAATGGGTTATCCATTAACGCATTCATCGGACTGCCATGCCCAATAAACCAAACGGGCTGACGATCCGATGAACGTAATTCTATAGGTAAAATCGACATGTTAACGATTCATAGAAACCAAAAACTCCTCGTTGTTACGCGTACCTTTCATTTGCTGTTGCAAGAATTCCATGGCCTCCACGGAGTTCATGTCCGACATGTGCTTGCGCAAAATCCAAACGCGTTGTAGAACCGCAGGATCCATCAATAGATCCTCGCGACGCGTACCCGAAGCAGTAACATCGATTGAAGGGTAAATACGGCGGTTGGCCAATTTACGATCCAATTGTAATTCCATGTTACCCGTTCCTTTGAATTCCTCAAAGATAACCTCATCCATTTTCGATCCGGTCTCAATCAAGGCCGTCGCGATAATAGTTAATGAACCACCATTCTCCACATTACGAGCCGCTCCGAAGAAACGTTTTGGTTTGTGTAAGGCGTTGGCATCCACACCCCCAGATAAAATCTTACCTGAAGATGGAACAACTGTATTGTAAGCACGCGCTAAACGCGTGATTGAATCCAATAAAATCACCACGTCGTGACCACATTCCACCATGCGCTTCGCTTTCTCCAAAACAAGATTCGCCACTTTCACGTGACGCTCCGCTTGCTCATCGAAGGTAGATGATATTACCTCTGCGCGAACCGAACGCTGCATATCGGTTACCTCCTCTGGACGTTCGTCGATCAACAAGATGATCAAATAAACTTCTGGGTGGTTACGCGAAATAGCATTGGCGATGTCTTTCAGCAACACGGTTTTACCGGTCTTTGGCTGAGCCACAATCATACCACGTTGGCCTTTACCTATCGGCGCAAACAAGTCCAAAATACGCGTCGAATAATTATCCGGCGTCGAAGACAAGTTTAGTTTTTCCTCTGGGAATAAGGGTGTTAAATACTCGAAATTGATCCGATCACGAATCTCATCGGTTGTCTTTCCATTCACAGACTCCACCTTTAACAAGGCGAAATATTTCTCCCCTTCTTTCGGTGGGCGAATCTTTCCTAAGATGGTATCCCCGGTCTTCAAACCAAACATTTTGATTTGAGAGGGTGATACATAAATATCATCCGGTGAAGCTAAGTAATTGTAATCCGACGAACGCATAAAGCCATATCCGCCTTCTTGCATAATCTCCAACACACCTTCATTATCGATCAAACCATCCAATTCTTTGATGACTTGGTTGTAATTATTACGGTGTTGGCGATGTTGATGCTGATGCGCTTGGGCAGGCGCGTCTTCCTTCGGTAGTGTATTAACATCGACCGGCGCGTCTGTCGGTGAAACTTTATCAGCAGCCAAAGGCGCATCACTCGTCACAAAAGAAGTGTCAACTTCCTCGGGTTCGATGATGCCATCAACTTCAATAGGTGCTTCCTCAGCAGCAGGCTTTCCTTTGCGAGGGCGAATGTTACGAGCTGGTTTTACAGGAGCGGTTTCCTCTGAAGCAACTGGGGCTGAATCAGCCACGGGGCTCTCTCCCATCGGTAATAAGGGAGCTTGTTCTTCAGTCGGTTTTTGAATTCTTTGACGCTTAGGACGGTTTGATTGTGCGGATTCGTTATCCATATAAAGGGAAATGTGTTGATATTTTTTGATGAAACAATCCCCAAACTAAATCAATAATGACCTCTTTGACATACGGTAAGCAAATCCATGGGATTGCAGTACAAGAGCGAAATTTGGGAGAATTGTTAACAGAAACGTTTTCGACATTGAAACGTTGTGCAATACTACGTTAGAGTTTGCGGATTGTCAAGGAATATTTCCTGTTTTTGACTCAAATTATCTAAAAACGCATTTTTTACGCGATTTCGACTCGGAATTGCCCCGTCTTTCGTAGTTTTACAGCCAAGATGTCACATTCAAATTCAGCTAAGCAACTTCTGATCAATGCCTTACAAGAGCGCGAAAGCTCGGGGCTTTTGCGATCCTTGAGCTCGGTAGAAGGCATGGTGGACTTTTGCTCGAATGACTACTTGGGGCTGGCAAAAGATAAAAGCTTAGCCGAACAAATCGCGGCTGACCAAGCAGCCTGGCAAGCCATGCAAGAGGAGACGGTTCCCGTCAATGGATCGAGTGGTTCACGCTTGATATCAGGTAATCATCTGTATATGGAGGCGTTTGAAAAGCAATGTGCCGAGCTGCATCAGGCGGAGGCAGCGCTGCTGTTTGGCTCGGGATTTGAGGCAAACTTGGGACTCATCTCAGCCCTCGCACAGAAAGAGCATGTCATATTTTGCGATAAATTATTGCATGCGAGTTTGATTGATGGCCTCCGCTTATCTGCTGCAGAACGGCGTATATTTAAGCACAACGACCTAAATGATTTGATTCATTTGTTGGAACAATATCCTGCTGAGACCATGAAGTGGGTTGTCGTTGAATCCGTTTATTCCATGGATGGCGACATGGCGCCGTTACAAGAACTCATCGAATTAAAACAGAAATATTCATTCGAACTCATCGTAGACGAGGCGCATGCGGGCGGGGTTTACGGTTCGCAAGGGGCCGGTCTATGTGTCGAATTAGGCCTAGAAAACGAAATTTTTGCCCGTGTAGTCACTTTTGGCAAGGCATGGGGTAACGCGGGTGCGGTGGTATTGGGATCAGAAACACTTCGTTCCTATTTGATTAATTTCGCCCGACCGTTTATTTACTCCACAGCGCCTACGCCACACCATGTATTGAGTCTTCAAACAACTTTATCATTTGTTGCGAAGGCAGAAATACAACGTCAATTGTTAAAAGAAACGATTCAATACTTTAAGTCCCTACAAAAATCCGACGCATGGGGTGCAAGTGAAACAGCCATCCAAACCTTTTTTGTCCCAGGGAATGAAGCCGTCCGAGCAGTCGCTAAACATGTACAAGAGGCTGGCTTTGCCGTGAAGCCGATTGTTTACCCAACGGTTCCAAAAGGTAAAGAACGAATTCGAATCACACTCACCGCGAAAACGTCGCGAGCAGATATTCAAACACTCATCAATACCCTAGAAACCCATGCCTAAACAATACATCATCGCAGGAATTGGGACGGAAATAGGTAAAACGGTCTGCTCTGCCATCATTACGAAGGCCTTGCAAGCCGACTATTGGAAGCCTATTCAAGCCGGAAATTTGACGGATGGGGATGCCTATTGGGTCCAACAATGGGTTCCGGGCACAGAGGTTCACGCTAGTACGTATGCATTTCAAAATCCACTATCACCCCATACCGCAGCCGAAATGGATGGAATTCGAATCGATTTAAATTCGTTTCATTTACCTGAAACAAAGGAGAATTTAATTGTTGAATTGGCTGGCGGCATCTTGGTCCCTTTGAATGAAAAAGACACCAACCTAGACCTGATTGAGCGATTAGGCCTACCCGTCATCCTGGTGAGCAAAAACTACTTAGGTAGTATCAATCATACCTTGATGACTTTTGAGATTCTAAAATCTCGAAACATTGAAATCGCAGGAATCGTATTCAATGGCCAAACAAATTCCTCCGGAGAATCGTTTATCCTCAAGCACACGGGGCTTCCGGTCCTATTGCGTGTGAACGAAGAAAAAGAAATTAACCCATCCGTTATTGCTCGATATGCCGACTCATTCAAATGCTAATTTAGCCCAGCGTGATGCCGCGGTGGTTTGGCATCCATTTACTCAGCACCACATCGAACCCTTATCGATTCCCATTACGCATGGAGAAGGAGTCTATTTAATCGATGCAGACGGGAAACGTTACATAGATGCGATTTCATCCTGGTGGGTGAGCATTCACGGACATGCACATCCTTACCTCGCACAAAAAATATACGAGCAGGCACTGAAATTAGAGCAGGTGATTTTTGCGGGATTTACCCACGAACCTGCCATTGAGTTGTCGGAACGACTTTTAGGCCACTTACCCAAAAATTTCGAGAAGGTTTTTTTCTCCGATAACGGTAGTACGGCAGTGGAGGTAGGACTGAAGATGGCCTTGCAATTTTTTCATAATCAAGGTCAAACTCAAAAGCGAAAAATCATTGCTTTTGAAGATGCCTACCATGGTGATACGTTTGGTGCGATGAGCGTCGGGGCACCCAGTGCCTTCAATGCACCATTCCAGGATATGCTCTTTGAGGTGGAATTTCTACCAAGTCCTTGTGATGCGCAGGCGTGTATTCAGGCCATGCGGGAGAAAATGAAGCAATCGGCCGACTACGCCGCGTTCATTTTCGAACCACTCATTCAAGGGGCTGGGGGGATGAAAATGTATGCGCCGGAAACATTAGATACGCTGATTGAAATGGCTCATGAAAATCAAATTCTTTGTATCGCCGACGAAATCATGACGGGCTTCGCGCGGACAGGGAAATGGTTTGCGATGGATTATTTAAAGCATAAACCAGATATCGCTTGTTTCTCGAAAGGCCTTACCGGCGGCATGATGGCGATGGGGATTACCACCTGTTCGAATGAGCTATTTGATACATTCTTGTCGGACGACCGCAAAAAAATGCTATTCCATAGCCATTCCTTTACGGCTAATCCGATGGCCTGTGCGGTTTCTTTGGCGAGTTTAGACATCTTGGAGAAACCAGAAACCTGGGAAAACCTTGCCCGTATACAGGCAAGTCATGAAACTTGGGCGGGAACGCAAATGAATCATCCGGTCATTAAAAACCTCCGCGTAAAAGGTACGATTATTGCCCTCGAATTAGTAGACGATGAAGAAAATGGATACATGCATAGCGTGCGGGATGATGCTTACCAATATTTCCTAAAAAAAGGGATCCTTTTGAGACCCCTAGGAAATACCTTATACATTCTGCCACCTTATTGCATCAGCAACGAGGAACTACAAGTAATCTATTCAGAAATCGAAAACTTCGCTGCTGGATTAATTCGTTAGCTTCGTTGATTGCCAAGAAACCATTTGCCAACGTCCGTCTTCGAAAACAAACACGTCCGTAAAGCGAAGTTTCACAGGAGTCTCTTTGCCATCTGCTGAAAGATTCACTAGGTTAATCACGCCGGTATTGATTCCTGTTTTTCCGTAAACTCGTGTCAACATCTCCGCAGCCTCGATCGAAACATAACTTGATTTTCCAGAGAAAATAGATGCGATATAGGACTCTTTATTATCCGTATTTCCACCTGAATGATGGTAAACTAAATCCTTGTGAAGGACTGCTTCAAGACCAGCACGATCCTTCGCAATCATCACCTTAAATCGGCCCAATTCGGCTGATTTCAACGATTCCACGGTTGGCTTTTGCGCAAAAGTAGCGACAGACATGCAAAAAAATGTGAGTATTAAAAAAATATTTTTCATGTATTAAATTTTAAATTAAAGTCACAAAACTTGTATAACTACTCAAAAGCATCGCGCCAATTTAATAAATTGCGAACCTAAAACCACTTACATGTCACATTTCCAAACGTATTTACTACTTGGATTTCAGCACATTATGAATTGGCAGGCCTTGGATCATATCGTATTTATCCTGGCGATTTCCTGCATTTTTGGTTGGAAAGACATAAAGCAATTGCTCTGGTTAGTCACGGCATTCACAGTGGGACATTCCATTACGCTAGCATTGGCAACCTTAGGATCAATTTCAATCGATGTGGCATGGATTGAATTTCTGATTCCATGCACCATTTTAATTAGGGCCGTTCAGAATTTACGTTTTAAAGAAATGAAAAAGCGAAAAACGAGCGCAATGCCTTATTTCACGGTAATATTTTTTGGTTTGATTCATGGTTTAGGTTTTTCCAACTATTTACAGAGCTTACTAGGAAAGGAATTATCCATTACGGTGCCACTCTTTGCTTTTAACATTGGCCTTGAATTAGGTCAATTAATTATTGTATCCCTAGTTCTACTATTAACATCGACTATCCTGTACCTTACGAATGTAAAACGTAAACATTATGTATGGGTAGTTTCGGGTATCGTTATTGGTTTAGTACTCCCTATGCTCATTGAACGAATTCCATAAAAAAAGCCCAACGTTTCCGCTGGGCTTTTAATGAATGTATATCGACTAGAAATCTTCGTCCATCGAGAATGACATCGACTCTTTATCGGCCATAACGCCTGATTTTTGATATTCCGCCACACGCTTCTCAAAGAAGTTGGTCTTACCTTGTAACGAAATCATTTCCATGAAGTCGAACGGATTTGTCGCATTGTAATGTTTCTTACATCCTAAGGCAACTAACAAACGGTCAGCTACGAATTCGATGTATTGACACATTAACTCCGCATTCATTCCGATTAAGGATACCGGCAAGGCAACGGTTACGAATTCTTTTTCGATCTCAACCGCGTTTAAAATAATCTCATAAATACGCTCTTGAGAAATCTTATTTTTAATGTGATCTGTGTACAATAAACATGCGAAATCACAGTGTAATCCTTCGTCACGCGAGATAAGCTCGTTTGAGAATGATAAACCTGGCATCAAGCCACGCTTCTTCAACCAGAAAATCGAGCAGAATGAACCCGAGAAGAAGATACCTTCAACCGCAGCGAAAGAGATTAGACGCTCCACAAAGTTCGGGCTCTCAATCCACTTCAATGCCCAATCCGCTTTTTTCTTCACGCAATCGATTGTCTCGATGGCACGCAATAAACGATCTTTTTCTTTCGGATCCTGAATGTAAGTATCGATCAACAAGGAGTACGTCTCCGAGTGGATGTTCTCCATCATCACTTGGAAGCCATAGAAACATTTCGCCTCCGCGTATTGTACCTCCTTCAAGAAGTTGTTCGCCAAATTTTCGTTCACGATACCATCCGATGCCGCGAAGAAAGCCAAGACATGGGAAATGAAATGACGCTCTCCGTCATTCAACTTTTTCCAATCCGATAAATCTTGTTGCAAATCAATCTCCTCGGCCGTCCAAAATGAGGCTTGGGATTGCTTGTAAAACCGCCAGATATCATCGTGCTTGATCGGGAATAAAACGAAACGATTTGGGTCCTCAACTAAAAGAGGTTCAGGTAAAAGTGCTTTTGACATGTGAGTAATAAATGAATTCGAAATTAAGAATTAATCGCTGAATATCTTCCTTAGTAAGACAATATTTTAGGCCAAATTGTTTTAAATTTTTTAAAAGAAAAATCCACCCACCTGAACCACCAAGGCAGAGCCATAAGGAGAGGTTTTACTGGCTGAATAATTTAAATCATACATGATATTTAAATTGATTCCTATCTTGGATCCAATCCCAATTCCAACTAAAACTGGATTCGAATAAGCGGCATAGCTGTTTGACATATCACTAAAATTTTCGACCTGAGCCGTCAAAAAACTTTGGCCCAATAATTGAGATAATGCCGGAACATATTGTCGAACAAATAGCCGCTGTCCAAACAAATTGGATGCCTGGTATCCTCGGTAAGCAAAATACTGATAAGTCGCGCCCACACCCACAATGGTTGTATTGGTTGCCATATAGCCAACCATCGGCGAAAGTCCGATGCTGGTCGGGTTACCAAAACTCAATCCCGAGATTCCTCCACCTACATGCAAACGCTGACGAAAAGTCAATTCACTCACATCAGGCTCAACATCCAAATCCCCTCTCGCTCCTTCTTCAGCAATGATAACAGGATCTTGTGCCAAACAATGAAAACTCATGCTGCACAGCAGAATCGCAAAAAATAAGGTAATTGATTTCATTTTATCGCGCCATTTATACGATTATTTATTCCCTTCCCGAACGTATCCCTGGCAAACCAAGAAGGATTGCCTAAGCTTATGGTTGGGTTTATCAAAATTAAAGGATAATTTTGAGATATGAGTTCTCCTGCACCCCAAGATTTCGAAAATCTCGACCCAAAATCACACATCATTATCAAAGGTGCCCGTGTACACAACCTTAAAAATGTTGACGTCGCGATTCCAAGAAATAAATTAGTGGTGGTCACCGGTTTATCGGGTTCAGGAAAGTCATCGTTGGCCTTCGATACCTTATTCGCAGAAGGCCAACGCATGTACGTAGAAAGTCTAAACTCCTATGCTCGCCAATTTCTCGGCCGAATGGAAAAACCGGCCGTCGACTACATCAAAGGTGTCGCTCCGGCGATTGCCATCGAGCAAAAGGTCAATACCAAAAACCCTCGCTCAACCGTAGGTACCACCACAGAGATTTACGATTACCTCAAACTCCTCTTCGCCCGCATCGGAAAGACCATTTCCCCCGTTTCTGGCCAGGAGGTGAAAAAGGATTCGGTCTCGACCATCGTGGATTGGATTATTTCCCACGATCAACAAAAGGTCTTGATTTTAGCCCCTTTGCTGAATCATCCGGAAAGAAGCCTACTGGAAGAATGCCAACTGCTTATTCAAAAAGGTTATACGCGTTTGAAAGTTGACGCCGATGTGCTGGATTTAGAGGAATTAGTAGAGGACGAGGCAGAACTTAAAAAACTCACAAAAAAAAGAAATGAGATTGCGATTCTCATCGACCGACTTATTGCAAACTCCGACGAAGAAACTGTTTTTCGTTTAGGGGACTCCGTGCAGACGGCTTATTTCGAAGGCGATGGCGTTTGTTGGGTCGAAGTACAAGACCAAAAACGCAAAACCTTTTCCAATAAATTCGAACTCGACGGCATGGCCTTCGAAGAACCAAGCTTGAATTTATTTTCGTTCAACAATCCCTACGGGGCTTGCCGGAACTGTGAAGGCTACGGAAAAGTCCTTGGACTGGACCCGGAACTGGTTTTCCCAGACCATGACCTTTCGGTCTACGAAGGTGCTATCGCGCCATGGCGCAGCGAACGCATGAGCGAATGGTTGCACCCTTTGCTTCGCAATGGAATCCATTTTGATTTTCCTATTCATCGTCCCTACAAGGATTTGACCGACAAGGAAAAACAATTGCTTTGGAAAGGAAATAAATATTTTGCCGGATTAACCCATTTTTTCGATCACCTCGAAAAAGAAACCTATAAGATTCAGTACCGAGTTCTCTTATCCCGCTACCGCGGAAAGACGAACTGTCCCGAATGCCAAGGCTCACGCCTCCGTGGGGACGCGGGTTATGTAAAGATAAACGGAGCTTCCATCATCGACATGGTACTTTGGCCAATTTCCAAAGTCAAAGACTTCTTCGATCAACTAAAATTAAGCGAGACCGATACGGCCGTTGCCAAACGCATACTCATCGAAATCAAAAACCGATTAGACTATATGAATCGGGTGGGTTTGGGGTATTTGACTTTGAACCGACTGACGTCTACCCTATCGGGCGGGGAATTCCAACGCATCAAATTGGCCACTTCCCTAGGCAGTGCCTTGGTAGGTTCTATGTATATCCTCGACGAACCGAGCATCGGATTGCACCCAAGAGATACGGAACGTTTGATTTCGGTTCTGGAAATGTTGAAATCCATGGGCAATACCGTGATTGTCGTGGAGCATGAGGAAGACATCATGCGAGCAGCGGATCAAATCATTGATATTGGTCCAGAGGCAGGCCGTCACGGTGGAAATCTGAGTTTTCAGGGAAACCTGGCTGAGGCATTAAAAGACACGACGACCGACAGCCATACGCTGCGTTTCTTGCAGGGAAAAGATACCATACAGATTCCAACATTCCGTCGGAAGGCATTAGCGCATATCGAAATCAAAGGAGCGAGTGAGAATAATTTAAAAAACATCGATGTCAAGATTCCATTGGGAATTATGACCGCAGTGACCGGAGTATCCGGCTCGGGTAAATCAACCTTGATTCGCAAAATATTATACCCGGCCTTGTTGCGGAATCTGCAATTAGGGACTGAAGAAACGGGTCGATTTAGAGAATTAGGAGGTAGTACGAATAAGATTTCGAGTATTGAGATGGTGGATCAGCAGCCGATTGGTAAATCGTCTCGTTCGAACCCGATTACCTACATCAAGGCTTATGATGCCATTCGCGCCTTGTTTTCCGAATTACCTTTAGCCAAAACCCGTGGCTATAAACCCGCACATTTTTCATTCAATGTAGAGGGTGGACGTTGTGAAACCTGCCAAGGCGAGGGAGAAATCACCATTGAAATGCAATTCATGGCGGATATCAAATTGACCTGTGAATCTTGCCATGGTCAACGGTTTAAACAAGAGATCTTGGACATTAAATTCCAAGACAAACACATTGCCGAAATTTTAGATATGACCGTGGAGGAGAGCATTCCTTTCTTCCAAGATAAAGCACCGCGAATCGCCGAGAAAATTGACCCATTGTTCCAAGTAGGTTTGGGTTACATCAAACTCGGACAATCCTCAAATTCCCTTTCGGGCGGTGAGGCCCAACGGGTTAAATTAGCCAGCTTTTTAGGCAAGGGGAATAGCAACAAAGGGAAAACCCTGTTTATCTTTGATGAGCCTACAACCGGTTTGCACTTTCATGACATCAAAAAATTATTGAAGGCCATGAATGATTTGGTTGAACAAGGCGACTCGGTCATTATCATTGAACACAACATGGAGGTCGTAAAATGTGCCGATCACATAATTGACCTAGGACCTGAAGGAGGAGAAAATGGAGGTCATTTATGTTTCGAGGGGACTCCCGAAGAAATGATCAAGTTAAAAGAAAATCCAACGGCACATTACCTAAAACAAAAAATGTAAGTCCATGATCAGTCCCGAACTCATCCAGGCATTGCCACTCAAATTGCAGCACATCCTACAGGGCTATCAATCGATATTGCCCGAATTAGTTGTAGCCATTTGGGTGTTGGTAAGTATGTTCGGGGATCTTTTTTTAGTTGGCAAAAATGATTCAGCAAGTCGGTCATGGCGCTACCTCATCGCACAAATGGGCTTAATCTTTGCGCTTCTGCTTGCCTACCAACGGATGCGTCATGGCTCCGAAGGATTCGTTGCCTTTCGCATGTTATGGGTAAATCCTGGTGCGAATGCCATCAATTGTCTGATTTTGG
>Ga0228702_1002330_pt1 | contig 10994 bp, 10 predicted proteins | sample McNCre217_Aug_MG_2_FD_178018 | JGI IMG/M metagenome (GOLD analysis project Ga0228702, IMG submission 178018) | Freshwater microbial communities from McNutts Creek, Athens, Georgia, United States - 20-17_Aug_MG | ecosystem: Environmental > Aquatic > Freshwater > Creek | place: USA: Georgia... | reverse complement strand
ACACCCACGTCTTTGACGGGACCAAATGCATAGCTCTTGCCCGTGATTTTTTGCAAATCAAACAAACGGCGGTACACGACATACACCTCTTGCGCACCGCTGTTGCCGTTAGCAACTTTATCTTCAGAGTTCGACTGCAACATGTCTGCGTTGAAAAAGTTTGTGCCGTACTTGTCGCCACTCACATGCTTCAAGGTGTAAATGTTTTTGCTGATGTTGGTTGAACCGTAGGGTTCTGCGAATTTGGTGCCATAAGTCACGCCCAAAGACGTGTCGCTCCAGTCAGCCGCTTGCACACCTGCGGCCACGGCAGCCAAGGCGATGAAGGAAAGAATCTTTTTCATTTTTTGCTTTCTTTAAGATTAAAAATTATTTACCGCCTGGCACTTTGCCTTCCACGCCTTTGACGTAGAAGTTGATGCCGCTCAAGAACTTGTCGTCAGCAATTTCATCTTTCTTCAAGACTTCTTTGCCAGCGTTGTCGAGCAAGGGGCCTTTCCAGATGGCGAAGCTGCCGTCTTTCAAACCTTTTTTCACATCGTCCACTTTGGCTTTGGTATCGGCTGGCACGTCTTCGGCAATCGAGACCAAATCAATCGCACCGTCTTTCACGCCCGACCACGTGTGGCCGCCGCCTGTCCAGTTACCTTCCAGAGCCGCGCGTGTGGCGTTGATGTAGTAAGGCGTCCAGTTGATGACGGCAGAAGCCAAGTGGGCTTTGGGGCCGTAGGCGGTCATGTCAGAGTCCCAACCGAAGGCGCGCTTGCCTTTGTCTTGGGCTGTTTTCAACACGGCTGGCGAGTCGGTGTTTTGGAACAAGATGTCAGCACCGCCGTTGATGAGCGAGGTGGCAGCTTCGGTTTCTTTCGGTGGGTTGAACCACTCGTTGACCCACACCACTTTGGTCTTGACTTTGGGGTTGCTCGACTGAGCACCCAAGGTGAAGCTGTTGATGTTGCGAATGACTTCAGGAATTGGGATGGAAGCCACGACGCCCAAGGTGTTGCTCTTGGTCATCTTGCCTGCAATCACGCCAGCCATGTACGCGCCTTCGTAGGTGCGGCTGTCGTAAGTGCGCATGTTGGCGGCTTGCTTGTAGCCTGTGGCGTGCTCGAACTTCACGTCGGCAGTGTCAGCCGCCACTTTGAGCATGGGCTCCATGTAGCCAAAGGTGGTGCCGAAGATCAGCTTGTTGCCTTGGCCCACCATGTCACGAATCACACGCTCGGCGTCCGCAGACTCGGGCACGTTTTCAACGAATGAGGTTTCAATCTTGTCGCCAAACTCCGCTTGCAAGGCTTTGCGTGCGTTGTCGTGTGCAAACGTCCAGCCGCCGTCGCCCACAGGGCCCACATAGGCGAATGCAATTTTCAAAGGCTCCGCCTTGGCTGCAGCGGCAGGCGCTTCAGCAGGCTTGGCTTCTTCTTTTTTACCGCAGCCCACCAACACAGCGGCCGACATGGCAGTCAAGGCTGCCACTTGCAACCAACGACGTTTGATCCGATTTGTCATGAGACAGTCTTTCATCCAAAGTTTTTCTAGATATCGTTTAGCAATAGATGTGCCGAAATGATGAAAGCATCTGCAATTAACTATTAAAAAATTAACTAGTAACTCAAATTTACTTACCTCTCGGCTAACTCTATATATTTTTTATAGCTATGTTTAAGCACACGCACAAAATCGCCACTGGAAGTTAAGACACCTCGATCAATCAAACCGCACCGATCCAGTGAACGCTTGGATAGCGACGCACGCGCAAGAAACAAAATTGCACTCAAACAGCACATTTTTAAGCTTGGTGGTAGATGCCATGACCATGGTCATGTACAAGCTCTTTACTTAGGTGGAAAAACATACCACCTGCTGGGTCCATTTCGGACAGCAGCATATTTAACTTAAGTGTTTGACTTCTTTGAGGAAAAATGAGTAGCGCGTGCAACAGAACTACTTCAACATTCCTTTATTCTCAATAAATTGAACAACATTTTGGAGACCGTCGAGAGTCCTCAAATTGGTCATAACAAAAGGCTTTAAAGCATTGCCGAATGTACGCATACGTATAGTATCTGCTTGCATGACTGATAAGTCGGCTCCAACGTGGGGAGCAAGATCGGTTTTATTAATTACAAACAAGTCACTCTTAGTGATGCCGGGTCCTCCTTTGCGTGGAATTTTTTCACCTGCTGCCACGTCGATAACATAAATCGTTAAGTCACTCAGCTCGGGACTGAAGGTAGCTGCCAAGTTATCCCCCCCGCTCTCGATAAACACCACATCCGCGTCAGGAAATTCAACCAACATGCGGTCAATCGCTTCGAGGTTTATGGAAGCATCTTCACGAATAGCGGTGTGTGGACAGCCACCAGTTTCCACACCCATGATGCGCTCTGCTGGCAAAGCACCGCTGATGGTTAGCAAGCGTTGGTCTTCTTTGGTGTAGATGTCGTTGGTGATAGCCACTAGGTCATAGGTGTCACGCATGGCCTTGCACAACATTTCGAGTAACGTGGTTTTGCCAGAGCCGACGGGCCCGCCAATGCCCACGCGCAGGGGTGGTAGTTTTTTAGTGCGGTGTGCGATGGTATGTAAGTGCTTCATGATCTGAACAGTCGAGAGTATTGGGTTTCGTGTTGAGCAGAGAGAATGGCCAACATGGGAGAAAAGGCTTGTCGCGTGTCGTCAGTCAGTTGCAGCGCATTGCTTACGGCACACGCAATATGTTGGGCAAGTTTTGTCAAGATGCGCTGACCTGAGTTTTGACCCAGTGGCACGGCTTTGATCGCGGCTTGCACCATATTCTCAGCCCAACCAAAGGCATATGCCTGCAAGCCGTGTTCGAGGGATGCGCCAGTGCGCGACAAAGCCAAAGCAAGCATCAATGGGTAGGTGGGAACCCAACGGTTGCACATCGCCATGGTGTCGGCATTCATGGCTTCTTGGTTGCGTAACCACTCCAACATGGAGCGCCCCATTTGCTCGCTTTGCAAACGCAATTCCGCGCTTTCACGAGTGGCATGTACCCACTGACTCAAAGCTTCTAAACGTGCGTGATCTTGTGCTTGCCACGCGGTGATCATCTGCCCCAGCACGGCCATGTCGCCACGCGATTGCGTGAGGTGAAGCTGGTCGATCAACCACTCAGCCGCGCTGTGTTCGTCATGCACCCTGCCATGGTCAATGGCGGCTTCTAACCCTTCGGAGTACGAAAAGCCACCAATGGGCAACGCAGGGGACGCCAACCAAATGAGTTGAATCAGCGCAGGTGTAGCCGACGCTGGCGTGGCAGCATCAGTGGTCATGGTTGCAATGAGGGCCATGGACATGACCGTGCTCGTGAGCTGCATGATCGTGGTCGTGACTGTGTTCGCCGTGACCCTGACCATGCGAATGCCCATGACTGCTGTAGGCCCCACCTTCTGGCTCAAAGGCTTCATGCGCCGTCACCACGGTCATGTGCATGGCGCGCAGCATATCGGCTAACACATGGTCGGGTTCAATCTTCACGTGATCGGGCTGCAACTCAATGGGCACATGGCGGTTGCCCAAGTGGTAGGCCGCACGAGTCAGATCAAACGCTGAACCATGTTGCGAACAGGCAGTGATGCGCAACACTTCTTGGGGTGCCGCCACAACACAAATGAGCGAACCATCTTCGGCCACCAGCACATCGCCGCCGCGCACCAAGGTGCCGCGCGTCAAAAACACACCCAAGCTGCGACCTGTGCTGTCGGTCGCATCAAAGCGGCTTTTTTGGCGCACGTCCCAATCTAGCTCTACCGTGGGAGCACGTTTGAGCAAAGCAGTTGCCAAACCTTGGCCACCCGAAATCAATTTAGAACAAATGAGCATCAGAAACAGTTAGAACAAGAAGTAGCGTTGGGTCATGGGCAAGCTCACCGCAGGTTCGCAGGTGAGTAGCTGACCATCGGCGCGCACCGCATAGGTTTGGGCGTCCACTTCCATCCGAGGCGCGTAGTCGTTGTGGATCATGTCACGCTTTCCAACGCTGCGAATGTTCTTCACAGCACTGAGTATTTTGTGCAACCCAAACTTCTGCCCGATACCCGCGGCCATACCGGCTTGCGACACAAAGGTGAGCGAGCCACGGTGCAACGCGCCGCCATACGCACCAAACATCGGACGGTAGTGCACGGGCTGCGGCGTAGGGATGGACGCATTGGGGTCACCCATCGCCGCCATGGCGATGAAGCCCCCTTTCAAAATGATGCTGGGCTTGATGCCAAAGAAAGCTGGCTTCCACACCACCAGATCAGCCCACTTGCCCACTTCCACGCTGCCCACTTCGTGGCTGATGCCGTGCGCAATCGATGGGTTAATGGTGTACTTGGCGATGTAACGTTTGACACGTGCGTTGTCGTGCCGGTCTGTATCACCTGGCAATGAACCCCGTTGTGCTTTCATCTTGTGCGCAGTTTGCCAAGTACGAATGATGACCTCTCCCACACGGCCCATCGCTTGGCTGTCGCTGCTCATCATACTAATAGCCCCAAGGTCGTGCAAGATGTCTTCGGCAGCAATAGTCTCGCGGCGAATGCGACTTTCGGCAAAGGCCAAGTCTTCCACAATCGCAGGATCAAGGTGATGACACACCATGAGCATGTCCACATGCTCATCCAATGTATTCACCGTGTAAGGACGCGTGGGGTTGGTCGAGCTAGGCAACACATTGGCTTCGCCCACCACTTTCAAAATATCGGGCGCATGGCCACCGCCCGCGCCTTCGGTATGAAAAGTGTGGATGGTTCGGCCTTTGAAGGCGGCGACTGTGTCTTCCACAAAGCCCGATTCGTTGAGCGTGTCGGTATGAATGGCCACTTGCGTGTCGGTGGCCTCGGCCACGTTCAAACAGTTGTCAATCGCAGCGGGCGTGGTACCCCAGTCTTCGTGCAGTTTCAAACCAATCGCACCTGCTTTGATTTGCTCATGCAAGGAATCGGGCAAAGCCGCATTGCCTTTGCCCAAGAAGCCCAAATTCATCGGGAATGCGTCCGCCGCTTGCAACATGCGCTCGATGTTCCATGCTCCAGGCGTACAAGTGGTGGCAAACGTGCCGGTAGCTGGACCCGTACCACCGCCGAGCATCGTGGTCACGCCACTCGTCAACGCTTCTTCAATTTGCTGAGGTGCGATGAAGTGGATATGCGTATCCACTCCCCCTGCGGTGACGATGTTGCCCTCGCAGCTTATGACTTCGGTGCCTGGGCCAATGACGATATCCACACCTGCTTGTGTGTCTGGGTTGCCCGCTTTGCCAATGGCCACGATGCGACCGCCCTTCAAACCAATATCGGCTTTGACGATGCCCCAGTGGTCGATGATGAGCGCATTGGTCATGACGGTGTCAACCGCGCCGCCTGCTTGGGGGCCAGAACCTGCGCCATCACGCGTTCGCTGTGATTGCGCCATGCCATCTCGAATGGTTTTACCGCCGCCGAACTTCACCTCTTCACCATATCCACCGGCTTTGAGAGTGAAGTCTTGTTCGACCTCCACCACCAAGTTGGTGTCCGCCAACCGTAGGCGGTCACCCACCGTTGGGCCAAACATTTCTGCGTAAGCGCGTTTGCCGATGGTTGCCATTACTTGTTTCCTTTGTCGGCGACGCTTTGATCGATTACGCCATTCACCAAACCGCGAAAACCAAACACTTGGCGATCACCGCTCAAGTCGACCAATTCGACAGTACGTTGTTGGCCTGGCTCAAAGCGCACTGCCGTTCCAGAGGCGATGTTTAAGCGCATGCCATGTGCGGCCAAACGGTCAAAGCGCAAGCCTGCATTGGTTTCTGCAAAGTGATAATGCGATCCCACTTGAATGGGGCGATCACTCGCGTTTTGCACAACCATCGTGTGCGTGCGTCGGTTTGGATTGAGGACATGCTCGCCCTCGTCAATCAACAATTCGCCGGGTGTCATGCATGCCTCGCTTTATTTGTCACGTCCCATCCACCACATAGCGACGATCACTGCCAATGCAGCAAAGAATCCCCATGCGTCAGTAGCGTGATAGTGCGATGCGCTATCCATGCCATGGCCTTCGTGAGCGAATGCCAATGCAGGCAATAGTGAGATGAGAGAGAGAAGTTTTTTCATAGCAATTCAAACAATTGGTTGATGCACGGTAACAAGCTTGGTGCCGTCTGGGAATGTGGCCTCGACTTGGATGTCCGGAATCATCTCGGCTACCCCCTCCATCACGTCGGCACGGGTCAGCATGCTGCGACCATCGCTCATGAGCTGGGCCACAGTTTTTCCATCACGCGCACCTTCCATCACGGCGGCGCTGATGAGGGCGATGGCCTCGGGATAGTTGAGCTTCAAGCCACGGGCTTGTCGACGCTCGGCCAACAAAGCAGCAGTGAAGATCAACAGCTTGTCTTTTTCGCGGGGGGTGAGTTCCATAGTGCCATTCTCTATGCAACTTACGTGCCCTCTTGATTTCAAGCTCTTTTCAACACCACCGACTAAGTTGGTGCACGCAACCGTGTTGGTGCATGTCGTTTAGACCCATTGCACAACCCAACTTGGTGCTTTTTTATCTTTTTGACCTCAAATGGTGCGTTATTAAAACACCCGTTCGGCCTTTATATAGACGCACTTTTCAACTCTAGGGAAGTCCAAGGTTGGCACAGGGTTTGCGAAGACTTACCCAAGCGCCTGCTACAGCGAGCGCCGAACAACCCTTAATTTTTGGAGTGAACCCCCATGATGAATCGTCGAGGAAATTTGAAAGTATTGGCCGCTGCAGCAGCTCTGTCTGTCGGCTCGTTTGTGATGGTGCCACAAGCATTGGCCGCAGACACTATCAAGGTAGGCGTGCTGCATAGCTTGTCCGGCACCATGGCGATTTCTGAAACTGTGTTGAAAGACACCGTGCTCATGGCCATCGACGAAATCAACGCCAAGGGCGGTGTGCTCGGCAAAAAGCTTGAACCTGTAGTGGTCGACCCCGCCTCCAACTGGCCCTTGTTTGCTGAAAAAACCAAGCAGCTGCTGGGACAAGACAAAGTGTCGGTAATTTTTGGTTGCTGGACTTCGGTGTCACGCAAATCTGTGCTGCCTGTGGTCGAAGAGATGAACGGTTTGCTGTTCTACCCCGTGCAATACGAAGGTGAAGAGCTGTCCAAAAACGTGTTTTACACCGGCGCTGCGCCCAACCAACAAGCCATTCCAGCAGTGGACTACTTGATGAGCAAAGACGGTGGCTCTGCCAAACGTTGGGTCTTGTTGGGCACTGACTATGTGTACCCACGCACCACCAACAAAATTTTGCGCGCTTACCTCAAAAGCAAAGGTGTAGCGGACAAAGACATCGATGAAAAATACACACCGTTTGGCCACAGCGATTACCAAACCATCGTGGCGGACATCAAGAAGTTCTCTGCTGGCGGCAAAACCGCCGTGGTGTCAACCATCAACGGTGACTCCAACGTGCCGTTCTACAAAGAACTTGGCAATGCAGGCTTGAAAGCCAAAGACGTTCCAGTTGTCGCATTCTCTGTCGGTGAAGAAGAATTGCGCGGCGTCGACACCAAGCCTTTGGTCGGCCATTTGGCGGCATGGAACTACTTCATGTCCATCAAGAGCCCCGCCAACGATGAGTTCATCAAGAAGTGGTCCGCTTATGCCAAGGCCAAGAACATCGCAGGCCACAAAGACAAGCCTTTGACCAACGACCCGATGGAAGCAACTTACATCGGCATCAACATGTGGAAGCAAGCGGTTGAGAAAGCCAAGACCACCGATGTGGATGCAGTGATCAAAGCGATGGCTGGTCAAACATTCAAAGCACCAAGCGGCATCGTCAGCAAGATGGATGAGAAAAACCACCACTTGCACAAGTCGGTGTTCATCGGTGAGATCAAGGCAGACGGCCAGTTCAACGTGGTTTGGAAAACACCAGGCCCTGTGAAAGCTAAACCATGGAGCCCCTTTATCGAAGGCAACTCATCTAAACCTGATGAACCTGTGAAGAAATAAACTTTTCTCCGAGGGATGGAGTTGGGGAGGGCTGCGCTCTCCCCTTTTTTGATGGAAATTTAGATGCATTGTTTTTCTTTTTTCACCCGATGGCGTTGCGTCGCCACGCATGTGGCCTGTGCTCTCGCACTGGCAGCTTCGGGTCAGCCCTCAGCCTTGGCGTTGACCGCTGAGCAAGCACGTGCACTCAGTTTGGGTGACACCGATGCACGCGTGAGCGCTCTACAAAAAGCCTTGGCAGTGCCAGATGCGCCCACTGCCGCTTTCTTGAAAGCGTTGGCCGATGACTCGGTGAAAGTCAATGGCACACAGGTTCTGATGGTGCGGGATGGCCAAGCAACCGACCCCGTGACAGGTGAAGCCACCCCTCTGCCGGACGCCGCAGAAGACGTGATCAACAACAACCGCATGCGGGGTGAAATTGACGCTGCCTTGTCTGCCCTGCAACTACTCAGCACCGATGCCGCATTGCGCATGCAAGCCGCGCAATCGGTTCTGAAAGAACCCGACCCAACCAAGCTTGCCATGCTGGACAAAGCCCTCGCTAATGAAACCGATGCGAGCGTGAAAAAATACATGCTGCTGGCACGCGCTGCTGTGCTGCTCAACAGCGACAACGTCGACGAGCGCTTTGCCTCTGCCAAAACGTTGGCCGACAGCCAAACGCCCGACACACAACTTTTACTCAACCAACGCCTGAGCCAAGAAGAAGATAAAAAGGTACGCGCTCAGTTGCAAACCTCTTTGCTCACCATCCAAGCCGCATTGAGCTGGGGTGAAAAACTTGGCGCGTTGTTCACCGGCATCAGTCTGGGCTCCATCTTGTTGTTAGTCGCTTTGGGCTTGGCCATCACCTACGGTTTGATGGGCGTCATCAACATGGCTCACGGCGAGCTGATGATGATTGGCGCTTATGCCACCTACGTGGTGCAAGGCGTATTTCGTCAGTATCTGCCAGGCATGTTTGACGCGTATTTATTGGTGGCCGTGCCTGCCTCATTCTTGGCAGCCACCCTTGTAGGTGCAGTGCTCGAACGCTTGGTGTTGCGTCACCTTTATGGCCGCCCGCTTGAAACACTGTTGGCCACTTGGGGTATCAGTTTGGTGTTGATGCAAGGCGTACGCAGCATTTTTGGCGCGCAAAACGTGGGGGTCGAAAACCCCTCGTGGATGAGCGGCGGCTTGCAACTGCTGGCAAACCTCTCACTACCCTACAACCGTTTGATCATTCTTGGTTTTGCCCTCTTTGTGTTGGTCGGCATGACGCTGTTGATCAGCAAAACCCGTTTGGGCTTGTTTGTGCGTGGCGTCACACAAAACCGTCCGATGGCTTCGGCCTTGGGTGTGAACACCGCACGCATTGACACCTACGCGTTCTCACTCGGTTGTGGCATTGCGGGCTTGGCTGGTTGTGCACTCAGCCAAATTGGCAATGTGGGGCCAGACCTCGGACAGAGCTACATCGTCGACGCGTTCATGGTGGTAGTGCTCGGCGGCGTGGGCCAACTGGCAGGCACGGTGTACGCCGCGCTAGGTCTTGGTCTGATGAACAAATTACTCGAAGGTGTGGCCGGCGCGGTGCTGGCCAAGATTTCGGTGTTGGTGTTCATCATCGTCTTTATTCAAAAACGACCACAAGGCATTTTTGCCATGAAAGGCCGCAGTGCGGAGGCATGACATGACACAGACCAATTCAACTTTGCACACTGCAACACTCTTACCCCAAGCGTCCGCACTTTTAGGCACTAAGGGCTGGGTATTTTTCTTAGTTGTTTTCATCACCGTTTGTGCGGTGGTACCTGTACTCAACCTGTGGGTGCCCGCAGACAGCTTGTTTCACATCAGCGACTATGCCGTGGCCTTGATGGGCAAGATCATGTGCTACGCCATTTGCGCGCTGGCGATGGATTTGATTTGGGGCTACACCGGCATCTTGTCACTCGGGCATGGACTGTTTTTTGCGTTGGGCGGCTACATGATGGGCATGTACCTCATGCGCCAAATTGGCACCGACGGCAACTACAAAAGCAACCTGCCCGACTTCATGGTGTTCCTTGACTGGAAAACCTTGCCATGGACGTGGACCTTCAGCGACAGCTTTGCCGCCACGCTATTGCTGGTGGTGCTGGTGCCCGGATTGTTGGCCTTTGTGTTTGGCTACTTTGCATTTCGCTCACGCATCAAAGGCGTGTACTTCTCCATCATCACGCAAGCCATGACGTTCGCCGCCATGCTGCTGTTCTTCCGCAACGAAACCGGTTTTGGCGGCAACAACGGCTTCACCGATTTCAAACGCATCTTGGACTTGCCGATTGCGACACCTGCCATGCGCATGACCTTGTTTGTATTGACGGGCTGGGCCTTATTGATGAGCTTTTTGTTTGCACGCTGGTTGGTGCAGAGCAAGTTTGGCCGCGTGTTGCAAGCCATCCGTGATGCTGAAAGTCGCGTGATGTTTTCGGGCTACTCTCCCCTCCCCTACAAGCTGACCGTCTGGGTCATCTCGGCCGTCATGTGCGGCATTGCCGGTGCCTTGTATGTGCCGCAAGTAGGCATCATCAACCCGAGTGAGATGAGTCCTGCAAATTCAATTGAAATGGCCGTATGGGCTGCCGTTGGCGGTCGAGCCTCCTTAATTGGACCTATCGTGGGTGCATTTTTGGTCAACGGCATGAAGAGCTGGTTGACGGTGACAGCACCTGAGTTTTGGTTGTATTTCTTAGGCGCGTTGTTCATTGGCGTGACGCTATACATGCCTCATGGTGTGGTGGGTTTGATTCAAAAAATCAGCACCAAGAATAAAACCGAGGAGCGTGTATGACCCCCGACCTGTTTGAAGAAGGTGCTGAGCGATTAGCCGTACTCCGCGCGCGTGTTGCAACCGAAGTTACCTCGGGTGATCGGAACGCTAGCTATGGCCGTGTGCATGAACCCGGAAGCCTTGACATCTCGCATGGTCGCATCTTGTATTTGGAAGATGTGCATGTGAGC
>Ga0228702_1002328_pt1 | contig 10996 bp, 7 predicted proteins | sample McNCre217_Aug_MG_2_FD_178018 | JGI IMG/M metagenome (GOLD analysis project Ga0228702, IMG submission 178018) | Freshwater microbial communities from McNutts Creek, Athens, Georgia, United States - 20-17_Aug_MG | ecosystem: Environmental > Aquatic > Freshwater > Creek | place: USA: Georgia... | reverse complement strand
GGGCACAGATGAGCCCGGAGCAGATGCGTGCGCAACTTGAACGCGCGGGCATCAGCCTCAAGCAGTGGCGCCAGGATCTGCGGCATCAAATCGTGTTGCAACGCTTGCGCGAGCGCGAAGTGACCCCGCGCATTCGCCCCACCGAGCAGGAAATTGACCAATACCTGAAAGAGCGCCAGCAACAGCTGGAAGGTCGCCAGGCGCTCAATCTGGCGCAGATCCTGGTCCCCGTGGCAGACCAGGCCACCGTGGAGCAGGTCGCTCAGGCCGAGGCGCAAGCGCGGGAGCTGCTCAAACGTGTGCAGGGTGGCGAAGACTTTGCGCAGCTGGCCAAATCCGTGTCAGCTTCCGCAGATCGGGACGCGGGTGGTCAGATGGGCATGCGCCCCTTGGATCGGTATCCAGCGCTGTTCACCGATGCCGTGCGCCAGCAACCCGTAGGCGCTGTGGTGGGGCCGATCCGATCCGGGGCGGGCTTTCATTTGCTCAAGGTGGTGCAACGTGATTCGGCTGATTCTGCCGCCACGGTCCAACAGACCCATGCGCGCCACATTCTGTTGCGACCGGGTGGCCAAATGAGCGTGACCGTGGCGCGCGCCGAGCTGGCCCGAATGAAACGGGAGATCGAAGCTGGGCGTGCCGACTTTGCCCAGTTGGCCATGGAGCATTCGCAAGACGGCAGCGCCAAGTCTGGGGGTGATTTGGGGTGGGCCAACCCAGGTGGCTTTGTGCCGGAATTCGAGGAGGTCATGAACCGTCTGGCGGCGAATGAAATTTCCGACCCGCTGGTGTCGCGCTTTGGCGTTCACTTGATCCAGGTGCTGGAGCGCCGCAAGAGCGAGATGTCCACGCGTGAATTGCGTGACCTTGCTCGCAATGCCTTGCGCGAGAGCAAGTTTGAAGAGACCTATCAGACCTGGGCCCAGGAAATCCGCGGTCGGGCCTATGTGGAATTCCGTGACCCGCCCCAATAAGGGACTGGCTGGCACACGCCCATGAAACACGTTGCCCGCAAGCGTTTTGGCCAGCATTTTCTGACCGACCCGGCCATCATTGATGCCATTGTGCGCGCCATCCATCCACGCCCGGGGGAACCCATGGTGGAAATTGGTCCCGGACTGGCCGCCATGACGCAACCTCTGGTGGAGCGCCTGGGGCGCTTGGGTGTGATCGAACTGGATCGCGATCTGGCCGCGCGCTTGCGGGCCCGGCAGGATCTGGATGTGGTTCAGGCCGACGTGTTGACGGTGGACTTCACGGCCCTGGCGACCCGTTGGGGCGTGCCGCGTTTGCGCGTGGTGGGCAACCTGCCCTACAACATTTCATCGCCCATTCTGTTTCATCTGCTGGATCATGTGGATGCGATCCAGGACCAGCATTTCATGTTGCAGCAAGAGGTGGTGGACCGCATGGTGGCCTCGCCCAGCACGGCCGCCTATGGGCGTCTGAGCGTGATGCTGCAGTGGCGATACGAGATGGAGTCGGTGTTGCACGTGCCCCCAACGGCATTTGACCCACCGCCCCGGGTGGACAGTGCCGTGGTGCGCATGGTGCCCAGGCCCTCGCCGGCCGTGCTGGACGTGAACGTGTTGAGCGAGGTGGTTCGCGAGGCTTTCAGTCAGCGGCGCAAGCTGTTGCGCCACAGTCTGGGCCGCTGGCTCCAGGCCAAAGGCGCCAACACGGCGTTTGACTTGCAACGCCGTGCGGAAGAAGTGCCGGTGGAGGAATATGTGGCCTTGGCCCAGGCCCTGGGGGAAGCCGGCCATCTGGCCGGCCCGCTCACTCAGGCCGCAGCCAGCCAGTAGCCTGCGTTGAAGGGGCTGCTCATGCGCAGCGCCAGGGGGGAGATGTCCACCAGCTTGTCGGTGGGCATTTTTTCGCCTTCACCCAGATCAATGCCTTGGGCGTCCGGTGCGACGGTGGCGCGCTCGATGCCGTTGGCGGGTGCGCGGGCCACGGAGAAGGAATAGAAGCAGCGGAAAGGCACCTTGCGATCAGACCAGAAGTCGGAGGCCTCACGGAACACATCGAGCAATTGCTCACGGGCTTCTTTGTCGAATTTGGCGTGCGCCGGAATGTGCTCCAGCACCACAATGAATCCGGGTTGCTGGCCCGACTTGTGCAGCGGGTCGGTCATGCCGTCGTACAAAGCATCGAAGTTCTTGCTGGTCTGGCCAGGAAAGGTGAACTGCTGGGCGATCAGGTCGAGCACGTCCTGTTTGCTGTGGGCTTGAGCCAGGTTGGCGTACAGAAAGTGATGGCCGAGTTCGCGTGCAGCGTCCTGGAGGTCGCTGACACGAAAGGCACGAATGGACTGAACAATATTGCTTTTAACGGTACGAAGTGGCATATCCATCTCCGCGAAGGGTCCTGACATAACGATGCTGCGTGGCTTGAAGCGCCTGCCCATGGCGTCACGGACAGACAGCGCTTGTTGCTATGCAGCAAAAACGCGAATTCGGGTTAACCCCAAACTCAGCGGCGTATTTTGACGGAAAAGCATTCAAAACACAAGCTAATTCCCCCAATCCATCGCTTGAATTGGGGGAAAGCTGCAAGCTAGTGGGCACTAGCTATGAAAAAGTTTTAACGGACAGCGCTGGCGTCTGCCACCGTCAGCGCGGTCATGTTGACAATGCGTCGCACGGTGGTGCTGGCGGTCAGGATATGCACCGGTTTGGCCGCGCCCAGCAACACCGGGCCAATGGCGATATTGCCACCAGCAGCGGTTTTGAGCAGGTTGTAGGCGATGTTGGCGGCATCCAGGTTGGGCAGCACCAGCAAGTTGGCATTGCCCTCCAGCGTGCTGTGGGGCATGAGCGCCTTGCGGGCGACACCGTCCAGGGCCACGTCACCGTGCATTTCACCGTCGATTTCCAGCCAGGGGGCGCGCTGCTGGACCAAGGCCAGAGTCTGACGCATCTTGACCGCGGTGGGTTGATCGCTGCTGCCGAAGTTCGAGTGTGACAGCAGGGCGGCTTTGGGGCGGATGCCAAAGCGGCGCATTTCTTCAGCCGCCATGACGGTGATCTCGGCCAATTGCTCGGCGCTGGGGTCGTAGTTGACGTGGGTGTCCACCAGGAACACCTGGCGATCCGGTAGCAGCAGACCATTCATGCAGGCATACGTGGAAACGCCGGGACGGTGACCAATCACCTGATCCACATAGCGCAAATGCACATCCGGGGTGCTCCAGGTGCCGCAAATCAACCCGTCCACATCGCCCTTGTGCAGCAGCATGGTGCCGATCAGCGACAGGCGGCGGCGCATGTCGATCTTGGCCAACTGCTCGGTCACGCCCTTGCGCTCCGTCAGTCGGTGGTAGGTTTGCCAGAAGTCACGGTAGCGGTCGTCCAGCTCCACGTTGACCACGTCGTAGTCAATGCCCTCTTTCAGGCGCAGACCGAATTTGGCAATTCGCGCAGCGATCACCGCCGGGCGACCGATCAGGGTGGGCTTGGCCAGGCGCTCGTCCACCACGATCTGAACAGCGCGCAGCACGCGTTCTTCTTCGCCCTCGGCGTAGGCCACGCGTTGACGGGTGCCCCGCTTGGCGGCGGCATAGATCGGCTTCATGGCTGAGCCCGAGGCGTACACGAAACCTTGCAGACGCTCTCGGTAGGCGTTGAGGTCCGCAATCGGACGGCTGGCCACGCCACTGTCGGCAGCCGCCTGCGCCACGGCCGGTGCGATCTTCATCATCAGGCGCGGATCAAACGGTTTGGGGATGAGGTATTCCGGACCAAAGCCCAGTTGCTCGCCCGCATAAGCGGCCGCCACCACCTCGCTTTGCTCGGCCTGGGCCAGCTCGGCGATGGCGTGGACGGCGGCAATTTCCATCGCATCGGTGATGGTGGTGGCGCCGGCGTCCAGGGCGCCGCGGAAGATGTAGGGGAAGCACAGAACGTTGTTGACCTGGTTGGGGTAGTCCGAGCGACCGGTCGCCATGATGGCGTCGTCACGCACGGCCTTGACCTCCTCGGGCAGGATTTCCGGCGTGGGGTTGGCCAGCGCCAGAATCACCGGTTGGGCGGCCATGCTGCGCACCATCTCGGGCTTGAGCACGCCGCCGGCGGACAGGCCCAGGAACACATCCGCGCCCTGAATGACGTCAGCCAGCGTGCGGGCCGAGGTGGGTTGTGCGAACTGAATCTTGTCTTCGTCCATCAATTCGGTGCGGCCCTCGTAGACCACCCCCGCCAAGTCCGTGACGAAGATGTTCTTGCGTGGAATGCCCAGCTTGACCAGCAGGTTCAGGCAGGCCAGCGCAGCCGCCCCGGCGCCCGAGGTGACCAGCTTGATGTCCTGCAGCGATTTGCCCACCACCTTCAGACCATTGAGCACCGCTGCGCCCACCACAATGGCCGTGCCATGCTGGTCGTCGTGGAAGACGGGAATCTTCATGCGCTCGCGCAGCTTGCGCTCCACATAGAAACAATCGGGCGCCTTGATGTCTTCCAGATTGATGCCGCCAAACGTGGGCTCCAAGGCCGCGATGACATCCACCAGCCGGTCCAGGTCCTTCTCGTTGATTTCCAGGTCGAAGACGTCAATGCCGGCAAACTTCTTGAACAGAACGCCCTTGCCCTCCATCACCGGCTTGGCCGCCAGCGGGCCGATGTCGCCCAGTCCGAGCACCGCCGTGCCGTTGGTGATCACGGCCACCAGGTTGCCGCGACTGGTGTACTTGTACGCGGCATTCGGATCCTTGACGATTTCCTCGCACGGTGCGGCCACGCCCGGGGAGTACGCCAGCGCCAGGTCGTGCTGGTTCACCAGCTGCTTGGTGGCGTGGATGGCGACCTTGCCCGGGGTGGGGAACTGGTGGTACTCCAGGGCGGCGCGGCGCAACTCGGCGCGGGCTTCGGCGCGAGGGTCCTTGGCGGTCTTGTCATTCATGAAACGGTCTCCTGAAACGGTCAGGTGTGTTGTTGGAGTTCCTGACGAGGGGGTGCTATTGTAGGCGTGTATACAAAACCCCGGGGCAAGGGTCAACTCCGCATCAAGGCTTCGATGGCGTCAGGGTCGACCGGCACATCTCGGGTGATGAGCTCACAGCCCTCGGGGGTGATCACCGCGTCGTCCTCGATGCGGATGCCCAGATTCCAGAACGCCTGGGGCACGTCGTCTGCCGCGCGCACGTACAGACCCGGCTCGATGGTGGTCACCATGCCCGGACGCAAGATGCGGCTGGGGCGATCGGTGATGGTTTCGCCCGAGAGCGGGTCGCGGCGTGTGGTGCCGCTGCCGGTTTCGCTTGGCTCGACATAGCTGCCGCAGTCGTGCACATCCATGCCCAGCCAGTGGCCGGTGCGGTGCATGTAATAGCGGAAATAGTGGCGCTGCTCGATCACGTCGTCCACCGTGCCGTGCACTGTCGATTGCAGCAGGCCCAAATCCAGCAGGCCTTGGGCCAGCACGCGCACCGTGGCGTCATGCGGATCGGTGAAGCGCGCACCTGCGCGGGTGGCTTGCACCGCCGCCGCCTGACTGGCCAGCACCAGGTCATACAGGTCGCGCTGCGCCGCCGTGAAGCGACCGTTGGCCGGAAACGTGCGGGTGATGTCGCTGGCGTAGCCATCCAGCTCGCAGCCGGCATCGATGAGCACCAGCTCACCATCGCGGATCTCGGCCGCGTCTGCACGGTAGTGCAGCACGCAGGCGTTGGCGCCGGCGGCCACGATGGAGCCATAGGCGGGAAATTGCGAGCCGTGGGTGCGGAACTCGTGGAGCAGCTCGGCGTCCAGGTGGTACTCGCGCACGGTCTCGCCGGCGCGCAGCCGGCGGGCGCACACCTGCATGGCACGGACGTGGGCATCGGCGCTGATGCGCGCCGCACGGCGCATCAGGTCCAGTTCGTGGCCGTCCTTGACCAGCCGCATCTCATCCAGCAGCCCGCACAGATCGCGTTGCTGGCTGGGGCATTGCACGCCAAAACGCACCCGCGCGCGTACCTTGGACAACCAGCCATCGATGCGTTGCGGCAAGCCTTCATGGGTGGCAAAGGGGAACCAGACCGTCTGGCGGTTTTCCAAGAGGCGCGGCAAGCGTTGCTCGATCTCTTGGCTGGAGGCCGCATGCTGCACGCCCAAGGCGGCCGCTGCCGCGTCAGGGCCCAGGCGATAGCCGTCCCAGATTTCGCGCTCCAGGTCTTTGGGCTGGCACAGCAGGGTAGTCTCGCCTTCGGCCGAGATCAACAGCCAGGCGTTGGGCTCGGTGAAACCGCACAGGTAGTAGAAGTAGCTGTCGTGCCGGTACGGAAACTCGCTGTCGCGGTTGCGCGGGTATGACGGTGCCGTCGGGACGATGGCGATACCGCCGGGACCCAGTTGTTGCGCCAGGTGCAGGCGTCGTTGGGCGTACAGATCGCGAAGCGCGGGGGTCAGGGTCATGGTGTGGCAAAGCAACGCCGGGTTGGCGCCAGGCAAAACAATCGACCCCTCCATTGTGACCCGTGTGTCCAGCCGGTTGGCCGTCCCCGGCTTTGGCCCTGCTGCGGGATGGGGCTCAGCCCTGGTTGAGCTCGGATAGTCGCTGGGGCGTGCCGACGTCGGTCCAGGCGCCGGTGTAGAGACTGGCGCTGACCAGCCCCTGGTCCATCGCACGGCGCAGCAAAGGCGCCAGCGCGGCCTTGATGCCGTGCGGATTGCCGCGGGGAATGTCGCACCAGGGTGGCTCGAACAACGCCTGCTTGTAAAGCGCGATGGTGCTGAAGGTGTAACGTGGGCCCGGATGCGCTGCCGGCAAATTCAGCGCCAGCCCTTGGTCCGAGAGACCAAAGTCGCCCTTGGGGTTGTGAGGCGGATTCGGGACCAACCACAGGTGTGCCAGGCAGTCGGAGGCGGCCAGCCGTGCGGGGGCCTCGGGGTCGAAGTGGAAATCCGGGGCAAACACATCACCTGCTGCCACCCAGAACACCTGGTCCAGCCATGGCAGGGCTCGCACAATCCCGCCGGCCGTCTCCAGGGCGCCGCCAAAGTCGCGACCTTCCTGTGAGTAATGCAGCTGCATGGGACCGCCCGCCAGGTCGGCCGGGCCGGTGCTCCCCAGGGCGGCGGGGATTTGCTCGCCCAGCCAGGCCGTATTGATCACCACCTGTTTCAAGCCACCTTCCACCATGCGCTGCAGGCACCACACCATGAGCGGACGGCCGCGCACTGTCAGCAGGGGCTTGGGCGTGGCGTCGGTCAGGGGGCGCATGCGCTCGCCGCGACCGGCCGCCAGCAGCATGGCTGTGGCCAGGGGGGTGGTGGGCGCAAGAGGAGGGAGAAGCAGGTGTGCGGTCATGTCTGTCAGCCAAGTGTACCGATCGGCCCCGGCGCCCCGCTAAAATTCCGGGTTTCCCCTGTACCTCCTATTTCCCCGCTTTAAACACCATGGCCAACACCTCCTCGATGGCCAACGCAATCCGTGCGTTGGCAATGGACGCCGTCCAGCAAGCCAACTCCGGCCACCCCGGCGCGCCCATGGGCATGGCCGACATGGCCGTGGCCCTGTGGGGAGACCATCTGCGCCACAACCCGCGCAACCCGCACTGGATCGACCGCGACCGCTTCGTGCTGTCCAACGGCCACGGCTCCATGCTGATCTACGCGCTCCTGCACCTCACCGGCTACGACCTGCCCATGAGCGAGCTGCGCAACTTCCGCCAGCTCCACAGCAAGACCGCCGGCCACCCCGAAGTGGGCGTGACCCCCGGCGTGGAAACCACCACCGGGCCGCTGGGCCAGGGCATCACCAACGCCGTGGGCATGGCCCTGGCGGAAAAACTGCTGGCCGCTGAATTCAACCGCGACGGCCACAACGTCATCGACCACCACACCTACGTGTTCATGGGCGACGGTTGCCTGATGGAAGGCATCAGCCACGAGGCCTGCTCACTCGCCGGTGCCTGGAAGCTCAACAAGCTGATCGCGCTGTACGACGACAACGGCATTTCCATCGACGGGCAAGTGGCCCCCTGGTTTGCCGACAACACCGCGCAGCGCTTCCAATCCTACGGCTGGCAGGTGCTGGGCCCAGTGGACGGCCACGATGCCGCCGCCGTGAGCCAGGCCATCGCGGCCGCGCGCATCAGCCCCGAGCGCCCCACCCTCATCATCTGCCGCACCCACATTGGCAAGGGCAGCCCCAACCGCGCCAACACTTCCAAGGCCCACGGGGAGCCCCTGGGTGCCGAGGAAATTGCGCTCACGCGCAAGGCGCTGGGCTGGGACCATGCCCCGTTCGAAATTCCGCGCGAGGTCTATGCCGACTGGGACGCCAAGGCCCGCGGCAAAGAAGTCGAAAGCGAATGGAACACCCGCTTCAAGGCCTACAAGAGCGCCCATCCGGCACTCGCAGCCGAACTGGTTCGCCGCATGGCCGGCGACCTGCCGCGTGACTTCTCGCAGCGCGTGGTCGATGCCGTGTTGGCTGCTCACACCAAGGCCGAGACCGTGGCCACCCGCAAGGCCAGCCAGCTGGCCCTGGAAGCCTTCACCGCTGGCCTGCCCGAATTGCTGGGCGGCAGCGCCGACCTGACCGGCTCCAACCTCACCAACACCTCGTCCACCCCGGCGCTGCGCTTTGACCAGGCCGGCCAGGTGGTCAAGAACGCCAGTGGCCAGGGCGGCCGCCACATCAACTATGGCGTGCGCGAGTTCGGCATGGCTGCCATCATGAACGGCGTGGCGCTGCACGGCGGCTACATCCCCTACGGCGGCACCTTCCTCACCTTCAGTGACTACAGCCGCAACGCCATCCGCATGGCCGCGCTGATGAAGACGCGTCTGGTGCATGTGTTCACCCACGACTCCATCGGTCTGGGCGAGGACGGTCCCACCCACCAGTCCATCGAGCACGGTGCCAGCCTGCGCTTGATCCCCAACCTGGACGTCTGGCGTCCGGCCGACACCGCCGAAACCACCGTGGCCTGGGCCGTTGCCCTGCAAAACCGCAAAGGTCCCACGGCGCTGCTGCTGAGCCGCCAGAACGTTCCGTATCTGCCCAAGGGCAGCTGCGCCGCCGCCCCAGATGCTGCCGGCCTGGACGCTATCAGCAAGGGTGCCTACGTGGTGGCCGAGCCCACCGAGGTGGGCATGAAACGCGCCGCGCAGGCCGTCATCATGGCCACCGGCTCCGAAGTGCAACTCGCCCTCAAGGCCCAAGCTCTGCTGGCGGAACGCAAGATCGCCGTGCGCGTGGTCTCCGTGCCCAGCACGACGACGTTCGATCGCCAGAGCGCCGCCTACAAGACGGAAGTGTTGCCTGCCAAGCTGCCGCGCGTGGCGGTCGAGATGGGCTCCACCGACGGCTGGTGGAAGTACGGCGTGTCTGCCGTCGTGGGCATCGACTGCTTCGGCGAGTCGGCCCCGGCGGGTGCTTTGTTCAAGCATTTCGGCTTCACCCCCGAGAACGTGGCCGACACGGTGCAGGCCGTGTTGCAGCGCTGATTTTTCCCGGATCTGTTTTTTTATTGAGAGGAACTTTCCATGAGCATCAAGATTGGCATCAACGGTTTTGGCCGTATCGGACGGATGGTGTTTCGCGCCGCCGCTGAAAACTTCTCCGACATCGAAGTCGTGGGCATCAACGACCTGCTCGAGCCCGACTACCTGGCTTACATGCTGAAGTACGACAGCGTGCACGGCCGCTTCAAGGGGCAGGTGTCCGTCGAGGGCAACACCCTGGTGGTCAACGGCAAGAAGATTCGCCTGACCGCCGAGCGCGATCCCGCTGCGCTGAAGTGGAACGAGATCGGTGCCGACATCGTCGTGGAAGCCACGGGCCTCTTCCTGGACAAGGCCTCGGCCGAGAAGCACCTGGCCGCTGGCGCCAAGAAGGTCATCATGTCCGCGCCGTCCAAGGACGACACCCCGATGTTCGTGTTTGGCGTCAACGACAAGACCTATGCCGGCCAAAGCATCATCTCCAACGCTTCTTGCACCACCAACTGCCTGGCCCCCGTGGCCAAAGTGCTGCACGACAAGTGGGGCATCAAGCGCGGTCTGATGACCACGGTGCACGCCGCCACTGCCACCCAAAAAACCGTCGATGGCCCGTCTAACAAAGACTGGCGCGGTGGCCGTGGCATTCTGGAAAACATCATCCCCAGCTCCACCGGTGCCGCCAAGGCCGTGGGCGTGGTCATCCCCGAGCTGAACAAGAAGCTCACCGGCATGTCGTTCCGCGTGCCCACTTCCGACGTGTCGGTGGTGGACCTGACCGTGGAATTGGTCAAGGAAGCCGACTACAAAGAGATCTGTGCCGAGATGAAGGCCCAGAGCCAGGGCGCGCTCAAGGGCATTCTGGGCTACACCGAAGACAAGGTGGTGGCCACCGACTTCCGTGGCGAGTCCTGCACCAGCGTGTTCGATGCTGAAGCCGGCATTGCGCTCGACAAGACCTTCATCAAGGTGGTGAGCTGGTACGACAACGAGTGGGGCTACTCCAACAAGTGCCTCGAGATGGTGCGCGTCGTCGCCCGCTGATCGGTGACCCGCATGTCGCTGGCGCTGCCCACATTCGATGATGTGCGTGCAGCCGCCCAGCGGCTGCACGGCCACGCGCACCGCACGCCGGTGTTGCGTTCGGCCACCCTGGAACAGCGCTTGGGCGCGCAGCTGTTCTTCAAGTGCGAGAACTTCCAGCGCATGGGCGCGTTCAAGTTCCGCGGTGCCTTCAATGCCTTGTCCCGCTTAAGCCCCGAACAACGCCGCGCGGGGGTGGTGGCCTATTCGTCGGGCAACCATGCACAGGCGGTGGCCTTGTCCGCGCAGATATTGGATTTGTCCGCCACCATCGTCATGCCGCATGACGCGTCGCCCGCCAAACTGGCGGCCACGAAAGGCTATGGCGCCACGGTGGTGGGCTACGACCGTTACAACGAAGACGCGATGGCCATTGCGCGAGAGCTGGCCGCAAGCGAAGGCCGCACCTTCATTCCGCCGTTTGACCACGCCGATGTGCTGTGTGGTCAGGGCACCGCGGCGATGGAGCTGTTCGAGGAGGTGGG
>Ga0228702_1002327_pt1 | contig 10996 bp, 10 predicted proteins | sample McNCre217_Aug_MG_2_FD_178018 | JGI IMG/M metagenome (GOLD analysis project Ga0228702, IMG submission 178018) | Freshwater microbial communities from McNutts Creek, Athens, Georgia, United States - 20-17_Aug_MG | ecosystem: Environmental > Aquatic > Freshwater > Creek | place: USA: Georgia... | reverse complement strand
GGGCGCTGTCGGAGCAGCAGCTGGAACTGAACTACCGTGGCGTCGCCGTGCCCCTGCTGGACCGGCACAACGTGGTGCAAGGTGCCATCAGCATCACCATGCCCATCAACCGCGAAGAAACCGACCATGCGCTCATGCGCGTGCTGCCGGTGATGCAGGAGGCCGCCAAGAGTTTACGGGCGTTGCTTTAAGGGCCACGGCTACCCTGCCCTATTGGGCTTATTTCTTCAAAACAGGCACGAACACCTCACCAGGCTTGAGCACATGCACCTGGATGCCCGAATCTTTCATGAATCCCCAAAACTGGTCGGGTGTGCCCTTGGCCAGTGGATTGGCGCCATAGTGCATCGGAATGACATGCGGCGCCCGCACCAGTTCACGCGCGGCATAGGCGGCCTCCTTGGGGCCCATGGTGAAGTTACCGCCAATGGGCATCAGCACCATGTCGGGCTTGTAGTAATCGGCAATGAACTTCATGTCCCCAAACAGCCCTGTATCGCCCATGTGCCAGATTTTGAAACCGTCTTCGAGCTCGATGATGAAGCCCAGAGGTTCACCTCCGGCATGCGACTCGTCTTTGCCCGTGACCGAATTGCGCCAGACCAGAGGCGAGGAATGTTCCGCGCGCACGGCCGTGACTTTAATGCCCGGCGTGGGCTCTACCGTTCCTGATTTGTTGAAGCGCGGGGCCAGCTGTGGCGGCAGGATGCCCAGAGCCACCATGTTGGCGTTCATGTCGCCCGGGCCATAAAGTGGCACGTTGTTGAGTTTGGCCAGGTCTGGTGCGTCGGCCACATGGTCGGTGTGGCCATGCGAGACCAGCAGCACATCGATCTTGCCCAGTGCCTCAAGATTTTTGAACTGCGACGGCGTGAGCGGATTGGCCCGCAACCAGGGATCGGTGACGATGACCTTGCCTGCGGACGAAGTGATCCGGAAAGCCGATTGGCCAAGCCACTGCAGCTGGGGGGCTGCTGACTGTGCGGCGGCCCAGCCCGCCATGAGGGCCAGGCCCAAGGCCAGGGCACCGTTGCGCATTGTTTTCATATGGATCTCCTCGTTGGGTGCTGCCGCATTCTGCGCCCAATCCAGCGCGCGTGTGCAGTTTCAGTTTTTTTCCATGGCACGCACTTTGTCGCCCCCAGCCACCGAATACTTCATCGGCACCTTGCGCGTGGCCTGGAACTGTTCGATGGTTTCGCCCCGGAAGGCGGCGTAGACCTCGGGGTTGGAGACGCCCAGCACAGCGGCCATTTTTTCGAGCACAAAAAAGATCACGCCACGGCGGATCATCTCGATCCACTTTCGCTTGCTGATCAGGTCTATTTCTTCTTCGCTCAAGCCGTGTTCGCTGGCCAAGGCTTCAAAGTCGTTCACAAAGCGCGCGCGGTGCTCAGGCCGGATCAGCGCGTGCAAGAAGTGGTTGATGCGCAGGTTATCGTGGCTGCGTTCGTGGGTGAAGGGGTAGGTGCCCGGCAAAGCGCCCGCACCTTCAAGCTCGTAGCTGATGTGCTGACGGTGCTCGGCCACGACAGTGGCATCTGGCTCGCTGCTCAGGTCTTCGAACACCAGCGTGGCAATGTTGGTCATCGAGGGCGCATAAGTCTGTTTGTGCACCAGCCGGACATGATCGGACAGCGCACCGCGCATGATCAGCCACATGATGACCTCGGCGCCTTCCATGCCGCCCTTGGCCGCATATTCGGCGATGCGCATGTTGACCAGTTGCTCGGGGGCTTTCTCGAGCAAGTCGAGGAACTCGGCGTCCCAGGCTTCGTTCAGAAAACCAGCACGCTCCCCATGCACCTGGTGCGACAGACCGCCCGTGGCCATGATCGCCACGTTCAGGTCTTCGGGATAGCTCTCGATGGCGCGGCGCAAGGCCTTGCCCAGCTTCCACATGCGTTTGGCACTGGGCACCGGCAGTTGCAGCACGCCCACTTGCAGCGGCACCACCTGACCCGGCCAGGGGCCACGCGCGTCACCTAGCATGGACAGTGGCGACAAAAAGCCATGGTCAACCGGTTTACCCTGGAAAAAGGACATGTCGAATTCATCGGCCACCAGCGACATGCCGATGTGTTGCGACAGGCCCAGGTGGCCCATTGCCGGCGCAACATCGCGCGGACCGCCGCCTTCGTCGGCTGCCACATAGCGGTCGTCGATGCCCAGCACATAGGCCGAGTAGTGGTCAAAAAAGAAGGACGTGATGTGGTCGTTGTAGATCATGAAGATCACTTCGATCTTCTTCTCTTGCACCCAGCCACGGATCGCGTCGAAGCCTTCAAAGATCGGCTGCCAGGCCGGGTCGTTCTGTTTGCCCGTGTCTTTGGCAAAGCCGATGGTGGGTGAATGCGAGGCGCCGATGCCGCCAACGATGCGAGCCATGGGAAATGTCCTTTTGAAAGATCAGTCGAGCGCGGCTTTGGATTTCAGGATCACACCGGCCAGCTTGCTGGATTCGGCCGAGATGTAGGCGTTGAACTGGTCGCGCGTGGGGGTGAAAGGCTCGTAGCCAAAAGAGACAAACTTCTCGCGCACATCCGGCTCGGCCAGGGCCTTGGCAATGTCGGCGTTGATCTTGTCGGCCACCGCTTTGGGCAAGCCCTTGGGAGCGGCAATCGCGGTCCAACCGCTGACTTCAAAGTCTTTGGGGCCACCCGCTTCGGCCACAGTGGGCACGTCCTTGAAAGCCGGCAGGCGACGCGGTGCGGCAATGGCAACGAACTTGAGCTTGCCTGCGCGGTACAGCGGACCTGCTGTGGCACTGGTGCCCAGGGCAAAAGCCAGCTCACCGGTCGACACACCGGTGTAGAGCTGCGTGGTTTCCTTGTAGATGACGTGCTGCATCTCGGTGCCGGTCACAGTCTCGAACAAGGCCGAGCCCAGGTGCACGGGGTTGCCCACCGACCAGGAGCCGTAATTGAGCTTACCGGGGTTGGCTTTGGCATCGGCCACGATGTCGGCCACGTTCTTGTACTTGCTGTCGGTGGCGGTGGTGAAGAAGAAATAGGTCTTGAACAGCGGCAGCAGGACGTCAAAGTCAGCCTGCGCGTTGTAGGGCAGCTTTTTGAACAGGTGCGGGTAGGCCGTGAGGTGCACGTTGTCGAGCTGGATCAGGTCATGGCCGTCATTGGCGCCGCGCTTGAAGGCGTCAATGGCAATGAAGCCGTTGCCGCCCGGCCGGTTTTCGACCGTGACGGGCTGGCCCCAGGTTTTGGACAGTTTGTCAGCCACCAGACGGGCTACGCCCTCGGGGCCACTGCCCACCGGGAAAGGCGTGATGATGCGCACCGCTTTGGTCGGGAAGGTCTGGGCCTGTACGGCCAGGACGAGGCCCAGGGCCAGGGTGGTGAGGACTTTTTTGAACATTGGGTCTCCGGAATTTGAGTCAGATCAATTCGCTCAGGGCGAATGCGGCGTGATTTTGAAAAAGTCCGCATCCCTTGCAAAGATGCCACGTCGCCAATCGCGATAACATAGGGTTATCACAAACCAAAACCAGTGCCATGAAACTTCATGCCCTGCAGGCCCTGGTCGCCGCCATCGAAGAAGGCAGCCTGCGCGCTGCAGCCCGCAGCATCGGGGTGTCGCAACCGGCCCTGACCAAGCTGGTGCGCGAACTCGAAATCGAACTGGCCGCCCCTTTGCTGGAGCGCCATTCACAGGGGGTACGCCCAACGGCGCAGGGGCAGGTGCTGTTCGAGCATGCCGTCAAAGTGGCGCGCGAATTGGCCACCGCCACCGATCAGATCCAGCAGCTGGGCGGGAAAATGCGCGGCGAGCTCAATGTGGCAGCCGTACCGGTGGCCATGATGCTGCTGATACCCGAAACGCTGCGCACCTTCAGCCGCGCCTTTCCAGACATCCGGCTGCGCGTGAGTGAAGAGCTGTTTGTGGAGCAATTGCAAAAGCTGCGCAACGGGCAGGTGGACCTGGTGGTGGGCGGCATTCCCGAAGGCTTGCCCAGCGGGGAATTCATCACCGAATCGCTCATGCAAACGCGAATGGTGGTGGTGGCGCGGCGCGGCAGCCGCCATGCACGGGCGAGACGCCTGGCCGATCTGTTGCAGGCGCACTGGGTCTACACCGGCACCTCGGTGCAAACAGGCTATGCCAGCCGCCTGTTTGAAGCCCATGGGCTGACACCGCCACCGGTGGGCGCCATGGTCAATTCCACCCTGGCGCTGATGGCACTGCTCGGTTCAGGTGATTTGTTGGGCCTGATGCCCGAGCAGATCGTCTCTCACCCGCTGGGGCAGGACATCGTGCGCGTACCGCTCGAAGAACCCGGCCTGCCGCTCAGCGTCGGCGCCATCATCCGCAGCGGCTCGGTGGTGTCACCGGCCATTCGGCAGTTCATTGCGCACCTGCACCGGGCGGCGCATCAGCTGTCTGCACAATAGGTTTCAAAGGCCTTGATCACGTAGCCATTCGATTAACGCCTGAACTCTGGCCACCTTCATCCGCCTTCGTGGCACATAGGCCTTGAACCAGTTCTCCTGCGGTGGAAATTTGGGCAACACATTGACCAGGCGTCCAGCGGCTAAATGTTCCCGCACCACATAGTTGGGCAAGATGGCCACGCCCAATGAGCGCAAGGCGGCGTCCAGCAAGGTCATGTTGTCGTCGGCCAGGAGCCTGGGCTGCACATCCACCGAGATCACGCCGCGCGAACTCTGGAAATGCCAGTCCGAACCTGTGGCTGAAAACACCAGACAGGCACGGCTCCCCAGATCACGCGGGTGCTCGATGCCTGAGTGATCGGCCAGGTATTGGGGTGAAGCGCACAAGGTCGGCTGCACCGGACGCAGAGGCAAATCCACCACCCCTTCGTAACTGGCTAAGCGACCGCTGATCGCCAGATCAAAGCCCGCCTCAGCCGGGTTGGTGGAGCGGTCCACCAGCGCCATCTCCAGGGTGATGCGCGGGTTGTTGGCCAAAAAACCGTTGAGCAATGGCCCCAAACGATGGATGCCTAGCGTGGTGGGCGCCATCAAACGAATGTGACCTTCGAGCTTGCCGTCGTCGCGCTCGACTGCCTCCAGCAGATCTTCAAAATCAGACACCACACCGGCGGCACGGGCGTGAAACTTTTCACCGGCTTCGGTCAGGTTGACCTTGCGCGTGGTGCGATCAAACAGGCGCGTGCTCAGGTGTTGCTCCAGGCTGCCAATCCGTTTGGCCACCATAGAAGGCACAACGCCCAATTCCCGCGCAGCCTCGGAAAAGCTGCCGCAGCGGACCACTGCCATGAAAGTCTGGATGTGGGAAACGTAATCCATTTGTGAATCATACTCACAACTGATAACCAATATATAGATAAATTGTTCCTGATTTAAATCAATAAACTTCGCCCACACCACCTCTGATTTCAACGACTGGAGACAACATGCAGCGACAGACATTCATCAAAGGCCTCATGGTTTTGGCCGCTACTGCTGGCGTGGCCACAACGGTTTTGGCGCAGGCCTTTCCCAACAAGCCCATCAAGATCATCACGCCCTTCCCCGCCGGGCAAGGCCCGGATGTACTGCTGCGCATGGTGTCCGACAAAATGACGGCCACCCTGGGGCAGGGTGTCGTGATCGAGAACAAACCCGGCGCCGCTGGTTTCATTGCATTTGAGGCTGCCAAACGCAGCCCGAACGACGGCTACACGCTGGTGCACATGGACAGCTTTCATGTGGGCACACACCCACACCTGTTCAACCGCCTGCCCTACAGCGCGACCAGGGACTTTGATCCCGTGACGCCCCTCGTTCGCAACTACTTCTTTGTGGTGGTGGGTGCCAACTCCAAGTACAAGACCATGGGCGACCTGATCGCCGATGCCAAGGCGCGTCCGACCGGTGTGACTTACGGATCCTGGGGCGTGGCCACACCCGCGCACCTGGGCGGTCTGCTGCTCGAATCTGCTGCCAACATCCAGATGAACCATGTGCCCTACAAAGAAGTAGCGCAGCTCTACCAGTCAGTGGCCAATGGCGAACTGGACTGGGCCATCGGCTCTGCCGCATCGGCGGGTGCCTTGCTGCAAGCAGGCAAGGTGCGCTTCCTGGCCGCTGCGGCGCCCAAACGCATTGCAGGCTACGAAAAGGTGCCCACAGCTGGTGAATCGGGTGGCCCCAGCAATTGGGCCGTGGGTGGCTGGAACGGCCTGCTGGTGCCCAAGGGCACGCCCAAAGACGTGATTGCACGCCTCAACGACAGCATTGTCCGCGCCATGCAGACACCCGAGATCAAGGAAAAGCTCGGTCCCTTCACTTACGAGAATTACACCATGTCGCCCGCCGACATGGCCAAGCAGATGGACGCCGAAGTGGCCAGCTGGGGCCCCACGCTGCAAAAAGCCAACATCAAACTCGACTGATCCGCGCAGGGCACCGGACCATGAATCCCAAACTGTTTGACGGCAAGGTGCAGCAAGTGCGGCAGCTCACGCCCCGCGTGCGCGAGTACCAGCTGACCACCGCCGATGGCTCGCCCCTGCCCGCCTGGACGGCGGGCGCGCACATTGCGCTGCATCTGACATCGCCAACGCGCGGCTTAGTGGTCCGGCACTATTCGCTGATCGGTGGTGATGGCCTGCGTGACGACCCACCCAACACCTACCGCATTGCCGTACAGCGTGAAGAACATGGTTTTGGCTCCAACTTGATCCACGAAACCTTCAAGACAGGCACCCCACTGCGCATGGGGCCACCGGTTAACAGCTTTGCACTCGACCGCGATGCCTCCAAGGTCTTGCTGCTGGCTGGCGGCATCGGCATCACCCCTCTGGTGCCGATGGCGCGCAGCCTGCTGCGGCGTAAACGCACCTTTCAAGTGGTCTACAGCGGTCGCTGCGTGGAACAGATGGCCTATGCACAGCCTTTGAAAGCCCTGTGTGGCGATGCGTTGCGACTGCAGTGCAGCGACAGCGACGGCGTGCTAGACATCCCTGCCCTGCTCGCGCAACAGGATGCAGACACGCAGGTGTATGTCTGCGGCCCCACCCCGTTCATCAACGCCGCCATTGCGGCCGCCCAGGCACTGGGCTGGGCCGAAGGACGTCTGCGCAGCGAGGCCTTCATCTCGTCGGTGCTGCCGGGCGATACGCCTTTCAAAGTCCTGTTGAAAAAAACGGGGCGTGAAGTGCAGGTGCACAGCGACGAGAGCCTGCTCGACGCCCTGAGCCAGGCACGCGTTCCAGTGTTCTGGGATTGCCGTAAAGGTGAATGCGGCCTGTGCGTCACCAAAGTGCTGTCGCACGACGGTGAACTCCAGCACCGTGACCGATATCTGACAGACGAAGAAAAAACGCAAGGCCAGAGCATGTGCCTGTGCGTGTCCAGAACCAATGGCCAAAGCCTGGTGCTCGACCTGTGAAAAGGATGTGAAACGTGAATGCCATCGTTGACCCCAGCATCATCGACATTGAAAATCCCGACAACTTTGAACTCGGCGGTTTTGCCGACCACACCACCGCGCTGATCAAGGATTGCTGGTACGTGGCTGCCCTGACGCACGAGGTTTCGCGCGAAGTTATCAGCAAGCGTTTGCTCGGCGTGGATGTGGCTCTGTACCGCACACTGGCCGGCAAAGCCGTGGCCGTGCGCAACCGCTGCCCGCACCGCTCTTTCCCGCTGGCCAAGGGCAAGCTTGAAGGCGACGTGCTGGTTTGCGGTTACCACGGCATGGCGTTCAACCCCAATGGCCATTGCGTGAAGATGCCTGCCCTGCCCATCGTGCCCACGCACGCCGACGTGCGCAGCTACCCAGTGGTCGAGCGTGGCCCGCTGGTCTGGATCTGGTTGGGCCACCCCGACCGTGCCGACGAATCGCTGGTGCCGGACACCGAGTGGCTGGCCAACCCGCAGTGGAGGACCGTCAACGGCTTTTTCCCCATCCAGGCCGACTACGTGTCCATGCACGAGAACCTGTTGGACCAGACACACTTTCCTTTTCTGCACCCCGGTGCAATTGGAACGCCCGAATACGCGCGCTCCAAGCTGGACGCCCGCATGGACGGCGACGCGGTGGTGATCGACCGCGCCTTGCTCAACTCGCCCCCACCGGGCGTGTATGCCATGCCCACGGGTTTGACTGGCAAGCCGGTGGACCGCTTCAGCGAAGCCCGCTTTGTCTCACCCGCGCTGCACCGGGCCTTCGCCCGGATCGTGGACAACAAGGACCCGAGCGGCCAGCCGCGCACCTACCGCTTCAACATCACCCACATCTTCACGCCTGAAACGAACCAGAGCATGCATTACTGGTGGTTCTGCAGCCGCGACTTCAAACACGACGATGCGGCCATCGACGAGCACCTGTCCACCGCATCGGCCAAGGCCTACAAGGAAGATGTGGACGCGCTCGAATGGATCATGGACAACATCCTCAAGGACAGCGAGCCGCAGTTCGACCTGCACTTTGCCCCCGACAAACCCGGTCTGATGATGCGCCAAAGCCTTTACCGCCTGGCCATGCTCGAAGCCGGCCAACCCGCCTGAAAGCACCACCATGAGCAAACCGTTTTTTCGCGCCGACCAGGTCGGCAGCCTGCTGCGCCCACAACGCCTCATCGACGCCCGCTCCGCCCACGAGGCAGGCAAACTGAACCTCGATGAATTGCGCCATGTCGAAGACAGCGCCATCCGCGAAGTGGTGAAGCGGCAGGAAGCCTGCGGGTTCAAGGTGGTTGTGGATGGCGAGTACCGCCGCGAGAACTGGTGGATCGACTTCATCCGTGGCCTGTCTGGCATCGAGATCAGCGAGGGACAAGCCTCTCAGGCTTTTGTAGCACCCCAGAAAACCGAATGCAGTTGCGACCATGACCATGGCCAGCCCACCCATGACGCAGACGAGGGTTGGAAGTACGTGCCCAAGAACGTCCTGACGACTGGCAAACTGGGACTCCCCCATTCGGTCAATGCAGACGATTTCAAATTCCTGCAGTCCACCACCGACCGCGTGGCCAAGATCACCCTGCCCTCCCCCACGCGCCTGCACTTTCACGGCGGGCGTGATGCGGTGTCGCGCGAAGCCTACCCCGACATCGAGACATTCTTTGCCGACGTGGTTCAGATTTACCGCCGAGAAATCGCCGCACTGGAAGACGCGGGCTGCCGCTACATCCAGATCGACGACCCTTTGATGACCTACTTCATCAGCGATCGCCTGCGCGCCGAGATCGTGGCCAGCGGTGAAAACCCGGATGAGCGCCTGCGCCGCTATGTCGAACTGACCAACGCCTGCATTGCGCAGCGCAGGCCGGAGACGGCGATCGGCATCCACGTTTGCCGTGGCAACTCGCGCAGCGGCTGGATCGCCGAAGGCGGCTACCAACGCATCGCCGAAGAAGTACTGGGCGGGCTCAAGGTAGACCACTTCCTGCTTGAATACGACGACGAACGCTCCGGTGACTTCGAGCCGCTCAAGGCAGTGCCGCGTGGCGTCAAGGTGGTGCTGGGTCTGGTGACCACCAAGTTCCCGCGCCTGGAAGAGGTCGACGATCTGGTGCGCCGCATCGACGAAGCCAGCCAGTTCATTCCTCTGGACGACCTGGCCATCAGCCCGCAGTGCGGCTTTGCCAGCACGGTCGAAGGCAATATCATCACCCCCGATGACCAATGGAGAAAACTCGACCGAATCATCGAGGTCTCGCGCCGCGTCTGGGGTGAGCAGTAAAGGGCTCGCGCTCCTCAAGCGCTGCACGGACTTCCTTCACCGCGAAGCCCGGCAGTTCATCACGGTCAAAAACGTCCGGCGCCCTTGGCTGCTGCCCATTGCATCGGCAGCGGCGCTGGGCGGGCCGGTGCTGCTGGGTGCATATGCCCAGCAGCTGAACGCCGGGCTGACCGCCTCTCTGGGCGGACTGGTCTTCCTCTACCTGCCCGCCACTGCGCCCTGGCGCGAAGGCCTGCGCTCCCTGCTGACGACGTGTGGCGCCATGCTGGCCTTCTGTGCCATCGGTCTGGCCGCCAGCACAGTGACTCTTTTGCAGGTACCGGCCCTGACGCTGCTGACCGTGCTGGCCACGCTGTATTGCCGCCGCTTTTCGCTGGGTGGCCCCCCGGGCAGCCTGTTTCTGGTGATCGCAGCCTCTGTGGCTGCATCCAGCCACGCGCCACTGGCGCAATGGCTGTCGAGACTGGGGCTGATCGCACTCGGGTGCCTCTGGGGTGTGGCCATGGCCGGGGTTTACAGCCTGCTCACACCCACCGCGTCGCCCGCCAAGGACACACAACCCCCTGGCGGCGCCGTGACCGGGCACCTGCGGCCTGCCGTGTCCATCGGCGCCGTGGTGGGCCTGTCCCTGCTGGTGGCCCAGTTGCTTAGGCTGAACAACCCCTGGTGGGTCCCCGTCAGCTGTCTGGCCGTCATCCAGGGCGTCAGCCTGCGGGAGATCTGGTCCAGACAACTGCACCGCATGGTGGGCACCGCAGCGGGCTTGCTGTGGGTGTCCACGCTGTTCAACATACCACTGAGCGAATGGCAGGTGGCCGGCTGGATCGTACTGTTGTCTTTCGCCATCGAACTGACCGTGACCCGGCACTACGCCACCGCAGTCATGTTCATCACCCCCATGACCATTTTGCTGGCCGACGCAGGGCAGGCACACCAGACTTCGTTGTGGTCACTGGCCCAATCTAGGTTGCTGGACACCATGCTGGGCTGCCTCATCGGGCTGCTCGGCGGCGTCTGGCTGCACCGGCGAAGCTGAACCATTCGCGCGCGGGGGCGCGCTCCTACAACGTCCGCGCAGGAGCGCGCCCCCCGCGCGCGAATGCACCTCTTTGTCAGACCGCCGCAGGCAGCTCGTGCGCCGCCGCGCTGGTGGTGTGCGCACCGCCCAGGAACAGCCGGTCCATCTGCGGATCGGCCAGGATCTCGGCAGCAGGCTTGTGCAGCACCAGACGGCCAGACTCCAGCGCGATCGCGTCGTCCGAGTACTTGAGCGCGCTCTTGACGTTCTGCTCGACCATCAGCACCGTGGTGCCCTGGTCGGCCAGCT
>Ga0228702_1002326_pt1 | contig 10999 bp, 12 predicted proteins | sample McNCre217_Aug_MG_2_FD_178018 | JGI IMG/M metagenome (GOLD analysis project Ga0228702, IMG submission 178018) | Freshwater microbial communities from McNutts Creek, Athens, Georgia, United States - 20-17_Aug_MG | ecosystem: Environmental > Aquatic > Freshwater > Creek | place: USA: Georgia... | reverse complement strand
TGGGACCAAGAGGTCGTAGGTTCGAATCCTGCCACCCCGACAAAAGTCAATTTATGAGGAAGTGTTTTACACCAGACATAAATTGACTTTTTATTTTGATTAAGGTTCCGTAGCTCAGCTGGATAGAGCAACTGCCTTCTAAGCAGTAGGTCTTTGGTTCGAATCCAAACGGAATCACAATTCACATCTTGATGAACGAAAAGGGATTTATTCAAATCCTTTTTTTATTTCCCTTCCTTAAATCTGCTAAAATTCGTAAATTGAGCTAATAAGCATATTATTACGCATGAACATACCTGAATTAAGAGGCAAAATAGATCACATTGATGATTCCATCTTATCACTATTAGTGCAAAGAATGGAGTTCGTGGAGGAGATTGGAAAATTAAAGCGCGAATCTAACGCGGTTATTTATCATCCGGATCGTGAAAAGGAAATCATCGATCGTTTAGCTAGTCAATATACAGGTAAATTAAAGAAAGAAGCCATTGAAGCTATCTTTCTAGAAATTTTTGGTGTATCCCGTAATTTAGAATTGCCTGAAATCATTTGTTATTTAGGACCAGAAGGTAGCTTTACACACCAAGCGGCTGAAAATCGTTTTGGGGCTGTGGCGGATTACATTTCCTTACCATCTATTAAGTCTGTTTTTGAATCAGTGGAGACTGGACGGGCTAAATACGGTGTTGTACCAATAGAGAATAACCAAGAGGGAATGGTAAAAGAAACGATGGATCTTTTAAATGAAAAAAAATTATTCATCATTTCAGAAATAATCATCCCTGTTAACTTCTGTTTAGCATCGAAACACAATGGAATTCAGGGTATCAAACGAATTTATTCAAAAGATATTGCCTTTCAACAGTGCAAAGGTTTCTTAAATGACTATTTCTCTGGCCAGGAAGAAGATTTCTTTGTTCAGGTAGACTCAACCTCACGTGCGGCTAAATTAGCGGTAGAGGAGGAAGATGGTGCAGCTTTGTGCTCTCACATTGCGGCTAAGATTTACTCATTACCTATCTTATTCGATAACATTCAAGATAATGATGCCAATCAGACGCGATTCTTCATTATTTCGAAAGTAGAAAATTTAAAGAAGACCGATAAGGATAAGACCAGTTTAGCTGTAAAATTAAAGAATGATGATAAGCCAGGTGCTTTATTATCTCTTTTGCAGGATTTTGAATCGAGAGGAATCAATTTATTGAAAATTGAATCTAGACCTCAGAAAGATACGAATGAGTTCAAATTTTGGTTCTTTATTGACATCGAAGGCAATAAGCTCGATCAAAAAATCCAAGAGATCTTGAGCAAGAGAGGGGATGAACTAATCTTCTTAGGCAGTTATATGAATTTGTGCTAGATACATTTTAGCCCAGGCTAAATCAGCAGCGATTTGATTCTTTAATTCATCAAAAGAGTCAAATCGTTTTTCTGATCTTATCTTCTCCATAAACTGTATTTCGATACGTTGGCCATATAGATCGCCCTCAAATCCTAAAATATGCGTTTCAATGTGAATACCCTCATCTTTATTCAATGTTGGGCGATAACCCATATTGGTTAATCCAAAATAGGTACCCTCCTCTAGATGTACCTCACATAAATAAACCCCTAATTGAGGAATAAATTTATTATCCGCATTTAGCGACATATTTGCAGTAGGGAATCCAATTTTACGCCCATTTTGATTTCCATGGACAACAATACCTGCTATGGAATAACAATGCCCTAGCATAGCTTTAGCTCTTGAAACATCACCTTCAGATAGGTATTTCTTAATTTGGGAAGAACTAACAATTACCTCATCTACTTTAGCGACATCAATTGATATAGCTTCTAATTCTGAAGTAAAATGCGTTTTGATAAAGGAAATAGATCCTTCACGGTTTTTTCCAAAGTGATTATCATAACCTAATATCACTTTAGAGGCCTTTATGCGCTTAAGTAAGAGATCCTGAATAAAATTTTTAGCCGGTAATTCCACTATGTAGGAATCAAAAGGCAGAATTAGTACATAATCTATACCCAAACCTTCTAAAGCAGCCATTTTTTCCTGCATTGGCATTAATAATTCATTACGCTTGCCTGTAAAGTGATCAGCTGGATGATTTGAAAAGGTAATTACACAGGATTTTAGGTTATTCCTTTTCGCTGCTGCTAAACAGCCTTGAATGACCTTCAGATGACCTAAATGCAAGCCATCAAACATCCCAATCGTCACGGCTGTGGCTGATTCAATCTGTACCGTTTCGAAACTATAAAAGCACTTCATGTAAATCGCTGTTAAAGGTGGCTACTTCTTGTGCTTTATCTAAACCCCAATCACCTATTTTAGTGCGAACTAATTCACTCATATAAGCTCCAGATTGACATTTAATACCAAAATCTCGAACAATACTACGTATATAGGTTCCCTTACTGCATTCAATTTCAAAGCTAATTTCTGGAAAATGACTAGCATCTATTTCCATTCGATAAACTTCTACTTCTCTGATCTTTATTTCTAGATCCTCAGCGTTTACACCATTTCGGGCATGTGTAAACAAGCGTTGACCATTTAATTTAATGGCAGAATAAATAGGAGGGACTTGCTGGATAGTACCTAGAAAGGTTTTGCGTACTTCTTCTAAAAGATTTTCGTCAATATGTTCAATAGGGTACTCCCCGTCAAATTCTGTTTCTAAATCAATCGATGGAGTAGTTTTGCCTAAAACCATCTTTCCCGTATAGATCTTAGGTAGGGATTGAAAATAATCTATTTTCTTCGTGTACTTTCCCACACACAGGATCAGAATACCCGTCGCTAATGGATCCAACGTGCCTGCATGTCCAATTTTTTTAAAACGACCCATGTTTCGAATCTTCTTCACTACATCAAAGGAAGACCATTCTTTGGGTTTATTAATGACATAAAACTTATCCTGAACTTCCGTTAACTCATCCACAGGTATACACTAAATAAAAGTCCAATAATAATGCGGTAATAACCAAAAAATGCAAATCCATGCTCACGAACAAAACCCACCATCCATTTAATCGTTAACAAAGCCACAATAAAACTAATGGTCGTTCCAATTCCCAAAAACTGAAGATGTTCTTTCGTAAAGAGTACATCAAAATCGTGTCGATAATCTATCAATTTCTTCGCACATGCACCTAAAATAGTGGGTATTCCTAGTAAAAATGAATACTCTACAGCAGCTGCATGACTTAAACCTAATACACGACCACCCACGATAGTTGCTCCAGAACGCGATACACCTGGTATCATAGCAATACATTGAAAAAGACCTATTTTAATCGCTTTGACAAAAGAGATCGAATGAATTTCATCTGCCTCCGTTTTAGCTGGTAACCACTTATCAATCCGAACTAAAATCAATCCACCCACGATCCAAGAACCTACGATAAACCAATATCCTTGAAATAAAGCTTCTAACAAATCATCTAACAATACACCTAAGATTACCGCAGGAATAAAAGAGGTGGCAATAGTATAGTAAATGGATAAACCAGAGGCGAATAAACGCTTAAAATAGAGAAATGGGACAGCCGTAATGGCTCCTAACTGCACGAAAACAGTGAAAAAATGAAGGAACTTAGAATTTTCTAAGCCTAGTAAATTCTCCGTTACAATTAAATGAGCAGTCGAAGAAACAGGCAAAAATTCCGTCAAGCCTTCTACTAATCCTAAAATTATATTTTGAATAATTTCTGTCATTATCGTTTCCACTTAAAAAGGGAAAACACCGGAATGATAATTCCTACTAAAACAAGAAGTGGACCTAGTGTTAAGCCTAAAAAGCCAAAACCAAACTCCTCTTTATCTAAGTTCATCACAAAAAAACCAAGCAACATAATTCCAATACCTAGTAAAAGAATTTTAATGTCTTTGGCCCCTAAAGGCATATTTGATTGACTCATATTAAAATAGGTTTGTATGTTGAATTTTTAAATACTTTGAAATGGAAAAGAATGAAGCAATTAGACTAAATAGGGTACAGAAACCTACGCAAACTGCAGCTAATTGAACTTGATTATTGACCTCAAAAAACAATGAACTACTTTCAGGAATAGAGGTAGAAAAATAATAAAAAGCTCCATCCGCTAACACAAAACCCAATAAACCACCAAGGAAACCGACTAATAAGGAATTCAATAAATAGGGCTTTTGAATGAAACCATTGGTACTACCTAACAATTGCATCGTTTTAATCAAAACACGGTTTCCATGAATATGTAATCGAATATTATTCGCTAATTGAATATATACAAACAATACAAGTAGTCCAACTAAAACCAAACCTACATAGCCTACCGCTTTAATCTTTCCTACAATAGACCCTAAAAAGGTATTCGGATACGTTACCTCATATACTTCGGGTCTTGATTGAATTTCAGCTACAATCTTTTTAAAAGAAGATTCATCTTTGAATTCGTCTTTTACCCCTAAAATCAAGCAATTTTTAAAAGGATTTTCATCTCCTAGTAATGTTTGATAATCTTCTTGAGAGGATTTTAAAAATTCTGCTGCAATCTGCGCTTTGGACTTAAACTCCAATTCAGGCTTTAACTCCTTTTGATTTAAATAGGGTCTCGTTTTAAAATAGGTAATAGTCGGAGCTAAATCTTTTGTCTGTAAGGAATCACTCAAATACACATAAATCTTCATCTGGGATTTGATTTCATCTCCCCAAGATTTAACGCTCACAAACAATTGAAAGAATAAGGCTAAAATAAAAGCCAAACTCGCCATAGAGATCACCAAAGTTAATTGGGTAGATTGTGGACGACTTTTAGAATATTTCATATTTATAATTTTTCAATTTCATCTCTTAACTTAGCCGCTTCCTCATAGTTCTCCTCTTGCAAAGCTTTATTTAACATGGCCTCTAATTCTGCTTTAGACTTTACAGCTGGTAGTTTTTCCATTACATCGAAATCATCTTCCTCTATATCATCTAAAAAAGCTTCCTCAGGAATACAAATTTCATTTAATAATTTCTCCGAAATTAAGATGGGAATGTCCAATCGAATAGCCAAAGCAATCGAGTCCGAAGGCCTAGCATCAATCAATACCGTTTCGCCCTCTTTATCAATCTCCAAATTAGCATAAAATATACCATCCTTAAAGTCTGTAATAATTACTTTGCGAATAGCTACATTGGAATGCGAAAGCAGATTAACAAATAGATCATGTGTTAGGGGACGACTAGGTTGTATTTTTTCTAAATAGACTGAAATAGATTGTGCTTCTTGACTTCCAATCACAATAGGAAAACGCAAGGCCTGCGAATCATCCGCTTCTAATAAAAGGATATAAGAACTAGCTCCCACAGAACTAGGATTCACCGATAAAATACGCAATGGTACAAACTCTTTCAATGGCCTTAAGTAAAACACAAATGTACCAATTAGAGCGCTAATTTTAATGTAATTGGAGCTTTTTTGTTAATCTCGGTAAGATATCATTTACATCTCCTACAATACCATAATCAGCATGTTTGAAAAAAGGTGCCTCTGGATCATTGTTTATCACCACAATGATACGAGAACCATTTACACCGGCTAAATGCTGAATGGCACCAGAAATTCCACAGGCAATGTAGAGATTAGGTGAAATCTTGACGCCCGTTTGGCCCACGTGTTCATGGTGAGGACGCCAATTCAAGTCCGACACCGGTTTTGAACAAGCCGTAGCGGCACCTAAAGCTTTGGCTAAATCCTCCACGATCGCCCAATTACTCGGATCTTTTAATCCACGACCAGCACCTACCACAAGCGCTGCATCAGGTAAAGGAATGGAACCCGTAATAGGTTTTAATGCAATGACAGCAGCTTTACTACCATTTGAAGGGTTCAGCGTTGCTGTTTTATTGATAGATTGCTCCGTAAATGAAGGTGAAGCGCTAAAATCAAAATTACGATTGAAACTAAAATAAGCTGCCGTTTCAGTCGTCAAAGAAAGAGAAGCTTTGCCAGAGAATATCGATTTACTAATCGTAAACTGTCCATTAGCATAAGTCATTTGTTGAATTCCTGAAATCAATTCCTTAGATGAACAAGCCGCTAAAAGACTTAATAAATTATCCACATAAATGGATTTTATCCCAAAAACGGTAAAACCATCCAATGCGGCAACCAAAGGCTGAATAGAAGCGCTATCAGACCATAAAGCATCTGATAAAGGAATGACTTGTATAGCTGTCGAAGCGGCAACTTGATTAAACTTAAATCCATCAGAAACAACCAAAGCAATCGTTTCAGGATGATAAGAGGACAAAAAAGCAATCAATTGTTGAGTGGATTCAGTTAACTGACCTTCTTTTGTTTGGGCAATAATGGCGACCTTTTTCATCTTATAAAACGTTTGACTCTGTTTTTAATAAATCAATTAATTGTTCCGCATCTTCTGCTTTAATCATCTTGTTTTTCCGTGCGGTTTCAGCGATATCGGCCTTCACTAGCTTTACCTGATTGTTACATTCCAAAGGCAGTACAACAATTTCTTTCGTACGAGCAGTCATAATTCCACGCATGGATGGAATTTTCCATTCCGCTATCGGTTCCTGACACCCCAAAACGGCTGGAAGGGGACAGGAAACTTCCATTTTACCTCCATCCATTTCTACTTCTAATTGTAAACTCTCGCCAGCCATATCTAGGTGCATGACTGGATTAAAGTGGGTATAGCCCAATGCACCTGCCACTAAACCGTGAATGATCCCTGAATTATAATCAATCGACTCTTTACCCATTAAAATAAGATCCATGGGATTTTGTTGTACATACGTAACAATTGCCGTTGCAATTTGAGAAGAGGATGTAGGACTACCATTGATACGAACAGCTGAATCAGCCCCTAAAGCTAAACATTTACGAATAAGCGCCTCAGATTCCGCACCACCCACGTGTAAAACAACTACTTCGGCACCCATACTTTCCTTTAATTCAATGGCTCGAGATAAAGCATAATCATCGTAGGGACCTACGATAAATGTTAAACCCTGGCTACTTATTTGGGAGGTTGACGGATCTATTGTTATTTTTGAGGTGGTGTCGGGGACACAGGAGATACAGACTAGTATTTTCATGGCAGATCAAATTGTTATGCAAGCATACTAATTTGTTTTTAATTTAGCAAAATGGATCGCAAAGAATTTATTAAAAATGAGATTAATCAAGATCCGATGGATCCATTCAATTACTATTTATTAGCCATTGAATATCAAAAGGAAGGAATGAGACAGGAAGCATTCGAGAAATTCGAACAAATGATAACTGATTTTCCAGACTATGTGGCCACCTATTATACGTATGCAAATGCCCTTCTAGAAGAAAATGAGGAAGAAAAAGCAGAAGCAATCATTCATTTAGGGCTAAAGGTAGCAGAAGAAAAAGGAGCTGCCAAAGCCTTAAAAGAACTGAAGCAACTCCTCGAATTGAATTTTTAATTAACCTAATAAAACCTCTTCTAAGTCTTTTTCTACGACTAAATTATCGATAATGAATTTTTGGCGCTCAGGTGTATTCTTACCCATGTAATAAGTTAGCAACTGCGGAATGGTGAAATCTTTTTCTAAAATAACCGGTTCTAACTTAATCTCTTCACCAATAAAGTTTCCAAATTCTTCCGGTGAAATTTCACCCAAACCCTTAAATCGAGTAATCTCCGGTTTGGGACCTAAGGCCTCAATGGCATTGCGTCTTTCTTCGTCTGAATAACAGTAACGTGTTTCCTTTTTATTACGAACCCTAAATAGGGGAGTCTCTAAAATATATAAGTGACCATTCCGTACTAAATCCGGGAAGAATTGCAAGAAGAATGTCAATATGAGCAAGCGAATGTGCATTCCATCGACATCGGCATCCGTCGCAATGACAATCTTATTATACCGCAAATTATCTAAGGAATCTTCAATATCTAAAGCGTGTTGCAGTAGATTAAACTCCTCATTTTCATATACAATTTTCTTAGTCAGGCCAAAACTGTTTAACGGCTTACCCCTTAAACTAAATACCGCTTGCAATTGTACATCACGTGATTTGGTAATACTTCCAGAAGCAGAATCACCCTCCGTTATAAACAAAGTTGTATCATGACGCGTTTCTGATTTCTCATCCGATAAGTGAACGCGGCAATCTCTTAATTTTTTATTGTGCAAATTTGCCTTCTTAGCTCGCTCATTTGCTAATTTCTTAATCCCTGCAATGTCCTTGCGCTCGCGCTCGGATTGTAAAATACGTTTTAATAGCGCATCGGCAGAAGCAGGGTTTTGGTGTAGATAATTATCTAATTCCGTTTTTACAAAATCCCCTACAAACGTACGAATCGAAGTGGAGTTCGAATCAGGGGAAATAGTCGTACTACCTAATTTGGTCTTCGTTTGTGATTCAAAAACAGGCTCCTGCACCCGAATCGCAATGGCGCCTACAATACTTGCACGCACATCGGATGGATCGAAATCTTTCTTAAAAAACTCGCGAACTGTTCGTACTATTGCTTCCCTAAATGCAGCCAGATGGGTTCCGCCTTGCGTTGTATTCTGACCATTCACGAAAGAATAGTATTCTTCGCCGTATTGGTTATTATGAGTTATAGCTAATTCTATATCGTTGCCTTTCAAATGGATGATAGGATAACGATTCTCTTCTGCATTGGTCTTTTTAGATAACAAGTCCAAAAGTCCATTTTGGGAAAAATACTTCTCTCCATTAAAATTTATGGTCAATCCTGCATTCAAATACGCATAATTCCAAAACAGGGAATCTAAATACTGCGGAATGAAATGATAATTCTTAAAGATAGAATTATCTGGTTCAAACTGAACATGTGTACCACTTTTAGCATTAGAAGATTCAATTCCAGCTGATTCAGCCGTTAATTCACCCTTGCAAAATTCTGCCCACTTCGTCTGCCCATCCCGATAAGATTGAACTTTAAAATAGTTCGAAAGGGCATTCGTGGCTTTTGTACCTACACCATTCAAACCTACGGATTTTTGGAAAGCACCAGAATCGTATTTACCTCCTGTATTAATCTTAGAAACGCAATCAATTACTTTCCCTAATGGAATACCTCGACCATAATCACGCACTTCTACCTTGTGATCTGAAATTTTAACATCGATCGACTTTCCATTTCCCATCATATGCTCATCAATCGAGTTATCCATAATCTCTTTGACAAGAACATAGATACCATCGTCAACTGATGAACCATCGCCTAATTTACCAATATACATACCCGGACGAAGCCGAATATGTTCTTTCCAATCTAGGGAACGAATACTATCGTCGTTATAAACAGGTGCGCTATTTTGATTTTCTTCCACTGACATAATTTTACACTAAATTATCAAATTTTAGCGATTAAGAAAGAGGGTGTATTGAATTAATTAGATCAAAAAAAGGACTAACGGATTAAAAGCCTGTTTCATTGGTTTTTAAAGCCGTAAAAAAGGGGATAACTTGCAATCGCTTTGCGATAGTCGCCTTCGGCTTAGTCATCGCTGCGCGATTTAGTCGCCTTCGGCTTAGTCAAAGAGTCGTCACTGTGTGACTTAGTCAAAGAGTCGCCGCGAAAGCGGCTTAGTCAAATAGATATATGAATGTAAAAGAAAATGTATTAGAAGGTCTTCGGTCCATCAAAGGGAATCTGTTAAGAACCGTATTAACTGCACTCATTATATCATTAGGTATAACGTCCTTGGTGGGTATTCTTACCGCAATCGATGGAATTCAAAGTTCGGTGGACAATTCTTTTTCTGGTTTAGGGGCGAATTCATTTGATATTCGTAATCGACCGGCCATGCAAGTTAGACGCGAAGGTCAAAAAGAAAAGCGTTTTAAAAATATTGATTACCGCCAAGCCTCGCATTACAAATACTTATTCTCGGCCAAAGGCAAGGTTTCACTAAAAACCAATGTGAATAACAATGCCATTGCAAAATATGCCTCCAAAAAGACCAACCCTAATACGCGGATCATTGGAATGGATGAGAATTTCATGGAATTAAAGGGCTATAAAGTAGGAGCAGGGCGTAATTTTTCAGCAAACGAACAATTAAATGCCATCAACGTTTGTATCCTAGGAGTAGACGTGATTGATCAATTGTATGAAAAAGAGAGTCCTATAGGCACTGAATTAATTGTTTCTGGTATTAAACTCAAGGTTATTGGAGTTTTAGAGAAAAAAGGCAATATGATGGGCGGAGGAGATGACCGTGTCATCATGGTGCCTTTAGAAACAGGTCGTAAGATGGCGGTAGGTCGCAATCTTACCTTTGACATTACCACTTCTTCTGCTAAAATTACGAACCTAGATGATTTCATGGAAGAAGCTCGTGGAGCGATGCGAAAAGTCCGAATGGATCCGATCGGAATGGAAGATTCGTTTAGTATTGATCGTTCAGACTCAATGGCTAAAAGTTTTGAAAGTATTACAGGTTCCTTGCGTATTGGTGGCTTTGTCATTGGATTTATCACTTTATTAGGTGCTGCTATCGCTTTAATGAATATTATGATGGTTTCGGTTAGCGAAAGGACTAGAGAAATTGGAATTCGTAAATCTTTAGGGGCCACGCCTAGTCGCATATTACAGCAATTCTTAATTGAAGCCATTGTTATCTGTTTACTAGGTGGAGTAGGGGGAATTGTGTTAGCCATTCCCATCGGGAATTTAATCGCGCAAGCGATAAGTTCGGGAGCTGCTAGTTTTATTATTCCTTGGTTATGGATGATGACAGGAATCTTAATTTGCGTTTTAGTAGGCTTATTTTCAGGAATTTACCCTGCCTTTAAAGCGTCCCAAATGGATCCTGTTGAGGCTTTACGTTACGAATAAAGCATAATTTATTAAGCGCATATTTGCGAAAGCAAATGATTTAGCCTAGTTTTGCATTGCAATTTTGAATTGCCCAGATGGCGGAATTGGTAGACGCGCTGGTCTCAAACACCCGTGGGTGCAAGCCCGTGCCGGTTCGACTCCGGCTCT
>Ga0228702_1002324_pt1 | contig 11003 bp, 10 predicted proteins | sample McNCre217_Aug_MG_2_FD_178018 | JGI IMG/M metagenome (GOLD analysis project Ga0228702, IMG submission 178018) | Freshwater microbial communities from McNutts Creek, Athens, Georgia, United States - 20-17_Aug_MG | ecosystem: Environmental > Aquatic > Freshwater > Creek | place: USA: Georgia... | reverse complement strand
CTGATTGTGGCGCTGGTGGCGCTGTCGATCTGGAGGGGCGCGCGGGTGAAGAAGGCTTTGACCGAGGTTGAGGCGCGGCAGGGGAAGACCAATGTTTAAGTGGCTGCTGATGATCCCGTTGGTGCTGTTTTTCGGCATGGCGGCGATGTTTTACGTTGGCATGCAGCGCAACGACCCGAATGCGCTGCCGTCGGTGTTTCTAGGCAAGCAGGCACCGGCGTTGACGGCGGGCGAGCTGCCAGGATTTCCGGTGCTGACCGATGCTGATTTGCGCCGCGGCGATGTGGTGCTGGTGAACTTCTGGGCAAGCTGGTGCCCGCCCTGCCGGGCCGAGAATGCCACGCTGAAGGCGCTGTCGGACGAAGGTATTCGGGTGGTTGGCGTCAACATGATGGATCGCGCTGACGACGCCAAGGCGTTTCTGGCCGATGATGGCAACCCGTTCGCGGCAATTGCCTTTGACCCCAAGGGCAAGACCCGGCTGGATTGGGGGGTGACAGCGCCGCCGGAAACCTTCATCGTTGGCGGCGATGGCACGGTGCTTTACAAGTTCATCGGGCCGCTGGTGGGGGATGATTACATGCAGCGTTTCCGGCCCGAGTTGGACAAGGCCTTGGCCAAGTGAAGCTGGTCGCCGCCTTGGTTGCTTTGGCACAGTTGGCGGCGGAGGAGGCCGGGGCGAAACCCGGAACCCCCGGACCTGCGTATTTTTCAGGAAGTTACGAACGGATCGGGCGCGGCGGTGGCCGTGGTGTGCCGGCGTTGCTGGATGATCGGGTGACGATTACCCCGGCGGGCAAGGCGGTGACCATTCGCGCCTGTTCTGGGCCAGAACTGCTGATGCAATTTGGTCCGGCGTTCGAGGTGGATAACCTGATGACCGGGGCGCAAGACGGGGTGGCGGTGGAATGCCTGTTTGGCAACAACGGCTATAACCGACCCATCCTGACCTGTCGTGCGGCCGATGGGGCGGCGTTTACCCTGTGGCCGCTAAGTGTGGCGCCGCTGGATTGCGACGGCTGATCAGCCGATCAGCAACACGCAACCCAACACCACAAGCAAAGCGCATTCGGTCAGCTGCAGGCTTTGATGCCAGGCGGCGGCGCGGGTCTGCGCGCGGGCTTCTGGTGCAAGCGGGGCAAAGCGGTGTGGCATGGCGTGGCCTTTGGCTGGTTTGGTTGGCCAAGCATGCGCGGCAGAGCTTAACAACAGACAAAGGCCCGGATTACTCCGGGCCTTTGCTTTGGAAACAGTGTGTTGCGATCAGCGCGAAGCGAGGTCGCGCAGAACGTAGTGCAGCACGCCGCCGTGTTCGACGTATTCGATTTCGATTTCGGTATCGATGCGGCACTTGATCTGGATGGTTTTCTTGGAACCATCGGCAAAGGTGATGTGGCACGCAACGGTGGACAGCGGCTTCAGATCGCCTTCCAGACCTTCGATGCTGACCACTTCGTCACCCTTCAGGCCCAGCGATTTACGGGTATCGCCGCCGGTGAATTCGAACGGGATGACGCCCATGCCAACGAGGTTGGAGCGGTGGATGCGTTCGAACGATTCTGCGATCACAGCCTTGACGCCCAGCAGGGCGGTGCCTTTGGCTGCCCAGTCGCGCGACGAGCCTGCGCCGTATTCGATGCCGCCAAAGATCACCAGCGGCGTGCCTGCGGCTTGGTAAGCCATCGACGCGTCGAAGATCGAGGTTTGCACGCCATCGGGGCCATTGGTGTAGCCGCCTTCAACCCCATCCAGCATCTCGTTCTTGATGCGGATGTTGGCGAAGGTGCCGCGCATCATCACTTCGTGGTTGCCGCGACGCGCACCATACGAGTTGAACTCGGACACCGGAACCTGACGTTCGGTCAGGTATTTGCCAGCCGGGGTGCCAGCCTTGAAGCTGCCTGCAGGCGAGATGTGGTCGGTGGTGATCATGTCGCCCAGCAAAGCCAGAACGCGCGCGCCTTCGATGTTCTTGATCACGCCCGGGGTTTTGGACATGCCTTTGAAGTAGGGCGGGTTCTGGATGTAGGTCGACGAGGCCGGCCAATCGTAGGTTTCGGAATCGGTGACCTGCACGCCCTGCCACTTTTCATCGCCCTTGAAGACGTCGGCGTATTTCTTCAGGAAAGCTTCGCGCGTCACGGTGGCGTGAACGATGTCAGAGATTTCCTTGTTGGTCGGCCAGACGTCTTTCAGGAACACCGGCTTGCCATCTTTCGAGGTGCCAAGCGGTTCGGTGGTCAGGTCGATGTTCATGTCGCCTGCCAACGCATAGGCGACAACCAGCGGCGGCGAGGCCAGATAGTTGGCGCGCACGTCGGGCGAGATGCGGCCTTCGAAGTTGCGGTTGCCCGACAATACCGAGGTGGCGACCAGATCGCCTTCGGCAATCGCCGCCGAAATCGCCGGGTCGAGCGGGCCAGAGTTACCGATGCAGGTGGTGCAGCCATAGCCGACAAGGTTGAAGCCAACGGCATCAAGGTCATCTTGCAGGCCTGCGGCGTTCAGATATTCGCTGACAACCTGCGATCCGGGGGCGAGCGAGGTTTTCACCCAAGGTTTCGATTTCAGACCCAGCGCGCGCGCCTTGCGGGCAACAAGCCCGGCCGCGATCATCACATAGGGGTTCGAGGTGTTGGTGCAGGACGTAATCGACGCGATCACAACCGAACCATCGCGCAGCGCATAGTTCTTGCCTGCTACCTTGGCGAAGGAGAATCCGCAATGCCCGGACAGTTCTGCCGGGAAATCGGCACCGCCTTCGGCATCCCATTCGATGGTCTGCTCGGGGCTGGCAACCGGAAGTTTACGCTCGCAGCGGATGTATTCGCCAAAGGTCTGCGCGGCTTCGGTGAGCGGCAGGTAATCCTGCGGGCGCTTCGGGCCAGAGATGGCGGGTACGATGGTGCCCATGTCGAGGTGCAAGGTAGAGGTGTAGATCGGCGCGTAGTTTTCATCGCGCCACATGCCGTTGGCCTTGGCATAAGCTTCGACCAAAGCGATGCGCGATTCTTCGCGCCCGGTGTTGCGCAGGTAGCGGATGGTTTCGGCATCAATCGGGAAGAAGCCGCAGGTGGCGCCGTATTCGGGGGCCATGTTGGCGATGGTGGCGCGGTCTGCCAGTGGCAGGCGATCAAGGCCTTCGCCGTAGAATTCGACGAACTTGTTCACCACGCCATGCTTGCGCAGCATTTGCACGACCTTCAGCACGAGGTCGGTGGCGGTGGTGCCTTCCATCATCTCGCCGGTCAGTTTGAAACCGACGACTTCGGGGATCAGCATGGAAACCGGTTGGCCCAGCATTGCGGCTTCGGCTTCGATGCCGCCAACGCCCCAGCCCAGCACGGCCATGCCGTTGACCATGGTGGTGTGGCTGTCGGTGCCGACCAGCGTGTCGGGGTAGGCAACAAGGGTGCCGTCCTGGTCTTTGTCGGTCCAGACGGTTTGCGCCAGATATTCCAGGTTGACCTGGTGGCAGATGCCGGTGCCGGGCGGAACCACGCGGAAGTTGTTAAAGGCGTTCTGACCCCATTTCAGGAAGACATAACGTTCCATGTTGCGTTCATATTCGCGGTCGACGTTGGCTTGGAACGCGCGGGGCGTGCCGAATTCGTCGATCATCACCGAGTGGTCGATGACCAGATCAACCGGTGCCAGCGGGTTGATACGCTGTGCGTCACCGCCAAGGCCCTTGATACCATCACGCATTGCGGCAAGGTCAACCACGGCGGGAACGCCGGTGAAATCTTGCATCAGCACGCGCGCCGGGCGGTAGGCGATTTCGCGCGGGTTCTTGCCAGCCAGTTTGCCCCAATCGGAGAAGGCTTTGATGTCATCGACCGAAACGGTCTTGCCATCTTCAAAGCGCAGCATGTTTTCCAGCACCACTTTCAGCGCGGCGGGGAGTTTGGAAAACTCACCCAAGCCAGCGGCTTCGGCGGCGGGGATCGAGTAATAGGAAACGGTCTGGCCGCCTGCAGTCAGGGTCTTGCGGGTCTTTGCGCTGTCGTGTCCAACGGTGACGGTCATTCAGGCCTCCTCTGGCGGTTTGCGATGGTCTTGCCGTATGGGAGCAAGCGACGCAAGGGAATCATGTGGGTCTTGCCGTAATTGTATGCAATGGTATGCCGAAAATCCAGTGGCTAATCGCAGCCAGCGCTGCATGGTTGGAACGCTTGTGTGAATTTTGCGTAATCAAGGCTCGCAAAACCTTGATTGGCGGGGCTGGATCGGCTTCGTGTAAAAGAAAAAGACAAATCGGGGATCGGTAACTGCCATGATGCGACAAATCGTCAGCGCGGCCCTTGGGCTGTGTCTTTGCGCCGGAACGGCGATGGCCGATGCCGAACAGGGCGTGGTGGTGGAACTTTACACCTCGCAGGGATGTTCGTCTTGCCCGCCTGCAGATGCGTTGATGGCCGACCTTGCGCAATTGCCAGGGGTGATCGCGCTGGCGCTGCATGTGGACTATTGGGATTACATCGGCTGGACCGACACCTTTGGGCAGGCGAAATTTACCGACCGGCAAAAGGCTTATGCCCATGCGGCGGGCGAAAAGATGATCTACACGCCGCAGATGATCGTTGGCGGGCGTGCGCGGGTTGAGGGCAATCAGCCCGGCAAGGTGGCCGAAGCGATTGCGGCGGCGCAGGCCGAGGCGCATCCGGTGACGCTGCTGGCGGCGCGTGACGATGGTAAGCTGGTGATCAGGGCCGAAGCGCTGGCGCCGCTGCGTGGGCCGGTTTCGGTGCAGGTGGTGCATTATGCCGACAGCGCGGTGGTTGACATTGGCCGGGGCGAAAACGCTGGTATGAGCGTGGCCTACCACAACATTGTGACCTCTTGGGCCAAGGTCGGCGAATGGTCGGGCGAAGCGCCGTTGCAGCTGGTGACGGACGCCGGCGAAGGCCCGCTGGTGGTGATTTTGCAAAGTGCCGGTCCGGCCGAGATTTTGGCGGCGGCGCGGGTGAAGTAGTTACTTCCAGCGTTTGTGAATCCAGAACCACTGCCCCGGATCGGCGGTGACGCGCACCTCAAGGCTGCGGGTCAGGTCGGTGGTCATTTGCAGGGGCGTGCTGTGCGGGATCGGCGATTCGAGTTCGATGCGGAACGATAGCCCGTCGGCTTCGCGGGTGGCGTAGAACGGGATCAGATCGGCTTTGTAGCGCAAGGCTAGTTGGGCCGCCGAAAGTGCTGTGCGGGCGGGGCGGCCCAGAAACGGGATGCGGTCTTTGCCAGCGTGTTGATCAAACAGCAGCACCAAAAGCCCGCCGGATTTCAGGTGGCGGACAAAACCTGCGGTGCCAACGCGGCCTTGTGGAAACACCGGGCCGCCAAACGCCTCCATTGTGCGAACGTAATGCGCGTTGAAATAGGGGTTACGCATCGGGCGATAGAGCCCACCGATGATATGGCCCTGCGCCACCAACGCGGCGCGCGCGGCTTCGTAATTGCCAAAATGGCCAGACACCAGAATGACCGGTCGCTTTTCGGCTTGGGCACGGGTAAGCGCTGCATAGCCCGGACCTGCCACGGCAAGTCTGGCGGCGCGGGCGGTGAAATCACGCGTCGAATAGTTTTCGATCAGCGTTCTACCTGCGTTATCAAGGACTTGCTCTGCGATCTTGATGCGCTGCTTTGGCGGCAGGTCGGGCCAGATTAACGCCAGATTTTCCAAGGCGCGGCGACGGTATCCGGCAACCGGGCCGATGACGCGGCGCATCAACGTCCCCATCGCCCAAAGCCGCAAGCGATAGGGCAGCGCTAGCGCCATGCCGATCAGGCCGCGTGCGACCAGATTTTGCGCAAAGGCCGCAGGTTGGAACTTGGGCTTGGTCATTTCAATGCTTGGTTGTTTCACGGTGCCAAACATAAAGCCCCGAGCCCGCGATCACAAGCGCGCCCAGCAGCGTCCAGCGGTCTGGGTATTCGCCGTAAAGCGTGATGCCCCAAAGCGTGGCAAACACGATGCCTAGGTAGGAAAACGGCGCGATGGCCGAGGCTTCGGCCATGGAAAAGGCGCGGATGATGCAAAGCTGGCCCAACGTGCCAAGCGCACCCAACGCGATGAATTTTGGCAGATCGACCAAGGCGATGGGTTGCCAGAACCATGGCAGGATCAGGCTGGTGATCACCGCGCCGAACAGGGCGGCGTGCAGCATGGCGGTGGCGGGGCCTTCACGCTGCCCGACCAGCCGCGTCAACAGCGCGTTTCCGGCGTAGGAGACCGCGCAGCCCAGCGGCAACAGTGCGGCCGGAGTGAACACACCTGCGCCGGGGCGGATGATGATCAGCGCGCCGATCATCGCCACGATCACACCGGCGATGCGGCGCGGGCCTAGTTTTTCGCCCAGGAACAGCGCGGCCCCCACGGTGATCATCAGCGGGTTGATGTCGGCCAGTGCGGTTGCCTCTGCCAGCCCGATGAACGGCAGGCTGACAAAGAAGAACGCGTTTGCCCCCAATTGGCAGGACGACCGGGCAAGGTGGATCCACGGGTAGGGTGTGCGCAGGGTTGGGCCGATGCGGGATGGCCCCAGAAACAGCATGACCAGCACCGTCTGGCCAACAAAGCGCGCCCAGACCACCTGCGGCGTGGGGTAGCTTTGCACCAGACCCTTGGCCAAAGCATCCATCGTGGTGAACAGCACCATGCCCAACATCAGGGTCAGAATGCCCTTGCGGGTTGCGGCAGCGGTGGGAAGCGATTTGATCATGGGCGCAACCCTAGGGGGGCGGGCCTGCCGCCACAAGGGTTGCTGCATTTTGGGGGGCTAACGCTAGTCTTCGTCCTGTATAAGCGCCAGTTCGCCCGATGTTTCCAGTTCGCGCACCGCGCTGATGATCGCGTTCATCGCCTCTTCCGCGTCTTTGTCTTTCACCTTGCCGCGCGCCGCCATTTCTTCGCGCAGACCCTGCGCCATGCGTTGCGACATGTTGGCCAGAATGAATTCGGTGGCTGCCAGATTTTCTTCGTTGCCGATAGATCCGGCCAGCGCGGTGATCAGGAAATTCTGATCGACCAACCGCACCACCTTGGGAATATCGCGGCCATGCAGGCGGTGCGGCAGATGCGGAAAGGTGAAGATGGCCTTGCGAACCTGCTGTGCAAAGCCTGCGTCAGCTTCATCGAGCCCCTTCAGCACATCTTCGCGGGTCAGCGCCGGAGAGACGTTCAAAATCGCGCCGACCCGTTCAACGGGGCCGGTGTCAAACGCCTTGGCGGGCTGACTTTCAAGCTGTGCGGCCAAAGACAGACCGATTCGGCGCACGGTGTCAGGTTCGACATTGCCGGTTTGCGACACGGCATAGGCGACGCGGCGCGCCCGGTCGCCGGGCAGTTTTCCCAGCAATTCCGCAGCCTTGGCGACAGGCAGCTTTGACAGCACCACGGCGGCGACTTCGATGCTTTCGTCTTCCAGCACCGGCGCCAAGGTTTCAATCGGCAGGGCCACCAGCCTTTCCCACGGGTCGGCTTGCAGCGACCCCGCAGCCATGCGGCGCAGGCGCGAGGTGGCGTTGGCCGAAATATGGCCATCCATCGCGGCAATCGCGGCTTCGATGCCGCCGGGAAACGACAGACCAACTGCCTCCAGTTCATTCGCAAATTCATCAATCACCGCTGCAAGCGTGCGCCGGTCAACCAGCCGCATCTGCGCCATTTGCTGGGTAAGATCGGTTTGCATGCTGTCGGGGAGTTTCGACAGCGGAATATTCGCGCCCTCTGCCAACAACAGCCGCACAATGATGGCGGCCTTTTCGCGCGGCGTTGGCGTTCGGCCCGACAGCGACACCATGCGCTGCGCCGGATTTATGCGTGCAAGCACGCTGGGTTCATTGGCCATACTGTCCCCCGAATCCTTCTGGTATCGGGGGGCAGTATGCGGGCTGTCAGGTTAACAGCCGATTACGCGCCGAAGACGCGGGCAAAGATCGTGTCGACATGTTTGGTGTGATAGCCAAGGTCGAACTTCTCTTCGATCTGCGCCGGGGTCAGGGCGGCGGTGACTTCTGCGTCGGCCAACAGTTCGGTTTTGAAATCAGCGCCTTTTTCCCAGACCTTCATCGCGTTGCGCTGCACCAGACGATAGCTGTCTTCGCGCGACACACCGGCTTGGGTCAGCGCCAGAAGCACGCGCTGCGACATAACCAAGCCTTTGAACTTGTTCATGTTCTTCAGGCAGTTTTCTGGGTAGACCACCAACTTTTCGACCAGACCGGCAAGGCGGTGCAGCGCGAAATCCAGCGTGATGGTGGTGTCAGGGCCGATGGCGCGTTCGACGCTGGAATGGCTGATATCGCGTTCATGCCACAGCGCCACGTTTTCCAACGCTGGCGTGACCGACATCCGCACCAGACGCGCAAGCCCGGTCAGGTTTTCCGACAGCACCGGGTTGCGCTTGTGCGGCATCGCCGAAGAGCCTTTTTGGCCCGGAGAGAAGAACTCTTCGGCCTCCAGCACCTCGGTGCGCTGCATGTGGCGGATTTCGATGGCGATGTTTTCGATGCTGGAGGCGATGACGCCCAGCGTGGCGAAATACATCGCGTGACGGTCGCGCGGGATGACTTGGGTGCTGATCGGTTCGGGCGACAGACCCAGCATCTTGCAGACATGCTCTTCCACCGACGGGTCGATGTTGGCGAAGGTGCCGACAGCGCCCGAAATCGCGCCGGTGGCGATTTCGTCGCGCGCGGCAACAAGGCGGGCGCGGCCGCGGTGCATTTCGGCGTAAAACCGTGCGAAGGTCAGACCCATCGTGGTGGGTTCGGCGTGGATGCCGTGGCTGCGACCGATGCGGACGGTGTTCTTGTGTTCAAACGCGCGGGTTTTCAGCGCGGCCAGAACACGGTCCATGCCGGCAAGCAGCAGATCGGTGGCGCGCACCAGTTGCACGTTCAGCGTGGTGTCCAGCACGTCAGACGAGGTCATGCCCTGATGCACGAAACGCGCGTCATCCGAGCCGATGTGTTCGGCCAAATGCGTCAGGAAGGCGATGACGTCGTGCTTGGTGACAGCTTCGATTTCATCAATGCGGGCGACGTCAAAGGTGACATCTTTTGCGCGCCAAACGGCTTCGGCATTGGCTTTGGGAATCACACCAAGTGCCGCTTGGGCGTCGCAGGCATGGGCTTCGATTTCGAACCAGATGCGGAACTTGGTTTCGGGCGACCAAAGGGCGACCATTTCGGGGCGGGAATAACGCGGGATCATCAGAATGGCCTTTCAATGGCAGGGACAGGCGCGGTTGCCATAGACCGCGCTGACGATGCGCGCAAGCACGCAGCCCGCGCAAAGCGCCAAGGCGGCGCGCTACGGGCCATCGTTGCAGCCTCCGGCGGGGATATTTAGGCCAGGATGAAGCCAAAAGCGTAACTTCATCTTGGTCTAAATATCCCCCGCGGAGCGTCAGGGGGTGTCACCGATGCGGCGGTGTCAGGCTTGTCCCAGCAGGCGCGGGTCGAACGGGTATTTCGTCAGGTTCTCAAATCCGGTTTCGGTGATCAGCACCTGATCTTCCAGCTTGATCGAAAAGTCGCCGCCTTCGGGGGAAACCAAGGCTTCGACACAAAGCGTCATGCCGGGTTCAAGCGTGGTTTCGAAGGCGCCGTCGACCCAGGCGTCGGGGTAGGGCACGAAGGGCCATTCATCGCAAAGCCCGACGCCGTGCATTTTGCAGCTGTATTTTTGCTTCCAATACTGGCCGTCCAACTGGTGGCCGCCATGGGTCAGTTCGCGGATGCTGACGCCGGGTTTCAGCATCGCCATGTTGGTCTGGATATGGTCCATCGCGTGGCCCATCGCCGATATCATTGCGTTGGTCGGGCGCGCGTCGCCGACCCACCAGGTGCGCGAAATGTCGATGCAGATGCCATAGGCGCCGATCAGGTCGGTGTCGAAGGCGACGATTTCGTTATTTTGCACAAGCCGCGGGCCGCATTCTTGAAACCACGGATTGGTGCGCGGGCCAGAGGCCAGCAGGCGGGTTTCGATCCATTCGCCGCCGCGCCGGATGTTGCCCTTGTGCAGTTCGGACCAGATGTCGTCTTCGGACATGCCGCCCCGTGGCACACCAGCACGGGTGGCGGTTTCCATTTCGGCAATCGCGGCTTCGCAGGCGTGGTGGGCGCATTTCATCGCCAGAATTTCGTCGGGGCCTTTGATGGCGCGGGTACGTTCGGTCAGCTCTTCGCCTTCCAGCACCTGAAACCCGGCGCGTTCTAGCGCGCGCAAGCCGTTGATCATGATCTTGTCGACGGCAAGGCGGCGGTTTGATCCGGCGTGGGCGTTCATGACTTCGACGACTTGCGCGGCAAAGGAGTTGGCATCGTCTGCCACCTTATCGCCGCAGACGTTGTAAAAGAACGACGCGCCAGAGCGCAGTTCCTTGACCAGCGGGTTGAAGGTGACAAGGAAGGGCGCCTGTTTGTATTCCCACACCACCATATGACCGTCGGCGCAGATCAGGCAGGCGCGGAACGGGTTGTGCGAGTTCCAAAGCTGCATGTTGGTGGTGTCGGTGGCGTAGCGGATGTTCAGAGGATCGAACATCAAGATGCCGCCGTAGTCGCGCGCGACCAGCGAAGCCACAAGGCGTTTCCAGCGAAATTCCCGCATCTTTTCAAGGTTGGGCAGTGCCAGACCTGCGGCTTCCCATTCGCGGAAGGCAAGCTGGGTTGGCCCGATTTCAACACGGTCATTGTCGTTGGGGGTGCCATCGCCAAGGGTGGCGCCTTTGCTTGGGTCTATCTTGCGGCGATCGGCGTAGTTGGTCATGGCGGGCCCTCCTATTGCGGCAGACTGGCAGGCGTGGGCGGGGTGGCTTTGCTGGGTGCGACGGGCAATGTCGCAATTGGCTGGGTTTTCGCGGGCGGGCTGCGGTTTGATGCCGGAAAGGGGGGCGGGATGACAGTGATTTTGCACGAAAGACTGCCGCTGATGCCGTGGATGCGGCCGCAGACCGCGCGGCTGCCGGGGATACAGCCGGTGGTGGGCGATGCCTGGT
>Ga0228702_1002322_pt1 | contig 11013 bp, 13 predicted proteins | sample McNCre217_Aug_MG_2_FD_178018 | JGI IMG/M metagenome (GOLD analysis project Ga0228702, IMG submission 178018) | Freshwater microbial communities from McNutts Creek, Athens, Georgia, United States - 20-17_Aug_MG | ecosystem: Environmental > Aquatic > Freshwater > Creek | place: USA: Georgia... | reverse complement strand
TGATGCCCGCCCAGGTGGCGGCATCAGAGGCATTGCACAAAGGCTCCAGCAATGCCCGTAGCGCAGGAAAGACAGCCGCAGGAACTTGGACGGTGTAATCTTTCCGAATTCGTTCGGCGCCAGCGTGAACATCGTCCATGACTATGGCTGAAGGCCGGATCGATTTGCTCTCGAAAACCGAGTTCGCGATGAAAAGTCGGTCGTAGGTGCAGGCGAGGACTGCATCGCCACTCAACGCTTCATAGGGCAGTCCCTTGCTTGGGAACGTGCTGACCTTTACACCGATGAGCCTGCCGGTCTCGACGACTTGTTCGGCTAATTGATTGGTCGGGCACAAATAAACCACGGGCTCACCCTTGTACTTGCGCCGCATCATCTCTGAATAGAGCAGCCCCAGCACCGTTTTGCCGGACCCAGTGCTCAGCTTCATGATGACATCTTTATGCTCGATCTGCTGGTCCAGTGCGGCCAGCGCAGCGAGCTGGGCTGGCCGCAGCCCAGTATGTGTCGCCTTGCGGTCCAACTGCTTGAACAGCTCTTCGAGCGTTGCTGGGACATCGCCCCCTGGAGCCTTCGCCAGCGAACCAAAGTTGATCATGTGTTGTTCTTCCTGACACGCCAATTGAGAAATCTTATTGCTTAGCAGCAATGCTTTTATACGAACTGCTGCTAATCGTATATCCGTCAGCTTCACACAAAGATACTTGGTGACGCAGTGTCCAGATCTAACATGCCGTAGTCCAACATCTTGATCTTTCCGTATACGTCCTTTCCATAGTTGTCCGGTTTCCTGTCGTTGACGAACGGCGGAAAGCTTGAGCGCATGGCACTCAACTCCGCGGCTGTCACCACACCCGTAGTAAGGCGCTCCATCACCAAAAACCTGCCCGACCAGCTGATGCTGTGGACCGCGGCGAAAGACTGCTGATAGTCCCCTGCAGCATGGTAGATCACCGACTCGATCCAGTTAGTCTGATTGGACGGCACGACGCAAACCTTGAGGACCTTGTCGGAATGCCCCGGAATTCCGTAGACATCGCGGGTGGTTCCACGACCGATGCGCTGGCCTGCACTCGCGCAACTTCTCCAGAGCTCTTCAAATTGCACATCCGCAGCGTTGCTTGGTGGGATCGTTAAGGTCATGGCGACACGGTTCGAGTGTTAGGAGTTGGAATTGTCGGGCATGCAAGGGAAGGTTCCTGACATGGTGCCGGACATCACCGCCCGCTCGAAAGCAGCAGCCATTCAAAGCATCGTCAGTGAACGACCGGAACCAGCCTAGCGCAGTCAAATTTTGGGGTGTCTTTGGCTAGTGAGTTCAGGCCTGGATTGCAAATTCAGCATTGCAGCCGCTTGAGCTTGGTCAGCACTCAGCCACTGGTCAAATTGACTAGGTGCCAATATGACGGGGGTCCGTTTCTCATCACCCGGTTTATGAAACTGCTTCATCACAGGGTGCTCGTCCGCATTGACTGTGAGCATAGAAAAGCTGGTGACGACTTTTCCAGTTGACGGGTCTGTCCATGTGTCCCAAATGCTGGCTATGCCCAATGGCTCATGTGTTGCAAGTTCAATTTGCCAACGAACAGCCTTACCCGTGACGTAATTTGGCTCGTAGAAGTTTTCGAGTAGGGCGATGCAGTACCGGCGGTGTCGCCATGAGGCCCTGTAGCTGGGTTTATCGTTGACTGTTTCAGCCCGTGCGTTGTAGGTGTGCCTGCTGATCTTGTCGTCTTTAGCCCAAGAGGGAATCAAGCCAAACCTTGCAAGTCCGCACGCAACGCGTCCAGTCTGGTGGCTTTTAACCACGATGGGGGCTGGATAGCTTGGGTAAGCCTCCATTGGGTAGTCTGTCGCAGGCAAATCAACGCCAAAGTGCTCCTTAACCCAAGGGTTGTTTCGTGTTGGTGTGAAGTTGGTACACATGGCTTGCAATACTGTTGATTTGTCCAGTATTATTGATTTTATGTCGGAAGCGTCAATTCAATCAAATTCACCGGTACCAATCATCTCAAGCCCCATGTGGCTTGACGTTTGCGGCTGGACGGTGCCAGCAGGATTTCCTTCACCCGCAGCGGATCACACCGAAGAGCGCATTGATCTCAACAAGCAACTGATCCGCAACAAAGCTGCTACCTACATCTTCCGGGTCAAAGGTGACTCCATGACAGGTGCTGGCATTTATGAGGGCGACGCGCTGTTGGTGGATCGCAGCATGGACCCGAAGCACAACCACATTGTGGTTGCTCAATTGAACAACGAGTTCACGGTCAAGCGGCTTTACCGCCGTGGGGGCGTGGTCAAGTTGATGGCGGAGAACCCCATTTATCCAGCTCGCCTCATCAAGGAGGAGGATGACTTCGTGGTCTGGGGTGTGGTGACCAACAACATACACAAGCTGTGTTGATCGATGACAAATACAAGCGTGACCGAGCACAAGATTGATCCAGCCAGTCTGGCCGCATTGCCACGCACGCCTGGTGTTTACATCTTCAAAGGGGAAGGTACGTTGCCTCTGTACATAGGCAAGAGCGTCGACATTCGCAGTCGGGTGATGAGTCACCTCAGAGCACCTGACGAAGCCAGCATGATTGCGCAGACACGACGCATTGACTTTGTTGAGACAGCAGGGGAGATTGGCGCGCTGTTGCTGGAGTCGCGCATGATCAAAGAGCAAAGCCCGCTATTCAACCAACGGCTGCGCAGAGTTAGAACGCTGTGCTCAATCCGCTTGACCTCCACAGACAACGGTAACTTGCCAGAAGTCGTGGACAGCAAATCCGTCAACCTCGGCGAGACAGCCGGGCTGTATGGCCTGTTTTCATCCGACCATGCCGCCAAGGCCAGGCTCAAAGAGCTGGCTCAGCAGCACAGGCTGTGCATGTCTGTTCTGGGGTTGGAGAAAACTTCAGCACGTGGCTGCTTTGGGTTACAGATCAAAACCTGCCTTGGTGCGTGCGTGGGCAAGGAAGATCGGCATACCCATGACCAGCGGCTCTTGTCTGCGTTGGTGGATTCACAGGTAGAGGTCTGGCCTTTCAGCGGCCCCATTGATGTGATCGAAGAGTCCAACGGTTGGGTGCAACGACACCGAGTCAACAACTGGTGCTATTTGGGCACGCGGTGCTCCAAGGTAGGCACAGCCAGCAAGCTCAATGCATTCAAACCACATGACTTCGACCTAGACAGCTACAAGATTTTGGTCAAACCCATCATGCTGAAAACGGTGAAGGTTGAAACGGTCGACCCATGAAGCAGCAGCTTGCATTGGTGGACTGCAACAATTTTTATGTCAGTTGCGAACGCGTGTTCCGGCCTGATCTGAAAAACGTGCCCTTGGTCGTGCTGTCCAACAACGACGGCTGCGTCGTGTCGCGCTCAAACGAAGCGAAAGCCTTAGGCATCAAGATGGCGCAGCCGTGGTTTGAGTGCAAAGCACTTGCCGAAGAGCACGGCATCCTTGCCCTGAGTTCCAACTATGCTTTGTACGCCGACCTCTCAAATAGGGTGATGTCTATCCTCAGCACTTATTCACCCAGGCATGAGGTGTACTCCATTGATGAGTGCTTTGTGGACCTGACAGGCACGCCTCAACTGAAAGAGGTCAGCTATCAAATGCGTGAGCGCGTGATGGCGTGGACGGACATTCCTGTGTGTGTGGGCATTGGACCTACCAAAACATTGGCCAAGCTCGCCAACCATATTGCCAAGAGGCACCCCAGATCCAAGGGCGTGTTCAACTACAACGACTTAAACGTTGCGCAACAAGACAAGTTGCTCAGTCAAATCGAAGTGGGCGAGGTCTGGGGCGTAGGTCGAAGACTGTCTGCGCGGCTGGCGGAGCATGGCATCCAGACGGTTCAAGATTTACGAATAGCACACACAGCGACCTTGAGAGCTGAGTTCGGTGTGGTGATTGAGAAAGTGCAACGCGAGCTTCAAGGCACGGTGTGTGTTGATTTGCAAGAGATGGTGCCTGACAAAAAACAAATCGTTAGCAGCCGATCGTTTGGACAAACGGTCAGAGAGGTGGCAGTGCTCAAAGACGCCATGAGTACCTTCGTCGCAAATGCTTGCGCGAAGCTGCGTGCGCAAGGCTCCCATGCGTCTTTGATTCAGGTGTTCTTGTACACCAACCGTTTCAGGAGCGACTTGCCCCAATACAACCCATCTTTCACCGTGCCGTTGCCGCAACCAACAAACGACAGCTTGGTGGTCAACCGTTGGGCCGATTACCTCGTGGGACGTTTGTTTAAACCTGGCTATGAGTACAAAAAAGCGGGGATCACGCTGGGTGAGATTGCGCCGGTGGGACAGTACCAAGCCGATTGGTTAGAGCCTGCCCAAGCGACTGACACGCGTTTGATGGATGCGCTGGATGGTTTGAACAAGCGTTTTGGACGCGGCACTGTCAAGGTCTCCACCCAAGGCGCTTACCAAGCGTGGCAGATGAAGCAAGAGCGCAAGTCGCCGAGTTACACCACCGATTGGGACTCGGTTCCGTGCATCTAATGTGATCTGTGGGCTCGTGTTGAGCCTAAGTGTCTTGTATCGGCCAAATGAGTTGACGTCCGGCCTGAGTTGATTAATGACGGCTTTAGGCGGCGGATTAAACCGATAAGTGCAACACATTCGCTGAACATCTCAGCTGCTATTTTCTAGCTCACCTGATTGATGTGCGTGACCGAAATCTTCTAGGCTGAATTAGGAATGATCGGATCATTTAATAATTTGCCAAGAACTTTTTACCACGCGGACTATAGACATGACCACAGTGCTCTGTCGTTTTGGTATGCGCAATTTTTCATCAGGCCCTAAAGATTATTTGTAGGATTGCTTCGTGTCAGTTAGGGCGTTTAGACATTGAGTTCTCTCCGACATAAGGTCTGATCCACGTTACGGATAGGGGGTGGGATTTTCCCGTTGTCGCCCCGGCGTTTTGCCAACGACTAGCCGGAGATCGAAATGAAAGTTATTGCTAACGCCATGCAAGATCGCACAGCTAAATCCATTGCAGAATTGTCAGACGTGCTTGACATGAACGCCCAAGGGCGCAGCACTTCAAATGTTCGCCTGTACCGTTTACCACAAGTTCTTGAACGCATCCCAGTTTCTCGTTCATCTTGGTTTTCTGGTATCCAGTCAGGACGCTTTCCACGAGGCTTTAATTTGGGAGCGCGAACTACCGTGTGGCGTAGTGATGACATTGACCGATTGATTACAAATCTTGGATGTCAATCATGAAATCCAAAGTGGACGAGTCCGAGGGAATTAAAGAACGTCGTGGTCAAGGTTCGTTTTGCATTCCAAAAGCAGCCGTTGATGCTCTTATCAAAGCCAACGCCAGTGCGTACGAGATAGTTGCGTACCTTGTGTTGGCCCGCTTTACTGATACAAGTGGTCGCTACTCGACAGCGAGTATTACTGCAGTCAATCGTTATACCGGAGCTAACAAAACACAAAATGGGCCAGTAGCTAAAGCGTTGGAGAGATTAAGGTCGATCAAGGCCGTAAGCGTCAATCGTGTGCATAACGGCCGATCGGGGAAGTCTGCCGGATTTGAAGATCTGATCGTCGATTTGGGTCCAATTTTGTTTGACCGACAGAGCTGGCTCGAATCTGAGGGAGAGACTTTGCCTGATGGTCCGACTGAGCGCGGCGAGGTGCGGTATGTACTTCCTGACTTTGATGAGAGTTTTGATGACCGAGTCTGGTTTGGTAATGGTCTTGTTGACGGTCATGGCATGTTTGCAAAACCGCTGAAAGCTCTCAAGGATGCCGGACCTGTGGCTGCTCGATTGTTATTGGCTTTGTATGAGGTCAACGACATGGAGACCTGGGGAGGTGTACGTCCCGTTGGTGTTGATGCAGGGCCTTGGAAACGTTATGAGCCGGTTGGGTTGCCTTCATCGTGGAAAGATTTGGCTGTGATACTACGGTCGAAAGAAGCTGGGAAAGTAATAAATAGCGGCATTTCTTCACGCGTTTGGCAAACAAAGGAGCGAAACTATTGGCAAGCTCACACTGATGCAGGAGAGCCGATCTGGCGCGCGTTAGAAGCATTGAATTCGACGGGGCTTTTGTATGAGGTGGTACTTGTTCTCAACCGAAATTCTGAGAAAAGAACGTTCAGCAACGGTGATGAGTATGGTGACATTGCCCCTGACGCTGAGCCTTACTATGAACTCGATTGCCGCTCGTTGCACGGCTATAAGCCTCCTGGTGAAAATGATGCAATTGGGTGGCTTACAGCAAGAACCGCAGGGGAGCTTGGTATCCCGGTCACGCTAGCTGTTGGAAAATTTGATGGCACCTATGCAGCTATCGCTCCGAAGGGATTCGGTTGCATGATTGTTGGTGTCTTTCGTTTGCGTTTTCGTGTCGCCAATCCCAAGAATGCAGGTGTATCAGGAGCATGGGCTGCCATCCATTTACGCAACCGAGAAGCGCTCGATTTTGTTAACCGGATGCGTACAGCGTCAAATATGACGCCGCTAAAGCAGTTAGGTGCAAAAGAGGCGAATCCTGAAATGTCTTCCATGTCTGATGCGGTCGATGTTGAGGAGTGCTTAGGTTGATCGATGACTGTTCTTGTTATTGAACGAGGCTCTTTACGTACCCTTCAATGTTTTCAATACCCTCAATGTCGTCAATGAGTTCAATCACAAGGAAGTTCTAGACAGGCACTTATATTCGTGATTAGCAAAAAAATCATGCACCGTTGGCTAGCGTAACGAACTCAAAGTTTTGAGTGAAGCCTAACAAGCTAGATTTTGGTCAGCAAAGCCTCATCCTGAAAGTTGAGGTTTTGCTGTTAACCAATGCTGTTAATCGGTATTCGAGATCGACTTGCTCAGGGGTTGCATAGCGCGTTGCATTTTGGATAGCTGAGTACCTCGCCGCCCTATAAATTTGCATTTGCGTGGCAACCGACTTTGGAAACCATGTCGATCTTTAACGGCGCCATTTAGATTTTTGTTGCCTCATCAGCAAATTTCTTGATAGACTGATTGCACATTCAGAGATGAGCTGACGCTCACGCCGACCTGCCAACGGGGTAAGGTGGTTGCCAAAAGCGATGTGACCCTTTGGGGTAATCAAGCCGGTAGCGTCAGCCCGCCTCGTGCGGGCTTTGTAGTTTCTGGGTTTACAGCTTTGTCAGCTGGCATCACATTGGCGCGAACGACAAGGGAGATTTGATCTGATTGCCGCCCTGACTTACGTCGAACTGGCTAAACCAGGAGATGCCTCATGGCCATCAATCATGCGATTCCATCCGACATTGTTCAGCGGTTTTTGTTGACCTCTGAACGCTTCTTACTTTCTCACGCCAAGCCCAAACAGCCAAAGCGCTGCGTACCAAGCTTGCGTACCTGCGTAACACGAGAGTTCACGAGCGAATGGATTGATCCCGTCGAGTACCGAATTGACCGACTGGTCTCTTCTGGATGGGCAACCTCTCGTCAATGCTGTGTGCAATGAGCCCGAGCAAATCGACCAAGCTCAAAGACCTGTCTTGGCTGTTGCGTTACAGCCAGCACTGCGGTGTTGCACTTTGTGATGCAGATGAGCCGATGCAGTCACTTCGTATGATGTTCACCAAGGCGACTTGGCGCGTACTCTGTCGCAGCGAGCGAGATGACTTCATCCCCATCTTGGCCAATCAACGCTTGTCTTTCAAAGATTTGGGCGCTTACTGTCAAGCACTGGTCAAGTTTGGCTGGACCAAGGCACCTTCCCGAACGATTTTGGCCTTTGTCATCACTGAGTCGTACCTGTACTACGACCGCAGACCCAGTGTGCCCAAGACCGAGGAGAAGTTCATTTTTATGCGATTGGCGCAGCAAAACGCGTTCGTCACCACCAGCGAGTTGGCACTTGTTCGCCACTGGCAGACGCAGCTGCGCATGCAGCTCAAGCCAAAAATGAGCTGGTCTCGCCTAGTTGCTCGGGCTAACTTGTGGCGTGATAGAGAGCGCGTGCGTCTGGCGCAACCGAGTGATCAGCAGTGGCACTTCTATTGCCGCCCAATGCCATGGCGAGGCTACGAAATCGTGCCGCTCGACACACCCTTGGCATTGCTGGATGAAGCCGTTGTCATGGGAACATGTCTCTACAGCTTGCGCTACCTGTGCTGTCGTGACTCAAAAACCAGCCGGTTCTTTTCGCTTCGCAAGCAAGGCAGGCGAGTTGCTACCTTTGAGCTGACCTTGGGCTACCCGTTGCCTTGGTACCAAGGTTGGGATTTGCGCAACGGCCGCTGGATGCTTCAGGATTCACGCCTGTCGTTCAATCGGTTGATCTCACCCGAGCTGGCTGTTGATCTGTTGGCCTTTGCTTCGCTTTACAACCTCTGGTCTAAGCGTCCGGCACGTCAGCCCGTTGCCAGCAACGATACGTGGTTCACACCTCAACCAGTTTCGCCTGCGGCGAGGTGCTTATGAGCACACCGCATGACAAACAGCCAGTCAGTCGCGAGAGGTGGGCACTGGAGGGCAGGGTGCAAGCGTTGACAGAGTGCTATGAGCGTCGCTTGGGTCATCTCCCTGTCTGGCTTCACGAGCTGGACTTGGGGCGAATCGTCCCACTTTTGGAGTGCTGCATCCGTATTGGAATGCCGCTGCCTATAGGCGATGCGCTGGAGGCGGATGAGGCAGAACGAAGAGCTCAGGCCCGAAAAGGTCTCCGTCGCCCAAGACGTGAGCCCTAGGACCCATGCCTCAGCAGCGTTGGTGGATGGACTCAACCAACGTGGCGCGGTCTTTTGCAGACAAGCGTGATGCGCCTTCAATGATGGATGCCAATTCGTCTTCGTCGCAGTACAGGTAGGCGAGGGGGACTTTGAGGGCCTTGGCAATGGATCTTGCGATGGCAATCTGGGGCTCATGGACGCCAGTCTCGTAGCGGCTGATCCTCGCGCTGGCAGTCTCCTCATCCAGGCCGATCATGACACCAAGCTTGTCTTGAGGAATACCGACGCGCTCACGCGCTTGGCGCATGCGAACGCCAAAGATGGTGCGAGAGGTGGAAGTCGAAGAGCGCTTGATTGACACACTTCGACTTTCGTAGGTTCCGTTAAGATTGTCTCTTCGATAAACGTAGATTTGAGGTGTGTATGTGTCAAATTGGTTTGTTCCTGCGGGTCGCTGTATTGGTAATCATCGCTTTAATCGGGGTCACAGGGTGTGCGAGTTCATCATCAATCATGTTGGGCAAGGCTAGAGCTCCTATTAGTCCCGACGAGGTCAAGTTGTATCTGCGTGCTCCTGCAAAGTACGAGGAGATTGCAATGATTGAGTCTTCGAGCAAGGCTTCCATGGCGGTTTCAGACCAAGCGAAGACAGATGTGTCCATTCAGCGACTGAAAGAAGAGGCTGCGAAAGTCGGTGCAAATGGTGTCCTTCTTACTGAGACAGGAAGCGAAGTGATTGGCGGCGTAATGGCTGGATCAACTTTCGCAACTGGAGCGGGCTCGACGTATGCAACGCCTATGCCATCTCGTGTTGGAGCGCCGTCAAGTTTTGGTGGAAGCAGTGTAGGAACCAGCTTCGGCACGATGATGGGCGTACAGCACAAGACTGGTAAAGGCCTGGCAATCTTTGTTCCGCAAGAGTGAGTCATCGTATGAGGGCAGAAAAATCAAAATGGCGTTATGTAGGTAAAGAAACTGCTGCTACTCACGAGTTGTATGGTGTCGGTGGGTGGCTACTATTTTTTGCTGTTGGATGCATGCTTGGACTGCTTGCAGACCTTGGACGTGTGAATGCAGATGCACGCTCAATGGGTTTGAGTGCCGGCGACTACCTTTCAATTCCTCACCCATCCATTACCTTGACCAAGGCGACATTGCTGTTTGAAGTCATCGCTGTTATGGCCATTTATTGGATGATGTTTTTTAAAAGTGTCAACTTTAGAAGATATGCATCCTTGCTGTTGCTGAGCACGTTTCCAGTTGTATGCCTGGTCGCACTTGCAAACTCGTATGAAGGAGTTGGTGCAGTGCTAGCGTCAGGATTCATCCGATGGGCTGTGTCTTGTGGGGTGTGGGTTTCATATCTTCAACTATCGACGCGTGTTCGTGTGACTTTTGAGCACTGCATTTCTGAAGAGCCACTGAAAATACAGAATCCCAACCAATCGATAATTTCTCCTGGTCCTGAGCAGGCATCAACGATTGCTCCAGCGGTTGCTGGCGAGGAAGCGCGTATCACTATTCCCACTTCTGATGAACCAGAGGAGCAGTTTTGGGCTATTGCATTAAGCGAATGTGATGAGAAAAAAATGCGTCCTGGACTTTGGGCCAAAGCTTTTGCAGAGTCGCAGGGGCATGATGCTGCTGCAAAGGCTTTGTACATGAAATTACGGGCGGCACAACTGCAAACTGATCGTAACTCCCAACAGTTAAAAGAGCGGGAAGAACATGAGCGGCTTGCGCATGCAGCGTTAGAGCAGCAAAAGAAGATTGAAGCAGAACAAGCGGCAATGTTGGCTCGAATGAGTGAGGATGACCGAGTTGAGGCGTTGAAACCAAAAGGAAGATGCCCGAACTGTTCTGCAGTGATTGCTTTGGATGTTGAGGACTGCCCAAACTGCAACGCACACTTTGGAGCCAGTAGTGCCTGGAGTGTCCAGAAATTATCCAGTGCCGAGCTAGCTGCTTTTCGTCTTGCGTCAAAGTCAGTTGCAGACACTGCTTCGACAGAGAGCTCAGATGATTCTGTGCTTCCTGCGTTGGTTATAGCTGCTGGAACCATTGTGATGTTTTTGCTTTTGCTCGCAATATTTACAAGGTAATCGTGATTAATGTGGGGGTGCTATCGGGGGTGTTTTTTATTCTCTAAAGTCAATTTTTGTTTTAAACATTGGCTTATATGGAAAGATTAAGGGGACGCCAGCCCACCATATTTTTGCATTGTAAAAATGCGACTCTGTCAATACGGATATTGCTGGTTGTTGCTAGTTCAGTGGTGACTAGTTGCATACGCAAAATTCGGATTGACTTTCTGATCTCCG
>Ga0228702_1002321_pt1 | contig 11013 bp, 12 predicted proteins | sample McNCre217_Aug_MG_2_FD_178018 | JGI IMG/M metagenome (GOLD analysis project Ga0228702, IMG submission 178018) | Freshwater microbial communities from McNutts Creek, Athens, Georgia, United States - 20-17_Aug_MG | ecosystem: Environmental > Aquatic > Freshwater > Creek | place: USA: Georgia... | reverse complement strand
TCGTGGCTTTGTCGGTTTCGACTTCAGCCAAGATATCACCAAAAGCGACGGTCTGACCTTCTTTAATATTCCATTTTACCAAAGTGCCGACCGACATCGTGTCGGACAGTTTTGGCATATCAATGATTTCGGCCATAGGAAGAGTGTAGGGGAAAATTAGGCTAGGACTTTAAGGGCTGCTTCGACGACGCGAGCAGGGTGAGGGAGCTGCAAGTCCTCCATGCGTTTGCAGTAGATTTGAGGAGCATCGATGGATGAAACGCGGCCGATCGGAGCATCCAAGTCATCAAATGCGCGGGCTTGAATGAGGTAGGCAACTTGGGCGTCCACACCACAGAAAGGCTTGTTTTCTTCAACTAAGAGTGCGCGATGAGTTTTTCGCACAGAAGCTAAAATCGTTTCTTCATCCAGGGGGCGAATCGAGCGCAAATCAACCACTTCAACACTTACGCCGTGTTCTTTCTCTAAAATTTCTGCCGCCTTGAGGGAGGTGATGACGGCTCGACCATGGGCGACAATAGTGAGGTCGGATCCCTCGCGTTTGATATCAGCGACGCCGATAGGAACAATGTAATCTTCGTCGGGAACCTCACCCTTATCATTATAAAGAATGGTGTTCTCCATGACGTAAACGGGGTCGTTGTCGCGAATTGCAGCCTTTAATAATCCTTTCGCATCGTAAGGAGTTGCTGGACAAACCACTTTGATGCCTGGGTGTGAGGCTAGGATTGCTTCAGGGGTGTGAGAGTGAGTTGCGCCAACATTGGTTCCACCATTCGCTGGTCCGCGAATAACAATCGGACAATGAATGAGCCCGCCTGACATGTAACGAATGTTGCCAGCGTTATTAACGATTTGGTCAAACGCCACATATGAGAATGACCAGAACATGAGTTCCATGACTGGGCGAATGCCCAACATGGAGGCACCAATTCCTAGTCCAATAAATCCGGCTTCAGAGATGGGTGTATCAACAATGCGTTTAGGGCCAAATTCTTTGAGCAAACCTTCGGTTACTTTGTAAGCGCCATTAAACTGAGCGACTTCTTCGCCCATAATCACGACATTTTCGTCGCGTTTTAATTCCTCGCGCATGGCAGCGCGCAGGGCTTCTCGGTAAGAAATAACAGGCATGAAAGTGATGAGTTAAAAGTTTATTCAAAAATAATCGTACCACGGCTGGTGGTTTTTGGGCCGCGGTTATCTTCTTCCCAGTAGATGTGCTTGGTAATATCTGCGACGGTTGGGTCGGGCGACTCGTCGGCAAAAACTGCCGCTGCATCTGCTTCCTCCATCGCGGATTGATTGATGGATTCAACTAGTTCCTTGGTCAGAACTTTAGCGAGGAGTAATTCTTTTTCGAAAAGGAAAACGGGATCTTTTGTTTCTCGGTAAGTCTTAATTTCTTCTTTGTCGCGATACGTCTTATCTGGGTCAGCCATGGAGTGGCCGAAGTAGCGATAGGTAAAAATTTCCAAAACGGTGGGCTTGGATTTTTCATGAGCTCGTTTAAGCGCCTCGGAGGTTTTGGCACGAACTTCATAGACATCGTGACCATTAATAACATCCCAGGCCATACCATAGCCCTCGGCTCGTTTCGCCAGACAACCAGGATGGGCGGATGAGCGTTCCTGTGAAGTGCCCATGGAATAGCCGTTGTTCTCGATTACAAAAATAACCGGTAAATCCCAAAGAGCGGCGAGATTGTAGGCTTCATGGACGGCGCCTTGATTCACAGCTCCATCGCCCATGTAAGCGAGACAGCATCCTTTGAGTCCGCGATATTTCACTGCATAGGCCAACCCAGTGCCAAGGGGGGCTTGTCCACCCACAATACCGTGACCACCCCAATAGTTTTTATCGGGAGCGAAGTAGTGCATCGATCCGCCTTTACCCTGAGAGCAACCAGTAATTTTTCCCGTCAGTTCGGCCATGCACTCATTCATGCTCATTCCGACCATTAAACCATGACCATGATCTCGGTAGCCAGTAATGACATGGTCATTCTTTCCGAGAAGTGAAATTGTTCCGGCAGCGACGGCTTCTTGACCGACATACAAGTGCAGAAATCCTCCGATTTTACCTTGTTGGTAGGTACGAATGCATCGCTGTTCGAAATGGCGAATGCGCACCATCTTTGTATAAAGTGCAATTTTCTCCGCCGAAGTGAGAGCAGCGTTGACGGGGTGTTGAGCGAATTCAGAAGGCCCAGCGGGACGCTTCAATGACTCAGGATGGGTGAAGGCGGTGGATTTAGCCACGGTGGTTAGTTTGCTATCCATTGGAGGGGGCAAGGCGTTAAGGTCAAGCGAACCTGCTGGGGAAGGGGATTAGACTTGACCCCAGCCCCGGCTCGACACCCTTTCTTATCTTTATCTCGCTCCTCACCCACGTTCTATGGAAGAAAACTTTGAGGTCCAAACTCGCGAATTCACGGTCCAAAATCGGATGGGGATACATACCCGCCCTTCTGCCCAAATTGTCCGTTTGGCCAATCGTTACCCCGAATTAGAGGTTTCGGTGACGAAAGATGATGAAGTTGTTAACGGAAAGAGTATAATGGGTCTTATGATGTTAGCTGCCGGACAGGGTTCTCGACTTAAGTTCTCAGTTAAAGGGAAGGATGCAGAAGCTTTTTTAAATGAAATGGAGGCCTTGTTTGCGCGGAAGTTCGATGAAACATAAAATCAAACGTGCTCTCTTTTCTTTCAAGTCTGCTCTTTGCGAGTTTGCTCGGTGTCGCGACACCGCCTCCCGTAACCATTTCTGACACAGAAGTCCCTAAATATCTAAATAATTTAGAGCTTTCCGAATGGGGTCGATCCAAGCGCCTTTTTGAAACTGGACAATCGCGCCTACAAAAAGGTCAGAGTATGATGAATGCTCCCGCTATTAGTTTAGAGGGTTCTTTTAAAGAGTCTCCCGAAGCTGTCAAAGCACGTGCTCAGAAAGTGATTGATGAAGGGCAGGCTCAAATGGCTCAAGCGGCGACTTCCTTAAGTCGACTTCGTAGTGTGGCTAATGCACGTTTTCTTGAGGAAACAAAAACGATTACCCTCACAGGGGAGTCGGATTTTCGTAAATGGGATATTGCCCTTTCTCTTTCGGCAGTCCGATTGCAAAAAGCCTCGCGAGACATGGGGTTCAAAGAAAACCATCTCGTTGGATCGATACAGTTTCTCTTTGATAATAGGGGTCTTCGTAGCAGGTCACTAACTGATGCCTTGCGTACGACCTGGAATAAACTCGATGCAGGGTTTTTGGCCAATCAGCCTTTGGGTGGCTATCGACTTACCTCAGGTCCAAGTTCGCGCCAGCCACCTTCTTTGTCGGCGGATTGGAAAGCTCCACGAGGTCCCCGGGAGACATCAATCATCTGGGCGGAGTTATATTCTATCTCCCCTGATAATAATTCGGCCCTCCTCTTTGTTTGTTTAGCCGATGCATCCACAATGCAGGTGGTTGCTTCCGAGTTCTATTTAACAACCTTTGGTCCAACCGTTTCCCCTTCTAAATACAAATCAGTTCGTTTTAATTTGCGGGACGAAAAGAGTTTTTTACCCCGAATTTCAAAAGCGGGAGGGATTAATACGAGTTTGGCAAATCAAAGAATGGGAGAGTCGATTTTGCGGCAGATTTTGGTTCGCTTTCCTGAAATTCGAATCTGCTCGGGTGTTTCTCTTGCAACTCTTTTTTCTGAGGTAGAAGAGGGATGGGATAGGGGAATGATGAAGAGCCAATTAGGTTTGTCGGCTGATCCGCAGGGGCAGGGCGAAGCGAAGTGGCTCTACTTAGTGCAAAAAAGAGCCCCCCTAAGTTCTGCCAATTTAGATATTGTTGGCCCGCTGACTTTGGAATTGGACCCCATTGAAACATCGAAGGTTAAACCTTAGGGAGTTTTTTCTTCAAAGCCTTTAAGTTCGCCACGGTCTGTCGTTGTAATTTTTTTACTTTGGATGTGACGAGGATTTGGTGTGCCCGTGTCATTCGATCAATAAATAAAACACCTTGGCAGTGATCGTACTCGTGTTGCAGGCAACGAGCCAGAAGCCCTTCTGCCTCTAGAATGTGAGGTTTGCCTTGGGTGTCTACATAGGAGACACGAACTTTTTCAATGCGCTCTACTTCTCCTGTGATTCCTGGAAAAGAGAGGCAACCCTCTGAGCAAATTTTAGAAGGACCCTCTAAAATCGTCAGCTTAGGATTGGCTAATACAAGAGGCATTACCACGTTGGCTGGTACATTTTTCCCGTCAAGGTTGATGGGGTGTGCGGGGTCATCAACATCGACAACGAAGAGTTGCAAAGCTAATCCGAATTGCGGGGCGGCGAGCCCAATGCCATTAGCCTCGTGCATGGCTTTAATCATCGCATCTCCTGTAGCAATTAAGGATGGGCCGAATGCATTGATGTCTTCGCCGCGCGTACGAAGAATGGGGTCGCCGTAAAGACGAATGGAGTCGGAAGCCATGCTTTCCACTTTAAGTTAAATAAAAAGCGTTAAACAGATTATTTTTCTGAAGTCCCGTAGGTTCCTTTTTCGCAAGCACGGACGAAAATTTCGGTTTTTTTACGAATCTCATCCCATTTTTCTCGTAATTCTTGGGATTCATCGGGGGTGACTTGATGATCCTCTACGATGCTTACAATACGTGCGATGAGTAAGCTGTATTCTTTTACCAACGTGTGAGATGCCGTCGGCAACTTATCAGGGTGGGATTGAGCCTCATCGCGCTGAAAATGGCCTCCCGCTTTTTGTGCTAACCAATCGAGGATGCGTTCGTCACCAGTTTGGGTAACTAGGGTGGCCACGCGATCGAGGGGGTTGGATTGTGTTTTGCCCCGAGAGTTGGGCTCGCGCCATTTATACAACATCGAGGTAGACACGCCTAAGGCCTGGGCAATTGAGCGATGGACTTGAAGTTGCGAAGAGGCTGGCGAGTGGATGGATTTTTTACCTGCCTGTAGCAAAGCCTCCTGAATGACCTGATAGGATTCCTTGACGTGTTTTTGGCGGAGACTTTTTGCTTTGGCAGACATCGTTAAAATTAAAGTAGGAGTAATTGATTTTTATATAAGAAATTTAATAAATTTAAGTCACGGCGAAAGATTAATTCTATAAATAGATTCTTTTTATAGGTCAGGAAATCGACTTGCTTTTAAAATGAAGTATGGCTGAAAGTAATACAGGAGATTATGTTCGACGATTCCTTTTTATACTTCTGTGGGCTTGTGCTTATTGTTTTAGGGATTGTTGCTTTGCTTATTCGATGGAAAAATCATCGTCGAGCCAAACAGGGTAAATTATTTCGTTCTTTAGCTAAACAATCAAGACCTCGAACTTCTCACGATGGTTTTTCTCGGCGTAGGTTTAGAAACAAGCGTTACCGCCGCGGGCATCGAGACTCCCGTGACAGATTCCCGACGGATTCGGATGAAAATAAAGACGATTTTTTAGATTATCGTGGTTAGACTCGCCGAGTGAGCAGCCTCGCAGCTAGGTAGGGAATCATGTAACAAATGACAATGGCTGCACCTGAAGGAAGTTCGGCGAAATAAAAGGAGAGATAGAGTCCGACGATGCCACCGAGAATCGCTACTCCTACCCCCCAACTCATGACTTGAACTAAATTTTTCCCCAGTAGGACGCCTGTGGCCGAGGGAATAACAAAAAGCGCGGTGGTGAGAAGGGCGCCAACGAGGCGAACGGATGCAACCGCTGCTAAGGCGATTAGCATTAATAAAATGACGCGAAGCAGTGCTGGTTTGGCTCCGATGAGTTGAGCATACTCTTCATCAAAAGAAGCCAGTTCTAATTCTTTATGAAGCAAACGTAGAAAAAGTAAAACAATAGCGGTGGTTAAACTGATAATCCAGAGGTCGTTCTTATCGACTGCTAAAATACTGCCAAACAGTAGGCTCGTGAAGTCTCGCCACGCATGGCTTAAGGAGATGAGTCCGACGCCAACGGCAAACATGAAAGAGAGCATAATCCCGATGGCACTATCCTCGGAAATTTCTTTTTTCGAGGATAGCCAAGCAATGCCTGTAGTCGTGATGAGGGCGGCTCCGAGGGCTCCCCAGTACAAGGAGAAGCCAAGTAAAATTGCTGCCGCTACTCCAGGAAGAATGGAGTGGGTGAGGGCGTTACTGATAAAAGCCATTCGGCGTAAAACAATATAGGCACCTAAACACCCAGCGGTAGTGCTACTCAGTAAGATGGCGGCAAGGGCTCGCAGGAAAAAGTCTTCCTGTAAAGGTTGGATCAAGAAATCAATCATGGCGATGAGGGTGCCCCGCGCAGGCGTGAAGCGTTTTTAAGGTCCCGTGATTGAGTTCGAGAATGCAATCGAAACGTTTCAACTCGGCGGGATCGTGGGTGGCCATTAATACCGTGAAACGGTTTTGTGTGTGGAAAAGAAAAGATTCTACGATTTCCCGACTTCGCGTATCGAGGGCCGCAAAAGGCTCATCCAGAAGAAGAATTTCTGCCCCTTGTACTGTGGCACGCGCGAGCAGGGTCCGTTGCAGTTGTCCGCCAGAAAGTTGGTGTACTGGGCGATCGGCCAATTCTTTTAAGTCTAAAAGTTCGAGAGCTTTATCGATAGCCGCTTCGCCATGATGACATTCCTCAAACCATCCATGATGGGCATAAGTTCCCATTTGTACGCAGCGACGAAGTTGCAACGGGAAGAAAGGTGTTAATTGCGGTCGTTGGGCTAAATAAGCGATTCGACTGCGGCCGAACTGAGGTGCAGTGCCTAGCAGTTTAACAGTGCCTATTATCGGAGAATTTAACCCAGCGAGAGTTCTTAAGAGGGTCGATTTACCTGAACCATTGGGGCCAATCAGTGCCGCGCGACAGCCACAAGGAATCGAGAAATTCACATCGCGAAAGGCGAGCGGAAATCCAGGTTGTGCTGAGCAAGCAAGACTTTCGGCCTCAATCGCCACACCGTGGCAATCGACCTTTTCTTCTTTGGCGTAAGGAACTGCGGGTAAAATCGCCGATAAAGGATTTTCTAAAATGGAAGGGAGAAAATTTTTTCGCATTACTTTTGTAGGCCTTCGGCTAGTCGTCGTGCATTTAAGAGCATCATGGATGGCCAGGTGTCGCCCTCTTTACCGGGTGGCTGAAGATATTCGAAGGATAAGGGAATCGGGGGTGGTAGTTGGGTGTCCTCGGCCAGTCTTTGTGCAATTTCATTATTTTGGCCTTCGTCAAAAGTGATGAGCCTAATTTTTTTCTCACGAATGACTTTCAACAAATCAGCGTAATGCTTAGCCGAGGGCTCGCAACATTCAGCCGTGTTGCTGATAAGAATGGTTTCAGCGACCTTCAAACCGTAATGATCAGTAAAGGGAGCAAGACTGTCGTGTTGGCTAAGAATGATGCGTTGATGAGGGGGTATGGGGTCGAAAAGAGCCGTTATTTTTTTATCAGTGTCCTCAATCTCTTGAATTAAAGCCTGAAGTGATGCCTGTGATGCCGCCTGATCCAAAGGAAACGATGCCTGTAAATGGGCGTGTATCTCGATAACCATGCGTTTTGCCTCCGCTGGGTTAATCCAACAATGTAGCCATCGGGGTTGGGCATTAGGCGCCAACCAAAGGACTTTAGCTTTCTTTGGATTAGCTTTGGCCCAATCGTCTAACCAAGGTTCAAGGACGGGGTTTATGGCAATGATAACATTAGCCTCAGCTAAGGCTTTGGAGTCCCGTGGGTTTAAATGATAACCATGAAGTTCTCCTCCGCTTTCTATCAACGACTTACGATTAATCTGGGGGGCTATTTTGCCGACCCAATAATGGATGATCGTGAAAGATGAAACAATTTCGGTTCGCCCGAAGGCTTTGGCTGAAAAACAACTAAAAATAGCCAGAATTAGAATAACTAGCCTCATTCTTAGACGGGTTAGCCAGAAAGGGGTTAATTGCAATCATTTTGCAATAAAACACCCTTGCCACTGCGGTTTTTGCATTTGCCACGACTTATTTCCTGCTTACCCATAAAGTCTTATGCGTTTATTAAAGGCCATTTACAGCTCCCTGCTGGTGTTGGTTTTTCAACTGAGTGCTTTAAACGCAGAGATGGCTGTGAATAACGCCAATGTTCCCACCAAGCCGGCGGTTACAGTTCACGATGTAAAATTTTTGCAAACAAAGTTGGGTAATCAGGTCAATTTTTCCAACCGTATGCAGATTGAAGTGGGAGCTAATAATAACCCTGATCCCAAGGCGCCGAACAAAAAATGGGTCGATAAAGTTAAGGTAACCGTCACCCAAATTTATAAGACTGATTCAAAGAAATTCGAAGACTGGAATTATTATCGAGCCTCGGCGACGATTTTGACCCTCGAGGTGGGAGCTTCTAATTCGCGATCGGTTTTATTTTACCTGCCGAGTGATATTGTGAAGCGTGATCGTCTCAGCAAGGAACCAGATTATTATTTTGTGCAACTTGAAGTCGCTGGCAAAGAAGAGCCCCTTTTTGATGCCAAGGGGGTAGTTGTCCCTGAACAAGCTCGTGGCATACATAAAGATCTACTTTTAAAATCAAATTTCGATCCCGCCAAAGAAGCGGCTGACCGAGGCGTGCTTAATAATCCAGGAGTTCTGCGACCACAGTATCTATTATCCTATTTTGACACAAAAGGGTGGGTACCTGAGTCTCCCGAGTTTATTCGTGAAGACGCCCCTTCCCGCTAATTTCAATAGTGCACACTGTCTTTCGACTGCATGAGTCAGAAAAAAAGCCTTATTGTTAATCTTGCCGCATCACATGTTTCCATTTCGGCTTTTCGTGCTGAAGCGGGGAAGTTGATTTTGGAGCAATTCTTCACGCGAGATTTAGCTCCAAATTTAGCAGATGACGATTGGCTGAATGAGGCGGTTACAGCTGTTAGCTATTTAGTTTCGGCGAACAAAATTTCTGGGCGAGTAACCATCATTGCCCCCAGTTTTCTCCTGCTCCAAAAAACTTTAAAGGTTCCCCAAGTTGAGCCAGAACGGCAGGCACAGATTGTCGCTTTTGAGGCACAAAATAATATCCCTTATCCTTTAAATGAAGTTGTTTGGGATAGTCAGGTTATCTCCTCTGATGGAGTGGAGGCGGAAATCCTGCTTTTTGCTTTGCGCACTGAAGTGGCTAGTAAGATTGCTCATTTCATAGCGGCTACTGGCTTGCGACCATTGTCGATTCAGGCTGCACCGCTTCTTGATGCACAAGCTGCACAGCTGGCGGGGTTAGCCCAAGGAGAGGAGTCCTTAATTGTTAATGTCGGTGCTCGCTCAACGGGTTTGAGTTTTATTGGGCCTGCTGGTTCCACCATCCAAACAGCTAATATTGGAGGAAATCTTCTCACCCAAGGTGTTTCAGATAATACTGGGCAAGCTTTTCTCAATGCCGAGGCACTCAAGATTGGATATTTCAATGGCGTGATTCATTTGCCCGAATCCGATCCACAAATCGCGATTCTTCAGTCCAATGTGCAAAGTTTTATCCGTCGTCTCTCACAAGACATCAATCGACGATTAATTAATATTCGTCGAGGGGCTGGAGCGCGTCAGCCAACTCGTATTTTGCTAACTGGGCGAGGCTCACGAGTGCCGGGGCTTTCCGAACATTTGACTGAGTCCCTGCGCTTACCGGTGGAAGATTTTAATCCTGCCCCCGCAGTCAAAATTGATGCGGGATTAAATCCTCAATATATTCAGCAACACCTTTTACAGATTTCAGAAGTTATCGGTGAAGCCGCTCGATTGGTTTTACCGAAAGCAACAGGGGTGAATTTAATTCCTCGTGATATTGCCGCGCAGATGATTTTCGATGCGCGTAAACCTTTGCTCATTTTTGCTTCCATCCTCGTAGCCATTTCTCCTTTGCCTATTTGCCACGCTTACTACTCTGCCAACCAGTATAATGAGGAGCAGATGGCAAAGGTTAAGGTTAAAGCGGATGCCCTTTTAAACCACCAACGAGATTTAAAGACAACGCGCGAGTCTGCTAATTCGGTTTGGGAGGTGAACAAGAAGCTGGAATTTGTTTTCGACCAATCCCCCAACTGGGTGAACTTCTTAGTTGATTTACAGGATCGAATTAAAGCGAGTCCAGATACATGGGTTGAAGACATCCGGGTGAAGCGAGAACAAGCGGTGGCCGCCCCTGTGCTTGATGGCGAAGTTGCTCCACCCGTTCCTCTCTCCGTGACAAAAGTCATTGTGACCGCACGCATTCTTTTGAACAAAGTACCGCCTGGTCGCCCCTTTAATGCCCAAGAGTTTAACGAGCGAGAAGTTGCTTTGGTGGAAAGTTTGAAGCGGTCGCCTTTCGTTGCGGATATTCCCTCGGATGAAATTAAACCAGAGTATAGTGAGCCAAACATTCCGCGGGTCACTTTTACTTTAGTCATAAAACAGGAGAAAGCTCTGTGAGCTGAGCCATGAACGATTTTAAAAAGAATCCCATTTTTTATTCAGTCATCATCCTGCTGGCCGGGCTGTTCTTGGCCGGAATCTGGTTTGTCTATAGTTTGAGTTCAGCTCAGGCAACGAGCACCAAGAAGTTAAACCTGGAGGCAAATAAATACCGCAACTTGATTGCGGGTTACAAAGTTTCTTCAGAGGTTAATTCCGTTTCCCTTACTGCAGTAAATGTAAAATCAGCGCAATCGGATTTAAATGAATTAATTAATCATCAGGCGAAATTACGCATGGCTATTTCTGGCCCACAAGAATTGCGTATTTTAGGAAAAGAAAAAATCACTAATACCGAACTCGTTGCCTTGATGAAGCAATCGGTCGATGAATGGACGAAGGGCGCCAACGATCAAGGTATTCGACTGCTTACGGGTGAAAATAAATGCGATTTTGGTTTTCGCCGCTACATACGCAATGCTGGTTCATCTCCTCGGGGGAAATTCGCAAAAATTGATCAACAGAGACTCATTATCGATTTCCTTTACAAGTTGTTGGCTGATTCTCGCTCTGAAGCCGGTGGGGCAACGCGCACTCC
>Ga0228702_1002320_pt1 | contig 11022 bp, 9 predicted proteins | sample McNCre217_Aug_MG_2_FD_178018 | JGI IMG/M metagenome (GOLD analysis project Ga0228702, IMG submission 178018) | Freshwater microbial communities from McNutts Creek, Athens, Georgia, United States - 20-17_Aug_MG | ecosystem: Environmental > Aquatic > Freshwater > Creek | place: USA: Georgia... | reverse complement strand
TCCGTCGAAGATCAGGGCATATTGCTGCAAGCCCTGTCGCGCTATGATGAAAGCATCCCCTATCTGGAACAGGCGCGCCAGATTTACGCATCGCTTGATCCGCCGAACGAAACCGCAATGGCGAATGCGTGGTTAAATCAGGGTGTTGGGCACGAAGGCGCCAATGATCTTGACGCGGCCTTGACCGCCTATGGCGCGTCGCTGGAAATCTTTCGCCGCATTCTGGGCGACGAGGCGCGCGAAGTGGGCTATCTGTGTAACAACATTGGCTGGGTGCTAACCCGGCAAAAGCACTACGCCGACGCCCGCGATTGGTTCAACTATGCGCTGCAAGTGCTGACCGCTCGCGAAGGTGGCTTTTCCAACTCGGTGATGAAAATCCACATCAACCTTGGTCTGGTGTCGCAGGGCGAAAACAAACCTGACGAGGCTATCCAATGGGCGATGCAGGCCATGCCCTATCTTGTCGCCAACCGCACCGGTACGCTGGATGATCAACGCTGGAACTTCGAACTGCTCAGCCGTGCCTTTGCCGCCAAGGGCCTGCCCGAGCGGGCGATTTTCTTTGGCAAAATGGCGGTGAATGCGCAGCAAGAGTTTCGTGCCCAGAACACCGTATCGGGCGCGGGCGATACCGCCGCCAGCCAAGAAGAATGGGGGCGCCTTTACAAGTCCTTGGCCGATCTTCTGATCGCTCAGGGCCGCATTTCCGAAGCGCAGGCGGTGCTGAACATGGCGAAAGAGGAAGAGGTGTTCAACTTCTTGCGCCGCGATGCCAAAGCCGATCTTACCGAAACCCGCGCGGTGCTAAGCGATAGCGAACTGGCGCAATCTGATAAACTGGCGCGCTTGGCCGCACTGCCGATCGCGGCGGCGCAAGCGTTGCAAGACCTGACGCTAAAGGTCGAATCCGGCACCGCCACGGCGGCAGAAGAAGATCAGATTTTCTTGCTGCAAGATGCGCTGCAAACCGCGACCAACAGCTTTGACGCCGCCGTGTCCGATTTTCTGGCCGCCACACCCGAAGCCACGCGGCAGGCGCAAGCGGCGCAGTTTGATGCGGTTGGCAGCTATCAGGCCGTGCTTGCCGACCTGCCGCGCCCCACCGCCATTTTGCAGATCGCGGCGCTTGATGATGCAACGCATCTGTTCCTGACGCTGCCGGGCGTCACCCTGCACGAACAGGTGGCGATCCCGCGCGCCGATTTGGCCCGCATGGTGTTCGAAGCGTTGGAGTCTGTGCAAAACCTGCAACCCGACGCGCCCGAAAAGCTGGCGGCGCTGGAAAAGGTGCTGTTTGCCCCGGTTGACCACGCCCTAAGCGACAGCGGCATCAAGGTGGTTATGCTAAACCTTGATGGCTTCCTGCGCTATGTGCCGTTCGCCGCACTGCACGATGGCAAAGGCTATCTGGTTGAACGCTATGCGTTTTCCTTGTATTCTACCGCCGTGCCAACGCAGTTTGAACGCGGCCAACGCAGCCCCGAAGCCACGGTGGGCTTTGGCGTTACCAAGGAACATCCCGGTTTTTCCGCACTGCCCGGCGTTGCCGCCGAATTGCAAGAAGTGTTCGCGCCGGGGCAGGGCGTGTTGGCAGGTGCCACCGAACTTGATGCCGCCTTTGACGAACGCAGCCTGAAAAAGGCGCTGCTGAAAAAACCATCGATCCTGCACATTGCCAGCCATTTCAACCTGTTGCCGGGGCGCGAAGACGACAGCTTTTTGCTGTTGGGCGATGGCGCGCATTTGCCGCTGTCAAAAATCCGCAGCACCCGCGCGCTGCGGTTTCAGGGGGTTGATCTGCTGACGCTTTCGGCCTGTCAAACCGCGCGGGGCGGCGATGGCGCCGAAATTGATGGCTTTGCCGCCACCGCACAACTGAACGGTGCAGGGGCGGTGCTGGCATCGCTTTGGCCGGTGTCAGATGCCGCCACCCCGCACCTGATGCGCGATTTCTACCATGCGATGATGACTGATGGGTTGGATAAGGCCGAAGCCCTGCGGCAGGCGCAACTGGCAATGTTGCGCGGGCAAGCGGCACCGTTGCAAACCGCCGCCCGGTCAGCCGAACCGCTTGACGGCACGCCAGATGCGCCAAAACCGTATGGTCTGGCGCATCCGTATTATTGGTCGGCTTTCGTTCTGATGGGCAACTGGCTTTAGCCCGCCTAGCCGCGCGGTGGCAATCCAAGCAGGGTTGGATCGTACAGATAGGCCGCGCCCACCGCCAAAATCACCGCGCCCACAACCGCAAAGCCAATCTTCCACCAGCTATAGGGCCGCTCACCCTGCACTTCGCCGGTTTGGCCGTTCACCAGGAACCGATAGCTTTTGCCGCCGTATTTATAGGCCGCAGTCCACACCGGCAGCAGCACATGCTTGAAGGTTTCGTTTGAATAGGCGGTCTTCACCCAATCAATCCGCTGCACGTCACCGCCAATATCGGCGCGCACGTCGCCCTCAATCACCCTTGCCATAGTCTGGTGGGCCTGCGCATTGCCGTCCGCCAGACTGACAGTATAGCCTTCTGCCTGAAACCCTGCGATGTAATCGGGCGAGTAGGGCTCCAGTTTGTCCAGATCCCATGGCGTCAGGTCGTTGCCCAAACGCGCGGGCAGGCTGGTAGACGCCATCGTCAACACATCGTCAAACTGCCGCGACACCCGCCCCGACGCCCGATACCAGCGGGTCTTTTGCACCTGCTGCTGACGCCGTTCGGATTTGCCGTTCACGGTGACGGTAACCCATTCGGTTTCATAGTAATGCTCGCCCCGTTGGCCTTCATAATCGCTGACGGTGTCGGCATCAAAGGTCCAGAATGGCGCGTAAATGCCGGCCATGGTTCGGCCTTTGCGGGTGTATTCCAGCAGACCGTTCGGCGCGAACCACAGGCTGCCCAGCCAACCGGTCAGCGCGTCGCGGGCCTGATCTTCGGTCAGTTCAAATGGCACCAAGGCTTGCGGCTTGATGTGACGATGGCTGCCGGTGTCCACCACCACCGGCGTCGCGCAAAACGGGCATTCGGTGGCGTGATTTGCGCCCTGAAATTCGACAACAGCGCCACAGTTCGGGCAAGAGGTTGACCGCACCTCTTCGCTGGCAGTGTCGGGCAGGTCATCGGCCAGGCCGCGTGCCAGATCATGTTCGGTCAAGGCCCGCGCCTTGGCGCGCGGTGGTTTGGCGGCAATCGCCTGAACATGGCCGCAGTGATCACATTTCAGTTCGGTTTGACCGGGCGCATAGCGCAGGTCGGCCCCGCATTGCGCGCAGGGCCAATGATATTGGTCGGTGACCGCCATTTGCCGTCACGCCCCCGGCGGCGGCGGTGGGGGGGGCACCATCGCAAAAAGCTTTGCAAGTTCGGTGTCGCCCGCAGGCTTCCATCCGTCCTGCCCGGCAGACCAGACCTGCGTCGCCCGCGTCAGGCTGCCGGCCGCAACCATAGCCCCAAGCTCTGCCTCGCCGAACGGGCCTTTGGTCGCGCCGTTCTCGGCCACATGCCAAGCCTTTGCAGCCGCTGGCGGCGGAGGGGGCGGGGGCGCAGCGGCCACCGGTGTCGCGGCGGGCACAGCCCCCCACGGGCCTGCCGCTGCCGCCATATTCAGCCCCATGCCAGCCGCCATGCCCGCGCCCACCATGGCCCCCACGCCAGACCCCGGCTGCGCCATGCCTTCTGCGGCATTGAACTGCATGTATTTGTTCAGATCGCCCGCAACCCCCATCGAGGTGCGCTTGTCCAACACCTTTTCCACCTCTTCCGGCAGGCTGATGTTTTCGATGTAGAATTCCGGAATGCTCAGGCCGTAATCGGTGATCTTCGGCAGGATCGCGGTGGCAATCACCTTGCCCAGATCGGCGGTATTGCCCGCCATGTCCAGCACCGGAATATTCGATTTCGCCAACACTTGCGACGCTTCTTGCACGATCACATTGCGGATCTGTTCGCTGATTTCGTCGGCGGTAAATTCGCCATCGGTGCCAACGATTTCGCGCAAGAACACCGCAGGGTCGGCCACCCGCATCGAATAGGTGCCAAAGGCGCGCAACCGCACCGGCCCGAATTCGGGGTCGCGGCACATGATCGGGTTCTTGGTTCCCCATTTCTGGTCGTTAAAACGGGTGGTGTTGATGAAGTAGATTTCCGATTTGAACGGAGAATCAAAGCCGTGGTCCCAATGCTGCAGCGTCGTCATGATCGGCATGTTGTTGGTTTCCAACTGATACATGCCGGGGCCGAACACATCGGCCAACTGGCCTTCATGCACGAACACCGCAGCCTGGCCTTCACGCACCGTCAGCTTTGCGCCGTATTTGATCGCGTTGCCGCGCCGTTCAAACCGCCAGACCATCGTGTCACGGGTGTCATCCAACCAAGTGATGACATCAATGAATTCGCCCTTCAAAAATCCGAAGACCATGATTTACTCCAATATGCCCGGTGCCGCGGGGCTAGCTTTCACCGCCCAACAGGCGGCTGGCAAGGGTTTCCACGATGGGGCGCGCTTCGGCCTCGGTCATGCCGGGGCGCAGCGCCGGGTCATAAAGTATTTTCAACATCATTTCGTCTTGCTTGGTCAGCAGGGCAAATTCTTCGTCGTCATTGAAGATCGACGGCCGCGCCAGCGGGCTGTCGTTTGGCAGGCCAAGCGCTTGGGCAATTTCTTCGTGCATACACGACAGCCGCAATAGATCCGGGTGTTCTGACCGGATCACCGCAAACGCCTTGCTGTAAATTCCCGAACCGCCGTCTGACTGGGCATAAACCATGCAATAGGTCGACCTATCCAGATTGGTGATGCTGCGCACGTCCGCCGCTGTCAGTTCCGGCAGCGCGGCCCGCATCACCGGGCCAAGCGCCTGCCGTTCGTCTTCCGATACGAAATACACAAAGAAATTCGGATTGGCCTCATTCAGGCCAATAGGATGGCCGGTCAACTCCTGCAACCGCTGCAAATAAGACCCGACCCGCGCCCGATCGGTCGCGCGTCTATCTGCCGAAACCGATGCGCCAAACCGCACCGCCACCCGCACCGGCGCCATCCACCGTCGCAGTTTTGACGGTGTTTGCTGCTGCACCGATCCGGTCATTCCATGCGCGTATTCGTCAAACAGCGCGATGCGCAGGAAATTTTCGACCAACATATGCTGGGTCACCGGCGTATCCGGCCCGCCGCCATCGGTGCGCATCAGGCCCTGCGCCAAAAGACCCTGCTGCACCTCGGCGTAATAAGCGCGCGCTTCGGCACTTGCGGGCGTATCCACTGGTGCCGTTTCGGGCAGTGTCGTCGGGATTGGCGCGTTTTTGACAATCGTGACCGGAGCCTGATTTGCAACGCAGCCCGCCAGCGCCAGCGCCGCCATCAGGCCGGGCCAGCGTTTAATGCCAATAGGCTGCGTCTTACTCATGCTTAAACAGCGCCTCCAACTGTTTCACCCATGCCGGTCTTGCGGGCGCGGGCAGATGCCAGCGTATCGCGCAACTCATGCTCCATCTTCACCAACTCCACCTCGGCTGCGGCGCGACGGGTCTTGCCTTCATCGGCAATTGCCAAGCTTTCTTCAATGGTCGCCACCAAGGTTGCATTGGCTTTTTGCACGGATTCAATATCGAAGACGCCACGTTCCATTTCGGTGCGCACGATTTTGTTCGCATCTTGCAGGTTCTTGGCGTTGGCGGTCAGCAATTCGTTGGTCAGATCATTGGCCTCTTTGATCGACTCGGCGGCTTCCTTGCTGCGCTGGATCGTCACCGCCTGCGCCAGTTGGGTTTCCCACAGCGGCACTGTGTTCATGAGGGTCGAGTTAATCTTGCCAACCAGTGACTTGTCATTTTCCTGCACCAGCCGGATCGACGGCAACGATTGCATGGTGACCTGCCGGGTCAGCTTCAGGTCAAACACCCGGCGTTCCAAATCATCGCGGGCGGATCGCAAATCGCGCAATTCCTGCGCCTGCTTCAATTGATCGGCCTCTGCCGCAGCCTGCACTGCCGCCTCTTTTGCCGGAATAGTGCCGCTGTCCAACTCTTTCAGTTTTGCTTCGCCCGCCGCGATGTAAAGCCCCAGCTCGTCATAGAAGGTCAGGGTCTTAGCATACAGAATATCAAGGCTTTTGATGTCTTTCAGCAGGGTAGTTTCATGCACCAGCAGGTTTTCCGTTACGCGGTCAATCTGCGTCTGCACCTGTTCATAGCGTTCGATGAATTGCGCCAAAGGTGCCGCAGCACCCGTCAGGCGCTCCCACCAGCTGCGCTCGCGGTTCACATCCAGCTCTTCGCCGGAAAAACCGCGAATGGTGCTAACGATTTCGCGCAAGGAATCGCCAGCTGGGCCGACATCCTTGTTTTTGACGCCAGCCAGCATCTCTTGGCTGATCACCTGCAATTCGGCCTGCGCACCCGACCCGAACGAAATGATCGATTGGGTGTTCGACATATCCAGCTCTGCCATGCGCTTGCGAATATCGTCGGCAAGCGGCGCTGGTGCCGCCTCAAGCGCCACAATCTGCATCCCCGGTTCGGGCAAAAGAACCGCCGTCACCTTTTCAACTTCGGCCAGAGTATTGGCTGCAGCCGCACGAATATCTTCGGTCATATCGGTCTCACTCGTTCCAATGGCCCGCATGGGGCGAAAATCAGGTTTCCAATTTCAGGCGGTCACGTAACACCTGAATTTCAACATCCAAATCTGTATGGCTTCCCGACAGCATCGACTGGGTGCGTTCGGCAAATGTGGTTTCCAGATCACCCAGCAGCGCCTCATAGTCGCTGCGAATCTTGGCATCGCGGCCCTGCGCATAGGCATCGGCGAACTTCACCGTCGCATCGCGCGCGCCCATCAAATACACCGACAGATACTTGCGCGCCGCCGTCAAATCGCCCGGATCGTTTTCAACGCTGCGAAACAGGTTGCGCGCAATGCCGCAAAATTTTTCAACACGGGTTTCCAGCGCCCGATCCTGCGCCCGCAAAATCGCATCCTTCATCCCTGCCAACAGATTTTCGGCCTCTGTCACCGCCTTGGCCACCCGATCAACCTGAAACGTGTCAACGCCTTCCATGCCCTTGTCGGCCAGCGGGTCCAACCCAAACGCCCCCAGATGCAGCACCGCCCCCGCAATCGCAAACAGCAGCGGATACAGCAGCCCTTGCTGCGAGATCATGCCGCCGACCCCAAGTCCCACGCCCAACGCCACCGCCGCGAAAATCTTGCGCGGAATAGCGGGTCGCCGCGCCACTTTGCGCAGATCATAGGCATCTTGGGCCTTGATGCCCTCATGCGTCAACCAGGCCGCCAATAGCAAAAAGCCGCAGGCCAAAAGCCCGAGCAGCATCACCCTCGGCTCGCCGCGAAACGCCGTCGCCGCGTATAGAAACGGCACAAAGAACAGCACGTTCGCCCGGCCCGTGCTGCGCCGCGTGGCGGGCCCCGGCCCGCCCGCATCATCGCGCCGTGCATTTTCCGGGCTGAACTTGCCGCCAAACCGTTCGGCCATCACAGCGCCTCCATCAAGATGCACCCTGAATGGCGACGTAAACCATCAGCGCCAATAATAATAAGAATGAAACGGTTCTAAGACTCTTGGCAGACATTATGCCCCCTGCCGCACCAACCTGTAATTCCCAGACTATAGGCACAGCAGCCCCGCCTTGCCAGTGGGCAAAGCGGGGGAATGGCGGGCATTATTCCCCGCGGCGTGGCCGTCCAAAACCGGGCTTGCCACCGGGCTTTGCCGAAGACCTTGCATCGGGCTTAGCCCCCGATTTGGCTACAGGCCGCCCAGCCGGTTTATCAGCAAACCGCCCTGCGGGCTTTGCAGCTTCGGTCTTGGCGGCGGCGGTGCCAAAGCGGCGCGGCTTCACCGCCTCGTCAAAGGCCTGCGCCAATTGCTTCATGCCCTCGCCTGCGCGCAACTTCGGCTTCGACGCCCCACGCGACCCTTCCGACCGGATCACCCGCCCTTCAGACGGCTTTGCCGTGCCACGCGGCGCACGGGTGCGCTTGGGGCCGGTGTCTTCTTCGGTCGGTCCTTGGCCCAATTGATCGCGCAGCACCTTGCCACGCACTTCTTCCACATCGCCGGGCTGCAATTCGCCCAAGCGGAACGGGCCATAGCTGATGCGGATCAGCCGGTTCACCGTCAGATCAATCGCCGACATTGCGCGGCGAATTTCGCGGTTCTTGCCCTCGCGCAGACCCACCGTCAGCCACGCATTCGCGCCCTGAATCCGGTCCAGCACCACCGACATTGGCTGAAACCGCTCGCCATCAATCTCGATGCCCTTGCGCAGTGGCTCAAGATGAACATCGGTCGGATTCCCATTCACCCGCACCCGATATTTGCGCAGCCATCCCGTCGACGGCAACTCCAACCGCCGCTTCAACCCGCCGTCATTGGTCAGCAGCAGCAGGCCTTCCGAATTCAAATCCAACCGCCCGATCGACATCACCCGCGGCAATTCCGGCGGCAGGTTGTCAAACACCGTCTCGCGGCCCTTTTCATCGGATTCCGAAGTCACCAACCCATCGGGCTTGTAATACAGCCACAGCCGCGCCTCTTCCGGCTCACCAATCAACTCGCCGCGCACGGTGATCTTGTCTTTGCTGGTGACGTTCAGCGCAGGCGAGTCAATCACTTTGCCGTTCACCGATACTTCGCCAAGCTGAATCATCCGCTCCGCTTCGCGCCGCGACGCCACGCCAACCCGGCTTAGCACCTTGGCAATCCGCTCACCTTCCGGGGTTCCGGCGGCCTTCGGCGTCTGCTTTGCCGCAGCGGGCTTTGCAATCGCCCGGCGCGGCACAGCCGCCTGCGCGGTTTTCGACGGACGATAGGCGGAGGGGGGGCTTGTCTTTTCGGCCATCACGGGCATCCTTCTGCGGGAAATCGCCCCTGCGGGCGGGTGGCGCGCGACATGCGGGCCATGCTCCATCCTAATCAACCGCAAAGGCCCCGGCAATTGATATTCCGATCCTTCATGGCCGAAGCCATGGCCGAAGCGCAGGCCGCCGCCGCGCGTGGCGAAGTGCCGGTGGGGGCGGTGGTGGTGCTGAACGGCGAAATCGTCGCGCGCGCGGGCAACCGCACCCGCGAACTCTGCGACCCCACCGCCCATGCCGAGGTGCTGGCGATCCGCGAGGCCTGCCGCCGCGCCGGGTCCGAACGCCTGCCCGGCCACGACCTTTACGTCACCCTTGAACCCTGTCCGATTTGCGCCGGAACCATCGCCGCCGCCCGCATTGCGCGGCTTTACTACGGCGCGACAGATCCGAAATCTGGCGGCGTTGCGCATGGCGCGCGGGTGTTCTCGCACCCACAATGCCACCATGTCCCCGAAATTTATGACGGCATCGATGCCGAACAGTCCGAACGCCTGCTGAAATCCTTCTTCGCGCCGCGCCGCTAGAACCGGTCACCGCGCGGCCTAAGCAGTTTCACATTGGCGCAAATATCCCACGGGGGCAGCGGGCAACGCCCGCGCGGGGGTGTGAAACCCCCGTCTTTGCCCCTCTAAACCATTGCCCCACCCGCCTGGGCGTCACACCGCCGTCAGTGGCCGCGATTTACCCTCGCTGTCCAACGCAACAAAGGTGAAGGTCGCGTCGGTGACCTTCATGCTGTCGTCCACAAAGCGCGGTCGCCGCCATGCCTGCACATGGATTTTCATCGAACTGCGTCCGGTCGACAGCAGGGTTGCGTAAAGCGTGACCTCGTCGCCAACCTTGACAGGCTTGTGAAACACCATGCCCTCCACCGCAATCGTCGCGGCTCTGCCGCGCGCCACACGCCCGGCCAGATTGCCCGCCGCAAGATCCATCTGCGCCATCAGCCAGCCGCCAAAAATATCTCCCGACGGGTTGGTGTCGGCCGGCATCGCAACGGTACGAATCGCGGGTTCTTCGGTTGGGGGCTGCGGCTGGGTCATCAGATCGTCCTTTCCAAACCGGCCCTTGTCGGGGCCGCCCCTGACTGTGTGGTCGCCGTGCTGCCGTTTCACAAGAAGATTTCTGCCGAAAACGGCTGTGGCACCACAAACCACCCGCAGCGGCAATAGTTAGCGCCAGCTTAACGCACTTAGGTAACCCCTTGATTTCTCGGGACCGAAAAACTGTCGCACTGTGCGACACTTCGGTCAGCCCCGAAGAATTTCGCATCACCGCCGCAACAGATTTGATCCTGACACATACCCATGTTACCCGCGTTTCAGCATGATTCTGATGAGGCGCGCGGGTGTATAAACTCGAAGAGGAAATCGAGGCCGACTGGTGGGAAGTCGAGGCATTATATGACCTCTGTTTTTCTCCCGGCCGCACCGCGCTATCCTCGTATCGCTTGCGCGATGGCGTGCCCACGGTGGCCGCCCTGTGCCTGACCCTGCGCGACGATGACAACGCCCTTGCCGCCGCAATCCGATATTGGCCGGTCGAAGTGGGGGGCGAAGATGCCCTGCTTTTGGGCCCGGTTGCGGTGCACCCCACGCGTCAGGGCGAAGGTCTGGGTGGGCTTTTGATCAACGAAAGCCTTTCCGAAGCCCGCCGTCTGGGCTGGGAACGCGTGCTGCTGGTCGGCGACGCGCCGTATTACAGCCGCTTTGGCTTCAAAAAGCTGGAAGGCGTCGCGATGCCGCCGCCCACCAACCCCGACCGTATCCTTGGGCTGGAGTTGAAGAAAGGCGCGTGGGACAACGTGCGCGGGGCCGTCACCAAAGCCTCGGGTGCCACCCTGCCTGCGGCCCTTGCAGCCAAGGCCTGAACGCCCCACATTGGCGGTATGACACAGCTTCCCGCGCTTCGCGCAGACCCGTTTATAGCCGATGTCCAAGATCTTGCCCGCGCCTATCACCGCGCCAACGGCCCAGTTATGACTGTGGTGAACCGTTTGGGCGGCGGCTTGGAAAAGCAGATGCAACTGATCCCGGCTCCGCTGCGGGCGCAGATCGAGCAAACAGTTGTGGTCGCGCTGACCGCCGCGCATGGCGTCGCGGGCATGGCCGGCGAAGGGCCTGGCAGCAACCGCAGCACC
>Ga0228702_1002319_pt1 | contig 11027 bp, 7 predicted proteins | sample McNCre217_Aug_MG_2_FD_178018 | JGI IMG/M metagenome (GOLD analysis project Ga0228702, IMG submission 178018) | Freshwater microbial communities from McNutts Creek, Athens, Georgia, United States - 20-17_Aug_MG | ecosystem: Environmental > Aquatic > Freshwater > Creek | place: USA: Georgia... | reverse complement strand
GTCACACCGGCTTCGGCAAAGGGCCGCGTGTCAAGGATGCATTCATGCGCCACCCGCCCCTTGTTGCCCATGAACAAGATCGGATAGCTGCCCGCCAGACGCGCCGCGATGTAGTTGGCGTTCAGAATTGCAACCCGCGTCGCCTGCGTCAGCCCTTCGCCCCCCATCATCAGGCAATAGGCCCAGGAAATCAGCAAGATAGAGGCTGAACCATAAGGTGCCGCACTCACTGGCCCTTCGGCCCCACCGGTTTCCGAGTGCCCCGGCAGATAGGGTGCAAGGTGCGCCTTGACGCCAATCGGCCCCATGCCCGGCCCGCCGCCGCCATGCGGAATGGCAAAGGTTTTATGCAAGTTAAGATGGCTGACATCCGACCCAATCTCACCCGGTTTCACCAAGCCAACCAGCGCGTTCATATTCGCGCCGTCCAGATATACCTGACCACCGTGATCATGGGTGATCTTGCAGATCTCTTTCACGGTTTCTTCGAAAACCCCGTGCGTCGACGGATAGGTCACCATGCAGGCGGCAAGGTTCGCCCCCGCCTCGATGGCCTTGGCGCGGAAATCTTCAACGTCAACGTCACCGTTCGGCATGGCTTTCACCACCACCACATGCATCCCCGCCATCTGCGCCGACGCCGGGTTGGTGCCATGCGCCGAAACCGGAATCAGACAGATGTTGCGATGGCCTTCGCCACGGGCGCGGTGATAGGCGGCAATTGTCAAAAGGCCCGCATATTCCCCCTGCGCGCCCGAATTCGGCTGCATCGAAAACGCGTCATAGCCAGTGATTTCGCACAGCTTGGCCGACAGATCCTCGATTGCTTCGCGATAGCCAAGCGCCTGATCTGCCGGAATAAACGGGTGCAACGCACCGAACTCTGGCCAGGTGATCGGCATCATTTCTGCCGCCGCGTTCAGCTTCATGGTGCACGACCCCAGCGGGATCATCGCACGGTCCAGCGCCAGATCGCGGTCAGACAGCCGCCGCATATAGCGCATCATTTCCGACTCGGCCCGGTTCATGTGAAACACCGGATGCGTCAGATATTCAGACTGCCGTAGCATCGCGCCTTCAAAGCCCAACTCGGCCTTGGCGGGGGGCGACTCGTGAATACCAAAGGCGCTTAGCACGCGGCGCAGCACGTCTTCGTTGCTGGTTTCGTCCAACGAAATCCCAACGTGATCGTGGCCAACCTTGCGGAAGTTCAAGCCTTCCAGCCGCGCGGCCGCCAGAATACCGGCTTGGCCCACGCCCACTTCGACGGTGATGGTGTCAAAGAACTGCTTCTGCGGCAGCGTCGCCCCCGCATCGCGCAGCGCTTTGGCCAAACGCACGGTCAGCGAATGCACCCGTTCGGAAATGGCGCGCAGACCTTTCGGCCCATGGAACACCGCATACATGCTGGCCATCACGGCAAGCAAAGCCTGCGCGGTGCAGACGTTCGACGTCGCCTTTTCCCGCCGGATATGCTGCTCGCGGGTTTGCAGCGACAGCCGATAAGCCTTGTTGCCGCGCGCATCAATCGAAACCCCAACGATCCGCCCCGGCATCTGCCGCTTGTGTTCGTCTTTGCACGAGAAAAACGCCGCGTGCGGCCCACCATAGCCCATCGGCACGCCGAACCGCTGGGCAGAGCCCACGGCAATATCGGCCCCCATCGCGCCCGGTTCCTTCAGCATGCACAACGCCAAAAGATCGGTCGCCACCACGGCCACCGCCTTGGCCGCGTGCAGCGCATCAATCCACGGCGTCAGGTCACGCACATGGCCCCAAGTGCCCGGATACTGAAAGATCGCGCCAAAAACCTTATCGGCCTGCAACGCGTCAGGTGCGCCAACAATAACTTCAATCCCCAAAGCATGCGCACGGGTCTGAATAACGCCGATGGTTTGCGGATGGCAGTTTTCATCGACAAAGAACGCCTTGGCCTTCGACTTGGCCACACGTTCCGCCATCGTCATCGCTTCCGCCGCAGCCGTCGCCTCATCCAGCAGGCTGGCGTTGGCCACCGGCAGGCCGGTCAGATCGGCCACCATGGTTTGATAGTTCAACAGCGCCTCTAGCCGGCCTTGGGCAATTTCGGGCTGATAGGGGGTGTAGGCCGTATACCACGCCGGATTTTCCAGAATATTGCGCTGAATGGCAGGCGGCGTGACGGTGCCATAATAGCCTTGCCCGATCAGGCTGGTCATCACCTTGTTGCGCCCCGCCACCACGCGCATCCGCGCCAGCAGGTCATGTTCCGAAAGCGGCGCCCAGCCCAGCGGCGTGCTTTGCCGAATGGACGCAGGCACAGTCTGATCAATCAACTCGTCCAGACTGGAAACACCGACCGCCTTCAGCATCTCGGTCATTTCTGACGGCGACGGGCCAATATGGCGACGGTTGGCAAAATCGTAGGGGTTATAGTCAACAGGCGTAAAGCTCATGGTGCGACCCTTTGGATGCAAAAAGCCAACCCCTTCAGCGGGGTTCGCAATTTTTCAGAGGTGACAATCGGTCGAAGGCCGCAAGACCTTCGAACGGCAATTAGCCGATCAAGTCGTTGTATTCGTCTTCGTCCATCAGCTCATCAAGCACCGACAGATCATCAATCTTCATCTTGAAGAACCAAGCCGCGCCCAGCGGGTCTTCGTTGACCAGGCTGGGGTTATCCACCAGTTTTTCGTTCACCGCGACAATCTCGCCGTCGACCGGTGCCAGAATGTCCGACGCGGCTTTCACGCTTTCGATCACGCACACCTCGTCGCCCTCGGCGACCACAGTTTCCACCTCGGGCAGTTCCACAAAAACCACGTCGCCCAGTGCCGTCGCGGCATGTTCGGTGATCCCCACCACAACCAGATCGCCTTCGACGCGCAGCCATTCGTGTTCTTTGGTGTACTTCATGATCAGTCCTCAGCGTTTGTAGGTTGTGGGTTGGAAAGGCATATCGGCCACGGTCAACGGCAGCCGTTTGCCGCGCACCTCGCCTTCAAGCCGGGTGCCGGTGGCAGCATAGGCGGTCGCCACATAGCCCATGGCAATCGGGGCCTCTTGGCTTGGGCCGAAACCGCCCGAAGTCACTTGGCCAACCGGGGTCGCATCAGCGGCATAAAGGTCGGTATGTTCGCGCATCGGCGCCCGGCCTTCGGGGCGCAAACCAACGCGAAGCCGCGCCGGACCATGCGCCAATTCGTGCAAAATCCGCTCTGCTCCGGGGAAGCCACCTGCCCGAGCGCCACCCGCCTTGCGAGCTTTTTGAATGGCCCAGACCAAGCCCGCCTCGACGGGGCTGGTGGTGGTATCAATGTCGTGGCCATAAAGGCAAAGCCCGGCTTCCAACCGCAGGCTGTCGCGCGCACCAAGGCCGATCGGCATCACCTCGGGTTGATCCAGCAGCGCCCGCGCCAAAGCTTCGGCTTGCGCATTTGGCACCGAAATTTCAAAGCCATCCTCGCCGGTATAGCCCGACCGCGAGATCCACAGATCAACCCCGCCCCACGGCAGCACCGCCACATCCATAAACCGCATCGCAGCAACACCGGATACCAGACGCGCCAAGGCGGCCTCTGCCTGCGGGCCTTGCAAGGCCAACAGCCCGCGATCCGTCACAGCAACCACCTCTGCCACGGCCGAAAGATGCGCCGTCATATGCGCGATATCCGCCGTTTTGCAGGCCGCGTTGACCACCACAAAAATATGGTCGCCGCGGTTGGCGAACATCAGATCATCCAGTATCCCGCCGGTTTCATTGGTAAACATGCCATAGCGCTGCCGTCCCTGCGCCAGCCCCAGCACATCCACCGGCATCAACGCTTCGAACGCCAGCGCCACCGCCTCATAGCTGGCCTTCGGGCGCAAGATCACCTGCCCCATATGGCTGACATCAAACAGCCCTGCGGCTGTGCGCGTGTGCAGATGTTCTTTCATCACGCCAGCCGGATATTGCACCGGCATTTCGTAGCCTGCAAAGGGCACCATTTTGCCCCCCAAGGCCACGTGTAGGTCATGCAGACCCAATCGCAGCAGATCATCGGCCAAAGCCGCTCTCCCATTTATCTGCCGGAAATTCATACCGGCACCGATCAGGCGGGCCAATCCCCACCCCACGATGCCCCCTCTGTCCCTACCCATACCGGGCGCCTGAGATCGTTATCCCTTCGGCGGGTGCAGACGCACCACTCTCCAGAGTCTGTAGCCAGAACGGTCCTTGAGCCTGAGAGTTTACCGGGGCGGTTGCTCCTTCGGCACCAGAAGTTTCCTAACTGGATTCTCCCGATCCTGACGCCCGAAAGCTAGCCCAGCCACCGCGCCTCTGGCAAGTGAAAAGAATACGACAGTATGCCGAAACTAGGCGCGCACCGCCGCCGCGTCGATCATCCGCAACGCCAGCCACGCCGCCAACACGCCAAACAGCACACCACCAGCAGCTTGGCCCACCAACACCCCCTGCGCGCCCCAGCTAAGGCCCAACCACCATGCAAATGGCACCGTGCCAATCGTATGCCGGCCCCAGTTGATCACCGTCGACACCAACGGCTTTCCCAGATTGTTGCAGGCGGCATTGGCGATAAAAATTGCGCCGTTAAAGAAAAACAACAGGCACAGCGGGCCGCAAAACAGATACACAATATCCCGCGTAACACCTTCGGCATGAAACAGATCGGCAATCGGCGCACGCAGCACGAACAAAATCAGCGTAACTGCCGCAATAACCAAGCCGGTGAACAGCAAGCCATCCAGAAACGCCCGCCGCACCCGATCCATACGCCCGGCGCCATAGTTCTGGCCGATGATCGGGCCAATCGCCCCCGACAGCGCGAAAATCACCCCCAGCGCTACCGGCGTCAGCCGCCCCACAATCGCCATGCCAGCCACCGCTGCCTCGCCGTAGCCAGACACCATCCGCGTCACAATCGCCTGCCCCACCGGCGTCGCCACCTGCGTCAAGATCGCGGGGCCAGCAATGGCATAAACCGGCCGCAAATCGGCCTGCAGGCCCGCCACCGTCGGGCGGTCAAAGCCACCATGATGCTTGATGATCGGCAGCAGCGATACGCCCGCAATCACCACCCGCGACACAACCGATGCAATCGCCGCCCCGGTCAGATCCAGATGCAGCCCGAAAATCAAGATCGGGTCCAAGGCCGCATTCGCCACTGCCCCCCACAGCGTTGCCGCCATCGCACGCTTGGCATCGCCGTGGCTGCGCAAGATCGCGCCGCCAATCATCCCCACCATCAAGAACGGTTGCGCCGGGGTAACGATGCGCAGGAAATGCACCGTCAAGGCATGGGTCGCGCCAGTCGCCCCCAACAGGCTGACGATCTGCGGCAAAAACAGCCAGACAATCGCCGAAAACACGATGCCAAAGCCAATCCCAAGGATCAGCCCGTTGGTCGCCTTTTCCCGCGCCATTTCCGGGTTACGCTGCCCCACCGCCCGCGCCACCAGCGCCGAAACCGCAATCGACAAGCCAATGCCGAACGACGTTGTGAAAAACAGGATCGCGCCAGCATAGCCCACCGCCGCCGTGATATCTTCCTGCTTCAGCATCGAAATGAAGATCATGTTGATCAGGTCAACCGCAAAGATCGCCATCAACCCGACCGACGATGTCAGCGACATCACCGTGATGTGCCGAAACAAATTGCCTTCAACAAATTTCGCCTGTCTGCCCGCTGCCATAGCAATTGGCAAAGCGTCACCGCTTCGCCACCCCTGTTGTTCAATTACCGGAAATTTGCCCCGTCGGCCAAGCGCGCAGCTTTGCACCCGTTGAACCGATTTATCAAGACACGCTAATCCCGGCAGCACTGCGCTCAGGGCAAAACCTGAAACCCTTGCGCCTTGAACACGGCATCCGCCGCGTCAGACCGCAGCGCCGCAAGAAATTCTGTGTCGGCCGCATCCGCCGCAGAGGTTAACAGCGCCGCCGGATAAACGATTGGCTTGTGGCTATCGTCAGGAAAGGTGGCAACCACGCTCACCTTGTCATCCGAAACCGCGTCTGATCCATAAACAATGCCAAGCGGGGCCTCGCCCGATTCCACCAACGCCAGCGCTGCCCGCACATTTTCCGCCTGCGCGACCGACGGTTCAACCGCCGCCCAAACCCCGAGCGCCTCTAGCGCCGCCTTGCCATATTGGCCTGCCGGAACCGAATCGACCATCCCCATCGCCAACTTTCCATCGCCCAGCAACGCCTTCAGATCAAAGCCTTGCGTGATCTCGACAGGGCTGGCGCCCTTGCCATGCGCCACCAGAACCAGCGTATTGCCCAGCAGATCGTGGCGGCTGCCGTCTACCACCAAACCGGCTTTTTCCACCTCGTCCATCCAATTCACCGCCGCCGAGACGAAAATATCCGCAGGCGCCCCTGCGATGATCTGTTTGGCCAGCGCATTTGACCCGGCATAAGAAATCACCACGGTGTTGCCACTGGCCGCCTCATAATCCGCCGCCACAGCATCCAGCGCATTTTTCAGCGACGCCGCGGCGAAAACCACCACCTCTTCGGCGCTGGCCTGCTGCGGCAGTGCAAGCGACAACGCCACAACTGCGGCCAAGCCCGGACGGTGCAAACAAGGCAAGGAAAACATGGCTTCTCCATCGTTATGTTTTCAGAAACATAACACCACTTCACTGCGTCGCTGCAAGCGTTATTTCCCGTCAGAAATATCGCGAGGCACGTCCACGCGCAGCAGACCTTGCAGCGCGGCAATGTGATCCGCCGCCGCCTGCGCCGCCACCGCTTCAACAGCCCGGTATCGCCGCAAAATCTCCTGCCCCACCTCGGTCAACTGCGCCCCGCCGCCACCGGTGCCGCCACGTGAGCTGGACACCACCGGCCCATTGAACGCCGCGTTCATTTCCTCGACCAGCATCCACGCCCGCTTGTAACTCATGCTCATCTGCCGCCCCGCCGCCGAGATCGACCCGGTGTCGCGGATCCGCTCCAGCAATTCGGCCTTGCCGGGGCCAAGCATGGCGTCATCGCCAAACAACAGGCGCAAACGCAAACGGGGGGCAACGGCGGGGAGATGGGATGCGGTCATGCCGCCATATTCCCCGCCCCAAGCCCCGCAATCAAGCAGCTTCCGCAGCGCCGGGCAAATCGGCCACCACCAAGCACCGCCGGTCGCAAGACCGCACACGCCGCGGCATGGTGCGAGCCGTTGCCAACCGCCGCGAAACCGATGATACCGCGCGCCAACGTCGCAGAACCCGCCCAACAGGTCGGGAGGCTCCGCAAGCGCCCGTCAAATCCGGCCATTCTGCTGAAAGACTAGTTCGGAATCACCATGCAAGCCCAACCAAGCTCCGCCCTGCCCCGCAGCCGCCATCCTCTGCTGTGGCCGGTGCTGGCCACCGCCTTGGTGGTCAGCTGGAGCTCTGGTTTCGTCGGCATCCGCTATGCCAGCGAACATGCCTCGGTTCTGCTTGTGCTGTTCTGGCGCACCCTGATGTCGGGCGCCTTGTTGTTGCCGTTCACCCTGTTCATCGGGCCACGCATCACCCGCCGGGCCCTGGCCGAACAAATGCTGTTCGGAACCCTTGGCATGTTCTTGTATCTTGCGGGCTTCGCGCTGGCGATCGGCCAACGGGTGCCAACCGGTCTGGTCGCGCTGATCGCCGATCTGGTGCCACTGGCCATCGCAGCCCTGTCGCAACCGGTATTGAAGCAACGCCTGACACCAATGCAATGGCTTGGCACCGCCATCGGCGTTGGCGGCGTCGTGCTGGTTTCGGCCGACAGCCTAAGCTTGGGCACCGCCCCGTTCATGGCCTACGCTCTGCCCGTGGTTGGCATGTTGCTGTTCGCGGTGGTCACCGTGCTGCAAAAGCGGCTGGGGTCGATCAACATGCCAATCCATCAAAGCCTGTGCATCCAATGCCTGACAGCGGCGGTGTTCTTTGCCATTACCGCCGGGGCCGAAGGCAGCCTGATGCCGCAAATGGATGGGCCATTCCAATTCGGCGTCGCGTGGCTGGTGCTGTTTTCAACCTTCTTTTGCTACTCCGTCTATTACCTGAGCCTGCGCCTCTATCCCGCAGCCCAGGTCAGCAGCGCCGTTTACCTTAGCCCGCCCGTCACCATGCTTTGGGCTTGGGCGATGTTCGGCGAACCGCTAACAGCCATGATGTTCGCCGGATTGGCCGTCACCCTTGTTGGCGTCTGGCTGGCCGCATCGCCCGCCGAGGCCGAAACGACAGGCCACTGATTTGCGTTCCGAATTCCTCCAAACCGGCCCCCCCCCGAACACGACGCTCCGCATAGATGACTTCTGGCCGCGCTATCTTGTGGTTGATGACATCTGGTTACTATCGTCCAATCCCTCATGATCTCGCGTTTCGCCCCGGTCTGGAACGTGCTTCTGAACGGTCTCGGAAACCACGCCCCCGGCTCTGGCAGATACAACGAGCGCGTGCCGAGGTGGGCTGTTCTGCACCCAAGGAGAGGCTGGGCCACGAAGTAGCGGGTGGCCGCGAATGCCCTAGCAGCCTTGATTGGCCGTCAGATCGTGTTCTGCGTGAAGGTGGACATTGAGCGGTACAAGCCGCATCGCAGCGACATGTTCGGTGGCTGATGGGGATTTGGGGCGTTATATGGTGGCCAGAGGTCTGGCAGTCGCCTAGCCTTTGTCAGCGGCACTTAGGTGGATGAGGGCAGAGATTTTGCGAACGCAGTTGCAGCACAATAGGCTGCACTCGATTCATACGATAACTATTGGTCAGATTTCGATGAGCCAACCGAGGGATGGTAAACACCGATGATCCCGCCTTGTTCGCAACGTCGCTTAATAAGGAATACATGCGTGCAGTGTCTCAATCCGGCCACCGCGCTTCGGATCTTGCTGCCAGCGTCGTGACTGCTGTTGAAACTGCAAGGCTACCGGACTCAGCTAAGCCAGACTTGCCCCCCGCAATAGCGCCAGCGGTCACGCGTTTGCTGGATGCCTTCAACTCAACTTAGCATCATGCCTCAGTCCGGTCGGCGCGCCAACACTTGCAGTACGAATGCACCGTGTTCGCGCCAAAGTTTCAGGCGCGGAATGGCTCGGCACATCTCCTCATCCGGCATCGGCTCATCCACAGCTTTCAAGACCAATCCAGACCGGGCAACTGCGTTGAGATAATCGCTGATCGTACGCGGGAACCGGGGAATTTCTATCCGATTTGAGTCAGCGCTACCGCCTGTCGAAATGGGCCGCATAGATTCAATAAAAGGGGTTCGGTCGAAATAGCGGCTCACGCACAGAGCTGTGATTTCACCCGTACTGCTTCGCCCCCAAGTAGGCATGCGGTTCATGAAGCACGGATGGATAACATTGAAGGCCATGAACCCACCCGGTTTTAATAAGCGATACACTTCGCGCATGGCTGCATCAACGTCAGGTCCATCCATGAATGCCATTGTTGACACCACACCGTCAAATGACTCAGATGCGAGCCCAGTATTTTCCGTATAAGACGCCTGAACATATCGAATACCCAGTGGCACCGACTGCTCAGCGGAACGGGCACGGGACAGTAACTCGCTTGAAAGGTCTACCCCGACCATGCGCGCACCCATTGCAGAAAATCTGCGTGTATTTGTGCCTTCTCCACAACCAAAATCAACGATTTCCAGACCTTTCAACTCGGGCAGGAAGCCTGCGAACGCGGGAAAGGTGAAATGATCACGATAAGAATCTTTGCCGCTGCCAACAAATTCAGACCACAAAAACGCATTTTTGTTCCAGACTGCAGCAACTTCGGCAATGTCTATGGTCATTTTCTTCTCCGCGACAATAGTCGCTCAATATTGGTAATTGACGCCCTGGGCGCTAGACTTTGACAAAAGGAGCATTGCCGTCAAGAGAATTGTAAGAAGAAATTTGCTTTCGACAATCCGTGGCCGCAGCTGCTCATTCATAGAACAACCCAATTCATGTTTCTACAATGCGATGAGGAGTATAGGAACCTCTGGACTTGACACATTCCATTAAGGAGAGCTCTGTAGAAAATCTCGCGCAGTCAAGGAACGTATTTTACAATTAGCGCGACATTAAATCGCTACTCACCTGAGATGCGAGCGCCTGCCGTTCGCATGCTGTTGGACTTTCAAGGCTTCTATGAAACACAATCCGCTGCAGTCGCGGCGATTATTCATCATGACATCGAGGCGGATGACTTTGGGGCTCGTTTTGAAGTAACGAAAGGGGCAGCGTTTGGTCATGCTGGCAGGCTCTTGGGGCGCACAGGTCGTCTCAAGCAAGTTCTTCTGACAACACCATTTTGAACTCAGAATATTTTGATAGCGCCACGCTGAGGCGAGCAATGAAGCCAAGACTCGCAAAGGAAGAACAATCGGGGTTGATCTTTCCTTTGATCATAGTTTCCAAGTGAGTAATGACTAGCGCCACGTTAACGTTCGCGACAAATATTTCTATCTGTTGTAAACTATTTTATATCATTATTGTGATGCAGTTGGGCGCGGGGTGTATTTTTTCTACAGCTAGGGAAAGGGTGATTTTAAAATGATCGTGACGCGGAAATTTCGGTATTCTGCTATATTTTTGTTTACTGGAATTTCCACCATAATTTACTTCTACATTTTTGACTGATCGGTTGGGTTCTTTCTAGCCGGAATGTTTAGCGTGACATCTGGCTGTGGTTCTGCAGCAAAAATCTTATTGGCAGACAGAAATTTAATTAAGTAGATTTCAGCCTCGATTGGTACCCAGGGTAATCCCCACGTTTTTAACGGGGTGCATCCTTAGAACCTACGCGGCCATTTTCAGTTTCTGGGCGGGTGTGATGCCGCCGATGCCCATGTTGGAGCGGCGGTTATTGTAAGTCCATAGCAATTGCACGGCGTGATCCTGTGCCTCCTCAATGGTTTCGATGATGTATTGCTCGAGCCATTCGTGCCTGCCGGTGCGGTTGTAGCGCGTCTGTGGTTGCCGTCCGCAGCGCAAGAAGTTTTTGAACCTTTTGGCGCGAAATTGAATGCGGTCTTCTGTCAGGCCTCGAGATACGGCATTTCCAGAAAC
>Ga0228702_1002316_pt1 | contig 11034 bp, 6 predicted proteins | sample McNCre217_Aug_MG_2_FD_178018 | JGI IMG/M metagenome (GOLD analysis project Ga0228702, IMG submission 178018) | Freshwater microbial communities from McNutts Creek, Athens, Georgia, United States - 20-17_Aug_MG | ecosystem: Environmental > Aquatic > Freshwater > Creek | place: USA: Georgia... | reverse complement strand
GCATTTACCAAAGATCCGACCAAGATTTTGACCTAAGTCAATTTGGATTATTTTTGCAAACAGGAACTATTTTTATGGTATTCCATTTGCGAGACATGGTTGACTTAATTGGTCGTAAACTCATGTCTGGTGATGTACTAGAACTACAGCACTTGAAAGATTACGATGCACTGGATAGTGATTTGCCTGTTGCCCTTAAGAGATATTACGTAGTAGCCGATACCAGCTTTGCATCAGAGGGTTTTAGTCCAACGTGGTGGCCGCACTTATGGCGTGTTAAATTGAATCCGCTAGTAGATAGCCAGGAATACAAAGACATACTTGATAAAATCAAAGTTGATACCAATGGTGACGGTACACCCGATACTCCAATTGGACAAATAGTGAGTACATTAGGAAAATTCTTAGACATTAATGCTGCTGTAGTTGCACAGGCCGAAATTGACGTTCCACTCAGCGGCTACGATACTAGTCCGTTCTATACCATGCCAACTATTACAGATGGAACAGAGCCAGTGGGTCAACCGATTACCGCAGATTCTGGTTCTATTACCGCTGATAATGCTGGTATTGCAACTGACGTAGGTGCTGCTAGTCCATTAAGCAAGATACAAGGTTACTTAACAGGCAACGGTACTGCACCAAACGGGTTAATTACTGGATCCGGAATTGCATTTCCCCCTAGCCCACACGAAGGCGACTATTTCTTGCGTTTGGATTACTTGCCAAACCGTCTATTTAGATACACAAACAATCGTTGGTCTAAGATCGAAGACAATGTACGCACTAACTTGACTCCGGGTGCTGCAAATAATAAGACACAACGTAGCGGTTATGTAAATAACAGTAACACATATACAGATAGCCAAGGTAATGTTCACAACGAACTACAGCCATTGAGCAAGATTTTAACACCCAGGGCGGATAATTAATGCCAGTACAATTTTCATATGACGGACAACTTCGAAGATTTGTTACGCAATTTATTCGCATGGTTTCAAACTTTCAAGTTGAATTTGGTAAAGACACAGACGGTAATCGTACATTACAAACTGTACCAGTATTCTACGGAGATATGAGCCGCCAAGCTGCAATGATACTGCGTAACAACAGTGAAAACAGTTTAAACGCTGTTCCGTCAATGGCAACATACATATCTGCACTGACATATGATCGTGATCGTGTACAAAACCCATATCACGAAGGTGTAATGCGTGTTCGTGAAAGAAATTACAACACTGCACAACAAACATACGAAACAACTCAAGACAGTATCTACACTGTAGAACGTTTAATGCCGGCGCCGTATAAATTAACTATGAAGTTAGATATATGGACCAGCAATACCGAACAAAAACATCAGCTAATTGAGCAAATTGCTCCATTGTTTAATCCGGGCCTGGAAATACAAAGCACAGACAACTACATCGATTGGTCTAGTTTAAGTGTTGTACTATTAACTGATGTAGTGTATTCTAGTAGAACAGTGCCAATGGGTGCAGATGAAAGCATTGATATTGCTACTCTCCAATTTGAAATGCCAATTTGGTTGAGCTTGCCTGCTAAAGTTAAGAAGATGGGCGTGGTTGCTCAGATTATTGCCAGCATATACGATGCCAATGGCAATATCTCCGACGATTTTATTAGTGGAACACAGAATCTAATTAGCCAACAAAAGTTTACTCCAATGAACTACAAGGTTTTATACGTTGGTAACACACTTACTTTGTATAAAAGCTCAAGTAGCCAAGTTGGAAACGATGTAGTGGGCAATAAATTCCGTTGGAAAGACCTTACTAACTTTTACGGTAACTTCCAAAACGGCATTAGCCAAGTTAGACTGACATTCCCTTATCCAACAGGGTATCATGACATTGTTGGTACTGTTGCTTACAATCCAACAGACGAAACACAGTTATTGTTTACTCCGTTTGATAACACATTGCCTGCTAATACATTGCCACCTGTTAATGCCATCATTGATCCGCAGAATGTCACAGTTGATAGCAACATACTGACCCCATCCGCTGGTACTAGATATTTGATCTTAAACCCAATTGGCAGCGCAAACAGCTTGCCCGCTGAGGCATGGGCTGGTCCAGCTGGTACTAACCTAATAGCCAAGGCCAATGATATCATCGAATACAACGGAAGCTTCTGGACCATATCATTCGACAGCATTAACCCGCAAGTTGAGTATGTAAGTAACTTAACAACCACTGTTCAATATCGTTGGACTGGCAATGAATGGGTTAAGAGCTACGAGGGATTATACGATTCCGGCGATTGGAGTTTAGTATTATAATCCCAGACCACACCGAAGGAGTTGGTGCATTGATTTATGCCAAGAGCACCAATAGATATCTGTTCCTTCTAAGAAACAAAAGCAAGCATTCCGGGCTGTGGGGTATAGCAGGCGGAAAAATTGAAGCTGGCGAAACTGTTATTCAAGGTCTTGTGCGAGAAATACAAGAAGAAATTCAAGTTGATTTCACAAACAAAAAGTTTATTCCGCTTGAAACGTTTACCGCAGACAATCACAAGTTTGTCTATTACACATTCTTAGTGGGAGTAGATGATGAGTTTATACCAAAACTCAATAACGAGCACCGTGGGTACTGTTGGGTAGAACTAAACGATCACCCTAAACCTTTGCATCCAGGGTTATATCGTAGTTTTAACTTTGAGATAGTTAAAAAGAAAATCCAAACATTAGAATCAATATTGAATTAACCAATATCTGCTTCTAATACAAATCCTCTAAAATCAATTTGACGTAAGTTAGGGATACGAGCCAACTCATCTGGGATCCAGTAGTCGGCTGTTGGCATCACACGCACAAAGTCAACGTTTGAGTATGTACGCATTACGCTGGCCATTGTTTTGGCCCAGAATACGCTTTTATCTTCCACAACAGTTGATGCTAGGTAACCGGGGGAGTCCTTGTAAACGTTGTTCATTATACCTTCGCCGTGGTAACTGTCGTAACCTAGTAAAAATATTTTGTCGTGACCGTCAAAGCATGCCATATACACAGCTAGTGCACCAGCATCAAATGTTGGATTTTGTGGAACAATGTAAAAGTTAGATGGATACTTTAAAACATACTGTGCATTAGTATAAACAATGTGTTCTGCTGTGTAGCCTGATTGTGCAATCTCGGAGATAATGCCATCGCCTGTGGCAACTAAAAAGTCCGGAGTAAAATCTCTATATAACGCATTGCAACCATAGCTCTGCAATTTGTCTGCTGCCAACAAACCACCTTGGTGGCGGGCAATATGCTTTAAATCAAATCCCAATCTACTTTCACCGTTGCCGATCACAACTGCTTGACTAGTAACGTGAGTGTTAAAAACTGCGTTTGGGATATGTTCAGTAGTTGGTTCCCAGCTAGACGCTTGGTATGTTAAATCTGTAACAATAGTTTCACCGGCGTAGTTGCTGCGATAAATTTCTTTAAGTTTTTGCATTAGAATCTTCCTACAACTACTTCTATAGTTTGTATATTATTACTATTTATTGTATCCAGTGCTTTGCCAACTACACAGCCTGGTACAAATTTAGAATTATTAATCTTTTGTGCAACACCCGGTGTTGTGCTGGTTACTAATACATCGCCCTTGTTTACTGGGCCTTGTACCAAGCAGGGCAATCTACCAGTTAGTCCCAATTCAACTACATGTTCTCCAGTTAATCCACCGTTCATCAAGTGAGCAGGATTAGTAGAAACAATACCGGCAACTCTTGGATCGTGATCATTGACTGTTGTAGTAACTTCATTGGCGCCCCCGAAGACTAAAACTGTACCAGGTGGGTATTGTTTATCTGCTAGATACTTTTCTGCCAAGTCGGCATATCTAGCTTGGGTTGATGTACCGTAAAATGTGCGCCACCATGTTGTTCCCGAACCGATATCATACGTTATGTTTGCACTTGGTAATACATAGCCTGTTACTGTTACGTTTGCTCCGAACGTAGCTGTACTGCCAAAGTTTGCTGCGCCAGCAACACCGGTGCCGCCTTTAACTACAAACGCACCGGTGGTTGTACTTGAACTAACTGTAGTAGCAGAAACAACAGTGTTGCCCGTTGCTCCGTCTATTTTAAATAATTCTGTAGTTCCAATACCACCGTTATAAAACGTAAATCCGTCACTAGTACCTGCACTAAATCTTGCACCAGGAGCTGCAAAGGAGTTTGAGTGATCTATAACCAGACCGTCGCCGGTATAGCCGCCGTTATACGCACCGGTTGCATATAGTCCTGCAGAAGTATTTAGACCACCGCCAGAGTAAACGTTGCCCGAAACGCCAACCCCACCGGACACAATAAAAGTACCAGTAGACGACGATGTTGATGTAATGCCGGCGTTGGCTGTAACTAGTCCTGTTGTACCGTTGTAATACAAGTACAATGCACCGTTGAATGTATTCTGAGAGTTAACCTGCACTTGGCCATTGGTACCGCCAGCACTTGCACCACCGCCGCCCGATGAATCAGTAAATGTTAACCCAGTTGTGCCTAATACAATGGGATCCGGTGTAGTTAATCTATAAGACTTACCAGCAGATACTGTACCCTCCGAAATGCTAACAGAGGCACCTGAGGTTAATTTGTCAGATGTGTCAGCATCTAGTGCTCTAACCCATGTACCGTTGGCACCAGTACCGACTACTGTTACAAAATAAATACCGTTTTGGGCAACTGATGTTTGAGCTCTAACCAGTACACGGTCGTATTGGTTTAAAGATACACCGTCAACAGAGTTAGGGGCGCCACCAACAAGTGTCACTGTTGAAGATGTTACAACTCGACAGCTATTTTTCCAGTCGCTATCGTAAATTTGACTATACTTTGGTCTTGTTAATCCCATACTAATTCCGTTATTGAGTATTTAGCAAAAACTAAAGGGCCGCTAGGGCCCTTTGTTAAGTGGAAATTGTTTATTGACGACCAACAACTACTTCAATAACACCTTTAGCGCCGCTGAAGTCAGCTAATGCTTTACCAATTACCTGACCACATACCGCGTCATTATTGGTTTTAGCATAGCCAAATCCTGCACTGACCATTAGATCACCTTTATGTACGGGACCAATTACCTTGGTTGGTACTCGCCCTTGTAGCGCCAATGGCACAACTGTTGGGCCCTGTAGTCCACCGTTCATCAAGTGGGCAGGATTAGTAGATACTACACCAGCTACACGCTTAGTACCTTCTGTTGCCAATGTAACTTCATCGCTGCCGCCAAACTCAACTACTGTACCCGGATCATACGTCTTGTCTGCTAGATAATTTTCTGCCAAGTCGGCGTATTTTGCTTGTGTTGACACCCCGTAAAATGTATTCCACCAAGCTGTAGATGATCCAACGTTGTAAGACAAGTTACCAGTTGGCACAATGTTGCCTGTAAACGTAACCCCGCCTGGATTTAACCCAGCAGTGGTATTACCTGTAACGTTACTAATAGTCAAGTTACCGTAAACTGCTTCAGTACCGGTAACAATTTCGTTAATAAAAGTTGTTGTGGTACCTGTTGTTGAGATGTTACCGGTAGTAGTAATACTACCTGTAGTTGCATCAATTGTCAACGGTCCTACTGTCAGACCGTTGTGTACTATAAAATTACTGTTTGCCATAGTTCCATATCTCCCTGTTGGCTATTAAATTGCTTGATAATCTTTCTTAACGCGGAAAATAGTTCCTGCGTTTGTTGGCGTTCCATATATTCTTGTGGCGCCTGACGAAATGTTAGCGGAGTAGGATACTAAAGAGTTACCAGAAGTACTTACAACACCATACACTACTCTTGTTGCAGTTGTACCATCTTGTACAACTAAAATCTTAGCTGTTTCACGAATGTTTGTGTTTGGTATTGTTGCTGTCACAAAGTACTCGCCTGAACTGTAGACAGTGTTAGTAAATGAATCTAACAATGTGTCACCTGTACCTGCTGCGGTTACGTTTGCACGAGCATTAACTTCGGCACCAGTGGTATCCCAGTAGGTTGTTGCTGCTGTACTTGAGCTACCTGTGTAAACATAAGCACCGTTGTTATCAACTAAGAACTGCATGTAACCGTTTGTACTTGCAATACCGGTTACAGTTTGTGTAGTTGTTAACTTACGAATGTCAATTACGTCACCCGATGCAGGAGCTTCTGTAAATGTCAATGTAGTCCCGCTAACGCTGTAGGCCAATGTTGGAATCTGGATAACACCGTTAATAGAAACAATACAACTGTTAGTTGTTTGTGGTTCACTTAGTGTGAATACTGTTGTTACACCATCGCCGCTGGCTTGTTGGTCAGCAATAACTGTAAACTGCGAGCTTACTAACTGCCAACCAGGAGTTGCGCCACCGTAGTATTCGATCGCATTTAGTGTTGTGTTGTAACGGAACATACCCAATGTATCTGTTCCACCTGCACTACCAGGACGTTGTGCGCTGGTACCGGCCGGTAACAATAACGAATCTGTTGAGAATACTTGAAGTTTAGCACCAGTTACTACGTTAGCTTGTACCGCACTGTTACCAATAATAACTGCATCATATGTGGCACTTGGACGAGCCCAAATTAATGTAGCATCGTTCTTGCCTCTGACTTTGAAATCGTATCCAGCAGTTTGACTGCCGTTAATAACCATTGCGCCGCCAATATAGCTGTTACCGCTAATAGACTCGCCACCCCAAACTTGGAATGCGCCAGTGTTGGCTGTATTGGTATTGTTTGTTGGTAACTTTAATACAAAAGTACCGCTAGTATTTGTGTTACCGTGGAAACGTGCAACTTCTGCATTGGCATAGAACGAACCAACACTTAATGTAATGTCGTTAAAGCTACCTGCTTCGCTGGTACCCAATACCAAGTTACCACCATATGTGCTACTGATTGGACGAGTGATTAAATAACCGTCTTGTGGTTTTGTGATTGTATAAGTTGGATCGTTAAAGGCAGAACCGGCAATACCCATGTCAGTCCAGCCGCCTGTGTCATTGCCGTTGTCTGCATATGCTGCATAATCAGCCGACCCAGTATTGGTTGTGTTCTTTAATGCAACTTGTGCATATGCTGCACCTGCTTTACTAACAATAATACCTGCACTAGCCAATGCTTGACCAAATGCGCTGGTGCCGCCAACGTACAAGTTGTTGCCAATGCTTACGTTACTTGCAATACTTGCGCCACCTGTGCCGGTTACAATTAATGCACCAACACCAGTTGCTGCTGTTACATCGGTGCCGCTAGTAATTACTACGTTACCAGCTGATGTTATTACACCGCTAGTAGATAATGTTGTAAATGCTGCTGTACCCGGAGTTACGTTACCAATTGCCTGTGCCTGTAATCCGCCGGTTGTTGCTGTTGTAAATGCACCAGTTGATGCTGTTGTGCTACCAATTGGGGTATTTTGAATACTGCCTGCATATACTGCGCCTGCAATTCCTGCTCCACCGCCCACAATTAATGCGCCGGTTGTACTACTTGTAGATACTGTTGTGTTGGCAATAACAATATTACCGGTAATCAACGAATCATATGCTAGGCCAGCATCTGCCCAGTTAACACCAGTTGCACTTGGTTCACTTTGTACGTTTGCAAATAGTACCCATGCGTTGCCTGTTGCTTTTCTTGCAAGGCCCATGTGTGAGTAAATACCGTCGACTACACGGTCACTATAGAAACCAGAATCGTAGTTGTATGGAATTAGTGGACTAGGCGCTTGGAAATATACCAAAGAGTCTTGAATAGTAATGGTACTAGATATCGAACCAATAATGTTACCGGCATAAATGTTACCGGCAACATACATATCTTTAGCAACGCCAACGCCTCCAGAAATGACCAATGCACCAGTAGTTGTACTAGTTGCCTGTGTTGAGTTGGTAATTTGTGTAATACCACTTGCAGTTAATGTTGTAAATGCACCAGAGCCCGGAGTTACGTTACCAATAGCTTGGGCTTGTAATCCACCAACTGTTTCAGTTGTGAATGCCGCTGTACTAGGAGTAGAGCCACCAATCGGTGTGTTATTTAAACTTGAGAAAATTGCAGCGCCGCCAGTTACTGAACCGCCGATGTTAACTGCACCGCTGATACCAGCACCACCAGTTAATACCAATGCACCAGATGTTGTGCCTGCTGATACTGTACCGGGTGTGTTAAATGTTGCAACAATGTTGGCTGCATTCACCCCGCCTGATAAGATTTTAACACTACGGGCCGCGGTAGTTGCACCCAATACCAAGTTACCACCAAACTGTGATGTTAGGTTACCTTGAGTATACAAGTATGCATCGTTTGCATACAAGCTGGTACCAAGACTGTTGTTTGGGTTAGTTCCATCATATCCGGAACCTGCAATGCCTAAGTCGATATAGTTAGCAACGTCTGTTCCGTTGTTAGCAGTCGCTACATAGTCTGTGGTAGATTGGTTACCAGCATTGATGTTCTGGCTATTAATTTGTGCATAGCCATTGTAGTTTTCCGAGAACTGCGATACTAACTGAGGGAGTGCTGTAAACCCAACAGGAATACCTGCGTACAATGCACCAAAGCCAGTTGTTGCATTACCAACAAAGAAACCAGCGCTGGTAGTAATAATGTTACCAGTAGCTGTTGTAATGTTACCAAATACGTTAACGTTGCCGCCAACACCAACCCCACCTGTTACAACCAATGCACCATTGGTATATGCAGTGCTAGCAGTACCGTTAGTAAATGTTACTAATCCACTTGCCGATAATGTAGTAAATGCAGCCGATGATGCAGTTGTGCTACCAATTGGAGTGTTTTGTATGCTACCTGCTGTAAGCACACCCGAGATAGTTTCCGAAATACTAGTAATGTTACCAACTTTTACGTTAGCATACCCACTGTTGTTAATAGTACTAACACCCGTACCAGTGTCAGTTGTAGTTATAGCTTCAAATGCTTGGTCAGCTTCTACCCAGCCCCAGAATGTGTTAACTGAACCGTAGTTGCTTAATGTAGATAAGTTACGGTTTACAAGAATACCAATATCATATCCAGTCAACGAACCAGAATAGTTATTGTTAAAAACAACAACAGGGTCGTTAATGTAAGTGTTAATAGAATTAAGCTGAATGTAGTTGTTGGATACTGTCAAGTTACCAAGAATAGTAACGTTTGAGTTCAGAGTTAAATTCGCATTAAAGTTTGTACCTACTAGCGTTCCGTTCGCTATTTTTTGGTAGGTAATTGTGCTATCAGTAATCTGATTATTCTTAATTCTAGTTACGGCCATTCTGTTCAGCTCCAAATATTAGTAGTATTTAGCCAAAAGGAATGCTTTATGGGTTGTGCCCACAAAATTAATTAGATTTGCTTTTAGTAGCCGCCGGTTAGCGGGCTACGCTTCCATGTGTTTGTAGCTGTACAAACATAGATGTAGTTGGCATCCCAACAGATTTGGCCTACTGTGCCCACTGCATTAGATGCTTTTGTTGTCTGTGGTGCAGATAAAATGCCGCTTAGGGTAATATTACCCGATACAACTAAATCATCTGCCAGTGTTGAATTTAAATTTACAGTGCCGCCTAAGAAACGTACATCAATGACGTCTGATACCAATGGAATTTCGGTAAATGTAATTTGTGTTCCACTTACTGAATAGGATGTACCGGGCTGCTGTAATGTACCGTTAATGCTAACTAAAATACCAACTGTAGTCGATGATTGATCTAGCGTAAAGGTAGCATTGGTGCCATCGCCTGTAATCTGTTGGTCAGTAATGGTGTTAGTCACCGGAACCCAAACTGTCCCGTTAAAATATTCAATTTGGTTTGTGTCAGTGTTATACCGAATATACCCTACTGCACCAGCTGGGCGATTACCAGTATTACCTACTGGGATTTTAATAGACCCTGTACCAGACAATGTAATTACATTGCCATTTATATTTGTTATTGAGTCAGCATGCAAGTTACCTACTAAATTAGTAGCAGTAACATTACCGGTAATTGTTGCTGTTGTTCCGAATACGTTTCCTATCACATTGCCGACTGTGATATTTCCTGTACTTGGGTTGATTGTAAATGTGCTGGTAGTATAGGTTGCGCCGTTACCACTGGCCTTGTCTACCAGCTGAGGATAGTACACAGCGTTAGTCGATGTTGCAGTAAAGCTGTCATACAAACCAACGTTGGCAGTATCAACGGTACCGTTAATATGACCGTTAATATTTCCTGAATAAAAATTAGTTACAGTGGCATATGTCGCAGATACATTGGCTAGATTATTGATGTAGCCACCTGTTAGCACCACGTTACTTGAACTAAAGTTAGTCACTACACCAGTAGTAGATTGTACATTAGTTAAACCAGTTGCAGATCCACCTGAGATAGTTGCAGTTGAGATACTGGCGCTTGTGGCACTTAAAGTATTAAATGACGCTGCCGATACATTAGCCGTTGTAATGTAAGCCGTTGGTACTACCAAGTTGCCACCTACATTTAAATTGGCCTGCACACCAGCGCCGCCATAGACTACAAACGTGCCAGATGCAGTGTTGGCAGATTCTGTACCAGAGTGGAAGAAAGTTGCGGCATTATGATCAGTGTTAATACCGCCGGTGATGATTACAAGATTTCTGCCGTGCACTGTTGTACCAATAACCAAGTTGCCGCCAATGTTCGCTGAGGTATTTCCTTGTGCGTACAGGTATGCATCGTTAGGGTACATTACGTTGCCTAGACTATTATACGGACTGTTTGGATCGTAACCTGACCCTGCAATACCTAAGTCAACGTAGTAGGTTGTGTCAGTTCCATTGTTTGCTGTTGCAACATAATCTGTTGTTGCATCACCACCGGCATTGATGTTCTGTGTGTTGATCTGTGCATAGCCATTGTAGTTCTCTGAGAACTGAGCAACTACCTGCGGTAGTATGCTGTAACCACTAGGTATACCAGCATACAATGCATTAAATCCTGTGATAGTGTTACCAACAAAGAATGCACTATTCAATGTTGTAATGTTACCAGTAGCAACTAAAATATTGCCGCCTA
>Ga0228702_1002315_pt1 | contig 11043 bp, 13 predicted proteins | sample McNCre217_Aug_MG_2_FD_178018 | JGI IMG/M metagenome (GOLD analysis project Ga0228702, IMG submission 178018) | Freshwater microbial communities from McNutts Creek, Athens, Georgia, United States - 20-17_Aug_MG | ecosystem: Environmental > Aquatic > Freshwater > Creek | place: USA: Georgia... | reverse complement strand
GCAGCCACGCTGCATAGAGCGCCAGCAGCACAAAGGTCAGCGCCTGCACCACCAGCGAGGCAATCGCCGCGCCGCGCACGCCCAACTCTGGCGCGCCCCAGTGGCCGAAGATCAGCATATAGGCCAGAGCAAGGTTCACCCCCACCGCCGCCAGCGTCACCCACAGCACCACCTGCGTGCGTTCCAGCGCGGCAAGGTAGCTTTTCAGCACCATCACCAGCAGCGCCGGGATCATCCCCAAGCCGCCGATACGCAGAAATTCTTGCGCCAGCGCCGCAACTTCCGGCTTTTGGCCCAGCCCAAGCAAGAACGGCTCTGACCGCCAGAACAGCGGATAGCTTAGCACCCCAAAGGCAATCGACAGCCACAGCCCCATGCGGGTATCGCGGCGCACCTGGGTTTCATCGCCGCTGCCCAGCGCGGTGGCCACCAAGGGCATCACCGCCTGCGCAAAGCCCGACCCTAAGATGAAGGTGACGAAGAACACCGAGGTTGCCAGCACCACCGCCGCCAGTTCGTTCACCCCATACCAGCCCAGCAGCACAGTATCGGTGACATGGAGCGCCATCTGCGCCAGATGGCTGCCCACCAGCGGCAGGCCCAGCACCAAGGTCGCCTTGGCGTGTTCGGAATATGTCAGACGTTTGATCATATCTTTGGCATAGCCGCGCAAAGTCACAGCGGCAAGACACCATCCACGCCGCGATGCAGCGCAGATTGGCCGTCTTGGCAGACCTGCAGACGCCGCCCGCGGGCGTTAACCGCCGATCCGCACCGCCGGATGCATCGCACTGTCCAGAATATGGCCAGCCCCGCGCAGCACTTGGCTGGCCCGCCCAACGATCAGCGGGTCGGGCAGGCCGATCACCGCCGGGTCTTTCCCCGGATAATCAATCGTCGACAGAAAATGCCGCATGCAATTCAGCCTCGCGCGTTTCTTGTCATTCGACTTTACAATCACCCACGGCGCATCGGCGGTATCGGTGTAAAAGAACATCGCCTCTTTCGCCTCGGTATAATCATCCCATTTATCCAGCGAGGCTTTGTCAATCGGTGACAATTTCCACATTTTCAGCGGATCGGTTTCGCGGGCAACAAAGCGGGTGCGCTGTTCATCGCGGGTAACCGAGAACCAGTATTTGTAAAGCCGGATGTCCGACCGTGTCAGCATCCGTTCAAATTCCGGCGCCTGCCGCATGAATTCCAGATATTCTGACGGGGTGCAAAACCCCATCACCCGTTCCACCCCGGCGCGGTTATACCAAGACCGGTCGTAGAACACCATTTCGCCGGCGGTCGGCAGATGCGCGATATAGCGCTGAAAGAACCACTGCCCACGTTCGGTATCCGACGGTTTGGTCAGCGCCACCACGCGAGCATAGCGCGGGTTCAAATGCTCCATAAAGCGTTTGATGGTGCCACCCTTGCCCGCCGCATCACGGCCTTCCATCAAGATCACGAATTTCTGGCCAGTTTCCTGCGCCCAGATCTGCACCTTCAGCAATTCCGCCTGCAACTTGGCCTTTTCCGCCTCGTAACTGGCCCGCCCCAGCAGCCGCGCATAGGGGTATTTGCCACTTTCAAACGCCTGCCGGATCATATCGGGGCTAACGGCCGGAAACTGCTTGGGTCCGGTCAGCCCCTCGCCGCTGTCAGATTCGGTCCCCGGGGCGGGTTGCACTGCTTCGTCGTTAAGGCTGACCTGATCCATCGGCGGTTCCCTCGCTCCATTTGTGAACTTTTTGTAACGGGGAAACCTTACGAATCTGTATCGATGCGGCATTTGATCCGCATCAAAATCGCCAGTATTTACAGGCAAACGTGCGGGAAATGTCACGCTGGGCCACGGCAGCACCACGCCCGGCACAAAATAAAAAAGGCGATGACACCTCAGATGCCATCGCCTTTTGGGAAAATAAATTTTGCGTCAAAGGTTCCATCAACGCTTTGGTCTATATCCCTTAGATACCACAAAACTATACGTTCGCGCATCAAAAATTTATAGTTAACCGATTTTTTTTGCATAGCGGCCGTCACAGACCGACATCCGCTGCCGGCAGAAATATCCAGCCGCGCAGCATCACCAAACAAACGAAAGCTTGCGTTTTGCCGCAATCATCGCAGCCGCCCCTTTTCCGAACCGCAACCAATGCCTAAGAATAGGCAAACACGTTGAACGAAAGAAATCCTGAATGATCACGCTTTATGGTGTCTACCGCTCCCGCGCCTCGCGCCCGCTGTGGCTTTTGGCCGAACTGGGCCTGCCCTTCACCCATGTGCCCGTGATTCAGGCCTACCGTCTGGCCGATCCTGCGGCGGCGAATGCGCCGTTCAACACCACCTCGGCCAAGTTTCTGGCGGTCAACCCACAGGGCCAGATACCCGCTTATCAAGAGGATGATCTGGTGCTGACCGAAAGCCTTGCCATCACCCTGCACATCGCGCGCAAACACGGTGGCGCGCTGGGGCCGCAATCCGATGCCGAAACCGCGCTGATGGAACAGTGGTCGCTGTTTGCCGCCACCTCGGTGGAAACGCCCGCGCTTGAGATTTTGTATATTCAGGGCGACGGCGGCGACAAAACCCCCGAAGGTCAGGCCGCCATTGCGGTGAACGCCGAAAAGCTGCGCCGCCCCTTGGCGCGGTTGCAGGCGCATCTGGCGTCGCATGATTGGCTGGTGGGCAACCGCTTTACCGCCGCCGATATCAACACCGCCGAAGTGGTGCGCTATGCCCAAGGCCACCCGACCCTGCTGGCAGAGTTTCCGGCAGTCAAAGCATGGCTTGATCGCTGTCAGGCCCGCCCGGCGTTTCAGGCAATGTGGGCTGGCCGCATGGCCGAACCGGCGTAAACGCCGCAATTTTGCAGTCGCGCCCAGCCCACAGGCGGGCGCGACCACGCTGTTCGCCTTAACCGCAGTGCAGCGCGTAAACCCGCCGTGCCGCGCCATCGTAGCTAACCTGATTGCCCAGCAAGGCCCCCGGCAAACAGCCCGTCGCCCGTTCGACAAAATCGGCCGCTTCGGCATCCGCCAACCGATAGGCCGCCGGATACAGCAATTCGACCTGCCCACCACGTGGCGTGACGTTGATCACATAGGGGCCAGAAAGCTGAAACTGCTGCGTGGTCTGGGTGCTGATCGGGCCGTTTTCGGCCACACACGCGCCCAGCGCCATCACGGCACAAAGCCAAACACCTTTGGAAATCATGGCAGGAACCTTTTTGTTAAACCGTTGGATCATCAATATAATTGCGCCAGTTATGCTGCTCTTTGAACCCAAGCACCTCGCGGATCTTGCGGTTCGACAACAGGCTTTCATGCGCCTTCACCGGGCGGCTTAGCGGCACTTTCGGAAAGAACCGCGCCAGCAGCTCTTGATTGCTTTGGCAAACCGAATTGGTGTCATTGCAGGCGTTGAACACCTGCCACCCCAAGCCGTCTTTCTTCAGCGCCAGATCCACAATCTGCCCCAGATCGCGCGCATCAATATAGCTGAAGGTAATCCGCCGCCGCTGCCCCGGATCGGCAAAGAAACCCGGAAAGCGGTCACGGTATTCATGCGGTTCAATCACGTTGCCAATCCGCAGCGCATAGATGTCGGCCCCCGACCGGCGCTGAAAACTGCGCGCCGTCGCCTCGTTGACCTTCTTCGACATGCCATAGCTGTCCATCGGATCAATGTCGTAATCTTCCTCCAACGGCAGCACCTTGGGATCAACGATGCCATCGCTGAAACACACGCCGTAGGTGGTTTCGCTGGACGCAATGATGATCTTCTTGATCCCCAGCTTCACCGCAGCTTCAATGACGTTATAGGTCCCCATCACGTTGACCCGATAGGTTTCATTGTCGGGCTGCAACATCAGCGCCGGGATCGCCGCGAAATGCACCACCGCGTCAAACTTCGGCGGCGCGCCGCCATCCAACTCGGCCCCGTCGATATGCGTCACCATCGCATTGAACATCTGCCCGGCATCGGTGATATCGGCAACCAGATCGCCCACACCCGCCATCCGCAACGGCACCCGATCGACGTTCAGCACCTTATGGCCCTGCGCCGCCAAATAGGCCACCACATGCTTGCCCGCTTTCCCCGACCCGCCCGTAAACAAGACCCGCATCGCAATCTCCTCCGGTTTTCCCCACGCTAAAGCCACAGCCGCCGCGCCACAACACCCCTACATCTTGCGCCCTGCCCCGCCTAGATGATCTAATAGCCCCCCAAAGCCGCATAACAAGAATCGAGCAGCCATGGCCAACGACCTCCTCTCTGGCGACAGCCAAGTCTACGACGCCTCCTCGATCGAGGTGCTAGAGCCGTTAGAGGCCGTCCGCCTGCGCCCCGGCATGTATATCGGCGGCATCGACGAACGCGCCTACCACCACCTTGCCGCCGAAATCATCGACAACTCGATGGACGAAGCCGTCGCGGGCCACGCCAACCGCATCGAAGTCGAACTGCACGCCGATGGCGCGCTGACGGTGCGCGACAACGGCCGCGGCATTCCCGTCGATCCGCACCCGAAATTCCCCGATAAATCCGCGCTGGAAGTCATTCTCTGCACCCTGCACTCGGGCGGCAAATTCAACGGCAAGGCCTATGAAACCTCGGGCGGCCTGCACGGCGTCGGGTCGTCTGTCGTCAACGCCCTGTCTGACCGCATGTATGTCGAAGTGGCCAAGAACAAGGAACTTTACGCGCAATCCTTCTCGCGCGGAAAACCGCAAGGCCCGATTGAAAAGATCGGCGCCGCCCCCAACCGGCGCGGCACTTCTGTCACCTTCCACCCCGACGCGCAAATCTTCGGCAGCCACACCTTCCGCCCCTCGCGGCTGCTGCGCATGGTCCGCTCAAAAGCCTACCTTTATTCCGGCGTCGAAATCCGCTGGAAATCCGCCATCCCCGACGGCGACACCCCGCTAGAGGCCACCTTCCACTTCCCCGGTGGCCTTGCCGATTACCTGTCGGATACGCTGCTGAAAACCACCACCTACGCCGACCGCCCCTTTGCCGGAAAGGTCAGCTTTCAGGAAAAATTCCAGGTCCCCGGTTCGGTCGAATGGGCGATCAACTGGTCGCCGGTGCGCGACGGCTTTTTGCATTCCTATTGCAATACCGTGCCCACCCCCGAAGGCGGCACCCACGAATATGGCTTCTGGAGCGCGATCCTGAAAGGCATTCGCGCCTATGGCGAATTGTCAAAAAACCGCAAAGCCGAATTGATCACCCGCGATGATATGCTCACCGGCGGCTGCGCGCTGATTTCGGTGTTTATCCGCGAACCGCAATTCGTCGGCCAAACCAAAGATCGTCTTGCCACCGAAGAGGCGAACCGCTGGGTCGAAAACGCCGTGCGCGACCATTTCGACAACTGGCTTGCCTCGGATACCAAATCGGCCGGCGCCATTCTTGATTTCCTTGTGCTGCGCGCCGAAGAACGTCTGAAGCGCAAACAAGAAAAAGAAACCCAGCGTAAAACCGCAACCAAGAAATTGCGGCTGCCGGGCAAACTGACCGACTGTTCGTCGAAAACCCGCGACAATACCGAATTGTTCATCGTCGAAGGCGACTCGGCTGGCGGCTCTGCCAAAGGCGCACGCGACCGCGAAACCCAAGCCATCATGCCGCTCAAGGGTAAAATCCTCAACGTGCTGGGGGCGGCTTCGGCCAAGCTGAATGAAAACTCGGAAATCCGCGATATCTGCGAAGCCTTGGGCGTGCAGATGGGCACCAAATTCAACGTCGACGACCTGCGTTATGATAAAATCGTTATCATGACCGACGCCGACGTTGACGGCGCCCACATTGCCAGCCTGCTGATGACGTTTTTCTTCACCCAGATGCGCCCGCTGATCGACAAGGGCCACCTGTATCTGGCCTGCCCGCCGCTATATCGCCTGACCCAAGGCGCACGCCGCCTGTATGTTGCAGACGACGCCGAAAAAGAGTTGTGGCTTGCCAAAGGCTTGGGCGGCAAGGGTAAAATCGACGTGCAACGCTTCAAAGGTCTGGGCGAGATGGACGCCAAAGACCTGAAAGACACCACGATGAACCCCGCCACCCGCAAACTGATCCGCGTCAGCATCGACGAGGATGCACCGGGCGAAACCGGTGATCTGGTGGAACGCTTGATGGGCAAAAAACCGGAATTGCGGTTCCAGTATATTCAAGAGAATGCGCGGTTTGTGGAAGAGTTGGATGTGTGAGGGGCATTTCAGCCCCTCATTAAATCCATAGCCCCTTTGGTTCTCCCCGTTTTTCTGATAAATATAGAAAACCCAAGGCCACAATGTGGATCACAATTCTCCAAGGACGTATTACAAAGCCCCTGCATCTGTATTTTCATCCGCCGAGCCACTTCTTTAATTTTATGCAAATTTGATTGCCGTGGGTTACTCTCCCTAACAGAAATAAGAGTATTAAAAAACAACATGTCCAACCCAGACGAACTGACAAAATCTACACTATCCTCATAACCTGCGATCCAAGTTAATCTACAATCATTCTTAAATAAAAAATCTGCCAGCGCATGAGAGCCAAACATACAGGAACCCAAAAATAAACCCGTTATGTTTGCGCCGTTACTTTGATCCACTTCCAGGAGATCATTTTTTAATATGGTCCGAGTGATTTTCTCACCTCCATGGAGGTGAAGACCATCTGCGCTGCCGTGCATAGCAATATATACAAAACTGACCGCTCTTGAGTTAGCCTGGCGGCGAAAAGCATCACGAAACGCCGATCTATTTCCTACCAACTCATACTCATATGCGTGATGATTTCCAAAATGCAAATCTGAAATAAAATCAAAAAGTGGACGAACAGTAGTATTCTTACTTATGCCATTTCCCTTCTGTCCCCACTTGCTTTCAATAACACCTATTTTTGTTGTCACTGGGCCAATCCACACACTAGAAATTAAGTTAATCGCATCAATACTGTAGTTAATACTCGCAACTTCACGCAGCGAATGTCAACTTTGAAATAGTTGCATTAAAGAAAAACTGCTGCCGCCCCTTTCACCCTTCCTTAACCATACCTCCCCTACCCTCACCCTTGCATTTCCATTTAATGTATGCATATAAATGTGGGATTGGGACGAACAAAAGCGTCAGGCGACACTGCTCCTTCGCGGGCTTGATTTTGCCATGGTCGAAAAGCTGGACCTCGACTTGGCCGAGGTCTGCCTTGACACCCGAAAGGACTATGGTGAGGCTCGATTTCAGGCACGGGGGCTTATAGACGGTCGCCTTTACGTCATTGCATTCACCCAGCGCGGTATGAATTTGCGCCTGATCAGTCTGCGCAAGGCCAACAAGAGGGAACAAGTGCTGTGGGAAAATCGTTAAGAGAATCTGAACCAGACGCAGAAAACCCGGAATGGACGGCCGAAACCTCGGCCCGCGCCAAGCCGGTCTGGGCCTTCCCCGAACTGGTCGCCGTGCTGCAGCACCACAACAAACTCGGTCGACCGCCCTTGGCCGACGCTGACAAAAAGCAGCGCGTCACGCTCTATCTGGATCCAGATGTTCTGAAAAGTCTGAAGCAAGGCGGCAAAGGCTGGCAAACCCGTGCCAATGCGGCGCTGCGCAAGGCATTGGGTCTGTAGACGGGGCGAATGCGCTAAACCTTAACAAACCCTTAAATCCACCACCCCAACCCATTGAAAAACCACATCTAAAAAATGGTCCCGAGTCGGGACCGGCCCAAACCTACCCCCGCCGCAGCAGATAGATGTCCATGATCCAGCCATGCGCCGCCCGTGCTGCCGCCCGTTTGGCCAGAATCTCGGGGCCGACTTCGGCCAGCTTGCCCGACACGATGATCTCTTCCTTCATGCCGACATAGCCGCCCCACCAGATCGACACACCGGTCGGGTCAATCGCCTGAAACGAACACTCCCCGTCCAGCATCACCACCGCGGTATCCACCCCCGCCGGAAAGCCCTCATCGCGCAAGCGCCGCCCGGTGGTCACCACAAACGGCGCGCCGATCTCATTCAAGGCAATCCCATGCGCCGCCGTCAAAGCATGGATCGACGTGATCCCCGGCACCACCGAAACCACCGGTGTCGGCTGCAACCGCGCCGCGATCCGCAGGGTGGAATCATAAAGCGCGGGGTCGCCCCAGACCAACAGCGCCACCCGCTCTGCCGCGCCCATCGCCGCCGCCCACACGCCCGCGATCCGGTCGTGCCAATCTTCAACCCGCGCCTTGTAATCCAGAATGGTTTCGTCCCGCACCGGCAGATCAAACTCGACAATCCGCGTCGCAGGGTTGGTCAGCACCTCATCACAAATCGCGCGGCGTAGTTCGGCCAGATCCGCCTTCCCCTCGCCTTTCTGCGGGATCAGGATCAGATCGGCGGCATTGATCGCGCGAATGGCCTGCAAGGTCAGATGCTCGGGATTGCCGGTGCCAATGCCGATAAGGGTAAGCGCGACCATGGGGTTCTCCTGTAACTTGGGCTATTTGCAGCAAAACGCGCGCCAACCGCAAGGATTGGCGCGCGTTTATGTTCATCCGCTTAGCCGCGGTTAGACGATGCCCAAAGCTGCCCCGCCAGCGCACCCAGACTTGCCCAGACGATCAAGCCCACTCCCAGCGACCGCGCCGCGAAGGACGATGCCAGTTCCGGCGGAGCCACCCCCGTGAACCCATCCAGTTCCGGCGCACCAATCACATGCGGTGCAGCCAGCAACAACACCGCCAGCCCCGCTGTCAGCAGACCGCGACAATAGCCAAGCAAGGCCAGCCCCAACCCCGTCGACACTGCGGTGCCCAGCCACCAGATCTGTCGTGCGGCAAGATCAGCCGCCATGGTGCCGGGCAGTTCAGGTTCCAGCCCCAGCGCAGGCGCCAGTTGAAATGCGGCAAACCCAGCGATGCCCCAAAGCAACCCATGGTGCCGCGTCACCTGTTTGCCGTAGACCTCTGCCAGACCAAAGCCCGCCACCAAGACAAGCCCATAGGCGACATAGGCAAGGCCAAAGAACAGGCTTGTCAAAGCATTACGCTGAAGGCTGCCCACTTCCCCATCGGCGTGATCATGGGAATGATCTACTTGGTTCGGCGTCGCATCAGGAACGATAGCAATGTCGGGCGCGACGGCATGATCAGCGTGATCATGCGCGGAAGCTGCACCGAAATGCACTAAAGCACCGGTTTCGTATTGCTCACTCAGAAGGATAAGGTTCTGAACAAACGCGAAATGCAGCAGGGCCGCCAGCAGCCCCGCCGCAAAACCAGCGAGCAGCGCGCTGGTCAGCATTCGTTGAATCATGCGTTAGTGGCAGGGAAAGCCGGACGAGTGACGCACGTCATGCGCCGCATCATGCAAGGCTTGCGAATGCGCAAAACCGGTCAAAAACACCGTCGAAGCCCCCAACATTGCGACAAACAGTACCGACATCAGGGCAGTTGCTTTGGTGGAAACAAGGGTCGTTGTGGTCATAATATTCTCCATACCGTCACACCCGACGGTTTTCGCGTTTCTTCGCATGGCCGGTCTCCTGGCTCGCGGGTCGATGCAACCTTCCGCCTTCCCAGCCTTGCGGCCAGTGGCAGATTGGAAGGTCGCTCTCCGCATACAGTCGCGGGGGCGGCTGAGGCTTGGGGTGCCGATTGGTCCACCCATTCCCCATTCTTGTTTCAGTCCGGACGCTTTGCGCTGATCGGACACCGTGCAGATTTATAAGGCCAGAACCAGCCGTTTTGGTCAAGCGCAATAGCGGCTTTCGACACGGCTTGACCGACATTGCGGCACAGGCGTTAGCCCGGAATGCGCGCCAAAGCTTTCAATCGCAAACTACCCAAAACCCGCGCGTCGGGGAAGTTTCCATCCGTCGAGGCGGCATAAAGCCGGGCAAAGTTTTGCAGTTCAGCAATGTCGGCCGCCGTGATGTCACCAAAAAGATAAGCGGTCTTGCCGGGGCTGCGAAACGCAACGGTTTGACCGCGCGCGCAGCCGGACATGCAGTCAATTTCTTCAACCTGCACCAAGCCTTCGAAGGCGGGCCGTAAAGTTTCGGCGAAACCATCGCGGCCCAGATGGCATGCGGTGCAGACGTAAAGCTTCACACGCCGAACTCCGCAAGCGGGCCGTAGAAGATCAAGGCGGGGTGCGGGCTATCAAGATTTTGCAAATAGTCTGGCAAGGTTGCGATTGTGTGGCGCGATACCCGCTGATCGGGCGTCGACACAGCCTCGGCCAGCAGGGCGGGCGTGTCGGCAGGCAGGCCATAGGCTATCAGGCGCGCGGCAAGGTCGGCAAAGGTGCGACGGCCCATATAGACCACTGTGGTGGCTTGAGGGTCGGCCAAGGCCGCCATGTTGATGCTGTCTGGCAGGCCGCCGGTCACATCCGCGCCGGTGACGAACTGCACCCGACGCGCAGTCAACCGGCGCGTCAGCGGGATGCCAGCCGCCGCAGCGGCGGCAGAAGCCGAGGTGACGCCCGGAATGACTTCATAGGGAATTCCAGCAGCTTGCAGGGCCAGAATTTCTTCTTCCAGCCGACCGAACATGCCGCAATCGCCGGACTTCAACCGCACAACGCGTTGACCTGTGGCGGCGTGATCCACCAGCAATTGGCTGACATGATCTTGTTTTGGCGAAGCCCGCCCTGCCCGCTTGCCAACCGAAATAAGGTCGGCTGTTGGCCCGGCATGGCTTAGGATCGGCCCGGACGACAGATCGTCGAACAGCACAACCTCGGCCATTTGCAGCCGATTTACGGCCTTTACGGTCAGCAATTCGGGGTCGCCGGGACCGGAGGAGACGAAAGAAACAAAGCCGGTCATGTGGCCTCTGCGATCAAGTGGAAGAAAGTGCCAGACGATTGCCCGCCCCCGGCCTGTTGCCGGAAAGATCCGGTTTCGGCAACCCCAGCGCCCGTCGCATCAACGACATGGGCCAGGGCGGCGTCAGGTTGGGCAAGTATGGTGGCGTAGTGGAATTCGTGGCCGCGCAACCGCGCCCCAACGGGATGAGGGGCAAGGGCGGCAGTCAAAGTTGCAAGGCGATAGCCAAGGTGCATCC
>Ga0228702_1002298_pt1 | contig 11097 bp, 6 predicted proteins | sample McNCre217_Aug_MG_2_FD_178018 | JGI IMG/M metagenome (GOLD analysis project Ga0228702, IMG submission 178018) | Freshwater microbial communities from McNutts Creek, Athens, Georgia, United States - 20-17_Aug_MG | ecosystem: Environmental > Aquatic > Freshwater > Creek | place: USA: Georgia... | reverse complement strand
CTGATTGAACCTAGTGCTCGAATTGCACCAGGTTATGGTACCACAAATTTCGTTTTAACAGATGGGCAAGAAGTATCTGGTTCGATCATCTCAGAAACAAAAGATGAAATCCAGGTAAAAACGAATGATGCCGAACCATTGAGAATCGCGGTTTCACGAATTAAATCGAGAGAAAACTTACCTTCAGGGATGCCTCCAATGGGAACGATGATGAGTAAAAGAGAAATTAGAGATGTCATCGAATATTTGTCATCCTTAAAATAATTGTATATTTGCTTTCATGAAGCTTTCAAAAATCTATTTATTGTTCATCTCGCTCTTGTTTTTGACGTCTATGGCGTCGAAAATACAAGTGGATGGCCTACAAGCTTCTCTAAAAAAAGATACTACCCAACATTTCCATAAAACCGAGTCAACTGACTACGGTTTTATGGATTTTTTATTCGAAGAAGATACGACTGAGAATGAAGATGAGAATCTATTTACTCCCTTTACTTTTAGTCATTTCCCTTCCATTTTATTCCCAGCTACCAATACGTTTAAACTAACGTTAACTAGCTTTCCTATTCAGGCATTCGCCTTTATTAAAACACCTATTTTCTTGATTTTCAGAAATATTAGGCTGTAGCATTCATTTCCCAATTACCCCGTTTATTTAATACATTATTCAATCTGCCTATAAATTGGTATTGATTTTATCATACTATGCATATATCTTTTGATGAGCATCATGTGATTCATGAATTGAAGCACTTTTTGCCTGCCCAAGCTCCATTAATGGACTTTGTGCATCACAATACGTTGCATGCCTTCCAAAACTTAGCGTTTCACGAAGCATTAGCAACCGCGCATGTTAAACTCGGTTATCAAGTTTATTTCCCACTCGAAACCTTCCGAAACTTGTATGCGGAAGGTCGAATTTCGGATGAAATCCTAGAACGAATTCTTCAAGAGAAAAAGAAGGATGCTGAGAACTGGAAAGGGAAATTAATTTTTGGTGACTATCCTACTATTGAACCTGGCCGAGTAGGGGCATTACGTGGTATTTGGAAAACTACCTATGGAATTGATGTAGATTCCTTAGTGCATCCTACCTTATTTAGAGTGATTGGAAGCTTTTTAGACCAAGGCATTTCTATTTGGAATTTCCCATTAGAGGGAAAAACATTTATGGAAGCGATTCGGAATATTGAGGCGACAAGTTTTGCCAGTATCTTTTACCACAAAGACACGAGAAAACTCTTACAAGATCCTAATTTGAGCATTTCAACGATGCTTTGGAAGATTGTGGGTGAAAATGAAGCCTTGTATGAGCAGTATTTATATGATCAGCAATTTTCGCATCAAGGTTGGTCTGGCATGGTTTCTACGGTAGAAGATCTTCCGCAAACCCTATTAGATACCCGTCTCATTAAACTAGAAGATTTAATTCTATTCGAGTTGTTATTAGAGTTTGATGCGCTGAACTATAAATTAGATCAATCCTGGGCTCCATTAGGTAATTTTGTTACGGAAAAAATTATTCCATTGCACGATCCCATTGCTTATTCGGAGAAAATGGAAGTGTTGAGTCTTTGGCAAGAAGCCTTTGAATGGTCCTATTATGACCAAGTGTTAAAAGGCCTACAAATGGAAAAGGTTGATTCCATCAAACCTCATACCAAAAGCTTCCAGGCCCTATTTTGTATTGATGATCGGGAATGTTCATTTAGACGGCATTTGGAGAAATTAGATCCATCCTGTGACACCTATGGAACTCCCGGATTCTTTTCTGTGGAATTTTTCTACCAGCCGGTAGGAGGTAAGTTTTATACCAAACTTTGTCCAGCACCCGTTACACCTAAATACTTGATAAAAGAGGAGGGAAGCGAGAAAAAATTAGGGACAGATCTCCATTTCTCTAAGCACAGTCACAATTTCTATTCGGGTTGGTTATTTAGCCAAACCTTAGGTTTTTGGTCTGCAGCAAAACTATTTGTCAATCTATTTAAACCGTCCATGAGCCCTGCAACTGCCTCTTCGTTGAAGCATGTTGACAAATTTTCTACGATACGGGTAGATTACCAGGCTATGGAAAATGGCCTTCAAGTAGGTTTCCATATCGAGGAAATGGCTGTTCGAGTAGAAAGCTTGCTAAAGAGCATCGGCTTAGTGAATAATTTTGCACCCATTGTCTATATCATTGGACATGGAGCCAGCTCTGTGAATAATCCGCACTATGCTGCCTACGATTGTGGAGCTTGCTCTGGTCGTGCAGGATCAGTAAATGCGCGCGTTATCAGCCAAATGGCCAATAAATCAGAGGTTAGGGCGATTCTGAGAGAAAAAGGAATTCATATTCCTGAGAGCACCGTCTTTGTGGGTGGCTTGCGTGATACAACACGAGATGATGTCGTATTTTATGACGAAGAAATCACGTTTGCTGATTATAAAATCAAGCATGCAGATCATGTAAAATTGTTTGCTAAAGCATTGGACAATAATGCCAAAGAACGTTCTAGACGCTTTGAGTCCATTGATACATCAGCAAAAGCAAGCGATATTCACGAGAAGATTAGAACGCGTTCAGTATCCATTTTTGAGCCAAGACCTGAATTAAATCACGCGACAAATGCCTTGTGTATAGTGGGTCGACGGGAATTATCCAAAGGGGTTTTCCTGGACCGACGCTCTTTCTTAAATTCATTTGACTACCGAGTGGATCCAGATGGAACGTATTTATTCAACATTTTAAAAGCGGCTGCACCGGTGTGTGGCGGGATCAATTTAGAATACTACTTTTCGAGAGTAGACGGTGAAAAGCTAGGGGCTGGAACCAAACTGCCACATAATGTGATGGGGCTTTTCGGAGTAGCCAATGGAATTGATGGAGATTTGAGACCAGGATTACCTGCGCAAATGACCGAAGTTCACGATCCCGTACGTTTACTACTCATTGTGGAACACTTCCCAGAAGTCGTTTTGAAAACCATTCAAAAAGCGGAAGAAACGTATGAATGGTTTATCAATGACTGGGTGAAACTCGTTTCCATTCATCCAGAAACGAAAGAACTGGCCTTGTTTGACAAAGGAAAATTCAAGCCTTATGAACCACTGACAAAAGACATCCAAGAGATTGATCATTTGGATGACTTATTAGCGTCTTCACAAGAGAATTTCCCTGTTTATTTAATCAATCAAAATTAATACCACCATGAACACAACCCTTCATTTATTTATCTGGGTGCCTATATTCGGCTTTTTGGTGAGTTTATTACTACCTAAAAAGAACGAGACACTCATCTCTGTCACAGCCTTCTGTACGCTGGCTATTCAATTAAGTTTGGCAACTGTGTTTGTGGTATATTGGTTATTTACAGGTGCCGAAACAATTCAAATTAAGGACATTGTACTCTTTAAAAACGAGGAATATGTGTTCCAAATTGATTTCCTATTCGACAAAATCACTGCCGTTTATTTACTGGTGGGTGCCATTTTAACCTTCATGGTGACTTTGTATTCTCGCTACTATTTGCATCGAGAAGCAGGCTATAAACGCTTTTTTAATACCACACTATTCTTTTATGTAGGGTATTGTTTGACAACGCTTTCAGGTAATTTAGAGACACTTTTCATCGGATGGGAAATCTTGGGAATTTCATCCTTCTTACTCATTTCATTTTACCGCGAACGCTATTTGCCGGTAAAGAATGCGGTAAAAGTATTCTCTATTTACCGGATTGGCGATGTGGGCATCATTTTAGCCATGTGGGCAAGCCATCATTTATGGGGACAAAACATCACCTTTTTCCAATTGAATAATGCGGAATTGGTACACGAACATTTGCAAACGCACAGTATCATAGGTGTTTTTATTTCCTTGATGTTTCTCTTATCCGCCACGGCTAAATCGGCGCAATTGCCATTCTCTTCTTGGTTACCTAGAGCAATGGAAGGACCGACACCATCTTCAGCGATTTTTTATGGTTCGCTTTCTGTGCACATTGGCGTCTTTTTAATGTTGCGAACTTTCCCATTTTGGGAAAATCAAACCTCAGTACGCATCTTAATCGCGGGAATAGGCTTATTGACGGCCTTGGTTGCAACAGGAATTGCCCGGGTACAGTCTTCGGTTAAAAGCCAGATCGCATATGCATCCATTGCTCAAATTGGCCTAATTTTCATCGAGGTTTCACTTGGATTTGAAAAATTAGCCTTGTTTCATTTCGCTGGAAATGCCTTCTTGAGAACCTATCAATTATTGATTTCTCCATCGGTTGTTTCCTATTTGATACGGGAACAATTCTACCACTTTGAACCTAAGGCTAATTCCATAGAGCGTTTGTTGCCGCAAAAATTGCGCCACACACTCTATGTGCTTTGTTTGAAAGAATGGAATTTAGATTCGATGTTGTATCAATACTTATGGAATCCAATGAAGTGGGCTGGAAATAAACTGAATTTTTTAAATGGAAAACGTTTAATGGCCTATTTCGTTCCTGCTTTTGGAATCAGTTATTACTTGATTAACCAAAACCAGATGAATGAAAGTGCTTTGCATTGGCTGCCCATAATCTTCGCCGGAATCGGTTTAATTCTCGTATTCAAATCATTTACACAGCGAAGAAGTGTTCGTTTAAGCTGGATTTTAGTGATTATGAACCATTTCTGGATTGCATTAGCGATTTCATTGAATGAGAAATTTGATTCATTCGAATCAGTACTCTACCTCAGTGGGATTATGGTAGCCGGATTAATTGGATACCTATGCTTGCAACGCTTGTTTCAGCAAGAAGGAAAAATGACCTTAAATCGTTTTCAAGGGCTTTCCGAAAACCATCCTAAAATTGCGCTTATCTTCTTGTTAGCTTGTTTAGGTCTCACAGGATTTCCCATTACACCGACCTTCATTGGAGAAGATTTAATTTTTTCCCATATCCATGAAGATCAATTTTTACTCGCAGGCATCGTTTCACTCAGTTTCATCTTGGATGGATTAGCGGTGATACGTTTGTATGCCCGCATTTTTATGGGTCCTAACTATAGAACCCATGCTGAATTTTCAAATCGATATTTTTAAAATCCAATTTATATACCATGAAAAATAAATTAGAATTACCTAAAGACGGCATTGCTGGATTAAAAGAGAATTTTGCATCAGATGCAGCTTCTGGATTTATTGTTTTTTTATTGGCTTTACCCTTAAGTTTAGGTATTGCCAAAGCATCCGATTTTCCTCCCATTATGGGATTATTAACCGCCATCATTGGGGGTATTGTGGTGAGTTTATTTAGTGGATCTCGTTTAACGATTAAGGGGCCAGCAGCTGGATTAATTGTGATTGTAGCAGGTTCTGTAGCTGAATTTGGCGGGGGAGAACAAGGCTGGCATCTGGCGCTTGGAGCCATGGTGGTAGCTGGTATTGTCCAAATCCTTTTTGGCGTATTTAAGCTAGGTAAACTAATGGACTTCTTTCCGCTTTCAGCCGTACATGGAATGTTAGCAGCGATTGGATTAATCATCATTGGAAAGCAAATCCCGGTGTTTTTAGATGTGAATCCAATTTTATCTAAAGGCAAAGAGCCATTGGAATTATTTGCATCCATTCCCGAATTTATCGCTAATTGGGATCCGAAAGCCACGCTAATTGGTACCATTAGTTTAATCATCATGATGGGTTGGCCTTACATCAAAAACCCTATCATCAAAAAAGTTCCAGCACCTTTAGTGGTATTGGCGATTGCTATTCCGGCAGAGTTATTCATGGATTTCCAAACGACTGAACCCCAATATGCCTTAGTTCACATTGGTAATTTATTGGACAACATTAAGATAAATGCTTCTTTTGATGGATTTACACAGACGGGCACCTTTATCAAATTTGTGATTATGTTCGCATTAGTAGGCTCTTTGGAATCACTTTTGACGGTAAAAGCGATGGATATGTTAGATCCATTTAAGCGTAAATCAAATGCCAATAAAGATTTAATCGCAACAGGTATTGGAAATACATTAGTCGCTTTTTTGGGTGGTTTACCGATGATTTCTGAAGTAGCACGTTCTTCTGCGAATATTGCGAATGGGGCCAAAACGCGTTGGGCGAACTTCTTCCATGGATTCTTCATTTTAATTTTCGTCCTATTAGCAGCTCATTTAATCGAGTTAATTCCGAATACGGCCTTAGCTGCCATGTTAATCACGGTAGGTATTAAATTAACGCATCCAAAAGAATTCATCCATACCTTAGAAAAAGGGAAGGAGCAATTATTGATTTTCCTTGTAACGATTATTTTCACCCTAGGAGTGGATTTATTAGTAGGAATTGGTGCGGGTATTTTAACTGAAATATTGGTTAATTTATTCAATGGAAAACCTTTAAAAGCTATTTTCAGTGCCCCTACGGAGGTTTCCTTTACAGATGACGCCTATTTAGTTGAAATTTCAGATGCAGCCGTTTTTACAAACTACTTGGGAATTAAACGTAAATTAGAAGCGATTCCGTCTGGATTCAATGTAACGATTGATCTTTCTAAAACCCATTTAGTAGATCACTCTGTCATGGAAAATTTCGAGCATTTTAAACATGATTATGAAAGTGAGGGTGGTTCTGTTACACTAGTAGGACTCGAATCTCACACTTCTCTTTCTGATCACAAAGCATCGGCTAGAAAAAGATCGAAAGCATAAAATAGTCCGGAGGAAATATTACACCAATTCGTAAATAAACCGCCCCTAAAAAAGGCGGTTTATTTTTTTGTAAATATTCGATACCTTTAATGAAATTTAAACCTATGAAAAAACTATTGCTGCTTTTGTGCTTGCCACTTTTCTCTTTTTCACAAACAGAGCTCTACCTAAGTCTTCCTAAGCAGAAATCGTTTTTTCAAAAAACGGAAAATCTCTATGCTGATTTCAATGGAGCCCAATTAATGGTGCACCCTGAACAGAGCTTCCAAAGCATGGATGGTTTTGGATTTACCTTAACTGGAGGTAGCGCACAATTAATTCAGCAATTAAATCCCATAAAAAAAGCAGCCTTATTACAAGAATTGTTTGGTCAAAATGGTATTTCTGTTTTACGCATAGGAGTGGGGGCTACTGATTTAGATGCAACTGTGTTTTCTTATGAAGACCAACCTAGAAAATTTAGCCTGGAACCATCTAAATCTGATTTAATTCCCCTTTTACAGCAAATTTTAGCCATCAATCCTGCTATTAAAATCATGGCTACTCCCTGGTCTCCACCTACCTGGATGAAGGATAATGGAGAGAGCAAAGGCGGATCACTTTTGGAAAAATACTACGTCACCTATGCAAACTACCTCGCTACTTATATCCAAGCAATGGCTAAAGAGGGAATTCCAATTTGGGCTTTAACTCCTCAAAATGAACCATTGCACCCTGGTAACAACCCCAGTATGTTCATGAGTTCTCCTATGCAAGCCAGCTTTATAAAAGCAGCCCTAGGTCCTGTGTTCAAGAAACGAAACATCCGCACTAAAATCATTGTATATGACCACAATTGCGATCATCCGGAATATGCCATTGATTTATTGAATGATCCTGAGACCAGACAATATGTAAGTGGATCTGCATTTCACTTATACAATGGAGATATTTCGGCTTTAAGTAAAGTCAAAACAGCCCATCCTGATAAAGATCTCTATTTTACGGAGCAATGGACCGGCTATAAAGGTGATTTTACGGGAGACTTTATGTGGCATGTGAAAAATGTCATCTTAGGTGCGGTAAATAACCATGCTAAAACAGCCATTGAATGGAATTTAGCGAATGACCCTACGTATGGACCGCATACTCCGGGTGGTTGCACAGAATGCCTAGGAGCATTAACCATCTCAGGTCAGGACATTACTCGCAATCAATCCTATTACATTGTTATGCAAGCAGCGCGATTTGTTCCAGCTGGATCTATTCGCTTAGGGATAGATGCGCCTGAAGGGATCAATGCAGCTGCATTTAAGCGTCCTGACGGAAAAACGGTACTACTTGTGCAAAACGAAGGACGCAAAAAGAACATCACGATTGAAAAACTAAACCTAGAAATACCGGCTGAATCAGTCTTAACGATCATTCTATGAAAACATTCCACATTAACCGCAGGCATTTTATGAAAGGAGCTTCGGCTGCTTTAGCCTTGTCTACTTTTGGCGCTTATGGATTAGATTTAGTGAATCCAGCACGCCCATACCGCGTTGCACTCATTGGCACAGGCTGGTATGGAAAGAGTGATTTATTCCGTTTAATGCAAGTTGCTCCAGTGGAGGTAATTGCATTATGTGACCCAGATCGGAATCAATTAACAGAAGCCCGTAAACTAGTTGCTGCGCGTCAAAAATCACGCAAAACGCCCAAATTATACGCAGATTATCGCCAATTATTAAAAGAAAATGAATTAGACATTGCTTTGGTGGGCAGTCCGGATCATTGGCATGCCTTACAAATGATCGATGCCGTTAAAGCGGGGGCACACGTTTATGTACAAAAACCCATTTCAGTAGACGTATTAGAAGGAGAAGCGATGGTCGCTGCGGCAAAAAAATACGGTAAAACGGTACAAGTGGGTACGCAACGAAAAAGTACTCCTCATTTGATTCAAGCGAAGAAAGAGATACTAGACAAAGGCCTGTTAGGAAAGGTGGCCCATGTGGAAATGTATTGCTATTACCACATGCGAAACAATGGTAATCCTCCTGTGCAGGCCGTTCCTGACTATTTTGATTATGAAATGTGGACGGGACCTGCCCCTTTAAGACCTTATGATGGTTTGCCCCATACTCGCTGGTGGAGAACTTTTGAGGAATATGGAAATGGAATTATGGGAGATATGTGTATCCATATGTTTGATACTGCGCGTTGGATGCTTGGTTTAGGTTGGCCTAATCGCGTGAGTTCAGAAGGGGGTATTTATGTCCAAAAAGAAGGCAAATCGAACATCCCTGACACGCAAACAGCCGTTTTCGAGTACAATGGACTGAATTGCGTTTGGCAACACAGAACTTGGGGCACTCCTCCAGATCCTGAATATCCATGGGGATTAACGATTTATGGGGAAAAAGGAACACTAAGACTGAGCACAATGAAATATGATTTCACGCCTACGGACCCCAAAGGAGAGAAATTGCATGGCGAAGTCGTATATGAAAAAGAAAAATACCCCGAGGATTTGAAAGAGGATCGCATCGAATTAAATGCAGCACCAGCAACACGTGGACACATGCTCGATTTCTTAGCCGCCATCGATAAGGGTTCAAAACCAATCGCAGACATCTCAGAAGGGCATATTTCGACAGCTTCCTGTATCCTTGCGAACCTTTCGATGAAACTAGGGCGACCCTTATCGTATGATCCAGGGACTAAAACAGTGTTAAATGACCCGGAAGCCACTGCTTTATTGGCTAGAAATTACCGTGGCCCTTGGAACCGAAACATGTTGAACTAATGAAAAAAATCATCATCCTGGCCTTATTGGCATTTTCTTCTGTCGCTCAACAGCGAACATCCGCACAATTAGGTGAAGATCTTCAGAAATTACGTGTTTTAGGTTCTGTGTTGCATGTTGCGGCACATCCAGATGATGAAAGCACACATATGTTAACTTGGTTTGCCCAGCAACAACATTGGGAAACTAATTATTTTGCTTGTACGAGGGGAGATGGAGGCCAAAACCTCATCGGAGACGAACAAGGTGTGCCCTTGGGATTAATACGAACGCAAGAATTACTAGCGGCGAGGCGAATTGATGGAGCTAATCAATACTTTTCTCGCGCTTTTGACTTTGGTTTTTCTAAATCGACAGAAGAAGCGTTAGACTTTTGGAACAAGCCCCTTATTTTGGCAGACTTAGTGTGGGTCATTCGAAAAACACGCCCTGATATCATATTTACCCGTTTCCCACCGGATGCAAGAGCAGGACACGGGCATCACTCTGCCTCCGCGGCACTTGCCATTGAAGCCTATAAGGCAGCAGCAGACCCGAATAGGTTCCCTGAACAATTGAAGCAGGGGGTGAATGTTTGGCAGGCAAAACGCTTATTGTGGAATACTTTTCGCTTTCCTGGTTCTGCTAATTCAACCATCACAGATTCGCAATTTAAAGTGGAAATAGGGGACTACTTACCCTTTTTAGGCCAAAGCTCTGGCGAATTAGCCGCCTACAGTCGAAGCCAACATAAATCCCAAGGTTTTGGCTTTGCCGTAGACCGGGGTCGTAGCACAGAATATTTTGCCACTTTGGTAGGCGATGCACCTAAGGAATTTTTATGGGATGGCATAGATGCCACTTGGAATCGTGTCAATGGATCGATCGATGCGCTTATCCTTCCCATTATTCAAGCTTACCAGCCCGAAAAGCCCTACGAATCCATTCCGGCATTAATTAGCCTAAAGAAATCGTTAAAATCCTTACCCAGCAGTCCATGGACTCAGAAAAAAATAGCGGAAATCGATGCATGGGTGATCAATGCGGCAGGTATTTACTTAGGAGCGACAAGCACGCAAGGCATCGTTGCAATTGGTGAAAAAATAGCCCTCAAATCAGAATTTATCGTTCGTTCTCCTATCAGCGTCGAAAAGTTGACTATTTCCATGGCAGGAATCGACTCGACCTTCTCAGGCAAAATGCAAGCCTATCAAAAATATACATTCAATCGCATTTTAACGGCCTCCGCGCCCATTACGCAACCTTATTGGATTAAAGAAGCGAAAGCGACAGGACACTTTAATGTGAGTGACCAGCAAAAGATAGGCCAAGCCAATGTTGATCCAGCCTATACCGCAAAAGCAAGCTTTTTTATTCAAGGCGAGGAATTTAGCGTAGAAAAAACGGTACAAGAACTCAACATCGATCCAGTGAAAGGTGAAATCTTACAGCCTATCGCCATTACACCCAAAACGACCTTTCATCTTAGTTCGAATGTCGTTTTATTGCCTAAAGGCAGTAAAATAAGCAAATCGACACAAATCTCCATCACTGCCTTAGCGGCCTTAAAACCGGGTAAAATCGAGGTGAAGTCTGGGGACTTGGTTTTGGCAAATATTACCTTACAAGACGGAATGAAAGCTGGAGAGAAACGAGAATGGCCTATTTCCTTCACAGAA
>Ga0228702_1002295_pt1 | contig 11102 bp, 16 predicted proteins | sample McNCre217_Aug_MG_2_FD_178018 | JGI IMG/M metagenome (GOLD analysis project Ga0228702, IMG submission 178018) | Freshwater microbial communities from McNutts Creek, Athens, Georgia, United States - 20-17_Aug_MG | ecosystem: Environmental > Aquatic > Freshwater > Creek | place: USA: Georgia... | reverse complement strand
CTATATAGACGGCCAAGCTGCCACTAATACTTCTGGTACATGTAGTTTATACGATATTATAATTTCAAACGTATTAACAATTACACAGGATTCTTGGAGATTTTATGAAAAAAATCCAGTAACAAATACTCAGCGTGAAATGAATTACCCTGATTATCCAAATATGACAGTAACTGTTAATAATTTATCAGGTCAGCAGGTATTCGGTGTTACAAATTACAGACCTTGGGATTTTAAATACAATGCATCAGGTGGAGTAGGTTACTTACCAAATGGAAACTATAACTACTCAATTGCCCTAAATGATGGTTCAGGCAGAACTTACACAGGTCAAATGCAATTAACATACCCGCTTTAAATATAATTTAAATCACTTCTAAAGAGTTTTACTAATTTGGCCTATTAACCAATAGTAAAACTCTTTTTCGTTTGCCACACATATAAAAACCTCGCCCAGATGGAAACAATATATAAAATTACAGTATAATAATAAAGTAAAGCTATGCAAATTAACGAATTATCAGGCCCATTTTCAAAAGAGAAGGTTTTAATTTTTGACCTCGACGATACACTCATACTTACACAAGCTAAAATTAAAGTTTGTGACCGGGTAACAGGGGAGTGTTTTGAATTAACACCAGAGGAATTTAATAAGTACGAGAAGAACCCAAAACATATACTAAACTTCGATGATTTTAAATCTATTGAGGTGATGAAAGCCGGTAAGTTAATTGATAAGTACTTAAATATACTGGCTAAAAACTATAAAGCAGGAAATGCTATAGGTATTATTTCAGCCCGGGATGATGAACAGATGGTATATGATTGGTTAAAGCACCATGTAGGGTTTCATATTTCACATGAATTAATCTGGTGTATCAATGACCCAAAACGCGGCCTTAAGGGTACAATTGCTGAAAGAAAGCAGCAGGCCATGAAGTGGTTTATCCAACAGGGTTTTACAGACATAGCCTTTTTCGATGATGACCAGAATAACATTAGACTTATTCAACAATTGGCTAAGGAATTAGGTCAACCTATCAAAACCCATTTAGCTAAACATTAAGATGACTATTACCTCATACCTACTCCTGCTCCTCTACTTGTTTTCAACCTGGTTCATGCTAAATGTCCAAGTGCGCAGACCTAGCAGTATACAAATGAAATACAGAAAACATATACAGAGGGTAGGTCAATTCCTAAAAGAAAACCCACATATTAAAAGTATAAGGTATAGAGTACATAAATAGAATCCAGTATATAAGGATAATAATAAAATCTACACAGTAAGATGCAAGACCTATGTAAACCCCTAAAGAACCAGGAATGGAACCAGTTTATTAATTTAAATCAGGTATCACAGTTCAGGTTAGAATGTATAGCTAAGAAGATGAAGCACCCTGACCAACTTCTAACAGAGAGAGAATTAGCTATATACCAGGCTAAAGCCCAGTTAATAGAGGAGATATTGAAAACCATTTAAGACTCTTAGGGTTTAAGAGGGTTTACTAAAACTCTCTCCCTAGGGACTACTACGGCAGTAAGTAGAAGAATACCTATAAGGTATATGACCCTCAAGACTTTAAGCTAGTAGGGACTCTAGTGATAAAAGATTAATATATACGCAATTTATTTTAGTATATAGGGGTTCAAAGGGAGGGGCCCTTTAAGTGGGGTAACCTTAAACCACATCGAATATACACACAGGGCGCACCAGAGCGCATTACCCCCGCGAACGACCCCGGGCCTCTTTGGCCAATCTGCTGGCCAGCTCGGCCGCACTACCCAAAAAAATTAGAGTTCTTCGCTCTCCCCAAGTTTTTTAATTTCTTTTCTGAGGCCAGCTAGGGCCTTAAAGCAGTGGTAGCCGGCAACGGCCAAGAGGACAATAGAAGCAGTGATTTGGAAAGTAGCCATAGTTGTTATTTTGTATAGGCAAATATACACAAAAGTGGGCATATAAAAAAATAAATTATTAAATATTTTTGCATACCTCTGTATACTAGAAAACCTTGGCATCCACTCCAAGGTTCTAGTCTGCTGATGCAGGTATTAATAAATAGTTTTATAGGATAGTTTGGCCTAAGGCTTCTTCCTCTTCTGCTAGGGCTTTGAAACCAAATAGAGTATCAAAGGCATCCTCTTCAGTTTCTAGTCTCTCTTTCTCTTTGGCTAATAAGTCATCATTTAATAGGTCTCTTGTGTAGCGGGCTTCATCAAAGCGGACACCTGAACTAAGGTCGAAGTAGAGTTTCTTACCTACTTGGCCTAGGCGGTTTTTAGAGAATTCCATATAGCGACGGCCGGAGTTCTCAGAACCTTCCCAGTCTAGGTGCATCATAGCAGTAGTCATGTGCTTTAGTTTATTCGAGCCAACGAAGTTACCGCCTTTGGATAATTGTAGGATAGTTACGAAAGTAGTGTAGAGGCCAGCTTTGTTTTGACCCTTGTTATGGGCTGACATTAGGTCTAGGAACCACTTTTCTGTTTTGCCTCTAGACATATTAGATTCCTCTTTAACTGTATCATTAACTTCAGTGTAAGAGTCTGTTAGAACTAGGTCCCAGCCTAAGGATAGGGATTCTTCGATAATAGACTTAGGGTCTTGGTCTGTATAGTCGGCTAGGAATAGGATAGGTAATTGACCCCAGTTAGGGAAACGCTTTAAGTACCTGGCCATATCTACCTGGTTCATTTCTGCTGAGATGAATAGACACTTCTTACCGATATTGTGTAAGAGACTTAGCATCTCTAAAAGTACTGTAGTCTTACCAACACCTGGGGCGCCGGCAGCCATGATATTGGCGCCTGGTAGGAAACCACCTTCTTGGCTAACAAATTTATCTAATACAGTACCTGTTAACATTGGTTGGAACAGGTCTGGATTAATATTAAGGTCGTCTAATTTGGTTAAAGAGAATTTAACTGGAGCTTTAGCAGCTGCAGAGGCTTTAGGCTTATTGCCGTATGCGTTATAGTAGTCTGCTGAAGAGGTCATCTTAGGTACGCCATTCTGGCCTATACCGTTGATATTAATAATACGGCCCTGGTTTTGGGCAACATAATCGTATTTAGCATGGTCTGGCTCGATAAAGATTTGACCATAATGGCTAACCTCTGTTAGCATGAAACCTGTTGCAGTTTTAGAGATAGTGTAAGATTCTTTTGACATGTGGATGTTTGTCTTAGTTAATTATTATAATGTAAATCTACTAAATTCCGGTGACAATAAAAAATATTTAGGCAACTATTTTCAAATTATTTTAAAAATAAAAAAGGGGACTATCTGCGACTAGTCCCCTTGGGCGTTGAGCTCATAGCCCGTGGTGCAAGCCCTATTGAATGTAAATTGTATTTTCTTCTATACCTTTGCCTTCTACATATAAGAATGCTACTACGCCTCGGTGTAAGCCTCCGAATCGGCCTCTATATAAAAATTGAATAGCTACAACCCAGGCACCAGCTGCACTCTTCTTAGCATTAGGTATTTTGTTGTACTCAGCCTTTAGTTTAGCAATCTCTTGGTCCTGGACTTTTAAAGCAGTTTTAACGCTTTCGTATTGTTCATAAACTGAAACTAATTTTGGCTGTGGGCCTTGAGCTTCTGGAGTCATAGCCAATTCAGCCTTTTCTGCATTCAATTTATTGATTTGCTCGACTAATGCGTTATTCTCTAGTACTATCTTTTCTCGGTATGCTAATAATTCTTTAAGCATTCTATTATGTAAGAATGTTCTGCTAAAGCTTTCGCCGATTGTAATCTTTTCGAAAGCATAATAGCTACCAGTTCGCCAACTCTGGTTTCGTCTGTAATCCTCTTTAATTTTCGCAATTATACTGGGATTAATTTGGCCAAAGCTTGCGACACTATATAGCAGCATCGCAAGTAAAAGAATTGCCTTTTTCATAGTTTATTAGTTAAGAGATGCTCCTACTTGGTAGTGCTCATTTAAAGCTGAAGAACCAAAAATATCTGGTACTGAATTAGCGTGGTCCCATTTAGAACCGAATAATTGACCAGCCTTAAACATTAACTGAGTTGCATTAGAATCAGTCATTTGACCGTTTTCAACGATTTGACGACCGTGAGTACCAAAGTGAGTAAGACCGTTCACCACAGACCAAACTGACTGGTTAGATTTAGCCTTATGCATTTGGTGAGCATCCATAGTTTCGATACCTGCTTTAGCATATAACTTTAAGTTTTCGTGTAAAGGAATCCAGTTCTCGGCTTTCTCTCCGATAATTCCATGGATTTTGTTATAGGCTGAGTTTAATTCCGAGATACTAGCTGGAGTACTATTAGCTTCACGAACCATATTACCAAATTCTGCTGGTGCAAAATTACGTTTACGAAGGTCATTTAGGTTCTGGAAGAACTTCTCCATAGTAGTAGCATCTAAAGACTGTAAAGTATAAGCCTCTTGCGCAAGGGCAGTAGTCATACCATTAGTACAGAATAAACGATTAACATAAGGTAGAACCTGAAAACCGCCATTAGGTGAATTTTGGAAGGTAACACCACCAGTAAATGTTTCGTTCTTTAAACCATCAACAGCAAATTCTGCCTTAGGGTTAAAGGTATTGATATTAACCAAACCCGAATAGGGGTCAATTGACCAGTTAGAAACCGATAGGCTATTCTGGTCGATAATACGGTCAACTACACCTAAGAATCGCTCGTTAGAAATCATATCGGTTTTGTTTTTAGTAATACCGATAATGTTCTTAGTTTCAGGATTCACGATTAGAGTGATTTCAGATAGGCCACCAATATTAGAAGCCATAGCATCCTTAATACGGTTGATAAAAGCTGTTTTGGTTTCAGAGCTAAATAAGGACTCGAATTTACCAGCAAAAGTTTTATTCATGCCGATTAGGCGTAGAAGCTGTTTGAAGCAATCGGGTGTGATTGCAAGGCGAGCGCCTTTGTATTCTACAGTCTTATCATCGATAAGGTTCAGGTCAGCAAACTGGACAGTCTTGCGCAATGACTGTGCATTAAGTGTATCCTTCTTTTTAAGGTCGATTAACTGTGGTGATAGGGTGATGATATTTGACATATAGAAAATGATTTAATAGTTATACCTAATTTTTAGATTTAGTTTCAAAAAGTAGAGGACTAAACAGCCTCTACTAAACTTAATGGCACATTATAACCAGAAAGAAATTCGCCTTCTGGACGTACTGCAGCTTTAGTACGTTTAATTTCAGCTAAGATAAACTCACGACCAGCCAATTTCGGGTGATTAACTTTAACCTTCATACCAACTACTAAAGCAGCTTTAGCCAATTGATTATTAACTGAACGGCGAGCTTTAATTTTAGCTACCGCGATAGAATTGATTTGACGTAATTCTGCATCTGAAAATGCGCCTGAAGAAATTGCTGATAAAACTTGTGAGATGTTCATATTGTTATTGTTTATTAGTATACTGTAAATCTACTAAAAATAATCGAGAATAAAAAATATTTTGCCAATTATTTTTAAATTATTTTTTAATTTGATAAGGTTTATCCCAATTACCAATAGAGATATTAACATAGAAATTAGGAACAGAACCATAATCAGCATCAACAACTTCAACTTCTTTACCTAAGGCTGCAATTTGCTGAACACCTAATAAAAGATTCATAACTTCTGGTTTATTAGCATAATGCTCTTTAATATAATAGGGATTTACTTGTTGGTAGTCAACTCCCATATCAATAGGACCAGATAAAATATCAACAGAAATACCAGAATAATGGCTGCGAGTAACCGAGAATTTAAAATTAGGAAAAGCAGCTTTGATTTGTTTACGTTTTTGAGCGACAGATTCAGAAGTGATATAAGGCATAATGTTATTGTTTATTAGTATACTGTAAATCTACTAAAAATAATTGAGAATAAAAAATATTTTGCCAATTATTTTTAAATTATTTTTAAATCTTTAAAAAAAAATATAAAATGCTGCGTAGTACACTCTCCCGGCCTCTTAGGAAGGTCCGCCCCTGTTGGCCGCATTTAAGGCCGAAAGCTATTTGAGCGTTAATGTTTCATAAGCTATTTTTTATTGTTATAAGCAAATATACAAATAAAAGCCCAAATAAAAAAACTTTTAAACCTTTATTTTTTATAAACTTTTTCGCAATTAGCCGACTCTATAAAAACCTTCGGCTGTTGTGTTCTTTGCAATATGAGCCGCTTGACGACCCATGAAATATTTCAATTTAGCAACATAATAATCCAATTTGGCAGTGTCTAGGTTTTGAATAGCTTTGTTAACTTGGTAAGAATAATAATCAACTTTGTCTTGGTAGCCTCTCATGATAGATGTTTGTTTTAGTTTATTAGTATACTGTAAATATACAAATAAAAGCCCAAATAAAAAAATATTTGAGCCTTTATTTTCAAATTATTTTTAAGCTAATACTTCTTCAACTTCATTTGGTACAAAGGCTAGTGATGCCCAATTTTTAGCGCCAGCCAAAGCATAATTAGCTTGACTGTATAGGTTAGTATTAGACCAATCTTGGTTAATATCACCAACTTGCATAGTCATAAACATAGACTCATCCATTAATTTAACCTTATTACCAGAGCGAGCAAAAACTGTTAACCAACCGCTATCCTCATCGGCTTTAAATTCAATAGTCTGTAAGGCACCCCTTTTAAATGACTTAAACACAGATAGAGCTGACTTCCAACGAGCGCCAGATTCCCAATTACACAATATACCCAAGTCATCTACAGTAGACATAATACCAGCCTTTGTTTTAACAATAGCTCTATACTGACCAGAACGACCTTGAACAAAATTAACTGAATGGATATTCTCTGAGTTAAAAAAATGATTTTTCATAAGATTTGCTTTAGTTTATTAGTATAAGCAAATATACACAAAAGGGCCCAAATAAAAAAATATTTAGACCATTATTTTCAAAAAAACTTTTTTAAATTTAGGCATATAATTCTAAAAAGAGCTATGTATAGTCCAGAACAAATTAAAAATTTCTTGTTTATAGATGTTGAAACCGTTACGGCCCATCCCGATTTCGAGGCTATGCAGCAGGAAGCACCCCTATTAGCAGAACACTGGGTCGAAAAGTGCAAATTAATTACGGGCCGTACAGGCAAACCAGAATTAGCGCACCATAGCCCAGCAGAACTATATGAACAGGAGGCAGCCCTATATAGTGAATTTTCTAAAATAGTTACAGTCTCTATAGGCCAAATAACCTTTCAGGATGATGTGCCTCAGTTTAAGGTTAAAAGCTATACAGATACTCAGGAGGCACCTATACTACAGGACCTAAATAAGGCCCTATTTGCGCTTTTTAACAGAAACCCTAATATGAAGCTGGTAGGGCATAATATAACTGGTTTCGACCTACCTCTAATTCTTCGTAAATTCATCCAATACGACCTAGCCCTACCTAGACAATTACACCTACATACTATTAAGCCCTGGGAGTCCTGCCTAGTAGATACTAGCGCTATCTGGAAATTCGGCTCCTGGACAGGCTGCAGCCTAGACCTATTATGCCTAACACTGGGTATACCATCCCCGAAAACAGACCTTAAGGGCGCCAAAGTTTCAGCTGCCTACTGGGCTGGAGAGGCTGAGGGCACAAATTCGCAATTAGGTCGAATTACCCAGTATTGCGAAGCTGACGTTAAGGCAGTAGCTAACGTAATTCTAAAAATGGCACAGCAGCCTATATGCCTCTAAGACCTTAAGGGCTTCAGGGCCCCATCGCGCGAAATTACTACCAGGGCTTATAAGCCTGGCGGCGGGCGGCATGGGCTTCGGAGGGCCCAGAAAATCGCGATTAGAGATAAATAATATAGATGTACTATAAGTAAGGCATGCGAAAAACGCATTTGCTAAAACCGCGTATACAGTGAGGCCCCCCATTTTTAATAGTTTGGACCCCGCGCCGGTCGCACAAGGCTCAGAGGGCCTGGTACAGGGTCCTCCAATTACTCAGAGTACACAGACCCCCATAAAAAATACCCGAAAAGAGGCTATTAGGCCCTTAAAAAAATTGGGGGCCCCGGGAAAGAGGCCCTCCAGCCCTCGCGGCGGGGTTTGACGCGGCCCTTCTAGCCCTGGTATGGATTCCTATTTCTAATAGGTCTTACAGTACCCTATAACCCGATACTAAAAATAGAGTGGGCCTGAGAGAGTCCTATAAGTATAAGAACCCTCATAGTACCCTAAAGAGTCGGGCTACCGAAGCCAGAAGGGCCTATGACACTCTTAGGCTTATACGGCCCTAAGAGCCTCTGAAAAATAATCTAAAAATAATTTAAAAATCTTGAAACAAAACCCTGAGTACACAATATAACTAAAGGTCCCTTTCCGGTTGCAAGGTTTAATTTAAGGGGCTTAAGCCCTCGAGAGTTAAAAGGGGCCCCTTCAGGGGCTCGAAGCGCGCAAGGGGTTTTTTAGTACACTGCATTATATCATACACATATAATATAATAGTCTGGCGACAGGGTTTATATGGTACTTAATAGACTAGCAGTAACTGGGTACCGTTATTAGTATTAGATGTATTCTTATTCTCTGTTAATAGAGTTATAAGAGCCTCTACTCAGTATAAGTAGTCACCCTGGGTCTAAGAGCCTTTAGAGAGGGCATGCCCGTTATTAAAAATTTTCTGGGTACTTACAGTATTTAGAGTAACCTTAAGGTCCAATTCAGGGTTAACCTCATTGAGGCCGAGGTATTAAAAATGGCTCGCTGGCTAAGTAGGATATATATTATGGTTATTGGGGTGTAATAGAATTAAAATTTTCCCAAAACAAAAAAATCCCCCGGCAAAAAAGAAACTATTAGGACTATTAGAATATAATAGACATAACAACAATAATAATATTATGATTACTAAACAAATTAATGAATATAATTCATCTACAGTTTTAGCAAGTTCTTATGATTACTCTACTAAGGAATTAGATGTTTTATTTGAAAACGGGGCCTATCGCTACATTGATGTGCCTGCAGGCATTTATCACCAATTTTCTACAGCCGATTCACAAGGTGCTGCATTAAATCAATTTATCAAAGGTGGACAATTCTATTGTGTAAAATTACAGGATGAAGAAACAACATTAGATGAATTTTATGCAAATGAGAATGATGGAGACGAATCACAATTAGACGCGCCGCATAATCATGATTAAACATTTAAGCAAAGCTGCCATTTCATTAGTCACTATCTTAGCAATACTAGGCTCTATTTTTACCCTAGTGGTTTTAGCTGCGCTAATTACACTCTTTTGTGAAATTCCATTTACTATTACATTCTTGGGATTAAGTATTATTACAGTATTAACAATTAAATTGGTCATTAATTCCACTATTGGAGAAATTAATATAGACCTTTCAGACGAAGAAGATTTAAAAGACCATATAGGATAATGTCAAAGTTAAAAAAAGATTTTACATACCGTACAAAAGTTGACGGCAAAAGAATATTAATGCAATGTATGAATTCATTGCCTAGCATGGGTAAGTATCCACAGTATGCACCAGAAGATGGAGTATGTGATGAATGGGTTTCAGTCGACCCAGATATTATTATGACTCTATGTAATAAATGTGTACAAAGAGCCATGAGCAAAAGTCCGATTGTTAAAATAAATGAACAAGAATAATACAATAATATTATAATATAATAATCAATGGGACTAATGGTCCCATTTTTTATTTGAAACAAGTTGACTTTTGGGCGTAAAAGATATACCTTTAAATAAACAAATGGAAAAATTAACACAAAAAACAACAGATGCTTGGCAAATTTTAAGAATTCAAGGAGAATTCACTAAAATATTTGATGAACTTTCGGATATTATTCCAAGTATCAGTATCTTAGGTTCAGCTAGAACAAAAGAAGGCAGTAAATGGTATGAAGAAGCTTATAAAGCTGGAAAATATTTAGCAAAATTTGGATTTGGTGTAATTACAGGAGGAGGTCCTGGTATTATGGAAGCTGCAAATCGCGGGGCAGATGAAGCTGGATTGGTTCAAGCTCATTCGTTTGGCGTAGGCATTGAATTACCATTTGAAAAGGGTATGAATGAAGCTGTACAAGCAGGAGTAACCTGCAGATATTTTTTTACTAGAAAGGTTGCATTCTTAAAATATTCCCAAGGCTTTATTTTTTTTCCAGGCGGGTTAGGTACATTAGATGAATTATTTGAAACTCTTACGTTATCACAAACTGGCCATGCTCCTAAATTTCCTATTATTTTGGTAGGTTCTGAGTATTGGGGCGGATTAATTGAATGGATTAATGCTTCTTTATTGGAAAGTGGTTATATTAAAGAGGATGACATGGAAATGTTTAGAATCGTAGATAGTGCAAAAGAAGCTGTACTTAAAATACTTGAATTTAATAACAAATATAGACCAAATCAAACTACAAACTTTTAAATATGAAATTTCAAAAATTATCAGATAACGGAAGAATAGAAATTTCATCTTATTTGAAAGAATATATCATTGACCATAAATTTAATAATCTACGCATTTATGTTGGATGTGATTCACATAATAAGGGTGAATTTACAACCTATGTAACGACAGTAGTTATTCATGTTGGGGATACAGGTTGTCACGTTCTTTTTCAAAAAGAAAAGGTTAAACGAATTAATGACTTGTGGTCTAGACTTTGGAATGAGGTTGAAAAATCAGTTCAACTTGCATTATATCTTAGAGAAAACGGAATAAATATACATAATATAGATTTAGACTTAAATGATGACGAACAATATGCATCAAATAAGTTGGTGAGCGCTGCAACGGGTTATGTGCACTCATTAGGAATTAAACCACGTATTAAACCAGATTTATTACCAGCAGTAAGTGCCGCAGATAATTTATCAAAATCAATTTAAATTCTAAAAATTAAATAATAAAAGAATGTCTACATATTCAGATAACGAGGACAAATACTCAAGCGGTGGAAAGGGAAATAAAAAGGGTAAATCTACACCTAATATTGACCAATTTGGAGAAGACTTAACAGCTATGGCAGCTGAAGGTAAATTAGACCCTATTATCGGTCGCGAAAAAGAGGTACAAAGAATATGCCAAGTTCTTTCTCGT
>Ga0228702_1002294_pt1 | contig 11104 bp, 1 predicted proteins | sample McNCre217_Aug_MG_2_FD_178018 | JGI IMG/M metagenome (GOLD analysis project Ga0228702, IMG submission 178018) | Freshwater microbial communities from McNutts Creek, Athens, Georgia, United States - 20-17_Aug_MG | ecosystem: Environmental > Aquatic > Freshwater > Creek | place: USA: Georgia... | reverse complement strand
AACCCCATCCAAGTCACAGCCGTGGCATTAAAGACAGGTCAGCAACAGTTCTTGCGCGTGAGCGATCAACCTGGCATGCAACCCGTATTGCAAGACGTTTCCCAGACACAGGCCCGCTCCGAGTTGGCACAAACCCGCCAACAAATACACACCCTCTCGCGCGCCACCAACGTTGTGCCTTGTGAAGAGCCTCCGGTCGCAGCAGTCGCGCCTGTGGTAACGCCTCCAGCCCCACAAGTGATTTCACTGGCGTCTGACGCGTTATTTCCATTCGGTAAATCCGGATTGAACGACATGCTGCAAAACGGCCGATCAGCGCTTGATGCAGTGGTCAGTCGCGTGAAAAACGAATACGCCAGTATCGACAACATCAAAGTCATTGGCCACTCCGATCCGATTGGACGCACGGTGGACAAGCAAATCATCTCCTCGCAGCGCGCCCAAACCGTGCGTGACTACATCAGCAACAACGGCTTGCAGTCCGCCCAAATTCTGAGTGTGGGACGCGCAGACAACGAGCTGGCCTTGAATGGCTGCGGCAACCGCCCTACCCCCGCCAACATCGAATGCCACGCGCCTAACCGACGCGTGGCCATCGAAATTTCTGGCACACGCCGCTAAGACCGAGCGCCCATCAGCACCACGCTGTCCACAGCGCAACACAACAACCATTCCAGAACTCAAAGAGAAACAAGGCAGATCATCATGGTTCAAAAATACAAACTTCTCGTTGGCAACGGCAAAGACCAAACCGCACAAACCATTGACATCGAACAAGGCACTGGCAACCAAACCCAACCTGTGATGGTCAAGGCCCAAGCCGGCATGCGCTACCAATTAGCACAGGCCAACACCCCCAAAGCGCCGCACAACGTGCGTGCCAAGCGCGTGGGCAAAGATCTGCAAGTTTTCTTGGAAGACAGCCAGCAGGCCAACCTAGTTATTCAAAACTACTACGACGAAACCCCCACCGGCGTCAACGCGCTGGTTGGACAGGCAGAAAACGGTTCGGTCTACAGCTACATCCCCGAAGACGCGAATGCCGCCGGACTAATCCCCAACCTTACTGACGGAGGTAATTTGGTGGGCATGGCCTTGGGCAGCTATGAAGAATTTATGCTCGCTGCCGTACCCTTGGTAGCTGCAGGGACTGGGGGTGTGGGCATGGGTGCGTTGGCCGCAGGCTTGGGTTTGGCGACACTGGCAGGTGGTGGGGGCGGTGGTGGCGCTGCAGCAACGGACACCACGGCTCCTACAGGTCAAACCGGCGCACTCGCTGCAGCCAGCGACACCGGTACTCAAGGCGATAACCTGACCAGCAACAAAACGCCAATCATCACAGGCAAAGCCGAGGCCGGCGCCAAAGTAGAAGTCACCATCAACGGCAAGACTTACACCACCACGGCAGACGCCAACGGCAACTACAGCGTGAACGTGACAGACACGCTGCCCGATGGCACCTACACCCCAGAAGTCAAAGTCACCGACGCTGCTGGTAACGCCAGCACTGCCACAGGCACGCCGTTCACGATAGACACGAGTACATCGGTGTTCATCACTGATCCGGGCAAAGGCACAACCACCAACGCCATCTCCGGCACGGGCGAGCCAGGTGCCACCGTGACAGTCAAAGACGCACAAAACAATCCCGTGGGCACAACCACGGTCGACAAAAATGGGAACTGGACGCTCACCCCAAGCACGCCTGTTGTGGTGGGACAACTCAAAGCTTCGGCCACAGACGCTGCAGGCAACACCGCCAACGCCCAGTCAGACAACACGGGAACGGCTCCCCCCGTGCCAGCCATCACCAGCGTGACCGACAACGTGCAGGGACAAACCGGCGCGATCCAAAAGTACGTGGCAGGTGTCTCAGGCGGCCTGGGCCAGGGCGTCACCAATGACAGCACCCCGACTGTTAACGGCACCGCTGCGCCAGGCGCCACCGTGACCTTGTACGACGCGGGTCAACCCGTAGGCTCCGCCACGGTAGGGCCAGACGGCAAATGGTCAATCACGCCCGCGCTCAGCACCGACGGGGTGCACACTTTCACGGCACGCGCCACCCTCGCCGGGATGAGCAGTGCACCCACCGGTGACTACCCCATTTTGTTGGACACCACTGGCCCAACCACGCCAGTGGTGGACCCGACAGGCAATAACAACAACACCGGAACTGGCACGGGCAACACTTATGCCGTGATCGACAACGTGGGTGCGAAAACCGGAGTTGTGGCCGATCAATCGACGATTGATGATGCCACGCCGGTCATCAACGGCAAAGGCGAAGTCGGTGCCACCGTCACGATCTACGACAAAGGACAACCCCTGGGCACGGCCGTGGTCGGTGTTGATGGAACATGGAGCTTCAAGCCCAGCACGCCGTTTGCCAACGGCAGCACGCACACCATCACCACAACGCTCACTGATGCAGCAGGCAACACCAGCGCTCCCAGCGCTGGCACCACCTTCACCATTGACACCAGCAACACACCGGTGCAATTGACCAACATCACCGACGATGTAGCGGCCAAGACGGGAACGCTCAACCCGAATGACGTCACTAACGACAACAAACCTACACTGACTGGCACCGGCACGCCCAACACCACGGTCACCATCGCGGACAACGGAAACACTATCGGTACCGCCCAGGTCGACGCGCAAGGTCACTGGACTTTCACGCCCACCAACCCTCTGTCTGAAGGCTCACACAGCTTTGTAGTGAGCGGCACGGACAAGGCCAGCAACCCAAGTTCCACCAAGCCCTTTTCTTTAACGGTAGACACCCAAGCCCCGGCCGCCCCCGTGATCAGTGTTTTTGCCGACGATGTAGGCACAGTGCAAAACCCAAGCACACCGACTGCCCAGACTACCGACGACACCACCCCCACGCTCAAAGGCACCGCTGAAGCGGGCAGCACCATCACCCTCAAAGATGCAGCGGGTGCAGTGGTGGGTACAGTCAAAGCCGACGGCCAAGGGCAATGGAGTTACACCTTGGCGGCATTGCCCAAGGACGGTAACTACAGCTACACAGCGACCGCCACCGATACAGCGGGCAACATCAGCCCAGACTCGAACACTTTCAGCCTGACGCTGGACACCACGCCCCCTAGCGGCCAGACGGGTGCATTGGCCCAAGTGCCCACAAGCGACAGCGGCACCGTTGGCGACAACTTGACCAACGTGCGCACGCCGGTGATTACCGGCAAGGCAGAGCCAGGTGCTCAGGTTGAAGTCACCGTCAATGGCAAAACCTATCCGACCACAGCCGATGACAAGGGTAATTACAGCGTCAGCATTCCGATCACTGACGCGCTTTCGGATGGGGCGTACACCCCACAAATCAAGGTCACCGATGCAGCAGGCAATACCAGCACAGTCAATGGCACCCCCTTCACGGTAGATGCCAGCGCACCCAATGCAGGCAATGCACCCGTCGTCACCATCACCACAGATGCCAACAACGACGGTACGGTCAATGGCCCCGAGTTAGGGGGAGGCAACAACATCGCGGTGCAAGCCGCGTTTGACAAGACCAAGGTAACAGTAGGTGATGTCGTCACCTTTAGCGACGGCAACACCACGACGACAGTGACCTTGACGCAAGCAGACATCGACAGAGGCTTCGCCACGGCCAGCTTCACCAAACCAGCAGAAGGTGCGAACCTGACTGTGACGGCTGTCATCCGCGACGCAGCAAACAATCAGACAGCACCCGGTAGCGACAACGCCATACTCGACACCACAGCACCCAACGGTGGCAATGCACCGACAGTGACCATTACCACCGACGCTAACAACGATGGCTGGGTCAACAGCGCAGAACTGGGGAACGACTCCACCTTCGCGGTCCGTGCGGCGTTTGACAAGACCAAGGTGGCCGTGGGTGATGTTGTCACCTTCAACAACGGCAGCACCAGCACACAGGTGACCCTGACACAAGCGGATATCAACAACGGTTTCGCCAGCACCACCTTTACCAAGCCCGCCGAGGGCGCAACGCTGACCGTGAACGCCAAGATCACAGACACAGCCAACAACCAGACAGGGGCAGGCAGCGACAGCGCCACGCTCGACACGATCACGCCCAACACCAACGCAGCGCCGACAGTGACCATCACCACGGATGCCAACGACGATGGTTGGGTCAACAGTGCAGAACTGGGTGCCGGTACCACCTTCGCAGTTCGGGCTGACTTTGACAATACCAGGGTGGCCGTGGGTGACCGTGTTGTTTTCAATGACGGCTCCACCACCATGTCGGTGACTCTGACGCCAACAGACATTGCCAACGGCTACGTCACGACGACCTTTACCCAACCAGCCGAAGGAACCAGGTTAACCGTGACCGCCACCGTCAACGATGCGGCTAACAACCAAAGTGCACCAGGCAGCGACAGCGCCAGACTCGACACCATCGCCCCCAACGGTGGCAATGCACCAACCGTCACCATCACCACCGATGCGGACAACGACGGGTACGTTAACTCCGCTGAATTGGGTAGCAATACAACGTTTGCAGTCCAAGCTGCATTTGACAAGACCAAAGTGGCGGTCGGTGACGTCGTCACCTTCAACGCTGGTGGAACCGACACGTCCGTCACTCTGACACAGGCAGACATTGACAACGGCTATGCCAGCGTAACCTTTACCAAGCCCGCCGAGGGCGCAACCTTGAACGTGACGGCCACCATTCGCGACACAGCGAACAATCAGACAGCGCCCGGTACCGACAGCGCCAAACTCGACACCACCGCACCGGCCCTCACCAACGCAGCCGTGGGTTTGAGCATTGCCATCAGCACCGACACCGACAACGATGGCTACGTCAACACAGCTGAGCTCGCTACTGCCACCCAATTCACCAGCCACATTGGCATCAACAGCACAGCTGTCGCTGGCGATAAGGTGCTCATCAGTGCGACCAATGACGGCACTGCCCTGCCCCGCATCACCCACGTTCTCACTGCTGCTGAAATCGCCAATGGCGGTTTTGATGTCACGTTTGACAAACCTGCCGAAGGCAAGATTCAGAACGTCAGCGCCACTTACGCCGATGCAGCGGGCAATCCAGCTACCGATGCCCCGAAGACCGACAGTGCGACTCTGGACACCATCGCACCTACCCTGACCAACGCAGCCGTGGGTTTGAGCATTGCCATCAGCACTGACACCGACAACGACGGCTACGTCAACACGGCTGAGCTCGCTACTGCCACCCAATTCACCAGCCACATTGGCATCAACAGCACGGCTGTCGCTGGCGATAAGGTGCTCATCAGTGCGACCAATGACGGCACTGCCCTGCCTCGCATCACCCATGTGCTCACGGCTGCTGAGATCACGGCTGGTGGTTTTGATGTCACGTTTGACAAACCCGCCGAGGGCAAGATTCAGAACGTCAGCGCTACCTATGCTGATGCAGCAGGCAATCCTGCTACCGATGCGCCTAAAACAGACAGCGCCACGCTAGACACCATCGCTCCCAACGGCGGCAATGCACCGACTGTGACCATTACCACTGACGCCAACAACGACGGTACGGTGAACAACACTGAATTGGCTGGTAGTTCGACCTTCTCCGTCAACGCCGGATTTGATAAAACCAAAGTGGCTGTGGGTGACGTTGTCACTTTCAGTGATGGTGTCACCACCACCTCGGTGACACTGACGCAAGCAGATATCAACAATGGTTTCGCCAGCGCCACCTTCACCAAACCAGCCGAAGGCGCGACCCAAATCATCACCGCCACCATCCGTGACGCGGCCCACAACCAGACCGCCCCCGGCACCGACAGCGCTACCCTAGACACCACGGCGCCCAACGGCGGCGTAGCACCAACTGTCACCATCACCACCGACACCAACAACGACGGTTGGGTCAACATTGCAGAACTGGGCAACAGCACAACCTTTGCAGCTCAAGCGGCATTTGACAAAACCAAAGTGGCCGTCGGTGACATCGTTACTTTCAGCGACGGCAGCACGACCACATCAGTAACCCTGACGCAAGCAGACATTGCCAATGGCTACGTCAACACCACATTTGCCAAGCCAGCTGAAGGCGCCACGATGACCGTGACGGCCTACATTCATGATGCAGCCAACAACAGTACCCTGGCAGGTAACGACAGTGCCAAGCTCGACACCACCGCCCCGGCCCTGACGAATACAGCGGTAGGCCTGAGGATTGCTATCAGTACCGACATTAACGATGACGGCTATGTCAACACCACAGAGTTGGCCAGCGCCACCCAATTCACCAGCCACATCAGCTTCAACAGCAGCGCTTTGGCTGGCGACAAGGTCATCATCACCGCCAGCAACGATGGCAGTGCACTCACGCCGGTTACTCATGTGCTCACGGCTGCTGAGATCACGGCTGGTGGTTTTGATGTCACGTTCAACAAACCCGCCGAGGGCAAGATTCAGAACGTCAGCACTACCTATGCTGATGCAGCAGGCAATCCTGCTACCGATGCTCCGAAGACCGACAGTGCGACTCTGGACACCATCGCTCCCAACGGCGGCAATGCGCCGACGGTGACCATTACCACTGACGCCAACAACGATGGTACGGTGAACAGCACTGAATTGGGCGGAGGTTCGACCTTCTCCGTCAACGCAGGGTTTGATAAAACCAAAGTGGCTGTGGGTGACGTTGTCACCTTCAGCGATGGTGTCACCACCACCTCGGTGACACTGACGCAAGCAGACATCGACAACGGCTTCGCCAGCGCTACCTTCACCAAACCGGCCGAAGGCGCGACCCAAACCATCACCGCCACCATCCATGATGCGGCCCACAACCAGACCGCCCCCGGCACCGACAGCGCTACCCTAGACACCACGGCGCCCAACGGCGGCGTAGCACCAACCGTCACCATCACGACCGATGCCAACAACGATGGCTGGGTCAACATTGCGGAACTGGGCAACAGCACAACCTTTGCCGCTCAAGCGGCATTTGACAAAACCAAGGTGGCCGTCGGTGACATCGTTACTTTCAGCGACGGCAGCACCAGCACATCGGTAACCCTGACGCAAGCAGACATCAACAATGGCTACGTCAACACCACGTTTGTCAAACCAGCTGAAGGCGCCACGATGACCGTGACGGCCAACATCCGCGATTCGGTCAACAACCTGAGTGATTCAGGCAGTGACAGCGCCAAGTTGGACACCATTGCACCCAACAATGTGGGCACAGCACCCACGGTGATCATCACCACCGATGCCAACAACGACGGCTACGTCAACAACTCGGAACTGAACGGTAGCAACACCTTTGCAGTGCGTGCCGTGTTTGACCCGGCTCGGGTAGCAGTGGGTGACGTTGTCACCTTCAACAACAGCAACACCAGCCAGCAAGTCACCCTGACCCAAGCCGATATCGACCTGGGTTATGTCAACACCAGCTTTACCAAGCCGGCTGAAGGCGCCACGATGACCGTGACAGCCAACATCCACGATGCGGCCAACAATCCGACGGCATTTGGCAGCGACAGCGCCACGCTCGACACCATCACGCCCAATGCAGGTGCGGCACCAACTGTCACCATCACAACCGATACCAACAACGATGGGTGGGTCAACATTGCAGAACTGGGCAGCAGCACAACCTTTGCCGTTCAAGCGGCATTCGACAAAACCAAGGTGACCGTCGGTGATGTCGTCACCTTCAACAACGGCAGTGCCAGCAAATCGGTGACCCTGACACAAACAGACATCAACAATGGCTACGCCAGCACCACCTTTAACAAACCAGCGGAAGGCGCCACACTGACTGTGACGGCCATCATCAGCGACACTGCCAACAACCAGACTGCTGCAGGCAACGACAGTGCAACGCTGGACACCATTGCGCCTAACAACGTGGGCAATGCGCCTACGGTGACTATCACCACGGACACAAATAACGACGGTGTGGTCAGCGCCACCGAATTAGGCAACAGCACCACCTTCGCAGTGCGCGCTCAGTTTGACCCTGCACGGGTGAGCGTGGGCGACACAGTCACCCTGACCGATGGCATCACCAACACACCCATTGTCCTGACGCAGGCAGATATTGACAGGGGTTATGTAGACACTAGCTTTGCCAAACCAGCCGAGGGCGCCACGCTGACCGTGACGGCCAACATCCACGATGCCGCGAACAACACCACAGTCTCAGGCAGTGACAGCGCCCAGTTGGTCACCATCGCCAGCAGCAACACTGCACCAAGCTTGACGGCCAGCGCTGTAGGCGGGACTTATATTTCAGGTTCGACAACTGGAGTCGATCTATACAGCTCTGTGCTGGCCCAAGTCGGGAGCAGCACGGCCAACAGCAGCGAAGTCACCGCTGGTCAGAAATTCCAGACAGTGGTGCTCACAGTTTCTGGCTTGCTGGATGGCAGCAATGAACTCTTGACCATGGCAGGCACATCGGTGGCCTTGACCAATGGCAACACCACCACGGTGACAGGGGGTTGGCAAGTCAGCATCGCCGGCAGTGGCAGCATAGCAACGGTGACCCTGACCCATAACAGTGGCGTCAGCGCGGCCACTTTGCAAACCTTCATTGATGGGTGGAGCTATACCAACACCAAGTCAACCCTCACCGTGGGTGAACGCACATTCACCATCACCAGTCTGAAAGACACCGGAGGCACGACCAACAACGGCGTGGATACCAGTACATTGAACATCGTCTCTACGGTGGGCGATGGCAACCCCAGCGTTGCAGGCTCTGCCACCACCACGCCGCTGCAATTCAGTGGCAGCAGTGGCGGCTCTGATAACAAGAGTTTGGCCGGTTATTCAGTCTCCTCCGTAGGCGATGTGAACGGCGATGGTGTGGAAGACTTCCTGGTGAGCGCACCAGGCTTAGACCCTTATGTCAGCCGCACCTATGTAGTCTTTGGCAAAGCAGGCAACGGCTCAGGAGTCAGTCCGATCAATTTGAGCGCTATCGAAGCAGGCGCGGGTGGTTTTGTCCTCTATGAACAAAATGCCTACGATCACAGTGGCTTCTCCATCTCCGGCATCGGCGACATCAATGGCGACGGTCTGGCCGACTTCATCATTGGCGCGCCTTACGCTGGAGATCTTTCAGTGGCTACGCCCAACAACGGTCACAACGAAGGTGAGAGAGGCTATAGCTACGTTGTTTATGGAAAAACAAGTACGACCTCAGTCAACTTATCCAGCATCGCGGCAGGCAATGGGGGCTTTTTGATCAAAGGCGAAGACCGAACGAATTTACAAGCTGCCCCGGCCGACAGATACAACAACGATAACAGCGGTTACGCGGTATCAGGTGCTGGTGATGTGAATGGTGACGGCATTTCTGATTTGATCATTGGTGCGCCTGGTTGGTCCACCTCACCGTCTACGGGAAATTTGGAAGGCCGCACTTATGTGGTGTTCGGCAAAGTCAATAACAGCACCATCGATTTAGCTGCCGTGGCCAACGGCAATGGTGGATATGCAATCACAGGCCAATCCACAGACAAAAGTGGTTTTTCTGTGTCTTCGGCGGGTGATGTCAACGGCGATGGATTGGCTGATTTGATCATCGGAGCTCCCAGTAACAACACCTCAGATGGTCACAGCTATGTGGTCTTTGGTAAAGCAAACGGTAATGCCGTCAATTTGGCCGATGTGGCCACTGGTACTGATGGATTCATCATCAATGGGCTGGCCACTGGGGATCTCAACAACAGCGGTTACTTCGTGTCTTCTGCAGGCGATGTGAACGGTGATGGACTGGCCGATGTGATCGTGGGCGAACCCTATAGCGGTACATCTGGCGCTGGTACCAGTTACGTGATTTTTGGCAAAACCAACACGCAAGCGGTCAACGTCACGTCTGTGGCAGCAGGCATTGGTGGTTTTGCCATCAAGGGCGAAATTCAACCCGCTGGAGCCAGCAGTGGATGGTCGGTTTCTTCAGCGGGAGACATCAACGGCGATGGTTTGGCTGATTTGCTTGTGGGCTCGCCCTTCACCACCAATTCGGGCATCGATTCTGGTACCGCCTATGTCGTGTTCGGTAAAACCAATGGCACAACCGTGAATCTGTCGAGTGTGCTTTCCGGCAACGGCGGCTTTGCAATTAACGGGCCTAAGAACGGATACAACGCTTGGTCAATTTCTGCGGCCGGCGATGTCAATGGCGATGGTTTTGCTGACTTAATAGTGGGTGTCCCCTCCAGTGGGCCATTCCTTGGCGCCATACAGCCGGGCAGCAGCTATCTCATTTACGGTGGCACCCAATACGCCAGCGGCTCCAATGTATCGATCGGGGCAGGATCAAGTGCTGACGAGTTCGTCGTTGGCACAACGGGCAGCGACGTTCTGATGGGTGGCGGTGGTATTGACCGCTTCAGCGCAGGCGCGGGCGACGACACCATTGTGTTGACGCCTTCCGACGTGACCAACCTGGCCAATAACACGACAGCAAATTTCAAGGCATTCGTCAACGGTGGAGAAGGTTTTGACACACTGCGCCTAACAAGCGGCGCCAATCTGGATTTGACGGCGATCAGCAATGTGGGCGCGATGGGGCTCGAAGAAAACAGTCGTATCGAAAGCATTGAGCGCATCGACATGGCCACTGACGCATCAGCCAACACCACCACCATTCGACTCAAAGATGTGATCGATATGTCTGAGCTAAATCTGTTCAACAGCGGTACATCAGGTCTATCGCTGGTCTCGGGCCCGAGTTTGGGCAGCTTGGTTCAAAAGCACCAAGTGATGATCACGGGTGGTGCTAACGATGCGGTGAACATGAACCTGGCCAGCGACTGGAGCAACAGCGGCACGGTGGTGAGCTACAACAATCACAACTATGTGGTGTACAACGCCAATAACAATGTGGCGGCGCAGCTCTTGATCGATCAACAAATCGTCAATGCTGTGTTAATCGCCTAAAAGCCCGCGCGGTTAGCAGCACCAAAGCCGCCTTAATTTAACAGTCAAGGCGGCTTTTATATGGCCAGCGTTAAGCCACGCCGAGGTAAATTTGCCGAATGTGATCGTCCTGGCTCAGCTCTGCCACAGGACCGTGGCGCGCCACATGGCCGTGCTCCAGCACATAGGCACGATCGGC
>Ga0228702_1002293_pt1 | contig 11110 bp, 11 predicted proteins | sample McNCre217_Aug_MG_2_FD_178018 | JGI IMG/M metagenome (GOLD analysis project Ga0228702, IMG submission 178018) | Freshwater microbial communities from McNutts Creek, Athens, Georgia, United States - 20-17_Aug_MG | ecosystem: Environmental > Aquatic > Freshwater > Creek | place: USA: Georgia... | reverse complement strand
GCGCTGAACGCCTCGGGAAGTGTTGCTCTTGACGGCATTGCCAACTTTGCGGGCGAGTTATACAGCCCCAAGTTTGCAATTGCACTCACACTGTTGGTTGCCGCCGCAATCTGGTTCTTTGGCAAATCGCGCATCGATGCAATTGCCTTTGCTGTGATCACCGCCTTTGGCTGGCTACCTGCCGAAGCATTTAAACTGCTAATAAACGAAGGGCGTCCAGACCAGTCACTTTTGAGTCACACGGTTGTGGCCGCGGAAACCGACAACGCCTTCCCCAGTGGCCACGTTTGCTTCTCAATTGCATTTGGCTACGCATTATGGCTCTATTTCAGGAGTTCCAAACTCAAATGGGTTGCGCTTACTTACTGGGTGCTCAGCGTTCCTTTGTTGGCCTGGGCCCGCCTCTATTCGGGAGTGCACTATGCCACCGACATTTTGGGGTCGCTCTGCGCATCCACTGCCGGCTTAGTTTTAATTGGTTACTTATGGGACAAAGCGATGGCATTTCTAGAGCGTAAAGCCAACGAGGGATAGGCCCTAAAGCTTAGAAGCAGAAAACCCCGCACCGTGGAAAGTGCGGGGTTTTCAACAACTTGCAAGAGCAAGATGTCCGTTTGCTGTCTCAAGCAAAACGTGTCCGAAAGGGGACTTGAACCCCTACCCTCTATCGAGGACTAGCACCTCAAGCTAGCGCGTCTGCCATTCCGCCACCCGGACTTTTGGTGTGCGCAACTTGTTGAGCAAGTTGCAGGCAACCTCTAGATTCTACCACCAAACACGGGTAGTTTGATTGCATGGCTACAGACGCAAGGGAAGAACTTAAGAGATTCACAGCGGCTCTTGAGAAACACCTGGAAGCAACCATTGTTCGACGCGGCACCGAGGATGCTTCGGTTCAGCAGGCATACGAACAATTGGAAGAGGCATTCCTGGACTACCAAGAAGCCTTTGGAAACGCCTACCAGGATGACCTTCCCTTTGACCTTTGGGAAGACGAAGACAACTAGTCTTCTTTGGGTCCTTCAGCAGTGGGACTTTCATCGATGCCCGCATTTCCGGCTTGGGATTCACCGTTGTCCTTCTTGTATGACTCTTGAAGGAACTTTTCAAACTCGCTAGCCAAAATGTCGCCCGATCCCTCGGTGGACTTCAGTTCGTCTCGCGCCTTTTCTAGTTGCTCTATGTAACCGGACATCTCTTCGTCGCCTTCGGCAATCTCATCGATGCCACGTTCCCAAGCGAAGGCTTCTTCGGCCAAGTCGGCGTGGTCAAACTGCGTGCCCAGCAAGCGCTCCACCTCGGTGAGCAAGGCCAGAGTGACTTTTGGTGACGGGCTCTGATGCACATAGGCGGGAACCTGGGCCCACAAACTGGCCGTTGGAATATTGAGTTCCTCCAGAGCCTGCGAAATCACCGTGAGAATGCCCACCGGCCCCTCGTAGTCGCTCTTTTCGAGGCTGTAATACTCGCGAACTTCAGGGTGTTGGCTCATACTCAAAACGCTGATCGGGCGGGTGTGCGGAACGTCTGCAATCATCGAACCAACAAATAACACGGCCTCAATGTCGCGATCTTCAATGATTTCCAAGACTTCGGCAACAAATGCTCGCCAGCGCAGCGATGGTTCTATACCCAGCATGATGTATAGGTTTGCCAGCTCGGGTCGCTCCGACGCGGCTAGGGCACTCGGTTTCAGCAGTTCGGTTGCGGGCCAACGCAGTTGACGGTCACCAGCTTCGTCAAAGTAAACCTGAGGGCGCGCGTAGTGGAACTCGCAGTATTCCTCAGGGTCAATGCTCTGACATGCCTCGGCATCCAATTCGTCGGCAATCATTTTCACCGCTTGCGTGGCGGCCTCGGCGGCATCGTTCCAACCTTCAAACGCAACCAGCAGGGTACGCCGTGCAAATGGGGGAGTGGAAGTCAAAGCCAACCCTGTCTCTTAGGAACCGGCTTTAACTTTAGGGCAAGCCGCAGGCGGGTAAAATTGAGCCACTATGTCAAATCAGTCGCTGCCTGCCGCCGTCCTCTGGGACCTCGACGGCACCCTTATTGACAGCGAACAATATTGGATGCGCGCTGAGGGCGCAATTGCTGCTCGCTACAACGGAGAGTGGAGCCACGAAGACGGCGCATCGATGATTGGCCTGGCGCTGCCGGTTTCTTGCAAGATCATGGCCGATCGCTTGGGAATCACTGATCTCACCATCGATGAGATCATTGCGGAACTCACCAACAATGTTTTGCTGGACCTTCAACGCGAAATCCCGTGGCGGCCCGGTGCGCTAGAACTTTTGCGCGGACTGAACGAAGTTGGGGTGCCACAGGCGCTAGTAACCATGTCGCTGCGACGCATGGCGCTAACCGTTGCCGAATCTCTGGACTTCGCTCCGTTCCAGGTGGTGGTTGCTGGCGATGACGTTGAGCGCGGTAAACCGCACCCCGATGCGTACCTAAAAGCCGCCGAAGCCCTCAACCTGCACCCCAGTCTGTGCGTTGCGATTGAAGATTCGCTCAATGGTTTGGCCTCCGCGGAAGCCGCCGGCACCAAGGCGGTAGCCATTCCGCATTTGATGCACATCCCCGATGCACCAACCCGAACCATTTGGCCTTCACTCACGCAAGTAACCCCAAACCATTTGGGTCAGCTTTTTAGTTAGTTTGTCCGCCGCGGCAAACCCAAGGAGACGCATGTCTGTTCAAACCGTTCTTCCCACCGGCCCGTTTCGCATAGGCGATCGAGTCCAACTAACTGGGCCAAAGGGCAAGCTAAACACCATCACCCTGGTTGAGGGTGGCGCGTTTGGCACCCATCGAGGCGAAATCAAACACGACCACATCATTGGTCAGTTGGAAGGCACCGTGGTTCGCACCGGTGCAGGGGTTGAATACCTAGCTTTCAGACCTCTGCTGAGCGATTTTGTGCTCTCCATGCCTCGAGGCGCAGCCATTATTTACCCCAAGGACTCTGCCCTGATTGTTACCTATGGCGACATCTTCCCAGGTGCACGAGTGGTTGAGGCCGGTGTTGGCTCCGGCGCTTTGAGCATGTACCTGCTGCGGGCCATTGGGCCCACCGGCCGCTTGGACTCTTTTGAACGCCGCGAGGAGTTCCGTTCCATTGCGCAGGCCAACGTGGCAACCAATTTTGGCGAAGTTCCAAAAAACTGGGATGTTCACCTCGGCGACCTGCAGGTTGAGCTGCCAAATAGTGTGAAGTCCGGCCAGGCAGATCGAGTTGTGCTCGACATGCTGGCCCCCTGGGAATGTGTTGAGGCCTGTGCCGATGCGCTGGCTCCCGGCGGCCTAATCCTGGGCTACGTGGCAACCGTGACTCAACTTTCGAGATTTACGGAAGAGTTGCGCAAGAGTGGGCACTTTGCCGAACCGGAGGCATTTGAATCGATGGTTCGCGACTGGCATTTGCAGGGCCTGGCGGTGCGCCCAGAGCACAGAATGATTGGTCACACGGGTTTCTTGGTTACAGCACGTCGTTTGGCACCTGGAACCGTTTTGCCGGTATTCAAAAAGAGCACCAAGCCAGAGTTTTCAGATGAAGACCTCTCGGTCTGGAACCCCGAACACCTGGGACAGCGAACAGTGAGCGACAAGAAGTTGCGCAAAACCGTTCGCAATGCCGAGGCAGCGGCCAACGCTCGGAACGAATCCAGCCCCAACGAGTAAACTTTTCTCACACCAGCATTAGCTAAGGAATTATCTTGCGCAAAATCTTTGCCATCGCTACCGCATCAGTACTGCTTGCTGCAGGTCTCACTGGTTGCTCTGCAACCTCGAGCAATCTCGACGACGCTCTTGTGACGGGAATCAAAACCGAGTGCACGCCAATGGCCGGCGGCCCTGCCGTTGACAAGATCAAGGTCACGTCCAGCGCAAATGGTGCTCCAAAGGTTTCTTTCAAAGCCCCACTCAAGACCACGGGTACCGAAAGCAAAATTGTTGAAGCCGGCAAGGGCATTACTTTTACCGGAAACCAGCTTGTCAGTTTCGAATACATGGGCATTAACGCTCGTACCGGGAAGCAGTTCCAAGCCACCAGCTGGAATGGTACAGATGGCGCCTCGCAAGTCCTAGCCAAGCCAACAGGAAAGTCGGGTGCGGACTTTTGCCATGCGCTAACCGGTGCTCGTGAGGGCTCAACCGTGGCTGTAGTTATGAGCGCCAAGGACTCTCACAACGGAAAAGCAATTGCAAGCATTGATGTTCGTGCAACTGACTCGATTGTGTTTATTTTCAAGCTAAACAAGGTTTACCTACCACGCGCAAACGGAAGCGCCCAGGCGCCACAAACCGGCTTCCCACAGGTGGTAACCGATGCACATGGGGTGCCTGGTTTGGTGCTTCAGGACTGGAGCAAACCGGCCTTTACCAAGTTTGCCGCCGAAACTCTGATTCAGGGCCACGGACCGGTTCTGAAGAAGAATGACTGGGTCACCGTGCACTACGCGGGTTATGTTTGGAGCTCAGCAAAAACCAAGTTCGACTCTTCCTGGGATAAGGCAACTCCTGCCCAGTTCCAACTCAAAGACGGACAGTTGATCCCTGGCTTCATCAAGGCCCTGGTTGGTCAGCGTGTGGGATCTCAGGTTGTTGCTGTCTTGCCACCAAGCGATGCCTATGGAACCCAGTCAACAGGAAGCATTCCGGCCAACTCCACCCTGATTTTTGTTATCGACATTCTTGGCTCGGGTAAGTAGCGAGGGCTGGGGGACCCAATGGCATCCGCTCCTGACTCATCAGAACGGCTATTTAATCTAACCTGTGCACTGGCAACTAGCCGCCGGGGTCTCTTGAAAAGCGAAATCTTTTCGCAAGTACAGGGTTACCGTGAGCGCTACAACCCAAGTGACACCGTTGCAATCAACAAGTTGTTTGAGCGTGACAAGAAGGACTTAGCCAAATCTGGTGTTTTGGTTCAGGCTTACATACCCGCCGAAGAGGACACCAATAATCAGGAATACCGTTACCTGATTCCTAATGAGAGTTTTATCTGGCCCAAGGGGTTCAAACTTTCGGCCGAGCAGGTTGGTTTACTCAATCTCGCCGCACAGGTTTGGGCAAAGGCAACCATTTCCAACGAAGTGGATCAGGCAATGATGCGTTTGCGCGCCCTTGGGGAGACTTCGGACGATGAAGGACTCTTGGGCGTTGCACCGCGAATCCGCACAGTTGACAGCAACTTTGCCGCACTTACCAACGCCATCGAGAATCGTTCCACTATTTCTTTTGAATACCGCAAGGCCGGTCAATCGGTGGAGACGCGCACTGTCCAGCCTTGGCTGCTTCGCTCTGTTGGCGGCCAATGGCTGTTAGTTAGCTGGGATGAGGACAGGCAGGCAACCAGAAACTTCCTGTTGCGTCGAATTGTGAAAAAGCGGGTCACAGATCTTCAAAGGACTTTTACTAAACCAACCTCAGAACAGCTAACAGCAGCCGAGCGAGAGTTGAACCAACTAATCGAGCAGCAAGTCGCAACCTTGCGCGTGAAGCCGGACACCGCCGCCTGGGTTCACTTCGAACTTGATCTGCCCGGGGTGGCCCAAAACGGAAACGAAATTTCGTTGCACTTTATGGATCGAGAGCTTTTGGCTAGTGATCTTCGCGCTTTTGCTGGACAGTTTGAAGCGGTCCGACCCCAGGGCCTTGCAAACGACCTCCGCGCAGGCTTAGAGCAGGTGGTGCACGACCATGCCTAGGTCCACCAAAATTTCTGGTACCGATCGCTTCAACCTAATGCTGGCAATGGTTGGCTACCTCATGAATCACCAAAATGTGCCCTTGAAGGATTTGGCACGCCACTTTGGAATTACTGAAGACGAAGCGCGCAGCGCAGTGAACACCATTTGGGTGAGTGGAGTGGGTGACTATCTCACTAACGAGTTATACGACTTTGAATACGAGCAGTGGGAGAACGACATCATCACACTGCGTTTCAGCCCCGCAATGGAGGAAGTGCCCAAGCTTTCGGCTCGCCAGGTGGCGGCAATAAGCACTGGATTGCAGTATCTGAGCCAACTTACCGGCTTTGCGGAGAAGGCAAAAGTAGATGAACTGCTAGGTGTTTTGTCGGGCGGTAGTGTTACCGAGGCCACGAGCATCCTGGCAGCCACTCCGGGAACCGTGGACGCCGACGTTGAGGTCATTCGTTCCGCCATAGTTGCAGGTGTGGCAATCACCTGTGGCTACCGAAATGCCAATGACGAAACCTCCGAACGAACTATCGATCCGCTGCTTCTTGAAGCCATTGACGACGTGTGGTACTTGCGGGGCTATTGTCACACGCGCTTAGAAGTGCGTGCATTCCGATTAGACCGCATGACGGGAGCCAGCATCACCGATCTGGCCATCTCTAACGAAGCCAAGAGTGCCGAAATAACCGCAGAAATATACGTACCTCGCGACACCGATGTGCGTGTCGTCTTGGACTTGGCTCCCGAGGCACTTGGAATAATGGCCGACTACCAGGCAGTTCAGATCCAAGAACTCCCAAATGATGGAAAACGTGTTGCCATCGCAATTGGCAATCTGCGCATTTTGGGGCCTTTAGTGGCGAAATACGCTGGCTACGCCAAGGTGGTTGAACCTGCCGAAGCCCGCGAGGTGGTCCGTAACTTTGCACTTAGCGCCCTGGGAGAGCATTCCTCGGAACGCTCTCAAACGTCAACGGAGTAGCCATGTGGTGGTGGGTATTTGCGTTACTGACCGGGGGCGCGCTGGCAACCTTTGTTGGACTAGGTGTACAGCTAAACGCCAAAGGAAAGAAACTCAAGACGGCCATGGATGTGCTGAGCCAGCAACTTGAGCAACTTGCCACAGCGGCCGAAACTCCGGCGGTTTACTCTGCACCGGAGAACAATGTGCTCAGCAACCCGGTAGACACCACAAAAGCCTGGTTGGACCGTCGTGCCTCAACAGGGCGCAAGAAAGCCGAGCGACAGCGTAGGCTTATAAACAGATTAACCAAGCGAAAGTAGCACCCGTGTTAAGAACTCTAGAAGGCCCAGTTGGCCTGATTCTCATTCTGATTTTGGTTGCCATCTTTGCCGGCCCAAAGCTGCCTGGGGCAGCCAAGGGAATTGCGCAGTCGATCAAGATCTTCCGCAAAGAAGTAAAGGGTGACGACGCCAAGGACAGCGCCAAGGCTGGCGAAAAGAAGTCCGGCAACGAGGACGAAACCTCTAAGAACTAGGCCATGGCCAAAGCACGCAACCCTCGTGGACAAATGAGCCTTGGGGGTCACCTCAAGGAACTGCGCAAGCGCTTCTTTTGGGTTGCCCTATTCATCATCGCCGGCGCGGTAGTCGGTTGGTATTTGTTTGAGCCGGTATTTAACGCACTCCAACAACCAATCATTCGCACCGCCAAAAATGCTCACATCAACGCAACCGTAAACTTCTCCACCATTGGCGGCGCCTTTGACCTGAGGTTGCAGGTCTCTGCATTCATCGGTGTGGTAATCACCAGCCCTCTTTGGCTTTACCAGTTCTGGGCTTTTATTGTGCCCGCCCTGAAGCGCAAAGAAAAGCTTTACACCGCCGGATTCTTGGGTGCCGCTATTCCGCTGTTTCTTGGCGGTTGTTACATGGCCTGGCTCGCAATTCCAAGTTTTGTGAACGCCCTGCTATCAATGACGCCACGCGGTTCTGCAAACCTGATTTCGGCCAACGAATACATTCTGTTTGCCATTCGCATCCTGCTGGTGTTTGGAATTGCTTTTGTTCTGCCCGTGGTGTTGGTCTTGCTCAACTTCATGGGATTGCTGACTTCGAGAGGCATTATCAAGGGCTGGCGAGTAGCAGTTGTGGTCTCGGCCTTTATTGCCGCACTAGCAACCCCGGTTGCCGACCCAACCTCCATGTTCCTGCTCATGGTGCCGCTCATGGTGCTGTACTTTGTGGCAGCCGGAATTGCTTGGTTCCGCGACCGCTGGCGTAGAAGGCACATGGATCCTGAAATTATGGCGGCTCAACTAGAGGTTGAGAGCGAAACCAACTAATGGGTTCGGCTAAACGCGGTAAGTCTGTGGTGGACAATGCCGCCAATCCCGAAAGTGCGGGTGACCTCAGCCCAGCCCAACGATACGCGGCCGCTAAAAGCAATGCGAAACTCAAGTCATTCAATGCATTTCTCGAGCTGATTCGTTTCCCTCTAGACGATTTCCAGATACGAGCATGTAAAGCTCTCGAGGGAGGCGCCAGTGTTTTGGTTGCCGCTCCAACCGGTGCCGGCAAAACGATTGTTGGTGAGTTTGCCATCCATCTGGCCATAGATCGTGGCCTAAAGGTGATTTACACCACTCCAATCAAAGCTCTTAGTAATCAAAAGTTCTCGGAACTCACCAAACGCTACGGCGCCAACCGAGTAGGTCTACTCACAGGCGACAACAACACTAACGGCGATGCACAGATTGTGGTGATGACCACCGAAGTGCTGCGCAACATGATCTATGCCAACAGCGACTCACTCATCAACCTTGGGTTTGTGGTCATGGATGAGGTGCATTACTTGGCCGACAAGTTCCGTGGGGCAGTTTGGGAAGAAGTGATTTTGCACCTCCCCAAGGATGTACGTGTGGTTGGCCTCAGTGCCACGGTTTCTAATGCCGAGGAATTTGGCGCCTGGATTAGCGAAGTCCGTGGTAATACCGAGGTGATTGTGAGTGAACACCGTCCGGTTCCACTCACGCAGCACGTGTTGTTTGGTGGCGAACTCATTCCACTATTTGAGGGCGGAATGGGTGCCACCAAGGTAAACCCCGACCTGCTTCAACGGCATAACAACAAGCTCCGACAAACACCTAGTCGACCCAGCCGGGGGAGACGTGGTCATGGGGGCTACCAGAACTCGGGTCAAGGCCAGCGAGAGGCGCGCGTTGATCGGTTGAGCAAGCCCGAAATGGTGGACATTCTCCACGAGGCTGAGTTGTTGCCGGCAATCTTTTTCGTATTCTCTCGCGCGGGCTGTGAAGCCGCTGTTAGGTCCTGCCAACACTCGGGCATTCGTTTGACCTCAAAAGAGGAGCAACGTGAAATTCGCATGCTCGTGGAAGAGCGCGTTTACAACATTGCCGACGAAGACCTTTCCACCCTCGGCTACTTTGAATGGCTAGCCGGACTCGAACGAGGTGTGGCCGCCCACCACGCGGGAATGCTGCCCGCGTTCAAAGAGGTGGTTGAGGAACTATTCCTTCGCAAACTGGTAAAGGTTGTGTTTGCCACCGAGACTTTGGCGCTCGGCATAAATATGCCTGCGCGCACGGTGGTTTTGGAGCGCTTGGACAAGTACAACGGCGAGGGCCGAGTTCAGCTCACACCCGGTGAATACACGCAGCTAACCGGGCGCGCTGGTAGACGCGGTATTGATACCCAAGGACACTCGGTGATTCAGTGGGCAGGAAACCTCGATCCGGCAACGGTTGCTGGTTTGGCTTCAAAACGCACCTATCCGCTGCTGTCATCTTTTAGGCCCACGCATAACATGGCCGTAAACCTACTTGAAGCCTTTGGGCGCAAACGGTCCCGCGAAGTATTGGAAACATCATTTGCCCAATTTCAGGCCGACCGCTCGGTGGTTGGTTTGGCACGCAACATACGCGACAAGCAGCTCTCTTTGGAGGGTTACCGAGAAGCCATGCAGTGCCATCAAGGAAATTTTGAAGAATACGCGGCAATGCGCAGGGAAATCACGGACCTGGAAAAATCGCTAGCGGCAGGCAAAGTGCGCGCCGAACGCGGCAAAACCGTGCGTATCAGTGATTCACGAAGGGCTCAGGAGAAAAAGCTCAACGACCTGAAGAACCGCATCAAGCATCATTCCTGTCACAACTGCAAGGACCGCGAAAATCATGCTCGCTGGGGTGAGCGCTGGCACAAATTGGCGCGCGAGGTAAATGCGACCATCGACCAAATTGAACGCCACACCAACCAGGTGGCGCGCACCTTTGACCGGATTTGCGATCTCCTGTTAGAACTGGGTTACCTTGCTCCCGATGGCGAGGATTACCAAGTGTTAGAAAGCGGCAAAACTCTTGGTCGTATTTACGGCGAGCGCGACCTGCTGGTTACCGAGGCTTTGCGCAAGGGCATTTGGCGGAATCTAGACGCGCCGGCACTGGCATCGATGGCAGCTGCACTTGTTTATGAGGGTCGCCGCGACGACGAAAATGGCGAACCAAAACTTCCAAAGGGCGCTTTTGGTCCTGCATTTGAGGAAACCGAGAACCTATGGGAGGACTTGGAATATGCATCCAGGCAACACAAACTTCCTGGCACCGCACCGCTGGACCCGGCCATTTGCTTCGCAATCTATCGATGGGCAACGGGAGCGCGCTTAGACAGCGTGCTGGATCACGCCGGACTGCTACCCGGGGACTTCATTCGCTGGAGCAAGCAAATCATTGACATGCTGGACCAGATTTCTCAAAACTCGGAACCCACGGTGGCGGATACCGCCAAAGACGCGGTTGACAAGGTGAAGCGCGGAATTGTGGCGTATTCGTATTATGGCTAAATATATTCGCGGGGTAGGGGAGCGGGGAGCGGCCTTCACTGTTCGAGGTGCCACACGTTTCGTTTTGGTGCTGTTAGCAGCCCTCAGCTTTGGCCTAGCCATGCAGCCCGTGAACTGGTGGTTCTTGGCGTTTCCCGCCACTGCAGTGGTTATGCTGGCGGCGCGCGGCAGAACGCTGTGGCAAACCTATTTGCTTGGGGCCACCATCGGTGTGGTTTTCTATGGTGCACAAACCACTTGGCTCACCGCCTATTTGGGGCCGGAACCGTGGATTGCCCTGGCTTTACTCGAGGGGCTATTGTTTGGGCTTGGCCAGGTGGTCTTGGCGTTTCTGTGGCGCCGCTGGGATGCAATTGGGTCACGCCGCTCAGCGCTTTCAGGTGCATCGATGGTTGCGGCTCTTGCCCTGGTTTGGGTGGCGCGCGAATGGCTAAATGGCCACCTGCCATACGGCGGCTTCCAATGGTCGCGCCTGGGGCAGATGGTCGCCGACTCGGACCTGCGCTACTGGGCCTACTGGGGCGGTATCAGCGCGGTTAGTCTGGCCGTTGCAGTGGTTGGTGCCTGGTTGGCGGTTAGTTGG
>Ga0228702_1002289_pt1 | contig 11121 bp, 9 predicted proteins | sample McNCre217_Aug_MG_2_FD_178018 | JGI IMG/M metagenome (GOLD analysis project Ga0228702, IMG submission 178018) | Freshwater microbial communities from McNutts Creek, Athens, Georgia, United States - 20-17_Aug_MG | ecosystem: Environmental > Aquatic > Freshwater > Creek | place: USA: Georgia... | reverse complement strand
TCAAAGCCGATTGGAACTTTTACCTCGCCTACAACATGTTCCGCATCGCGGCCATCTTGCAAGGCATTGCCAAGCGCGTGGAAGCAGGCACGGCCTCAAGCGAGCAAGCCAAAGCCAACGGTGCGGGCGCACGCCCCATGGCTGAGCTGGCATGGCAGTTTGCACAACGCGCCTAAGAAATAAAACAAGACAAGGAAACCACATGAACTTCGACTACAGCGACAAAGTCAAAGACCTGCAAGCCAAGCTGCTGGCCTTCATGGACGCACACGTTTATCCAAACGAACGACGCTTCTTCGAAGAAGTTGCCGCCAACCGCGCCAAGGGCAACGCTTGGGTGCCCACCCAGTTGGTCGAAGAGCTCAAACCCCTCGCACAACAAGCAGGCTTGTGGAATTTGTTTTTGCCGCACAGCCCGCGGGCGCCTCAAGGCTTGAGCAACCTCGAATACGCCCCTTTGTGCGAAATCATGGGCCGCGTGCCTTTTGCGGCCGAGGTGTTCAACTCTTCAGCCCCCGACACGGGCAACATGGAAACACTGGAGCGCTACGCCAGCGAAGCCCTCAAAGACCAATGGCTTGAGCCCTTGCTGCGCGGCGAGATTCGCTCGGCGTTTTTGATGACCGAGCCAGCCGTGGCGTCGTCTGACGCCACCAACATCCAATGCAGCATCGTGCGCGATGGCAACGACTACGTCATCAACGGCACCAAATGGTGGAGCTCTGGCGCGGGCGACCCACGCTGTGCGGTGTACATCGTGATGGGCAAGACTGATCCATCTGCGCCCAAACACGCACAACAAAGCATGGTCGTGGTGCCCGCCAACACCCCCGGCGTGAAAGTGGTTCGCCCTTTGAGCGTGTTTGGTTACGACGATGCGCCCCACGGGCACATGGAGGTGAGCCTGACCAATGTGCGCGTACCCGTCACCAACCTGCTACTCGGCGAAGGCCGTGGCTTCGAGATTGCGCAAGGCCGCTTAGGCCCAGGGCGTATTCACCACTGCATGCGCACCATTGGCTCGGCCGAACGTGCGTTGGAATTGATGTGCAAACGCCTCAACTCGCGCGTGGCATTTGGTAAGCCTTTGTCGGCCCAAGGCGTGTGGCACGAGCGCATTGCTGAGTCGCGCATCATGATTGAGCAAGCGCGCTTGCTGACGCTCAAAGCCGCCTACATGATGGACACCGTGGGCAACAAAGAAGCCCGTTCAGAAATTGCCATGATCAAGGTCATTGCTCCCAATATGGCCAGCCAAGTGTTGGATTGGGCCATTCAGGCCCACGGCGCGGCGGGCGTGTCTGACGACTTCCCTCTCGCCTATGCCTACGCCACCCAGCGTTGGTTGCGCTTGGCCGATGGGCCGGACGAAGTACACCGCCAGTCCATCGCTAAACTCGAACTCGCGCGGCACATCGCCAGCGCCCCACAAGACATTGACATGCCCGTCACACGCGGCAGCTAAGGAGCACAGATGATCGACGTTTACTCATGGCCCACGCCCAACGGACACAAAGTGCACATCATGCTCGAAGAGTGTGGTTTGAAGCTCGGTCGCGACTGGGTGGCCCACCCCGTCAATATCGGTCAAGGTGACCAGTTCAAGCCTGAGTTTTTGAAAATCAGCCCCAACAACAAAATCCCCGCCTTTGTTGACCCACACGGCCCCGACGGCAAACCCATCAGCATCTTTGAATCGGGTGCAATTTTGTTGTACCTCGCCTCTAAAACCGGCAAGTTCTTGCCCAAGAGCGACCGCGCCAAGTTTGAGGTGTTGCAATGGCTCATGTTCCAAATGGGCGGCGTCGGCCCCATGCTCGGCCAAGCGCACCACTTTCGTATCTACGCGCCAGAGAAGATTGACTACGCCTACAACCGCTACACCAACGAAGCCAAACGTTTGTACGGCGTGATGGACCGCCGATTGCAACACAGCAAATTCATCGGCGGCAACACCTACAGCATTGCCGACATCGCCATCTTCCCTTGGCTACGCAGCTGGCAAAACCAAGGCATCGACTGGGCGGACTATCCACACCTCAAAGCTTGGTTTGATCTGATTTCGGCTCGCCCTGCGGTGCAGCGGGGTGTGCAGGTGCTGGCTGATTTGCGGAAGCCGTTGCAAGACGATAAAGCGAAAGAGGTGTTGTTTGGTGCGACTCAGTTTGCCAAGCGCTAACACAACGCCACTCAGGGCAGTTTGATTTTCAAAATTTGGTCGTGGTTTTGATGGTGAACCACATTCGTACATGTGTTGCCGTTGCTGACGTACAGATACTCATTATTGGCATCTATTGCCACACCCGTGGCTTGACAAAAACCAACGGGTACGCTGCCCCAATCGCCAACGGTATCGCTAACAAGCACTTCGGTCACGCCGGTGCTTGTATCGACCTTGCTGATGTAACCACCATCCCCATGAACATCCCCTTGACTCACCACATACGCATATCCATTGGTTGAAACTGCGATGCCCTGCGGTTGCATCAATGGTCCCCAACGTACGGGACTTGATTGGGTCAACACAGTGGTCGCATCGTTGCTGGGATTGATAGACACAACGGTGTTGTCACCCAAACTGGCGTACACAAGAGTTTTGTTGACATCCATCGTCAATGCTGTGGGTGAGCTCAAGGCAATATTCACTGTGGAAGTATTGAAATTACCTGATGAGGGATACACCAGCACAGCCGAACTGTTTGCCGCATAGAGTTTGGTATTTGAATAAAACGCCAGCCCACCAAAATTGTTACTGTTTGACAACGCAACCACAGAGGAGCCATTGCCCATCAGGTAAATTCCCTGAAAACCGGAGGCATCAGTAGCTGTGTAGTACACGTCGGTAGATTTCAACGCAACACCAAAAGGATTGCTCACAGTGGTAGCGGTCAGCAAAGCTTGGCTAGCGGTATCAATCTTGGCAATGCGGCCGCTCACCAAGCCGTTCACTGTGCGGTCAGCCACATACAAATTCGTCCCAACAAGCGCCATGTGTTTGGGTGATAAAAAACTCACACCGGTAGCAAATCTTTGAATGAATGCAGGAGGAATCACAGCAGGGCCAGTTGATGAACTCGGCGCGCCGCTCGGGCTCCCCCCTCCGCCCCCCCCACACCCAGTCAGGACCGAACTAAAAAGTGCAGCAAGTAGCAAAATATTCTGTTTCATACAGCTAACTGAATCGGCTTCTCTTCACTTTACTTGATTCTTAGATCACAAACCCACAAACTGATAAAGTTACCCCTATTCCAACCGATTCAAAAGACGTCATGTTTAAAAAGTTTTTCCTGTTGACCTGCCTACTTCTGTCTGTATGGACGGGTGTGCTCGCGCAAGATAAACCCACAGCATCACGCGCCATATTGGCTCGCCCCCCACAGTCTGGGGCTGAGCCCATGTTGTTGTTGGGCCCCAAGAATCGCCCATACACCGAGATTTTGGTGCACACCACCAAGCTCGATTACTTTGACTGCGATGGCATTGTGGCGCCTTGGTTTCGAGAACTGGTTGTGGCGGAGATGAATTACTTTGCCGAGTTGGTCGAGCTACCCTTTGTCAAAGGTGACGCCTGCGTGGTGAGCATTGGCACAGAGAAAAGCCTCACGCCAGGACGTGTGAATATCCATTTGTACGTGAACCAGCAGCGTTTGACGGCTTGTGTGCGCAACGAGCAATGCCCCGTGTTTCGCAGCATCAGCCTGATTCCTAAAGACAAGGTGCTGTATCGGTCTTACTTCCTGTCAGACATGTCTCGCAAGTTAATTTCTCAGCAGTGCGTGACCGACAAAGGCAAGCTCCACCCCGACACAACTTGCTACACCGTACCCTGAGGCTTTTTTGCCTAAGAGGCTAAAGCCTCCCCTTGAACAGTCGATCTTCTTGGGATATGCGTTTTCTTTCCTCCACCCTCATTGCTGCCACCTTGGTTCTGACGAGCGTCGTTAGCTCGCCAGCGTTCGCCAGCGACCCGCCCAAAAAACCTGCAGCCAAGGAAGAACCGCCCAAGCCTAAGTTCGATTACGTGGAAGAGGAAGGCGAAACTGGCCGCAGCGGCTACGTTTACAAACGTGTGGCCAAGCCTAAGTTTGAAGAGCCGCAAGAGGTTCCGAAGGCCGAACCGAAGGAGCACAAGCCTGAGCCCAAAGATGCGCACGGGAAGAAGGACGACCACGGCAAGCCCGATGACCATGGGAAAAAAGACGACCATGGCAAGAAGGACGATGGCCATGGTGCTCCTCCTAAGAAAGAAGAAAAGAAGAAGGATGATGGCCATGGCGGTGGTCACGGGGGTGGGCATGGCAAAGATGCCAAGAAGCCTGCTGTGCCTGCGGTTAGCGCGGTGTATGACCCTGCGGTGATCAAGCTCGATGGCAACAACCGCCCGCTGACACCGGCGATGTTCTCCAACAAATACGCCGACTACTTTGTGTGTCACAAGACCATCAAGACCAAGTTCAAAGAAACGGTCTTATCGGAAATGAACACGTTTGCCGACCGCATGGGGTTGCCCCACGCGCAAGACATGCCTTGCATGATCAAGATTGCCAAAGCCAACACCAAATTCCCAGGTGCGGTCTACATCGAGTTTTATACAGATGTGAAGGCCGAGCAGGAATGCATCAAGATGGGCGAATGTGGCTCGACGCGCCTGATGATGCTGTTTCCCAAAGACAAAACCGGCTTACACAGCAAAGAGCTTTATCGCTCGTATGTGCTGACGGATGAAAAGAAGTTTCGCCGTGCCAACTTTTGCGTCAGCCCTGATGGGCAGTTTTTGGGAGAAAAACACTGCTATGTGGCCCTGCATCCAGATTGGCTGTTCAATTAACACCAACTGCAGAGGGAGTGGCCTGTCCGACAGGAATCGAACCTGTGACCCACAACTTAGAAGGTTGTTGCTCTATCCAACTGAGCTACGGACAGAAATGAAAAAAGGCCTCGAAAAACGAGGCCTTTTTTTACTTTTATGGTCGGGGCGATAGGATTCGAACCTACGACCCTCTGGTCCCAAACCAGATGCGCTACCAGGCTGCGCTACGCCCCGATTCCATCATTGTAACCTGCAAATCACCTCTTTTCTAAATCCAGCAGCAGGAAAATCTGGTGAGCCATATTCATCCACAATTACCCCGTGAAAATAGATTTTGATGGCATCCAAGCATTCGTGGTCACAGCCGAGCTCGGCGGGTTCAACAAAGCCGCTCAACAGCTGCACATCACGCAAACCGCACTCACACGCCGTGTGCAAAAACTCGAAGCCTATTTGGGCTTGAAGCTGCTCGACCGCACCACACGCCGTGTGGAAATCACGGCCGTTGGCCGTGACTTTTTGCCTCAAGCTCGCGCCATCGTGAATGAGATGACCTCTGCCGTAGGCCGACTCAAGGACATGTCGCAACACGCCAAGGGCAACTTCACCCTCGCCTGCGTGCCCAGCATGGCAGCACACATGCTGCCTCAGTTGATTCGCCAATACGCCGATGTGTGCCCGGGCAACCGCATTCGCTTATTGGATGCTGCCTCTTACGAAGTGCGCCAAGCCGTGTTGCACCACCAAGCCGAAATCGGCATTGCCGTCAACGGCGAGTCACACCCTGACTTGATTGAGACCCCGCTGTTTGATGACCCACTCGTCTTCATCTGCCGTGACACGCACCCGCTGCAAGGCAAAACATCGGTCACTTGGGCCGATATGCGCGAAGCCGATTTGATTGTGGTGAGCAACTTCATGGCCACGCGCGTGTTCATGGACTATCAATTGGCCAAGCACGGCATTCGCCTCAACGGCAATTACGAGGTGCAACACCACGCCACCGCCATCAACTTGGTGGCTGCCGGTGTGGGCTGCGCCATCCTGCCTTCGTCCACTTTGCTAGAAGGTGACCGCGCCCACGTACGCAAGATCACCTTAACCGGCCCCGTGGTCAAACGCAAAGTGGCTTTGCTGCGACACAAAAACACCAGCCTCTCGCCAGCAGCACAGGCATTTTTTGAGCTGATTCAAAAAGCACACCTCAAGCCCAAGACAAGCAAGAACACATTGATGCGAAAAACGAAATAATCAAAGCCGATATTTCACTTCTCAGCAACTGTGTTTCGCCCGACACTCTCGGGCATGACAACCCAAGCAAGTACACAAGAACCAGACGTGCTGGTCATCGGCGGCGGCAATGCTGCCCTTTGCGCTGCTCTGATGGCCGCCGAGGCAGGTGCCTCGGTGTTGCTGCTCGAAGCAGCTCCTCGTGAGTGGCGCGGCGGCAACTCCGGCCACACCCGCAACCTGCGCTGCATGCACGATGCGCCACAAGATGTGTTGGTCGATGCCTATCCTGAGGAAGAGTATTGGCAAGACCTGCTCAAAGTCACAGGCGGCATCACCAACGAAAAACTGGCCCGCTTGGTCATCCGCGCCTCATCCACTTGCCGTGATTGGATGCGCAAGCACGGTGTGCACTTTCAGCCACCTCTCTCAGGCGCTTTGCATGTGGCGCGCACCAATGCGTTTTTCATGGGTGGCGGCAAAGCCCTCGTCAACGCCTACTTCCGCAGCGCAGAAAAGCTGGGCGTGCAGACTCGCTACAACGCCCCCGTTGACAAACTCGACATCGAGAACGGACGCTTCGTGGCCGCCTATGTGGGCCACGAGCGCATCACCGCCAAAACATGCGTCCTGGCTGCGGGCGGTTTCGAGTCCAACCGCGAATGGCTGCGCGAAGCTTGGGGACAAAACGAACGCGGCGAATGGCCCGCCGACAACTTCCTCATTCGTGGCACGCAATTCAACCAAGGCGTGTTGCTCAAACACATGCTAGCCCACGGGGCTGATCGCATTGGCGATCCCACGCAAGCCCACATGGTGGCGATTGATGCGCGTGCACCGTTGTACGACGGCGGCATTTGCACGCGCATTGACTGCGTGTCGCTCGGCGTGGTGGTCAACCGCGACGGTCAACGCTTCTATGACGAAGGCGAAGACTTTTGGCCCAAGCGCTACGCCATTTGGGGCCGTTTGGTGGCCCAACAACCAGGCCAAATTGGCTACTCCATCATCGACGCCAAGGCCATTGGCCGCTTCATGCCACCCGTGTTTCCGGGCGTGCAAGCCGACACACTGCCCGAGCTGGCGCAAAAGCTGGGCTTGCCGACAGACACTTTCATGCAAACCCTCAACGACTACAACCACGCGTGCCGCATCGGTACGTTTGACCACACCAGTTTGGACGACTGCCACACCGAAGGCGTAACCCCAGCCAAAACCCACTGGGCTCGCTCCATCGACACAGGGCCGTTCTACGGCTATGCGCTGCGCCCAGGCGTGACCTTCACTTACCTAGGTTTGAAAACCGATGAAACAGCCGCCGTGCGCTTCAACGATGTGCCCAGCAGCAACCTCTTTGTGGCGGGCGAGATGATGTCTGGCAACGTGCTGGGCAAGGGCTACACCGCCGGTGTGGGCATGTCGATCGGCACGGCCTTTGGCCGTATCGCAGGCACCAATGCCGCCATAGCCGCCAAAGCAGCTTTGGCTATGAAGGAGGCATCACATGCAAAGGCTTGAGGCCCTCACCCGCGACGCACGCGCGTTGGCCAATGGCGAAGTCGTGTTGTCAGGCCCCGAAACCGAAGTGGCACGACAGCTGCAAATTTGCAATGCCTGCCGCTACTGCGAAGGCTTTTGTGCCATGTTCCCCGCCATGACGCGACGCTTGGCGTTTGACAAAGCCGACGTCCATTACTTGGCCAACCTGTGCCACAACTGCGGCGCTTGCTTGCACGCGTGCCAATATGCACCGCCGCACGAGTTTGCCGTCAACGTGCCACAAGCCATGGCTCAAGTGCGTGGACAAACCTATGCCGACTACGCCTGGCCACCGGCTTTGGGTGCGCTCTACAAACGCAACGGCCTCACCTTGTCGTTGGCCTTGACTGCAGGCTTGTCGCTGTTCTTGCTGCTCGCGTTGCAAATGAACGGCACGCTGCTGTCCAACAACTTAGGCGGTAACTTCTACAACCTGTTTCCTCACAACTTGTTGGTGGGCATGTTTGCGCCCGTGTTCTTGTTTGCAGCGGTTGCGCTCGCATTGGGTGTGCGCCGTTTTTGGCGTGACATCACACCTGCCACCAGCGGTGCCGCACTCACACGACCTGCAACAAGTGAGGCTACCCACGATGTGTTGCGCCTGAAGTATTTGGATGGTGGCCACGGCGAAGGTTGCAACAACGAAGACGATGCCTTCACGCTCTCGCGCCGTCGCGCGCATCACCTCACCTTCTACGGCTTCATGCTGTGCTTTGCAGCCACCAGCTTGGCCACGGTGTACCACTACGCGTTTGGCTGGGCGGCGCCTTATGACTTGCCGAGTATTCCGAAAGTGTTGGGTGTCATCGGTGGCGTGAGCCTGTTGTTGGGCACGGCGGGCTTGTTCAAGCTGAACTTGCAGCGCCATCCCTCGCACGGTGATGTGGCACAAAAGCCGATGGACTTGGGTTTCATCGCCTTGCTGTTTTTCATCAGCTTGAGCGGCTTGGCGTTGTGGCTGGGTCGTGGCAGCGTGGCCATGCCTGCTTTGCTCGCCGTTCATTTGGGCGTGGTGATGGCCTTGTTTGCCACCCTGCCCTATGGCAAATTTGCACACGGTATTTTTAGAACAGCCGCCTTGCTGCGGCATTCAGTGGAAAAAAGACAACCCAATACCATTGGTTTGGGCAGCGAGTAATTTGAAAGGGACAACCATGAACAAACGTAACTTCATCAACACCTGCGCCTTGATTGCGATCGGCCTCAGTGCCTTGACAGTTCAAGCACAAGAATTTCCACCGAAGAAAACCATCACGATGGTGGTCGGCTTTGCCGCCGGTGGTGCAGCCGATACAGCCGCACGCATCATCGCCAAAAAGCTGGGCGACAACATTGGCGCTTCCGTGGTGGTGGATAACCGCGGCGGTGCAGGCGGCAACATCGCGCATCAATTTGCAGCCAATGGCCCGACCGACGGCAGCACGATTTTGTTTGGCTCCGTTGGCCCGCTCACCATTGCGCCGCACATGATGAAGGTGGCGTACGACCCCGTCAAAGACCTCTCCCCCATCACCATGGGCGTGAACTTTCCCAACGTGTTGGTGGTGAATGCAGGTACGGGCATCAAGACCTTTGCCGAGTACATCGCCTACGCCAAAAAGAACCCCAAGAAGTTGGACTATGCCTCCACAGGCCCCGGCTCTGCGTCGCACCTCGCCGGTGAATTGCTCGACGACATGGCCGGCATCGACACCGTGCACGTACCCTACAAAGGCGGCGCACCAGCTCTGCAAGATTTGTTGGGTGGCCGCGTCGCCGCTTACTTCTCGACCTATTCCACCTCGCAGGCCTACATCGACAACGGCAAGCTGATTCCTTTGGCCAGCACCGGCGCACAGCGCTTGAAGCAGCTACCCAAAATTCCAACGATTGCAGAGTCTGGCTACCCCGGCTTCAGTGCCACCAACTGGTACGCGTTTGTGGCCTCGTCCAAAGTACCTGCACCCATCTTGGACCGTTGGAACACCGAGCTGGTCAAAGTGCTCAAGTCACCCGATGTGGTGGAGCAACTCAACAGCCACGGCCTCATCCCACAACCTGGCACACGCGATGAATTGGCCAAGTACATCGCCAAAGAGTCAGCCACATGGGGCCGTGTGATTCGTGAGCGAAAAATCACAGGCGAATAAATAAAAACCCAAGGAGACAACACATGAGCATGCAACACAACACCCTCACCCGCCGTCTGCTGCTCGCAGGCCTGGGCTTATTCCTTGCCGCAGCGCAACTGGCACAAGCGGCGGAAATTCGCGTCATCACTTCCGGCGCTTTCACCGAAGCCTACAAAAAGCTCGTGCCCGAGTTTGAAAAACAAACGGGCCACAAAGTGATCAGCTCGTTTGGTGCATCGGTGGGCAACGCGCCTGACTCGATCCCCACACGCTTCTCGCGCGGCGAGAAGTTTGACCTCATCATCTTGTCCGACGGCGGCTTAGAAGCGATGGTCAAAAAGGGCAATGTCATTCCCGGCAGCCGTGTGGACTTGGTGCGCTCTCAAATCGGTGCCGCCGTGCGCAAAGGTACGCCCAAACCCGACATCAGCACGGTAGAAGCCTTGAAGCAAACCTTGCTCAACGCCAAGTCCATCGCCTACTCAGCCAGCGCGAGTGGCACGTATTTGTCGACCGAGCTGTTTCCCAAACTCGGCGTGGCTGACGAGATGAAAGACAAAGCCAAGCGCATCATGAGCGAGCGCGTCGGCGCGGTGGTGGCGCGTGGTGATGCCGAGTTGGGCTTTCAACAGGTGAGCGAGTTGATTTATTTCAAAGAGCTCGACTTCATTGGCACCTTGCCCGAGTCTGTGCAACAAACCATCTTCTTCTCTGCCGGTTTGGTGGAAGGTTCGACCGAGCAAGACACGGCCAAGCAACTCATCAAGTTCTTTCAATCGCCTGAGGTCGCTGACGTGATCCGCAGCACCGGCGTCGACCCTGTACCCGCCCGATAATGGCGGGATGAACACCACCGCTCGCACCTCATCCTCTAGCGCGCCCCTCAAGGGCGTGCGCGTTCTCACCCTCGCGTTGAACCTGCCCGGCCCAGCCGCTGTGATGCGGCTGCAAGCCATGGGTGCCAAGTGCACCAAGCTCGAACCGCTGGCGCCCAAAGGCATGAGCACGGCAGACCCGATGGGCATTTACAAGCCTGCCGCGTACGAGGTGATGCACCACGGCTTGAAGGTCTTGCAAGCCGACTTGAAATCCGAACGCGGCCAAGCTGCGCTGCACAAACAACTGGCACAAACCGATGTGCTCATCACCTCGTTTCGCCCCTCGGCGTTGGTGAAACTGGGCTTGGCTTGGAAAGAACTGCACAAGCGCTACCCCGCGCTGTGCGTGGTGAGCATCGTGGGTGCACCGGGTGAACGCGCCGAAGAAGCAGGACACGATTTGACCTACCAAGCCGACAGCGGATTGGTGAATGGTCTAGAAATGCCCGCGAGTTTGTACGCCGACATGGGCGGCTCTTTGTTTGCCACCGAGGCGGTGCTGCAAGCCCTGCTCGTGCGCCAACGCCCAGGCCGTTCGCAAGGCAAAGGCGTG
>Ga0228702_1002282_pt1 | contig 11137 bp, 9 predicted proteins | sample McNCre217_Aug_MG_2_FD_178018 | JGI IMG/M metagenome (GOLD analysis project Ga0228702, IMG submission 178018) | Freshwater microbial communities from McNutts Creek, Athens, Georgia, United States - 20-17_Aug_MG | ecosystem: Environmental > Aquatic > Freshwater > Creek | place: USA: Georgia... | reverse complement strand
AACTCGCCACCAGAGACGATGTCAAAACCACAACCTGCTTGCGCAAACACTTGCAACACGGCCAAGGAGGAGTTGGCTTTCATGGCGTAGCAAATGCGTGCATTGCGGCCTGCAAACCCCCGTTGGTAAGCGGCCAAAGCCGACAGCATGGCCGCTTTGGAATACACAAACAAAGGCGTTCCGTGTGCGCGGGCCAAGGCGGCGAGTTCTACACCCTCCAAATACAGGTGGTTGTTTTGTGTGGCGACGAAGGGCGCACCGGCAAGCGTGGAATGTGTCATCAGACGGCTCGTGAAAAAGAATTAGCGACCCGCAGGTGCAGACGCTGCGCTGGCGGGGGACGTGGCTGGCGGGTTGGCCGTAGCGGGCAAATCAGGCAATTGGCGGCGCACGATCTCGGGCAAGGTGGCGCGTTGTTTGAATTCAGGATCATTGGGCATGTACAGGCCGCCTTTTTGACCACAAGCGCTCAACAGCGCTGCGGCGGCACAGATTGCCACACGCACACCCAGGGCACTGGCCCTGACTAGAATCTTTTGCTCAATACCCATGGCGCAAATTGTAATGACCGATCTCGAATTCTTAGACCGCGCAGAACTTCTGCTCAAAGCCGTTGAACTGGCCTGCGACCGCATCAATGACGACGGTGAGGCCGACATTGACAACCAGCGCGTGGGCGGCATGATCACGCTCACGTTTGAGAACAAAAGCCAGATCATCATCAACCTGCAAAAGCCTCTGCATGAGGTGTGGTTGGCGGCACGATCAGGCGGTTACCACTTCAAATTTGACGGCCAGCAATGGGCCGACACCAAAGGCCAAGGCGAATTTTTTGCGCGCTTGAGCCAAGACGCCAGCGCCCAAACGGGGCTGGCGCTGCATTTCACGGCTTAGTTTTTGAACAGGTCGAGAATTCGCTTTTTTTCGTCACTGGCAGGCAGTTCGTTGTTGCCGGACTTGCCGTCCAGCCCCAAACTGCTGACCCCGCCGCCTTTGCTGAACTCGGTGTAAGTCCAGTCGCCACTGTCGTGGCTCACGCCGGGCGGCACAGCAGGTTCCGCAATCGGCACGTTTTGCAGCGCGTGTTGCATGTAGCTGATCCACACCGGCAAGCTCAAACCACCGCCGGTTTCGCGGTCGCCCAGTTTGCGAGGTGTGTCGTACCCAATCCAGGTGACGGCGGTCAGTGTGGGGTGGTAGCCCGCAAACCAAGCGTCCATGGAGTCGTTGGTGGTTCCTGTTTTGCCGTAAATGTCGGAGCGCTTCAAGGTGGCCGAAGCGCGCGCCGCAGTGCCCGAGCGCGTGACTTCTTGCAGCAAGCTGGTCATCACAAACGCATTACGTGCATCAATGGCACGTGCTGATTCATCCGGTGCAGGCGGCGTGAACTCGGACAAGACCTTGCCCATTTGATCGGTGACTTTGGTGATCAGGTAGGGATTGATGCGATAGCCACCGTTGGCAAACACTGAGTAGCCTGCCGCCATTTGCATGGGCGTGACCGAGCCCGCACCCAGCGCCATGGTGAGGTAGGGCGGGTGTTTCTCGGGATCAAACCCAAAGTGAGAAATCCACTCTTGTGCGTTTTGTGCGCCCACAGATTGCAGCACCCGAATCGAAATCATGTTTTTCGATTTGGCCAAACCTTTGCGCAAGGTCATGGGACCTTCAAAGGTGCCGTCGTAGTTTTTGGGCTCCCACGGTTGGCCACCGGTGACGCTGGCGTCAAAGAACAGCGGGGCATCGTTGACCACCGTCATGGGCGTGAAGCCTTTCTCAAGCGCAGCAGAATAAATGAAGGGCTTGAAGCTCGAACCTGGCTGGCGCCAAGCTTGGGTCACGTGGTTGAACTTGTTCTTGTCAAAGTCAAACCCGCCGACCAAGGCGTGAATGGCCCCATCGCGTGGATCGACCGACACAAACGCACCTTCTACTTCGGGCAGCTGGGTGATTTCCCAAGCACCTTTGGCGGTTTTGGTGACGCGAATCAAAGCGCCAGGGCGCAAGCGAATATTGGGCGGCGCTTTGTCTGACAGGCCCGATTGCACGGGTTGCAAGCCCTCGCCAGTGATTTCCAAGATTTCGCTGTTTTGTCGCACAGCCCGCACTTTCTTGGGGGTGGCCTCAATCACTACCGCGGCCAGCAAGTCGCCTTTGTCACCCTGTTCAATCAGGGCGTCGTCAATCGCGTCTTCTTGCTCGGCCGGGGTGGCTGGCAAGTTGATGAACTTCTCGGGGCCACGGTAATGCTGACGGCGCTCGTAGTCCATGATGCCGCGGCGCAAGGCGAAGTAGGCCGCTTGCTGGTCGCTGGCACGGATGGTCGTGTAGACGTTGAGGCCACGGGTGTAAATCTCAGGGCCGTATTGCGCAAACATGAGCTGGCGCGCCATCTCGGCCACATAGTCGGCGTGGGTGTTGAGGCTGCTCATGGCGGTGCGGATCTTGAGCTCTTCTTGCTTGGCGGCTGCGGCCTCCGCCGTGGTGATGAATCCGTGTTCTTCCATGCGCTCAATGATGTAGAGCTGGCGTGCGCGTGCGCGCTTGGGGTTGGCAATGGGGTTGTAGGCCGATGGCGCTTTGGGCAAACCTGCCAGCATGGCGGCTTCGGCAATGCTGATGTTTTTCAGCGGCTTGCCAAAGTAAGCTTCAGAGGCAGCCGCAAAGCCGTACGCGCGGTTGCCCAAATAAATTTGGTTCAGGTAGATCTCAAAAATTTGATCCTTGGTGAGCATGTGCTCGAGCTTGGTGGTCAGCAAGATTTCGTAAATCTTGCGGGTGAAGGTTTTCTCGGACGACAGATACACATTGCGCGCCACCTGCATGGTGATGGTCGACGCCCCTTGGCTCTTGGCGCGGCCCAAGTTGGCCAAGCTCGCGCGCATCAGGCCGATGTAATCGACCCCGCCGTGCTGGTAAAAACGTGCGTCCTCAATGGCCAACACCGCGTCTTTCATGACCTTGGGAATTTCTTTGAACGGCATGAGGTTGCGCCGCTCTTCGCCGAACTCGCCAATTTGCGTGCCTTCCACCGAATACACCCGCATCGACAGCTTGGGGCGGTAATCGGATAAGTCAGACACATCGGGCAATTGCGGGTAGGCCATCGCCAGCGCGACCCCCACCAGCAAGGCCACGATGAGCGCGCCGGCTGCCGCAATACCAAAGGCCCACATCAAAAGCTGGCTGGCTAAAGAGCGCGGGGCTGCGGGTGCAGCGGCTTGTTCTTTCGAACGATCGGGGGTGGGGGTGGTCGCCATAAGTGAGAGGGATTATAAAAACCACGCCTGAATCACAAAATCCCCAAGTTAAGCACGCCCGCGGTACAAGATGCGGGCGCTAAAAACACAGACCCTTTTGTAAGGAGTCGATATGCGCGTTCCTACATGGCTCACCCCTCGGCGTCAGATACGGCGCACAGTGGCAGGTTGTGTCTTGCGTCCTGATGGCATGGATTGGGTGGTCTTGGCGGGCTCCCCTACGGCGCCCGATACCTTGTGCTGTGCCGAGCAGCTGGATATCCCCGTTGCTTTGCAGGCCGATGCGGCCACTGCATGGGATGGCCCAGCTCTTGGGCAATGGTTGGGGTCCTTCTTGCGGGCGCACGATCACCCCATCGATGGCATTTGCATGTTTGTCGATGACGCTTGGGTGAGCACCTACACAGTCGGCCTTGCCCAGGCTTTGCGTGGTGACGACTTGCACTTTCAGCTCATGGCCGAGTTAGAGGCCTTGCATCTTCCTGATTTGTCGCAGATGTGTGTGGCGTACGCGCGGGTGAATGTGGCATCGACACAAGAACCGCCCTCTGCCGTGGAACGTTACCGGGTAGGCGTCGTTGCACAAGCGCATGTCCACGTGCTGGAGCAGATGGCGCGCACAGCCGGTGTGCCCGTGTGGGCGATTGAGCCGCGCGCTGATGCGGTGCAACGCACGCAAGACAACGACTTGCTGTCTGCACTGCCCGGGGCCAGTGTGGCGTTGGATTTGCAATGTGACGCCGCCTTGGGCTTGGCGCTGGGTGGTTGGGCTGACCCCTGTTTGCGGTTTTCAACCAACCGTACCCCACAAGAGGCGCACACCCGCTGTGCTTGGTGGACACGCACAGCTGCCACGATCAGCGCTGGGGCTTTGCTGGCTTGTGTGGGGGTGGCAGGCTGGGCCGCGTGGTCGCAGCCGCCCACCGATGGCTTGGATGTGGAGGCGAATCAGCGTGTGCTGGATGCAGCCAAGCAGGAAGAATTAGCACTTCGCACCCAAGTCCAGCACACGCAAGCCCTGACACAGTGGTGGCATACCCAAACGGCATGGCAAAACCAGACTGCGCAGTGGGGTCGTGTGTTGGCACAACAAGCGCACGGTGTTTGGGTGTCTCAGGTGCAGCAGCACGATGGGCATTGGGTGGTGCAAGGCGAGGCCTTGTCGTCAGCTCATGTGCATCAGTTGCTGCAAGCGCTCACGGCTTTGGATATTTGGATCCAAGCGCCACGCGCGCAGCGTTTGCAGCTCAGCCACGGCACTTCAACACGCATGGTGTCCACCTGGCAATTTCGCATCGAAGCTGATTTGAAAGCCAGCTTGTAATGACGCCGCATTCATTTTTATCGCTTGACTGGCGTCACCCTTGGCAATGGTCAACCCAAGCGCAACGGGTATGGTGGTGTGTCGCCGGAGTCGTGGGCGTGTGTGTGGCGAGCCCCTGGTGGTTGGCCCGTTGGCAGGTCTGGGCAGAGGCACAGGCGTTGGCTGAAAAAGTATTGCAACAACAACGCGACACACGCAGTCACCAGCAACGCATGGCCGACCTGCAGATACAAATGGCACAAGCAACAAACCATCTCGCCAAGTGGCCAGGCCATGTGGGTCAAACAGAAGCTGTCGCGCGTGGGTTGATGGCCACTGCGCATGCACACCAGTTGCAGCTGTCTCACTTGTCGTTCGATGCGCTACAACAGCCTGCAGCTTTGCACGCTTTGTCTTTGCACCAGCTGCCCTTGCATGTGCAGGTGCAAGGCACAGGCAAAGCTTGGTTACGTTGGTGGGCGCAATGGCCCGCATGGGCACCTGGTGCGACGGTGTCGTCCTTGGAGGTGAAAGCCGGACCTGCGGACAGGGTGGTGGTGCAGCTCAAGCTGTTGTTGCCGCAACGTTCAGCGTCTTTGCGGCAAGACCGGACCTTGGACAGTGTGGCCAGCCCATCGGATGGGATGGGCAACGATCCGTTCAGCGCCGATGACTGGGCACACCTTCAGTTGCATCATGCGCAACAACATCCGAGTTTCAACGCTTGGGTTGAGCCTGAGCGGCAACGTGTGCGTGAGCCCTTGGAGGCCTTTGCGCGTGAACGTTTGCACTATGTGGGTTGGATGTCCCAAGGCGCTGACAGGCAAGCCTTGATGCAAGTGCGTGAAGAAGCCAGTAGCAACTCCCAGGCCTTGTCACGCTTGGGGGACTCCGTGTACCGCGTGGGCGTGGGAGGCTATTTGGGACAACACTGGGGGCGCGTGGCCACGGTCACGCCTGAGTACGTCCGCGTGCGTGAATTGGTACGAAACCCCGAGGGTGTGTGGTTTGCGCGTCAGGTGGAGTTGCCATTTGAAGGGGGAACCCCATGAGGTGTTGGCCGATGCGCAACAACAGGTTGGCGCGTGAGGCTGTAGTCTGTTGGATGTGTCTGGGTGCGCTCGAGCCGACTTGGGGCCAAGCACAAGAACCGAATGTCAATGCAGCGCCTATATACAGTGGTCAACCCTTGTCCATGAATTTTCAAAACATCGAGGTGCGCACGGCCTTGCAAATTTTGGCCGATTTCACGGGTTTCAACATCGTCACTTCGGACAGCGTCACAGGCTCTCTCACCTTGCGTTTGCATCAGGTTCCTTGGGATCAAGTGCTGGACATCATTGCCCAAGCCAAAGGCTTGAGCCAGCGTCGCCAAGGTCGTGTGATTTGGGTAGCGCCGCGCGCCGAAGTGGCGGCCCGTGACAAGTTGGCATTTGAGAGCCTGCTCGCCTTGCAAAACCTAGAGCCTGTGCAAACGCGCAGTTTTGCGCTGAACTATGCCAAAGCGGTCGATGTGCAGGGCTACATCCAAGGCACAGGTGCTCCTTCTGTTGCTTTGCCTGCGGCGACTTGGGGCAACCCATCGCCTGTGTTGGGTGCGGGATCGGTCAGTCCGATGGCTACCACGACAGCGCGTATCTTGAGTCCGCGTGGCAGTGTGATGGCCGAGCCGCGGACGAACCAATTGTTTGTCACGGATATCCCTCAGCGACTGGACCAAGTGGCGCAGATGATTCAACGCATTGATGTGCCTTTGCGCCAGGTGATGATCGAAGCGCGCATTGTGCAAGCCAACGACACCTTTGGCCAAACCTTGGGTGTGCGTTTGGGGGGCCTGGGTTCGGCTGGTGCGCAGACCGTGTGGGGGACGATCCAAGCCAATGCGTTGGCCAATGCCAATCCAACAGCCCTTCAAACCACGAGTTTCAATATCGCAGACAAAGCACTCAACACCAGCGGCCAGTTCGTCAACTTGCCTGCGGCCAGCCTGAACGGGTTTGAGCCGGCCAGCTTTGCGGTGTCGATCTTCAACGCTGCCAAAAACAAATTCGTAAACCTCGAACTCTCAGCGCTGGAGGCCGACGGCCAAGGCAAGGTGGTGTCTAGCCCACGCGTGGTCACGGCCGATCAGGCCAAGGCGGTGATCGAACAAGGCACCGAACTGCCATACCAAATGGCTGCGGCCAGTGGGGCGACGGCGATTTCATTTCGAAAAGCCAATCTCAAATTAGAAGTCACGCCCCAAATCACACCCGAAGGCGACATCGTTCTGGATTTGGATATTCACAAAGACAGTGTGGGTCAAATCACGCCTGCCGGGTTTGCGATTGACACCAAACACATCAATACGCAAGTGCGGGTCGACAACGGTGGCACGGTGATGATTGGCGGTATTTACGAAACTACCGAGCAAGATGACGAGTACAAAGTCCCCCTGCTGGGCGACTTGCCCGTCTTGGGGTACTTGTTCAAAAACCGACGCCGCGCGGTGGTCAAGCAAGAATTGCTGGTGTTCATAACCCCTAAAATGCTGGCTCACAGTGCATCAGCACGTTAAGAAAGCACACATTGTTGGTTTTGGTTGGTCTGCCTGGTTCTGGCAAATCTACCGTGGGGCGTCAACTGGCCCGACGGCTCAACATCCCGTTCGTGGACTCGGATCATGCGATTGAAAACCGTTTGGGTTGTTCAATCCGTGAGTATTTCGAGCGCGAAGGGGAGGCCCGCTTTCGCGATGTCGAGGCCGAAATGATCGACGAGCTGAGTCAACGTGCCAAAGGCGTGCTGTCGACCGGCGGTGGTTCGGTGCTGCGGCCTGAAAACCGCGAACGCTTGCATGCACGTGGTCAAGTGTTTTATTTGCGCTCCACACCCGAAGAAGTGTTTCGCCGCTTGCGCCACGACCAAAACCGCCCGCTGCTGCAAGTGGCCGATCCCTTGGGCCGTTTGCGTGAGCTGTTTGAATTGCGTGATCCGATTTACCGCGAAGCGGCGCATTACGTGATTGAGACCGGCCGCCCCACGGTGGCGACCTTGGTCAACATGATCGTGGCACAGCTCGAGTTGGCGGGGCAGTTGGAGGCGATCACCGGGCCCAAGTCTGCACCCGCAGCGCCGTTGTCGACGCCGCCGTCATCTTCCCCTGCTGTTTGATTTTTCCAAAGGCTGCTGCCATGTCCAACTCCTCCGCACGCGTCTCGATTGACTTTGCTGAGCGCAGCTACGACATCTTGATCGGCCAGCAGTTGTTGGATGCACCCAGCACCTGGGCCGATTTACCCAAAGCGGCAGCGGCTTTCATCGTCACCAACGACACCGTGGGGCCGATGTACGCCCAGCGTTTGCAAGCCGCGCTTGCGCCCCTTTACAAACAAGTGCACACCGTGGTCTTGCCCGATGGCGAGAGCCACAAGGACTGGCCCACACTGAACCTGATTTTTGACGCCTTGCTGGGCCAAGGTGCTGACCGCAAAACCGTGCTCTTTGCCTTGGGCGGCGGCGTGGTCGGCGATATGACTGGCTTTGCCGCGGCCTGCTACATGCGTGGCGTGCCTTTTGTGCAGGTGCCCACCACCTTGTTGGCCCAGGTGGATTCGTCGGTGGGCGGTAAGACGGCGATCAACCATCCTGTCGGTAAAAACATGATCGGCGCGTTCTACCAACCGCAGCGTGTGGTGTGCGACCTCGATACCTTGCAAAGCTTGCCTCAGCGCGAAATGAGCGCGGGCTTGGCCGAGGTCATCAAATACGGCCCGATTGCCGACATGCCGTTTTGGGATTGGATTGACGCCAATCTTGACGCGCTGATGGCACGTGATGCCAGCGCCCTGGCTCATGCGGTCAAACGCAGCTGCGAAATCAAAGCCTGGGTGGTGGGTCAAGACGAACGCGAAGGCGGCATCCGCGCCATCCTCAACTTCGGCCACACCTTTGGCCATGCGATTGAAGCCGGTTTAGGTTTTGGCGAGTGGTTGCACGGCGAAGCCGTGGGTTGCGGCATGGTCATGGCCGCGCATCTGTCGCAACGCTTGGGGCTGGTCGACGAAGCCTTTGTCACGCGCTTCACGAGCCTCATTGCCCGCGCTGGTTTGCCCACCGTCGGCCCCAAGCTCGGCGCCGACGAATACCTGCACCACATGCGCGTGGACAAAAAAGCCGAAGCCGGTGAAATCAAATTTGTGCTCATCAACTCACCCGGCAGCGCCATCGTGCGTGGTGCCCCCGATGCTTTGGTGGCGCAAGTCATCAACGATTGTTGTGAGAAATAAACCGAGCGAAGCAGTGCAACGCATGCGGCGAGCGAAGCAAAGCCCCGACGCAGTCTGTCGGTATGGGGCATGTGCCGCTGATGATTTCTGGACCAGTATGAAGAAGCGGCACATGCCCCATGCCGACAGCGCGCTCAGCCAATAAAGAGCACCCACCATGAAACCCTACGCCTGCTTACCAGAGCACTCTCGCGGCAGACGCCACCCAGAGCCCGAAGCCCCCGCGCACGCCCCCAGCTTTCGCAACCCCCATCAACGCGACCGCGACCGCATCGTCCACTCCACCGCGTTCAGGCGCTTGGTCTACAAAACCCAAGTCTTTTTGAACCACGAAGGCGATTTGTTTCGCACTCGCATGACCCATTCCTTGGAGGTGGCGCAACTGGGCCGTTCCATCGCCCGTGCACTGGGCTTGAATGAAGACTTGGTGGAGGCCATTGCCTTGGCCCACGACCTGGGTCACACCCCCTTTGGCCATGCAGGTCAAGACGCGTTGAACGAATGCATGGCACCCTATGGTGGCTTTGAGCACAACCTGCAAAGCTTGCGCGTGGTGGATGAGTTGGAAGAGCGCTACCCCAGCTTCAACGGTTTGAACCTGAGCTTTGAAACCCGCGAAGGCATTTTGAAACACTGCGCACGTCGCAACGCGGAGTTGATCAACGCGCAAGAACCGGGTGGCGTGGCGGCGCGTTTTCTCAACGGCACGCAACCCAGCTTGGAAGCGCAGTTGTGCAACTTGGCCGACGCGATTGCCTACAACGCCCATGACATTGACGATGGCGTGCGCTCAGGCTTGCTGACGCTGGAACACATGCAAGACGTGCCGCTGTTTGCCCGCTACCACGCACAGGCCTTGACTGAGCACCCACAGCTCCAAGGCCGTCGCGTCTTGTACGAAACCATACGCCGCATGTTGAGCGACCAGGTCTATGACGTGATCCATGCCACGCGTGAGGCGCTTGAACGGCATGCTCCGCAGGAGGCCGATGCGGCGCGTCAGTGCCCGCCGCTGGTGCAGTTCAGTGCCGCCATGTACGACGAATCCAAAGCGTTGAAGTCGTTTTTGTTTCGCAATTTGTACCGACATCCACAGGTGATGCAGACCACCGATTGGGCGCGCGGGGTGGTGCGCGAGCTGTTTGCCGCTTATTTGAATCATCCCCACGAAATGCCTGCGGCCTATGCACAAGGCCGTGATTTGCCGCGCGCGGTGGCTGATTACTTGTCAGGCATGACGGACCGCTTTGCCACCCGTGAGCACGCGCGATTGATGGCGTGAGTACACACATGAACACGAACCGCTTTGGTATTCATCCGTCTTGGGTCATCGTGTTTGCCGGTGTCTGCGCTGCGCTGCATGTGGGCAAATTGCCACCTGCGCTGCCGGTGTTGCAAGCCACCTTGAACATCAGTTTGGTGCAGGCCGGATTTTTGTTGTCGGCGGTGCAAATGGCCAGTATGACGCTGGGCCTGGCCGTGGGGTTGAGTGCAGACAGCTTGGGACTGCGTCGCAGCATGTTGACGGGCTTGGGCCTGTTGTCGCTGGCGAGTGTGGCGGGCGGCTGTGTGGATGACGCCATCAGCTTGTTGTGTTTGCGTGCTTTGGAAGGCTTGGGGTTCTTGCTGGTCGTCATGCCTGCGCCGGCTTTGATTCGCCGCACCGTGACGCTGACACAACTCAGCGGGCGCATGGGTTGGTGGGGCACTTACATGCCCACGGGCAGTGCTTTGGCGTTGTTGCTGGGGCCTTGGGTTATTGGCGGCTTGAACTGGTCGGCTTGGTGGTGGCTGTTGGGGGCGGTGGCCGCGTTGGCGTTTGTCGCCGTGTGGTTGTGCGTGCCGGATGCCCAAGCCCCCGCAGACACGCAGGTGGTGAACCAAGCATGGCCGCAACGCTTGGCCCTCACGCTGCAAAGTCGGGGGCCTTGGTTGGTGGCGCTCACGTTTGCGGTCTATGCCTCGCAATGGATGGCTGTGGTTGGATTTTTGCCCACGGTCTATGCACAGCTGGGTTTGAGTGCTGGCATGGCAGGCGTGTTGTCGGCTTGTGTGGCCTTGGTGAATGTCAGCGGCAACATCCTGTCTGGGCGTTTGCTGCAACGCGGCTGGCCGGCACAGCGCCTGTTGCTCATCGGCTTCACATGCATGGCTTTGGGCGCGGTCGGCGCTTATGCCACCTGGCAGGGCGAGGGGCTGTCCACCAGCTGGCGTTTTGCGAGCGTGTTGGTGTTTTCTGCCGTGGGTGGCTTGATTCCTGGCACCTTGTTCTCTTGCGCTTTGCGTTTGGCGCCCAGCGAAGGCAC
>Ga0228702_1002278_pt1 | contig 11151 bp, 4 predicted proteins | sample McNCre217_Aug_MG_2_FD_178018 | JGI IMG/M metagenome (GOLD analysis project Ga0228702, IMG submission 178018) | Freshwater microbial communities from McNutts Creek, Athens, Georgia, United States - 20-17_Aug_MG | ecosystem: Environmental > Aquatic > Freshwater > Creek | place: USA: Georgia... | reverse complement strand
ATCATTCAGCGTGAGCTGGGTTATCCGGTCGACTTAAAAGGAATTCAAGTCAAATTTTTCGACGAATTAAGCATTACGGGCCTGCGCGTTCAAGATCCTTGGGGAAAGGAAATGATCTACATTGAACACCTCGATGTCAATTTTAGTATTTCCGATTTGTTCTTAGGTGGGAACAAGCCTACGCTCGATTATGCCCGATTATTCCGTCCGCGTGTTCATTTGATCTTGGAGAAAAAAGCAGGTCAGGTGAATTTAAATCACTTTGTTGATCAGATTATTGCCTGGGTTCACCGCATTTCGCCGACTCCCTCCAAGGGTTCATCGGTCTTCGTTATTCGTGAAGCAGACGTCGTAGACGGAAAGTTTATTTTGGATGATGAACAAGAGCTCAATTTAGCTTCAAATACGCATTTCGACTTATCGCATTTTACGGTTTCACACATTAATTCCAAGGTGAAACAATTCTATTCCAAAGGTGATACGATTGGCCTAGAGACCGTGGGCTTCCGTGCGGCCCATGAAATGACCCATTTACAAGTCAAGCGCATGAATACGCATTTCATGATTTGTGATCGCCAAATGCGTTTTGACCAATTGGATTTATCGGTCAATGATTCCTACATCGCCAATCAGTTTTTGGTCAATTACAAGAAAATTGAGGATTTGACTCAATGGTTTGATAAGGCGAATATGCAAGCCAATTTGGTCAATGCCCGTCTGAATTCAAACGATGTCGGACGATTTGTGGAGTCCATGTATCCTTACAAAGGCAATTACAAATTGCAAGGAAAGTTGTCGGGCACCGTGCGAGATTTGGCATTGAAAAAATTTCAATTAGGTTTCGGTACCAAGAGTATCTTGCGGGGTGATTTTACCTTCAAAGGTTTGCCCGATATTCCGAAGACCCAGATGGATTTTGTGATGCAAAATTCATTGTTTATCCCGGAGGATTTAGCCGTATTTATCACCAAACCGGCCGCAGATAAAATGCGGATTTTGGGTCCCGTTTCATTCTCCGGTTTGTTTAAAGGTACTAATACGAATTTTCGGACGGCCGGAAAAGGGAATACGGGTTTAGGCTACATGGAAGGGGATGTGACCATGCAAATGAAGGATTCCATGGCCTTGTCCGGATATGATGGTCGGGTCGCCCTCAAGAAGTTTAAACTCGGGAAATTATTGGTGCTGGAAGATTACTTAGGTACCATCGATTTGACTGCGAAAATCAAAGGAACAGGCTTTTCGAATGCCTCGGCGAAAGTCGATTTTGACGGCATGATTTCGGAAATCAATTTCAATAAATATGCCTACAAGCGGGTAAGTCTGAAGGGCAATTTGCAGAAGCAATTATTCAAGGGTACCGTCGCGGTGAAGGATTCCCACTTGTTGGCCACCATGGAAGGCGAAATTAATTTGCGTCAATCGAAGCCACTGTACCAGTTGGATGGGCGCATTGAACGCGCCGATTTAGCTTCATTACATTTCACGAAGGAGGCCATTCGACTAAAAACGGCCTTTGATGTTGATTTATCATTGAATTCCTGGGATGATTTAACCGGACGCGGATTCTTTCAGGAGGTCAATATTCAGAAACCGAATATGGCGGATTTATCCATGGATTTGGTTTCGTTTAATTCGGATGTTCGTGCGGGTGGGAAGCGGCATTATGCCTTGAATTCCCCCTATGTTTCCGTGGAAGTCAATGGGGATTTTGTGCCAAGCCGCATGCAAAATGAGTTGCTGCAATTGTGGGATGAATACCAACTTTATTTTCAGAAAAACGAGCAGGAACGGAATGTCTATTATGCCTCCAAAACCCATGATACGGAAAGTCGGTATGGTGCCGATTTTACCATCGTTTGCCACGATGCGGCACCTTTGTTGAGTCGCTTTTTCCCTTCCTTGGGTGTGGCGCACAACACCGTTTTCTCAGGTAATATCACGAAGGGGCGTAGTTTTCAGGTTAGTTTAGAGGCTTATCCGGACACCCTCGTGATGGGAGGTTATTCGTTTTATCAATCGGTATTTTCGTTTCAAAGTTCCAAATATTTGGGTGGACCCGAGGTGTCATCCAGTTTGATTTTTCAATCGAGAAAGCAGCAATTGAATTTCTTAACCCCGACCGAAAACTTTAAGTTGGACGCCCTCTGGGATCAAGACCGTATTAATTTCGGCTTGGATTTCAAGCAGCAGGGGGAGGAGAACATGGCGCATTTAGGTGGCCTTTGGAAATTTGAAAAGGACGGTTTATCCTTGAAATTCAAAGATTCCTATGTTCGTATTTTGGGCCAAGATTGGTCCATCGACCCAGAGAATCGGGTTCGGATTCAAGGCCAGGATCTGAAGGCGGAACACGTATTGATTTCGAATAAAAAGCAGTCGATTGCCTTGCAGGGAAGTATCTCCATGGATTCGACCGAGACGCTAAAATTAAAGGTAAAGAAGTTCCAATTAGGTACGCTTGCACCCTTGTTTGCCTCGAAGATACAAGGCGAAATGAATGCGGAATTTAGTCTCCAAAATTGGTATCAAAACACCCGTTTAGATTCTTGGCTTCTGTTGGATTCTTTGCGGATGGACAAGTTTTACATAGGTGATTTGCAGGGGGTAGGAACCTATGAATCGGCGTCCCAATTGATGGATTTAAACTATCACTTGAACCGTTTAGGTGAATCCGTTTTGTCATTGAGTGGTACCTACCGTCCATTTGAGGAAACGGATAAATTGAATGTTCGCGCGGAATTAAACAAGACCAATTTGCAAATTCTTGAGCCTTTTGCCAAGGGACTTTTCTCGGATTTAGGCGGCGAGGCATCGGGTGAATTGCGGATCGGCGGACGGATACAGGAGCCTATATTGGATGGGCGGATTATCGTCCGGAATGGCAAGACGACCTTTGATTATTTGAATACCCGGATTTTGTTTGCGGATACGGTGCAGTTTGCTTCCCGACAAATCATCGGTCAAAACTGGTTGTTGAAGGACCCTGAAGGAAATACGGCGCGCATGAATGCCCGACTTAGCTTTCCGAAAGGAAGTCCATTTGAATTGGATCTCAAGGCAGATTTATCGCGTTTTAAATTATTGAATACGGTTCGTAACCCGAAGTCGATCTATTACGGAACCGGCTTTGCGACAGGACCATTCGCGATTCGGGGGACCTTGGATGGATTGGTTATTTCGGCGGATTTGAAGAGTGATCGGGGGACAAGATTGTTTATTCCGTTAGACCGTGAATATGAGCAAACGGATCAAGGGGATTATTCGTTTTACAGTCATAGTTTGGCGGCTGCCGCTGAGTTGAATCAGAAGCCTTTGGTGAACCAATTGAAACAAGATGGGATCACGATGGACCTGAATTTAGCCTTCACGCCGGAGGCTTATGGGGAGGTGCAATTTGACCAACAAAAAGGGGACATCATGCGTGTTTACGGGATGGGGAATATCAAGATGACCTTGGACAAGAAGGGGGATTTCAAGATGAATGGCGACTATGCGATTGATCAAGGGGATTATACGTTCACGCTTCAGAATTTGATTAATAAGAAATTCGCGATTCAACGGGGATCGAAGATTTCGTGGAAAGGGGACCCGCTGGAGGCCAATGTAGATATCAAGGCGGTTTACACACAATATGCATCGCTTTTCCCGATTTTATTGGATACGACCAACAAGTCTAATCTACCCGAATTTAAGCGTCGCTATCCGGTGGATGTGACAATCAATTTGCAGAATCGCTTATTATCGCCCAACATCAGTTTTGACATCGGCGTTCGAGATTATCCCAAAGACGTTCATTTGAATGGTGCTGTGACGGCATTTGCGAACCGTATTCGGACGGACGAACAGGAGTTGACCCGTCAGGTAAGTAATGTCTTGTTGTTCGGTCAATTAGTCTCGCCTTACGGAGGTTCCGGAATTGCCATTAGTAATTTGATGGGGAATTTCACGGAGATGCTTTCAAATCAGTTGAGCAATTTGGCATCAAAGATCAACAAGGATTTGAATGTGGATGTGTATTTAGGGGGCGGAAGTTTGAATCAGGATTTGCTTTCCAATTTGCAATTACGCGCGTCGTATAATGTGAATGATCGCTTGCGAATTACCCGAAGCGGCGGGTTTACGGATGCGCGAAACCAGACGAGTCCACAGTTATTATTGGGGGATTGGGCGTTGGAATGGTTTGTCAACCGCGAGGGTACTTTGCGACTTAAGACCTATAACCGTAACGTGCAGACCTCACTGGCTGGGTCTTTGAACTCGTATCAAATCAATCAGACGATTGGGTCGAGTTTGTTATTTACGACGAGTTTCTCGAAGTGGTGGTGGGAGAAGTAGTAGGAGTTAAGAACTAAGAGTTAAGAGGTAAATGATAGGTGAATTTTATACCCTTTTCTATGCTAGTTTTTTATTGATTAGTATTAAACAGTAGAGGTTATCAAAAATAAAAAGAGGTAAGAAAGATTGCAAAATAACTATGCAACGCTTCTTACCTCTTACCTCTTAGTTCTTAACTTTTAACTCTTAGTTCTTACTTCACCTCAAACGTCCCAACTCCCACTGTAAATCCTTCCGAGATTAACTCGACAGTATATTTACCTGGCTTGTAAGTAACGCCACCGCGTGGATAAATAATGCCCACTTCTTGGTTGTTGTTGCTGTAAGTCACAACTTGTTTCGTCGTGTAAACCACATCTTTTCCGTTCACATTAACCTTACCAGATCCAATCGCTTCATCCGAAAGCGTTGCGCCTTCACCATCGATGACACGTAAGTAAATGGTCTTGTTTTCTAATTTCGTGATTGGGTTATTCGCTAAATTGAAAACTACCTTCAATTTGTCGATTTTCTTTCCGTTCAAACGAGCACGCTCCGTTTCTTTTCCTTTCGCATTGATCGCCAAAACGCGTAAGTTTTGAGCTTTTAACGCTGCTGCAATGCTAACCTTACGAGCTAATTCTTTGTTCTTTGCGGCTACATCTGATAAGGTATCCGACAACGATTTGTTTTGAGTCTTAAGTCCTGTATTCTCGTTGTTCAAGGTAGTATTTTGCGCCGTTAAAACTTGGTTGTTCTCTGTTAGAATACCGTTTTGTTTCTTCAACTCAACAATTTCACCATCCTTTTGGGTTAATACCAAATTGTATTCTTTGATTTTAGCCTCGTATGAAGCAATTGTCGCATGATTCGACTTCTTTAATGATGCCTTATCTTGCTCTAATTGAACTTTTAATGCTTCTAAGTCGGCAACCTGACCACCCAATGATTTAATTTCAGCGATTTTAGCATCTAATTGCGTGGAAATTGAATCCAAAGAAGTGCGCGTATTGGCCAATTCTGTCGCCTTTTCTTCGATTGTCGTTGCCTGTTCTTTGTTCAATTGATTTGAACGAATGTAAAGTACACCTAAAACTGCTACGAGGACCGCCAAAACAATCAGCGCAATTCTAGAGGTTTTGTTGGAAGATTCCATTTGGATAATTTTATTTAAGGGTTTAAATTTTTCAGGGGCGAAATTACAATAAATTATCAACATTTCATTTCTAATCCCCTTTTTGGTTAATTTGCAGGAAAATCGAAGACAGGATGCCGACGTATGATTTTATTGTGATTGGTTCTGGGATAGCGGGTTTATCCTACACGGTTAAGGTTGCTCAATATTTTGAGGACCGAAACGTCCCTGTCAAGATTGCGCTCATCACCAAGACCATCGCCGAGGAAACAAACACCAAATATGCCCAAGGCGGTATTGCTGCCGTTTGGGATACGGAAGATTCCTTCGAAAAACATATTGAAGATACCATGGTTGCAGGCGATTTCGTAAGCGATCCTGCCGTTGTTGAGATGGTGGTTCGTGAAGCCCCGGAACGTCTGAAGGAATTAATCGCTTACGGGACGGACTTCGACCGAAAATCCGATGGTTCATTTGATTTAGTCAAAGAAGGCGGCCACTCGGATAAACGAATTCTGCATTACAAGGATTCCACCGGAAATGAAATCGAACGTGCCCTGTTGGCCAAAGTAAAATCCTTTCAATCGGTAGATTTCTTTACCCATTACTTTGCGATCGATTTAATTACCCAACATCACTTGGGCGAAAAGGTCACCAAAGACACCCCCGGCAAGCAATGTTATGGCGTCTATGTATTAAATAAAAGAACCGAAAAGGTAGAAACCTTTTTGGGGAAAACGACGCTTTTGGCGACGGGAGGAATTGGTCAAGTGTATCAATCGACGACCAATCCGACGATTGCCACCGGCGACGGAATCGCCATGGCCTACCGTGCCAAAGGTTTTGTGCAAGGGATGGAGTTTATCCAATTTCATCCGACGGCACTTTATAATCCGGGAAAGAAACCCTCATTCCTCATTTCCGAAGCCGTTCGGGGACACGGGGGAATTTTGAAGAACCAAGATGGTTCAACTTTCATGGAGAAATACGATGCGCGTTTGTCTTTGGCACCGCGTGATGTAGTTGCGCGCGCGATTGATTCCGAGATGAAAAAGCACGGGGTGGATCACGTCTATTTGGATACGCGCCATATTCCCAAAGAAGAGATACTTCAGCATTTCCCGATGATCTATGCACATTGTCTCAAAGAATTAGGCTTAGACATGTCGCAAGATACGATTCCCGTGGTGCCGGCCCAACATTATTTATGTGGCGGAATTATTGTGGATCAATATGGTCAAACGAATATCGAAAACCTCTATGCCGCCGGCGAATGCTCTTATACCGGTTTACACGGAGCGAATCGTTTAGCCTCGAATTCGCTGTTGGAGGCCATCGTTTACGCGCACAACGCCTTCGAGAAATCAGTGAGCCAATATGGAACGCAGGTGTTGCCCACAGGTATTCCCGATTGGAATGATGAGGGAACGCGTAATCCGGAGGAATTAGTTTTGGTGACCGAAATGACCAAGGAATTAGAATCCATCATGTCGAATTACGTCGGTATCGTCCGAACCGATCGCCGCTTGAAACGGGCCTATGATCGTTTGGAATTAATCTACCTCGAGCACGAGGAATTGTACCGCCAGTCCCGCATCACGGTTCCACTTTGCGAATTACGGAATATGATTAATGTCGCCTATTTGATCATCAAACATGCCCGCGCTCAGCGCCAAAACAAGGGCCTTCATTACAACATCGATTTAAAGTAAAGGACTCATTTCGAATCTTTTCTGGGATATTTTAGGCAGAAAAAATATTAATATTTAATTTCGACTAAAATGGTTCAAAATTTATGTTTTGAGCCAATCCTAGTTCGATCCATGAAACACCCTGTCTCTTCGACGAAGCGCCGCTGTGGTGTTTGGTTGATTATATTTATTACATTTTCCTCGGCTATTTCAGGTCAGGCGCAATCCTATAAGTGGTCGATCGGTTCTGCGATTACCAACTACCAATTTCAAAATTCCAAAGGTTTAGCCATCGAATGGATGAAGCCCTCTGCGGGTTTGCATGTGGAGTTATCGCATGAGAATGCCTTGATTGATACCGTCCGACTCATCTCCAAATTCTCGAAATCAGCCCTGTTTTTCAACAATCATCCCAAGTTGGCGAAGACTTTGAGTCACCTGAATTATGCCATCGGGTTAAATTATCATCAATTGAACGCGATCGGGGATGTGCGGCAAATTGCTTTCTCCTATCAAACGGATTTCGTGGGCTTTTCGGCTTCTTTAGGCCCTAAGTTTACTGTTTACAGGGGTTGGGCTGTAGGGCTTTCGGGCGTCATGATGGGCCAACAGCTGATTGCGGGGAATCAGTTATTAGGGGCAAAATATTTTCCTCTGACTGAGGATACTCAATTCAATACATTCAAAGTCTTTGGCGGCTATCAAGCCGAGATATCGAAGTCGGTCAATGCCAATGTCCGCGCCTTCGTACTCATCCGGCGAACTGCCAGTTTATTTTCTCCGCAAACGCCGACGGGGACCTTGGATTTTTTACCCGCGACAATTTCGATGGGAATTAGCATTAAACGTTGATTCCCGAAATGATGAAGCATTTATACCTACTATTCTTGTTGATTACCTGGGGGGCTTGGGGCCAACAAAAAGGCTTGAGTTATCAGGCGGTTATCGTGGATCCCAATACGATTGAGATTCCTGGTCAGGTCATTACCGGAGCGCCTTTGGCGAATGGAAAAGTCTGGATTCGCTTTAGTTTGATTTCGAAAACGGGGGTGGAATATGAGGAGGTCCAACAAACCGTTACGGATGAATTTGGTCTGGTCAATTTAACCATCGGGTTGGGAACGCCGAGCATCGGTAAATTCGATGCGTTGGTTTGGGATGCCTCGCTGAAACGATTACGAGTAGCGGTAAATTTTACGGGTACCGGAAATTACACGGAAGTAAGTAATCAGTTGTTGACCTTTAGTCCTTATTCGCTGTATGCGGAGTCGGTGGATTACAAAAACGTGCGCGATTCGCCCACGAATTTAAGTCAGTTTAAGAATGATGTGGGCTATTTGATTCCCAAAGATTTAGATCCTATCAAGAAGGATGTGGGCACGGCATTGACGGGAGTCCAGGAAAATTCAGCCAAAATTGAGGCGAATCAAAATGCCAACAAAACGCGTTTTGGGATCATAGATCAGTCGATTTCCGGATTAACTACACAGCTTGGGAAACAAGCGAACGACATCCAGCAGGTGAATACCACCTTGAATGACCATGATGTACGCATTCAACAGAATTCAAACCAAATACAATCAACGGCCTCTACGATTCAAGGACAAATTGGCTCCTTGCAATCGCAGATTAATTCGACGCAGAATACGGTTGCGAATCTCTCGGGGACCTATGAAAGTATGGTGAATAAATCTGCCGCTATCGATTTAGGGAATTCCAATCCGAGTAATAGCCTATATCCGACCCAGCGTGCGGTGAAATCTTATATTGATAATGCGATATCATCTGTCATTGCCAACGGTGTTTCAGACGCAACGACTTTAGCGACGGGAAAGATTCAGTTGGCCGGTGATTTAGGCGGAACGGCAACTGCTCCGACGGTTCCGGGTTTGGCCCAAAAAGAGAGCTTAGGAAACAAGTCGACGAGTGTCGCCACCGACGCCACCTCGAACACCAAATACCCATCGGTGAAGGCGGTGAAAGATTATGTGGATCAGGCCACGACGGGGATTGCCTCGCAGACCTCGTTGAACAATAAGGCGGATTTGAATTCCCCGATATTTACGGGCACGCCGAGTTTACCCACGGGTACGACGGGTGTGACGCAGACGTCTGGAAATAATTCGACGGCCTTGGCGACCACGGCCTTTGTGCAGACGGCGATGGCGAGCGTCACGGTGGTGGATGCGGATGCGACGACCAAGGGCAAGATTCAATTAGCGGGTGATCTGGGGGGAACGGCAGCGCTGCCAACCGTTCCAGGTTTGGCGCAAAAGGAGGATGTTGGGAATAAGTCGGTCAGCGTTTCCACGGATGCCACCTCGAATTCGAAATATCCATCGGTGAAAGCGGTGAAGGATTATGTGGATTTGGCCACGACGGGGGTTGCATTGCAGACTTCGTTGAACAATAAGGCGGATTTGAATTCGCCGGTATTTACAGGAACGCCGAGTTTGCCGACGGGTACCATGGGCGTAACGCAGACGTCCGGAAATAATTCGACGGCTTTGGCGACGACGGCCTTTGTGCAAACGGCGATGGCGAGTGCCACGGTGGTGGATGCCAACACGAGCACGAAAGGGAAGATTCAATTGGCCGGTGATTTGGGTGGAACGGGAACAACAGCAGCTGCACCAGTGATTAGCGATAATGCGATTAGTACGGTGAAAATCGCCAATGGTGCGGTGACAGATGCGAAGTTTTCCGGAAGCTTGTCGGTGGGAAAAGGAGGAACGGGTGCCACGACTCTAACGGGCATTCTCAAGGGGAATGGAACGAATGCATTCACGCAGGCGACGATCAATACGGATTATAGTTTGGTGCGCTTTGTGTCCGATGAGTATACCGTAGCGACGGCGGGTCAAACAAGTTTTACGCTGACACAAACCCCGAATGTCAATTCGACGATTCGATTATTTATCAATGGGGTTCGGATTTCGAAGACGGCGCTCTCTGTTTCGGGAACGACTTTGACCTATAACCCGACGAATAATGGGGCGGCGACCTTGGTAGTGGGCGACCGGATTCAGGTGGATTATTACTATTGATGTATGGGCTGGGGGAAATTAAACGCTTTTGGATACACAACTGCCTGGATGATTTTCCTGTGCCTAGTGAGTTTTTGGGCGAATGCCCAGCATAGTGATGTTCGAATTACGTCGGCGGCATCGAATAGCAATGGGGCCTGGGCCTACGCCCAGAACGGAACGTATACGTTTTCTCCAACGGCAGATAATGCCATCATAAGTGCAACAGATCTACAGAACAAATTGGCTGCCTATGCCTCGGTCGAAATTAAGACAGCACGCACGGGCGGAACGCAAACGGGGAATGTGATCTTTGAGGCGGCGGTGACGCAGTTAAATTGTTATTATTACACTACCCCAGGTACTTTCCGAATTACAAGTGGGGGAGAAGTTCAGTTTAATGCAAATCTACGTCTTCGATCGGATGCGCTAAATCAGGCTTATAATATGGCTTTGACTTCGACTGGGAGCGTACGCGTTAACGCGTCCCTGGATGTTAGTGGAGGGGATCTTACTAATACGCTGAATCCAATGCGCCCATGTAATTTGACAATGGTGATAGGAGGTGATTTGATTTTAGGGGCGAGCGGCCAGGTCTTAACAAAAGGTTGGAATAATAATACTGCGGGCTTTACGGGGTATAATGGTGGGGTCGGTTCCTCCCAAACGTATACAGTTAGTGGCTCGGTAAGTTTGGCAGCCGGAAGTGTGTTGAATGCTTCGGGAGGGAATTCAGTTACGCCAACCTATACGAATACCGCGGGTACGGGTGGTGCTATTACGATTAATGCGGTGAATGGCATTTTGATGCGCGGGTCTGTTCTTTCCAATGGTGGAAATGGAAATCGGGGAGGTACAGGAGGTGCGATTAGCATCACGAGTTCAACGGGAAATTTAGATTATAGTGGGGTCTTGAGTTCGGAAGGAGGCTATGAATCGGGCAATGTTATTGGTGGGGATGGGGGCAACATCACCTTGAATG
>Ga0228702_1002274_pt1 | contig 11166 bp, 11 predicted proteins | sample McNCre217_Aug_MG_2_FD_178018 | JGI IMG/M metagenome (GOLD analysis project Ga0228702, IMG submission 178018) | Freshwater microbial communities from McNutts Creek, Athens, Georgia, United States - 20-17_Aug_MG | ecosystem: Environmental > Aquatic > Freshwater > Creek | place: USA: Georgia... | reverse complement strand
CTTTAGGGTCAGTAATTCCTTTTTTGTAGGAATCAATAAATGCTTTTTCAAATCCAGTTCTATCAAACTGCTTACGAATTTTAATTATCTCAGCAAGAACCATAGGTTCACGAGATAGACGTGCGTTAGCGTTGCCTAACCAGTCCCAACCCCACTCCATAATGGATGAAGCGTAGTTGTCTGAATCAGATACTGGCACAAGAGATGGTCCTACAAGGTAGGATGGCATATCAGCGTCAGTTAATGGCAAGTCATCAAGTGAAAGTTTTCCAGTGATAACCATTTCCCCAGTATTTGGGTCTATTGCACGAACCTTGTTGAGAAGTTCTTCGTTAAGTGAGCCATCTCTCTTGACAAATAGTTGCTTTGCTGCATCGTAAATTCTTTGAGCGTGCTCTTGTTTGGTAATTCCGTTTTGTTCCATACGGAAAGCATCAACAAGTTTCTTGTTCTGTGGGTCATTGAGCCAGTTAAATATCTTTGATACGGCTGCTTTTTCCCCAACAGAATCTTTTGCTAGGTTTGCAACGGCTATTGCTCCAAGTTTATCGTTGGAGTAGTATCCAATACGCATTAACCAAGCAACCATAGTTGACTCGTCTGCGGAAGTAGGAATCATTTCCTTGTAGCGTTTTCCGCTACGAGCACGTCTAAACCCAGACGGCATTGTCCATTTAAGTTCTGCAGTACGAACTTTGTTCTGGCGAGTAAAGTTTACTGTTCTATTGAAAGCGTCAATGCCAGTAAAGGCCTGACGACCACCTTCAACAACATCAGCAAGTGCGTTATCTAAGTCACCGTGCTCAATCTGCTTAGCAAGGTACTCTTTATCTTTTGCTGATAAATCTTTGAAACCAGTCTTCTTGTAGAATCGGTTTATCTTACCTTCGTTAAGAGCGCGTGCGGTAATTTCACGAACTTTCTTTACGCTGTTTCCAGCAGCCTCAATCTCTGCTGCGTAAGCCTGGGCTTCTTTTTTATTGATAAAGCGCATCATAGAACCAAGTTGGTTATTTGCTGCCTTATCCCATCCGCTTAATCCAGCCTCTAGCGAACGCGCTGTGCGTAGGCGCGTAGATAGCATACGTCCCTTGATTAAACCAAAAGGAGATTCTCCGATGGCAAGATGTACGAGCAAGTCTTCTGATGCGTTACGAAGAGCATAACGTGGACCAGCAAGGGTCAAGAATGACCAGGCAGATGTCATCTTATTTACCCAGTCTGAATGGCCAACGCCAATCATTCTTTGAATAAGACCGCTTCGTGCTGCTGCTCTATCTAAATCTGTAAGGCTAAGTGTTGTAACTAAATTTGAATTATCTGAAAGGATAAGAGCAACTGATTCACCGTTAGGAAGCACTGAAGGGTTATATCCGTCAGCATTTCTTGCTGCGTGAATTGGCTTCATCTTGCCTGTGATTTGGTCAAATATAACTTTGCCTTCTTTAGTTACATTAAGACCGCGGATTTCTCCAATGGTTGCTTGAAGTCCATAGAAAATTTCTTTGCGCTTACCTATTTCTTCGGTAGCAGAAAATGCCTCAGATATAAGTTTAGATTCACGCTGCGGAAGAACCAACCGTGCTAGTTGATAAATCTTAGTTGAAGCATCTTTTGCCAAAACATCAAGTTGGTCGTTTTCAAAGAATGGAATTGCGCTAAACTTCGCCTTGAACTTATCAATTCTATTTTGAATCATTGCTGTTGAGAACTTGGAAACATTCTTGCTTGATGTTCCAGTTACTTCTTCAACAATAACTTTGCGTCCATTTTGAAGTACTTCTTTTATGCCATCGGTTGTAGCAGCGCCACCAAAGAATAGGTCATCGACGAATTTAGAACCCATACGGTCAAGGTTGAATATCTTGTTAGCGGTAGTTGCTACCTTAACTCGTGTTGCTCTTAGCGGGTCAAGCCGTGGAACAAGCACACGCTTTCTGCCGATAGCGCCAGCCATCATTTCATCAACTTGCTTGGCGTTACTAAAGAATCCCTTTGCTGTCAAAGCGTTGCTGATAGGAACATCTGCTTTGATAAAAGAGTTTATGACTGCTGGACCAAATTCTGGAGCAAGTATCTTAAGTTGGTTTGCTGCTTCCATTCCAGCCTGAGAGTTGCCTTCCAGCCTTGCTTTACGAAGTTTATCTAATTGCTGTCCATATTGATTCCAAAAGTTTACAACTTGTGGACGAGCAAATACTTCATCTACTTTATTTCCACCAACGACAACATCTACTGCATACTTGGAAACGTCTACAGCGCGTTTTACTTTACCAGCGATAAGTGTTGGGTCTGCTAGTACTCGCCAGGCAGCATCGATTGTTCCAGATATAGCCTTGTAAAATAAACCAGAGCCTTCTAGGTCTCTTGGTGTAATAAGGTTTGCTATCTGACGGCCAGGTGAATACTTGGCAGCGTTAACAGCATCTAGTGCATCTTGGAAGATTCCACCATTAAGGTTTTTATCTTCGTAATTCTTTTGAGCAACGCGAGCAACTTGCTTTTCTGCTTCGGTTCCTGTTGCTAGAATGTTGCTTAATTTTTCTCCAGATGCAACCCTGATTGCAACGTTAGTGACATCATCACCATAACGCGCTCTAGCCTTTTCAATACGACCAGGATTAAATACTTTATCTCCGTTGTCGTTTGCTTCTTTCCAGGCCCAGCCAAGTGTGCCTTTTTCTGCAATAGGAATAACTGCGGCACGATATGCACGGGTAGTTAAGTCTGAAAGTTCATTAAGTCCAGTAACTAAAGCCCCACCAGTGTAATGCCACGCAGTACCAAGCCAGCCACGCTTTGGTTCTGGAGAAGTTCCTGCAGCCTGAATGAGAGCGTTTTGTTGTTGTGGAGTTTTACTTTGAAACGCTTGTTGAGCAACGCTTTGTGGTAGGTTTGAAAGTTCACGGTGAACGCTTAGCGTTTTATTAAAACCTTCTATTTGCTTGCGTTCTTCTTCCGTTAAACCAGCGGCTGCTGCTGCGGCTTGAAGGTTGTCCATCAATTACCTCGCGCTAGTGCCTGTTGGTACAAAATAGCAATATCACCGTTTGTGTCATATGGAAGCATCTTTGCAAGTGCATCGGAAAGTTTCATTGCTGGACGTGCCATTCCTAAAACCTCTGGTCCAGGTCCAGGTCCTACTGAAATGCCAGAAGTAACTGCTTCATCTTGTCTTTGTGTATTTGCAAATAATTCTGTAAGTGGTGCTTGAGATGCAGCCTGACGTACCTGCGTATTTGTTGCACCGCGTACATCTGGTGTCTTTGCAAGTGGAGCACCTGATTTAATTGCTTGTGTTTCTACACCTTCACCGTATGCGGTGGAACCTAATTGAAGACCATCTGTGCGTGCTGAGAACTTGCCAGGGCCTGATGCGCCTGCTAATGGACCTCTAGCCATTATTGTCCTCCATCTTTTCTAAATCTGTCACGAACTGTTCCCACGTCCTGTTTACTTTAACTTTTCTATTGGCGTTATATATGGACAGTTCTAATAATGAACTTGCTAATGTTTCAATCGTTTGTGTTAAATTGTAAAAAAATTCTGCGGCGACTACAAAGAAGTCTGCAAGGTTGACCGAGCGTGGAACGTTATCATCGTCGTGCATCACGCTCAGTCTCCCTTGAAAGAATTTACTTTTTTACTGCTTTGCCCTTGCGGCCTGCTGGAGTATAGTTAGCCATCACTTTTCCACCTGCTGGCTTGGAAGTGTCCTTCTTTCCTTCAACTGGCTTTGACATCATTGCGCCTGCTACTGAACCTTTTTTCATTTAACACCTCCCTATTTAACCTGCGATTTGTGCAAGTAAACTTGCTATATCTGGACGACCCTGTGGAGTACCTTGTGGAGCGCCAGCAGCAGGGGCCGCACCCATTTGTTCTGGAGTTGGCTGCGAGGCAGGAACGGGGGCCACGCCTGCTGCTGGAACTTGAGCACCTAATTGTGCTTGTTGTTGTGGTTCAGGCGCGAACACCTTTTCCACCACAGTTTCTAGTTGTAATCCTTTTTGTCGTCCCTGAATAACTTCAGCAATCCGAGCAACAATTTGTGAAGGGTCTTGACCTTGTGCAGCAAGGGTTGGAATTGCCGAGGCATACTGAGCCATAGCAACACGCAAAGAATCACGCATCTCTTCAATGTCAACACGTTGTTCTTCTTGAGTAACATTTAACTCCATTGGAATTTCACGGCGAACATAATCGCGGGAAACAAGTTTATCTGAACGCATTTGTAGCAAAGCAATAATTGCACGGTTAGGGTCCATACCAGACATAATTCCGTACTTAACATCTACACCATACTCGCCCTTGATATCACGAGATGGGATGTACTTCATTGTGTATGGAGTTCCATCTTCATTACCTTTAATTGTCTTGGTAATGGAACCGAATAGTTTTTCATCTACTTCAAAGCAGAGGCCGACCATATCAACAAACAGACGAGCAAATTGTGCTTGTGCTGCTTTGACCTGTGTATCAAATCCTGCCTGAAGTGCTTGAACGCCACGTCCTGTAACAATCGACGAGTCAATATTTCCTGAGCGTACCTCTGGGTAGCGAGCGCCTAGGCGTAGTTCTCGCTCTAGTACCTGCGACTCGGAGAAGACACCCGCAGGTAGTTCTAGCGGAACACGGCGAATAGCCTGTGGATTTGATGAACGCATAATTGAATCTGGACCGAAGGCAAGTTCTTGTACATCTTGTGGAATAGCAATAGGTGCCTGGATAGATTTTTCTGCTGCTTGAATCTGAAGAACTGCAAAGCGTGCACGGGCAAGTTGAACAGCGAGAATATCATCAAACTGACCGCGGGCTTCGCCATCCAAAGATGCACGCATTGCAACTGCTCCTAAGCACTTTCCGATTGGATTAGGAACGTTAGCAAGAACTAAGTTACCACGGTCTGGAAGGAAGACCATATCTTGGTCAGCATCGTGGTAGCGCACCATTGTAATTAACGGTGAGCCTTGTACGTTTAGCGAGTTTCCGAAGATTTGTTTCGAGAACTCTGGGTACTGAGTGGCAAGAGTTTCAGCATCAGATTGAGTGACGATTGTGAGCGAGAGCGTGCGACCAAAGCGGTCAATCTCAGGATATACGCCCCAAGGATTAAGAAGACGAATGCGAGGATTATTAGTATCATAGTCCATCTCAATCATTGCTGGCAGCATTCCGTAGGTGTTAAACCAGTCTGCGCCAGAATACATTTGTACTTGTAGGTCTGAAGAAGAGACGTAATAGTTAGCAATACGCGTTCTGATATCTGCTGCCTTGCGTGCTGAGTCAGAGACCATATTTGTCGCAGAGCAGTTGAAGGATGGAAGGGGAGCCATCACTTCTGCTAAGTCGCGTGCTGCTACATCAACAAAGTTTGCAACAAGAGGCTTTGGATAATCTTCAGAGAACATCGCTGGGTAGACCTTGGAGATATCTCCTTGGCGTACCGAAAGCACATCGCGCATACGTTGGTCGCGCTTTGCGAACTTAGTCTGAAGGCGTGATACCTTCGAGATTACCTCTTGCGTGTTAAGCACTATCTACCTCTATCGGTTGAAATCACTATAGGGGAAAGCGTTACCGTTTGTATGAACGCTCTTGTTCCCGTTGTGATTTGGGCGTTTAGCCTTTTTAATTTTCTTCTTGCGCTTGGCTGCATCCTTTGAGACGAATACGTCTTTGCGTGGCACTACTTCTTCTTCTTTCGTGAAGCCTCTAGTTCTTTATCTGTTGGCCACATACCAGTCTTCTTGGAAATCGCTGAACGTTCTTTCATTAACTTGTCCATAGCAGCGGCTTGCTTTGAAGCAGTCGTTGTCTTTTTTACTACGGTCTTTTTGACGGCCATTGATTCCCCTTAGATAAATTGTTTCTCTTGCTCCATCAACAGTTGGTCGATGTTTACTACCCGACGCTTGTTTAGTTCGGCGCGGGAAAGGAAAGGATTTCTCATATGGTGCTTCTGGTGCATTCCTGTGTTGAGCATCTCTCGTGCTCTTATTTCACAGAACCACAGAGCCATTACCATATCTGTCTTACCTTTGGTCGTCGGAGACCAAGTGATAAGTTGTTCTATTAAAGCCTTGATGTTTTCAGTTTGGTCTGACGGTAGGTGCATCAGATTATCTCGATGATGCTTTCCATCTTGCTGCTTAGTTCCAAACAAGGTAGACATCGAAGCAACACCAAAGCCTGAATCCCATTTATTAGAACCAGTGTGGTGTTCTCTTAATACAACACCTTTGCTTGCTAGTTGTTGTCTGATTCCTTCATCTTGTGTAAGGAATGACTGGAAGGCATTTTTTTCCACAATCCATTCTGCGGGTGTGTAAAGATTGGTCCAGTCGAATATGAGTTGGCGAATTGCTGCTGGTGTTGGCCTGGTAATCTTGATAGCATCCACGATGTACCGCTTGTGAGAAATCCTATCAATAGCGTAGCAGACGGCTGCTGTGTCACCAACCATAGCAGGGTCCAAGCCGCAGATAAAACTAAAACCGTTAAGGTCGCGAGGGTGGCCAGGGTTACCAGGAACCAGACGACCTGATTTACGCATTCCATCTATCGAGCCCTTAACACAGACAGGGTCAAAAATAGCATCATCAGAAATATCTTGTTGCTGATAGATAAGTGCCCAAGTAGAGGCATCCATAGATTGACGTTCATTATATAAATGTTTTCCGTTCCAGCGGGGATAGAGTCCTTCTTCATTCTTATCAGAATCCAACTGCCCGTCAAAGGGTTGGTCTGAGTAAGGCCAGAGTGTTACCCACTTATCAGGGTCTTCATCTGTTTCAAGAAGTGCTGGCATTGCCAGATATGTCCACGGGACTAAGCCACCTGGGTATCTATCTGGGTTGCGTAATTCTTTATATAGGTCTACCGCGGCAACGCGGGTACCAATAACAATCAACTTACCCGTCGGGTTAAGACGGGAGCGAACGTCCTGCTGAAGCCACTTAATCTGCTTTTCAAAGTCATTAGCATTTGAAAGTGTCACTGCGTCATCTATGATAATCATATCTGCACGCTTACCGTAAATCTGACCGCCGATACCTACGGCTTCGATATTGGGGTCCTTCTCAGTAGACTCACGCAGTTCATCACCGAAGGTGATACGCGTAGCCTGCCAAGAGGCGGTCTTAGAATTGAACCCAACCCCAGCGGCATAAGCCTGTTGGAGTTCTTCGTACATTGGATGCGTAAGGCGTTGCTTAATAGCATAAAGGAAGTCAGCAGCCAGACGCTGGGTTTGGGAAACTATCAGGACTCTAAAGTTTGGGTCCTGTACCACCTTCCACGTTACATAGTCAACGGTGATAGTAATTGACTTGGCGTGGTTTGGGGGAATGTTAATAAGGATGCGGTTATCTGCCGTACCCTTTTCATACTTCATCGACGGGTGGAACCAGGAAGGTTCCTTGCCATTGATGACATCTACTAAGTTCTGCTGGTGACCAAAGGTCTTCTGCTTAAGAAATCTTTCCCGCCAGGAAGGAAAGTCTAAATCCATTACTTCAGAGTCTGCAAACTTTTTGTTGACTGCACCGAGGCGAGTTCTGTCGGCGAGGTTCTTAAAGTTTAAGTCTGAGCGTCGGTAGTACTCATATGTCTTGATTGATTTACCCGCGGCTTGACAGGCAGCCTCCACGGTAAGTCCTTCGGCGAGGCATTGAAGGATTACCTTCTTTGCCAGGTCGGCGGGGTTTTCAGACATTGAACTCCATCAATTCCCGCGGCGCGGGATAATTTTATTTCGGCGGGTAGGAATATATCGTCAGTCTGATGATAGAACTATCCCTACTAAAAGTGGTGCTATGCACCACCCAAAACTCCCCTGCAAGCCACAGCGCAGCAGGGGGTAAGTTGGTGCTCGGCCTAGGGGGCCTCGCGGAGCGCCAGCGGAGCGATGCTCGAACGCATCGCGTAAGCAGTGAAGCGATACGGGTCGTAAAACGTAAGCGCGGGAGTTTTACTCCCCTACTATATATAAGGCGGGAAAAATAGGTGATTTCCCACTAATGTGACCAACATCACTAAAATAGTTTATTAAATACGGACAAAGTAGGACACTACACGGTTAACTTTAGTCGAGATATTTAGAAGGGGAGTTCCGCCCCACGCACCCCAAAACTTAAAACCGTGGGGTTTGTTTTACGCCGTGGAAGATAGCCCCTGCCCCTGCCTTTGCCCTAACGGCGTGGGGGATAGTGGGGAATTGTGGAAAGTAGTAGAGGGCAGACTCCCACCTCGGCACTCATTCCTTAATCGCTAAAGTTAATATCTCCAATCTGGCGCACAGTAATTGAATCTAATCTGCCCCAACTGTTGCCCGACCAACTCTCCTAGATTGTAAACAATTTACAATTAACAGAAGACTAATCGAACAGATGTTCTGTGACCAACGCAACACGCTCAATGCCATTCAATACGGTATGAGCCCGCATTATCTGTTACCCTGAGCGTGTGGAAATTCCACAAGGAAGGGAAATTATGCTTAAGAATTGCGATGAATGCGGAAAGTCTTTTGACATATTCAACGAAGGTAAGGGTCACGAATTGTTCGTGGTCTGCGGTAACTGTTGGGCAACTGAACTATCAAATCGAAAGGGCAACTAATGAACACCACTCAAATCGAATGCCAAAAGTGTTTCAAAGTTTCACGCGTTAACATCTCTCGTGTTCAAGCAGAATTTATTTATGAATGCGACGCCTGCTACACAAGCACATTCCAAAATTTCCTAAATATCCTCAAGAAATCTAACTAGACCGAAACCGCCTTCGGGCGGTCTAGCCGTAATTCGGCTACTGACGAGGTCAGCAACTGAAAGGGTAAAGAAAATGGAATGTGCTAACTGTAACCAACTAGGCAAAATCAAAATCGAAGGCGGAACAATACTCTGTGGAGATTGCTTCAGTTTATATATCGAACTTAATAAAGAAAATCTGGTGAAATAATGAAAATGAAAGTGACATTCGAAGTAGAAACAGCACAAGACTTTGACTATGCGACAGGCGATATTTACACATTCGAGCACTATCTAAACGACCTACTCAAAACCTCAATTCTGCCCGCTCTAAGTGTCGAACTGTTGCCCCTCACTCTCAATGTAACCAAGAAAAGAGGCAACTAATGAACACCGAAGAATTTATGAAAACAGTTAAAACAGTCAGCGAATATCTCAAAGAGGAACGAAAGGGCTTTATTGCCTGCTCATCTTGTGGCTCGAAGATTGCCACCTCTTCCAAGCCTTACGGCGGAATGCTCCGCCTTGTCTGTCTAAATCAAGAGTGCGAAAATTCTGAGGGAAAGGCTTTCAACTAGGCGAAACCGCCCGCAAGGGCGGTCTGCGGGGAATGGTCTACCCGTACCGATGAGCCAGACCAGAAACGAAAGGGGCAAGAAATGATTTACAAGGTGGAAATTAGAGGGAGAGGCGTAATGCCTTATGAGTTCGCAACAAAGCAAGAGGCGGAAGACTACGCGGTCACAATGACCGTCTGGTCTGGTGGCGCGTACCGTATCCACAGAATGAAACGGGCGGTGGCGTAATGAAACTACATCCTGTAGAACTTAATAAGTATCTAAATGCCTATGTAGGAAATTCGCTCACAAGCGAGGAATTTCAAGATTTTGAGCGATTTATTCTCAACAGATGGAAAGATGAAGAGGATTTCTCTAGCCTAGACTTTTCTCACGAATCTAGGCTTTGGAATCAGGAAAGAATTACGGTTTAGGTGCTTGCTATCGCCTATGGGGGAGAGTACCGTAGGCGGTGGCAGATATCTAAACGGGTATCTGATAACGAAAGGGAAAGAAAATGACACAAGATAAGAAATGCTCGGAGCGTATTTATGAAGAAATGCTCTCACGAGAGGAAGACATTAAAGCAATGCTAGAAAGCGATGAGTGGGGCGAGAATGACCCTGCTCTATCCATTGACACTAAAAAGATAACCACAGTTTGCTTCTCGTGGGGCGGTCCTGCCGATTACCTAGAGATTACTCACGATGAATCAGGCATAGATAGCGTGGTCTATCGCTTCTCCGATTGGTTCGATACCGCAACGCGTACCGTGGAACAAGATAGCCCGCTCTACGATTACGCCCGTAATGTATTGGAGATGATTTATGCCTAAGCAACGACTAACAAAGCGCGGGAAAATCGTGCTCGGTATCGCGCTAGTAATTCTTATCTGGTTCGTTGCCACCCGCCTATGGTGGACAGGCACGGGCTTTTGTGTAGGCGATGTCGTTTCCTGTGTAATAGAAGGGGGCAAGTGATGGGGCTAGAAATACAAGAAAAGCACTACCTGACGCAGGTTGAAGGAGAAGAGCCGACAGTTCGTATTTTCGGACTTATACCCGATGGATACGACGGCGAATTATCTGAATTAACAAGCGATGATGATGTGTATTATTGGTTAGATAGGCAAGAGTGGGAAAACCTAAAAACAGGTCAAGTGTACGGCGACGCAGTTATCTTAGAAGGAGATGAGGAAGTCTGCCTAATGTGTAACGAAATAAAAGACAATAACGGGCTAATCGTATGCTCAGAATGTAACAAGCCTGAGCGCACTATCAACGACATAAAGAGAGAGTTAGAGGAAGGTAACGCAATATGAACTACATAAAGGCAGAAAACGGAAGACTAGTCTGCTGTGGGTGCGGGCGTGATGTAATGGAATATCATAAGCGCAACTGTGCCTACATCGACTGATGTTTAGACACGATTACTTTGCCCAGGAGTGGGAGATTGAGTGCGGGGCGTGCGGTGCGATACTGTATGCCCCCACTCGTGGTGAATTACAGATTAGTTTTACGCTACACACACGCGGGGTAAATTGCCTCGGTGGTTGGTAATGGAAGAGGAAGATAATGAATACAGAAACGAAACAGTGTGACTGTGTGGAAGTGTGCGGTTGGACTAAACCACACACACTGACAAAGCAAGGCAAGTGGTATGTGTGTGGTAACTGTGGCACAGAAACCCAGACACCTAATGAAACTGAAACCTTTATCTCGTTCGAGTGCGAGGCACACGGCTCGCAGAATTGGATAAGATAATGAGCGACTTAGTAAAGCAATTAACGCTTGGGATGATAGTACCGATGGAAGAGGGAGAGGATAAAAACCCACCCCTGGAGTATTGGCACGCAAAGTATA
>Ga0228702_1002273_pt1 | contig 11168 bp, 10 predicted proteins | sample McNCre217_Aug_MG_2_FD_178018 | JGI IMG/M metagenome (GOLD analysis project Ga0228702, IMG submission 178018) | Freshwater microbial communities from McNutts Creek, Athens, Georgia, United States - 20-17_Aug_MG | ecosystem: Environmental > Aquatic > Freshwater > Creek | place: USA: Georgia... | reverse complement strand
TGAGCCCATAAGCGAATTCATTCAGCTGCGTGTTCCCGCAAAAGACAGCTCCAGCATCGTTCTCAAAGGCCAAAGGTAAAGTCGAGGTAGAGTGGGATAGCCCGATTTCTTCGGGAAGAAAGGTTGATCCTGCGTATGTGGGATAGCCTGCGCGAAAATATAAATCTTTAGCCAAATAGGGTATGCCTCCCAAGTCTCTATCGCGTAGCTCCCAGGCTCTCTCGAATCGCTCAGTCAGTTTTTTAGTGTCGGGTAAATTACAGAGTGCGCTACGCTGTTCGTCAGGAGTGAGATGGCCTAGCTTAATTAGGAAAGCTTCGGCAGCCATGCGTGGCCCTCGAGATAAAAATAAATCCCGCCAGTCGGCAATATTGACGGGAGATTTGTTCACAATTCCAGTGCTACACCAGGTTCAGGGTCGTGAATGCGACAACCCGGCATGACTTTTTGCAGTGTCTCTCTCATCCAAGCACGTGCGGGTGGATCACCGTGAGTGAGTACAATGTCTCGCGGTGCGAGAGACTTGGCGAAATCGACAAGTTCTTCTCGATCAGCGTGTCCGCTAAGATGAAAGCGTTCTACCTCGGCCCGGAGTATTGAAGTGTGGTCGAGTCCTTTAAATTTAAATTCACCTCCTGGAGGTAGACCAATCAGTTCACCGCCGGGAGTTTCGGGGTCGCAGTAGCCAACGAAGAAAACAGCATTTTCTTCATGATCGAGAATGTTTGCCGCAATTCGCCAAGCTGGGGTTTTTTCGACCATCATGCCACTGGATAGTAAGTAAATTCCTTGTTCAGGCAAATTTTTACCGGGGGGAGTGTACTGTCGGGAAAGAGATCTAATACCGAGTTCGGATAGGATTTTTCGGCTAAACTTTACTTGTTTGGTTTTACGAGTGGCTTCATCGAGGTAATCGCAGAGATCCATGCCTAAGCCTGAGCAGAAAATGGGTACATCGACTAATTCGCCTGCGGCTGCTGTTTCATCGAGCAATTTTAAAATTTCTTGCATTCGACCAAAGGCGAAAGCGGGAAGTAGAACGGAGCCTCCATCATCAATGACACGGTTGATGGAGCGAATGAGCCGAGCTTCCTCGGTGGCACGAGTTACTCCAGGAATGGATGGTGTTGCACCGCGTGTGCATTCCATGACTAAAGTATCGACGGGTTGACGCGGAAAATTGGCTCCTTCAACCGTGCGTTGAGCCTGGAAATGAACATCGCCAGTGAAGAAATGACGTTTCTTTTGGTGTTCGATGAGGCAGCCGATAGCCCCTGCAACGTGTCCAGCAAGATGGAAGGTGATGGTGACCTCTTCTCCGCCTCTCCCAATTTTTCTTGGGTTGGCAATCGGGACTGCAGCAAGGGCATTTTCGACGCGAACAATATCGGGTTCGACGTACAAAGGAAGTTCTTCGTTGCCCGATTCTTCACGCTGACGTTTCATGACTTGAATCGAATTGGATAACAGCCTTCGGGCGAAGAGTGTTGTAGCCGAAGAGGCGAAAACTCGAGCTCCAGGATTTTGCCGAATGAGAAGGGGTAGGGAGCCTAAATGATCGAGATGACAGTGGGTTAAAATAACGCCATCCACGGCTCCAGGAATGAGGTCTAATCGAGGTAAGGCTTTTTTACCCTCAAACTTAGGGTGCATACCGCAGTCGATAACGTAGCGAAGCCCGCCAAATTCTAGGAGTAAGCAGTTGGCGCCGATTTCACGGCCAGAATTTAAATCGGTTAGTCTCATGAAGAAGGAGGTGTCATCGCAAAAGTGGGAATGCGGACGAAAATAGGATGCCCCTCTTTAGTTTTTCCATGAAAAGCACCTTCGGCTGTCTGCGGATGTCCTGTTAAGTGATAACTGTTGTACGAAAACTGTCCACCAGGTTCAATCGTTGGGGTTTGACCAACAATCCCGTCGCCTTCGATGACCTCGGTTGTTCCATCGTTAGATCGGATAATCCATTTACGGCCAAGAAGTTGTACGGTGTGTGGGGAGAGGTTGATGATGGTTAAAAAATAAACAAAGGCGTGCGGGGTTTCGACTGGGAAGTTATCGTCGCGATGGTGCACCACTTTGTCGATTTGGACCCTAAGGCCGGGGAGTTCCTGTCCGTTGATTTGCACGCTTTTTTAAGGGAATGAGGTAAGGCGAGTTTGGAAAGGCGTAAACCAGAAATATTGTGAAATTCTTTGCGTCTTCCCGCCTTGCACCTTTGGTCTGGGTGGTCTTTGCTTCGCTCGATGGCTCCCGTTGCATCAAACATGTCACTTCTTAAGCGAGTGCCCTTAAAATGGTGGGGAATAGTGGGATACCTTTGTCTCTTGGTTCTTTCAGCTACGTTTCCTTTTTTTCAGTCGGTCGAAAGGTATTCCAAGGATTATCCCTCATTGGTTCCAGCTTTTGATTTTAAAAATGATAAAGTAGTTCCCACGGGACAGAAGATTTTCGTTCATGCTAATTTATACGGTTTCAACCCAGAAGGCGGTTCAGGTGGCAAACCGGTGGTTGTTTATTTGCATCGCTTACCCTGGACCAAGCAAAGCAACGAGTTTTGTTTTGAATTAGCTAAGTCAGGTAAAGTGGCAGTGGTTGAACCATTTATGCCTGGATTTGCGACTTCACCAGGAGATGTACCAAGCCACTCGATGGAAGCTAATGCGCATGTGGTTGCCGCTTTGCTTGAGCAATACGGTATTCATGAATATCATCTGGTTGCTCACGGCTTATCGAGCGTTGCTGCTTTGGAATTAGTCCACGCTTACAATAAACGCATTCAGTCGGTTACATTTCTTTCAGCGCCTGGGGTGCAAGAGTTTGAATTATTGGGCAATCCACTCGTTAATAAAATCGTTTACGGTTTTCATGGCGCTTTTTTCTGGGGTGTCTCCCGCCTCACGCCAAATTTCGGAGCAGCTGATTTATTGCCCTGGGATCGTGATTATGCGAAAACCATTTTTGATACTGATTTAACCGATAGTAAAAAGATTTTACAGGGAATGCGTCAGCCTCTGCTACTCGTGCATGGTGATTCCGATTGGCTTACTCCATTGGATTCCGCCATTTATACTTCAAAAATTCTTCCTCATTCCGAACTGGTTGTTCTGTCGGGTGGGCGTGATGTCGTCTTTCAACAAAAGAAACAGGTTGCCGATAAAGTTGTACAATTTGTCTCAACGCCAAACGCTGGGGCCATAGAACATTCCCAAAATCCCCCTATTCCCCGTGCTCAAGGTTATCATTATTGGATTCTACTCATCATTATTATCCTTTGCACTTTTGTAGCAGAAGATCCGACTTGCTTAGCTTCAGGACTGATGGTGGCGGTAGGTATCCTCGATTTTTGGTCGGTGACCGCTGCCTGTTTTATCGGAATCTTTATCGGTGATATGTTCCTTTATTCGATTGGGCGTTACTTTGGGCGACCGGCCTTGCGTAAAGCGCCTCTGAAGTGGTTTATCAAAGAGCATAAAGTAAACCAATGGTCGGGATGGTTTTCGACTCCCAAGGGAATGCTGGTGGTGGTGAGTTCGCGCTTTGTACCGGCGAGTCGAGTGCCCACTTTTATTACGGCGGGTATTATGAAACTCAATTTTGCCAACCTAGGCTTACTCCTAATGGTGGCTGCCCTTGTTTGGACTCCACCATTGATTTGGATTGGTTATCAGTTTGGCGAGTCGGGTATGCAAGTTTTGCATAAGTTTAAGAGCAACGCTCTTTGGGTTATTGTTGGTTTCCTTGTCGCATTGCACTTTATCACGCACTGGATTGTGCCGACTCTAACTTGGCGTGGGCGTCGTCAAATTATCATGAAGGTCCGCAATTATTTGCAACCATCGCTATGGCCTTCGTGGTTACTCTTTTTACCCGTCCGTATCGGTGTTATCTTCTTAAGTCTTCGTCATCGCAGTTTAACTGCTTTTGCATCAGCTAATCCCTCCTTTGGGCGTATCGGCGGATTTATGGGGGATGCAAAATCCCTATTGCTTAGACCTTTCCAACGCGACTCTCGCTGCGTGCCTTTTGTCGGTCTCGCCATGGAAGATACGAGCGAAGTTCGAATGCAAGAGGCTAAGGCTTTTGCTGCTTGTCATGGCTATCCTTTGGTTTTGAAGCCCGAAGTTTCCTGTAATGGTGCAGGTTTGCGTTACGTGCGAAATTCCGAACAACTCACGCGCTGGTTGTCGGTTATGAAAGAGGATGTGATTTTGCAAAAGTTTATTCCTGGACTTGAATTTGAAGTGGTTTGGAGTCGTAGCCCAGGCAAAGACAACGGCCATATTATGGCTTTGGTTCATAAACAAGAGGTTGTGGTCACGGGAGACGGCGAGCAGACGCTAGAAGAGTTGATTTGGCTTGATGATTTTGCGGTATCGCGGGCTGAACTTTACTTACAAGGTCATGATCGCGAATTGACCCGCGTGATTCCTGCTGGTCAGAAAGTCATCTTGAACCTCTCGGGGAGTTATGGTCACGGGGTGCGTTGTCAGCATCGTCCCGAATTAATTACGCCTGAATTTAGTGCAGCCATAACTGCTTTTGCGAAACGTTTCCCTGCTTTACACTATGCGCGATTCGATGTCCGTGTTGCTCAAGAATCACAGTTAAATTCTGGACAATTCGTTATTACGGAAGTCGATGGCTGTTGTAGCGTCTCAAGTCTTTTGCGTGATGGCTCTTTGCTCTTCCGTCGTTCTTACCGAGCTATTTGGGAGCAGTTGGGTGTTTGTATTGAGGCAGGTGCCCATAACTTGAAGCAAAAGGTACGCCCCGTACCAATTGATGAATTATTAGCTCGTTGGAGCCAAGCTCAGGGTCGTACTGACGAATTTGCTATCACCGAGGATTAATCTCTTTTGCTGTAATGATGGCAAAGGGCAACCGCTGCGGCATCGGATTCGTCGAGCGGTAAAATCTGTTTTAATCCTAAGACGCTTTTAATCATTTGTCCGACTTGTTCTTTGGCGGCGGATCCGTGTCCAGTGACAGACATTTTGATTCGCTTAGGTGCGTATTCATGCACCGATAACCCAAGCCGGGCCAATACGCTCAAAGCTGCTCCACGTGACGCCCCCATCGCTTGTGCTGTGCGAAAATTTTGGACGTAGATAGTTTCTTCAATCGCTGCCTCAGTGGCACCGTATTGCTTGACCATCTTTTCTACGCCATCGGCAATTTTTCCTAAACATTCAAAAGCTTTAAGTGAGGATCCGATTTTAATTGTGATACTTCCTAAGAGTTGTGGTGGCTGACAACGTGCATCAATCACAGCTAGTCCAGTTCCGCGAAGTGAAGGATCGATTCCTAAAATAATGGCATGACTCCCTCGTGATTGTATCAGTGGTGACTCTTTCTTCTTCCTCGAGGTAGAACGGGTGCGGCCGGCAGAAGGTGGCCCTCCTGCTAAATGGGCAGTCCATAGGGCGCGTGCAGATTTGCGTGCCATTCTTTTTGAGATTTACGGTTAATTCGTGGAGATTGGCAAAAGTATTTCGAGCAACAAAAAAGCCGAGTCTTTGCAACTCGGCCTTTTTCACGGAATCACTCTCGTTTAGAGTGCTCGCGCTGCAGCGATAACGGCATCTTTGGTGATACCAAGTTCGCGCATCACAATGTCTCCAGGAGCACTTAGTCCGAAGGTGTCGGTACCAATCGCTTTACCATTCAATCCTACATAGCGACCCCAAGAAAGGGTTACGCCGGCCTCAATGCTGACTCGTTTGGAGCAAGATTTAGGCAAAACTTCTTCTTGATAGGATTGAGGCTGGCGGGAGAAGACTTCCATGGAGGGCATTGATACGACGCGAACGCCTGCTCCGAGTTCTTCGGCGGCAGCTAGGGCGAGCTGTAATTCGCTACCCGTGCCGATGAGAATATGGGTTAATGGTGCTGTCTCTTTGCGAGCGATGTATGCGCCTTTTAAGACACCTTGGCGACGTGTTGCCACGGGAATAGCATCCAGCGAAGGCACATTTTGACGGGATAAGACAAGAGCAACGGGTCCTTCACGTCGCGCAACGGCGTGGGCAAAGGCCGCAGCGGTTTCTTCGGCATCAGCAGGACGAACCACATCGAGATTAGGAATGCAACGTAGCGCACTGACCGTTTCTACGGGTTGGTGAGTAGGACCATCTTCGCCAACACCCACTGAGTCGTGAGTAAAGATGTAGAAGGTTTGTAGTTTAGCGAGTGCAGCAACGCGGATAGACGGACGAAGGTAATCCGAGAAGGTGAGGAAGGTTGCACCCGATCCTTTGAAAACACCATGGCAGGCGATACCATTTAGTATAGCACCCATGCCATGTTCGCGGATACCGAAGTAGAGGTTTCGACCCGCAGGAGTTGCGATATCAAAATCACCAACCTCTTTGATGTAGTTTTTGGTGGAACCGTGTAAATCGGCTGAGCCCGAGATGACGAGCGGAGAGGCTTTGGCGACCGCGTTGATGCAGGTTTCACCCGAGACGCGAGTGGCAAGAGAGTTTTTACCAAACTCAGGAATAGCGGCGAGTAACGATGCAACGTCGCCGTGATTGCCTTTTTGTGCTTTCTCTAAAAGGGCAGCTTTGGCTGGATTGGCGGCTGACCATGCGGCAAAAGTTTTTTGCCAAGCAGCGTAGTCAGCGGCTTGCTGAACTTTGCGATCGGCAAAGAATTTCTTGGTTTCAGGTGAAACATAGAATTTCTCATCAGGCAGACCGATGGCTTTACGCGAAGCATCAATGAACTTCACGCCGGCTTCGCCGTGACCTTTGCTGGTGCCTTGGACTTCAGCGATGCCCTTGGCGATAACGGTTTTGCAAATCACCAACTTAGGTTTGCCGCTCTTGCTGGCTCGGGCCTTATCAAGGGCTTCAGCAATCGGGGCTAATTCATTGCCTTGTTTGACGATGATGACTTCCCAATTAGCGGCTTCATAGCGTTTTGCTGTATCTTCGTTCTGTGTTTTGGAAGCCATGGCGTCCAACGTCACATCGTTGGAGTCATAAATCATAATTAAATTATCTAGTCCGAAGCGGCCAGCGAATGAAGCGGCTTCGTGAGAAACGCCTTCCTGTAAGCAACCATCACCTGCAAGACCGATAACGAAATGGTTAAAGATAGTGTGTTCTGGAGTGTTAAAGTGAGCGGCAGCCATTTTGGCAGCGAGAGCCATGCCGACGATATTGCCTGTTCCTTGTCCCAGAGGCCCCGTCGTTGCTTCAACGCCAACTGTTTCACCAAATTCAGGGTGACCCGGAGTTTTGCTGTGAAGTTTGCGGAAAGCTTTTACCTCTTCAATGGGTAGATCGAATCCAGCAAGGTGAAGCCAACCGTAGAGGAACATGGAACCATGACCAGCAGAGAGAACAAATCGGTCGCGATTTATCCAGAGGGGTGTGGCTGGGTTATGGCGGAGGAAATTGCCGTAAAGCACGGCACCAATTTCGGCAGCTCCTAAAGGCAGTCCGAGGTGGCCAGAGTGGCAGGCGGCAACGGCATCCATGGCCAGTCCACGGGCTTCGGTGGCCGCACGAGAAAGATCGCTAGAGTGGGAGAGTGACATACTGACTGTATCCGTAAGGGATAATCCCCCAAGGATTCCAGCCTTGAATGCAGGGGGCCTAATCTTCCAAATAGGGGTATGGCTGATAAAGAACTCGAAGAAGGTTCAGTTTTACGACTGGATTTCAAAAAACTAAGGAAAATCGCCTCAGGTCAGGCCGATGTTATCCCAGCCGTGGCCCAGGACGCCACCACGGGCGAAGTGCTTATTTTGGGGTATGTGAATGAACTGGCACTGCAAACGGCCATTAAAGAAAAGAAGGCGACCTTTTGGAGTACTTCTCGTAATGAACTCTGGATTAAGGGTCTGACTTCTGGGGATTTTTTAGAACTCATCGAGGTAAGAGTTAACTGCGAACAGAATTCAATTTTGTATAAGGTGCGTCCCGCGGGACAGGGGGCTTGTCATACCAAAGGAGCCAATGGTAAATCTCGCTCTGGTTGTTACTACCGTCGCCTGCGTCCCGATGGAACACTGGAAATGGTTTAGCGTTTACCGAGTTCTTGATTTACGAGCGTTGCGTCGATTTCGAATTTAATCACCAGCATTCTCGAAATTTGAGTCAGTCGATCAACGCCTGGTTTTGCCACAAAACCGAGAGCGTCATAATCACCTTGCTTGCTCATCAAGTCTTGTAGGGCTTTGACAGCATCCTCGCTACTGCGGTATTCAAAGGCGAGAGTGAGTACGCAGTCATTGGGTGATTCCGACTCTCCGACGACAAGGGTAGCCCGGTTGGCGGTAGATGCGGCAGCTACCACCGCAGGACCGAGCCAGCGACGCTTTTTGATGGAATCAAAGAGTGCTGAAACAGGTTCGATCTGAACGATTAGATAGCCTCGAGGAATGCTTTTTAATTGGGTTTTGGCTTTCTTGGTTAGAATCCTTGCGGGAACAGTGAGGGGAGGGCTCTCCGCATTATTCAGGATTAAACTCGTTTTTTGTTCATCGATTAGAAAACCAAAGTCCACTCGTTCGGCAGATGTGTTAAAGGCTGCGATAAGTGCCGATTTGTTTTTGGCTCTTTCATTCGGCGGAGTGAAGAGGGATAAGGCGCCGACTGCTGTTTGCGAAGCTGTTAAAAATTGAGCCTGCCGTGGATAGAAACTTCCGTAAATGCTGCAAGTGGAGGGAACCCGCAGGGTTTGGTTTGAGGGCGACATCCACCAAGCGATGAGACCGACAACCACAGCCACGCCGATGATGCAGAACATGAACCGCCTCATGCAAAAAGAATAACCCCCAATTGAATGGGGGTCACTCTCGAAAACGGGGAAATTCACTCGACCCCGTATTTTGATAACTTTTTTATTAGGGGGTCGTTTCCAAAGAGGCATTCTCTTTGGTTTCTGTACGGGCAACACCCGCTTGATTTTGTGCAGTGGCCATCGCTTTATTTAGAACCTTCGCAATCATTTGCGCAGTTTTATCCGCAGGGTATTCCATCTGCATCTCAACCGTTTTAGTGTTTTGGCTGATTTTTACCTTTTGCAGAAGCGATTTAATCGTTTCGCCGTCTTCTGGATTCTTTTGCGTGGATGGAAGAGTCATCATACCGAGGGCAATAAAACCGCGTAATTGGTTGGCGGAAGTTTCCGCTTTATCGACATCGGCAAAATCACTGGAGGCTTTTAAACTGAAATTTTTAGGGTCCTCTCCGATCGAGAAGGCAGCACTCAAAATACCATCGTTATTAATCATTTTTGCGATTTGTGGGTACTGCTTAAACTGATTGAAGTCGCCACGAATGATGAGCCAATCGTTAGGCGAATTTGTTTTCACTTGAGCCAAGTTAGCGGGCAGAACGGCACTTTGCTTTTTTTTCTGTAAAGTTTCGACGGTTACACTCGCTAAAGAAGTTGGGCTGAGGACGAGGCAGCTGTCTGAGTAACCTAGAAGCAAATACTCACCACGTTTAACTTCAGAGAATTTTTTGTTTTCCTGGCTTACCTCTTTGGATAAATCGCTGACGTCCCAGGCTGGTATGCCATTAATCTTCTGCTCAGGAATCTTACTTTCCGCATAGGTAGACTTCATCTTTGCCACATTAAACTGACCCTTAAGAAGTGCGACCACCAAGGGTTTGGCTGATTCTCCGGGACTTTTTTCAGAATAAATTCCCACAACGGCTTCCCTGAAGTCTTTATCGGGATTCCCGTTTTTGAATAGGACTGAACTGTTGGGTTCAGTTTTTAAGAAAACGGATTGAGCGAGTACTTTGCCAAGCTGTGACGAACTTAATTTTTCGTGGGAGTAGTAGAAAAACGCACCTGCACCTTCTGGCAGTCCTTCCGTGTTAAAGGCTGCCTTGGCCTGAATGAAGGACAGACAGAGAATAGCTAAAAAAGAGAATTTTTTAATCATACGATGATCTTGTTATTTAAGGTTTTGAAGGGTTATGGTCATCCGTATACTCTAGAATTTCGCCAGGTTGGCAATGTAGGTATTGGCAGATGGATTCGAGGGTGCTGAGGCGGATGGCTTTGGCCTTACCTGTTTTAAGAATGGAGAGATTGGATAAACTGATATCCACCGCTTCGGATAATTCCGTGAGAGTCTTTTTGCGTTGGGCTAAGACTACATCGAGGCGAAAAATGAGGGGCATAAGTTAAATAGTTAGAGATTGTTCTTCTTGGAGGGCAATCGATTGCTTAATCGCCCATCCAAAGGCGAGAAAGACCAAGCCAAGCAGGAAAATCAGAGGGTCGTGATAGATGTGTAAGGGGTTTAGAAACGTGGCTTCAAAATCATACAGCCAACTTGGATCCGCGTGATTGGGATAAATATTTATATTCGTTCCAGTTGTAATGATACGATGAGCTGAGAATACCTCGAAAAGCGAAGCAAGGTACCAACCTAAAAAAGACCATCCAGTTATACTGAAGTAACGAGCATTCTTGGCGCTAAAAATGTTGGACTGAGAGAGCTCTACACAAATTTTTCTCAGCAGAAAAATAATGAAACCAATGACTACGGCGTAAAAAACAATGGCGAGTACGAACGAAGAAAAGGTAACTAAGTTTGCTTGCTTCATTAGTTCATCGATTGCCGCATTGGCTTGAGTTTTTACCGTCGATGAGAGATCTTTATCAGGGGCAATGAAATAAATTGTGATGCCTCCTGCTTTGTGGGCGGACAACTCATTTTGAAGACCTAAAACGATGTAGAATGCAGCAACGAAGAAGGATAAAAATAATCCTACATTGCAGATCCATTTTCCGATGATGCCGATTTTACGGAGTTTATTTTGAGTATGGGTGAGCGGGTTATTCATGGCAGTTATTCAATTTCAGTAAATGATTATTGTCAATCATTAAGTGTTTATTGAATGTCAATAAAGATTTGTTGAATATACCATGAAATTTAAGCTCTAAACCAAAAAAAGGGGCGCCTTTTAGGCGCCCCGAAATTGGGAGCATTGAATCCGGGGATTAGTAGCCACCACGGTCGCCACCGAAGCCACCACGGTCACCGCCGAAGCCGCCACGACGTTCACCGCCGAAGCCACCACGACCGCCACCGAAGCCACCACGGCCACCGCCGAAACCACCACGACCACCGCCGAAACCACCACGACGCTCGCCACCACCAAAGGCAGGGCGCTCTTCGCGAGGACGGGCAA
>Ga0228702_1002272_pt1 | contig 11169 bp, 5 predicted proteins | sample McNCre217_Aug_MG_2_FD_178018 | JGI IMG/M metagenome (GOLD analysis project Ga0228702, IMG submission 178018) | Freshwater microbial communities from McNutts Creek, Athens, Georgia, United States - 20-17_Aug_MG | ecosystem: Environmental > Aquatic > Freshwater > Creek | place: USA: Georgia... | reverse complement strand
TTCTATGCAGAAAAAGACGGCCTAAGTCCCGCAACAGCCTCTACTAGCGCCTACCAGATCAAGCAAGATTATCCTAATTCCGTTGATGGTTTTTATTGGATTAAAAATGCCAATATAAATGGGGGTGTTCCTATAAAGATATATGCTGACATGACGACAGCCGGCGGAGGCTGGACCTTAATTTTGAAAAACTCCTCTTATGGCGGATGGACTTTAGCGAACGCAATAGATTTGAATGCCCAAAATCCGTTCACAAAAAATGCAGATATCACCAGTACGTCAACGGCAAATTATTCCATAATTAAATGGGCTGATTATATAAAGAAAAGTGCATCCGGTTTTCAATACATGATTGATGCCTACTCCAGAAACATGTATGGTGGAATTTGGACAGCAAATGCGGCGTATAGTTTTGTAAGTACGAGCAATGCAAATACGAATATCACCTTAAATACAAACTATGGAGGGTGGAGTTACAATACAACTAACGATGGGGTTTCTCAACGCATGCCTTGGTATGGCTATGTGGGAAGTAATACAGGTTTCTATTCGCTAGCAAGTGGATCAGGTAATTGGTGGGGAACTTTAATTGCTAATAACCAGTATTATGCCCCTGCACCATGGATTGGAACTTTAGGTGGATATGCTGCAAATCCGGGTATCATTTGGTATTGGGTTAGATAAATTTATTCTATGAAAAAAGTTTTATTCTTCTTCTTGATTTCAATTGGTGTCTATGGCCAAACCGGCATTGGCACCACCTCGCCTAACGCCTCTGCGAAATTGGACGTTTATTCTACAAACAAAGGGTTTTTACCTCCCCGCGTTACCTTAACGAGCGCAACCGATGCAACCACGATTGCCTCACCAGCAGAGGGATTGTTAGTGTATAATCTAGGGTCTGTTGGATTGCAATCTGGCTACTATTATTGGAATGGGGCGAACTGGTCAACGATTGCAACGGCGACCTCGGCGGGGAATGGGGTGACGGCTACTAATATGGTTAATTTATATTCTAAAATCTATTCTACAGCTGCTGGAGATATCGCTGATGCGAATGGTTATAGTTTTACGGTGCCAGTGTCAGGGAGATATCTGTTTGATTTTTCTTCAAGTGGATATTCTGTAAATTCCAATTTTACTATGACATTTAAGGTAAGGCAAGGAACCACTGATTTAGGAACCGATGCCCAAACAAGTTCTAACAATACCGTACATGTGGAATATAATGGGAAAATAGAAGTAAACCTCCAAGCAGGAACAACTTACAATGTGATTGTACAATCTACAGGAACAAGGAATTCGGGGGATTATGACCGTGTATATTACAAAATGGTGGCGGGGAATTTACCTGTTACGGGTCAAAGTGTGGATTATGTGAATGTCATGCTAACAAATGATCAATCCAATAATGCAGTGGGGCAAAATGTCAAATTTCAAACCATTCAATCGGGTAATATCCCTTATGATGCAAGCACAGGTAACTTCTCATTAACTGCTGGTAAAACATACAGACTTACTGCGCTAGCCAGTTTAAATGGGACGAGTCCAGCAGGATCCGCTTTGGACATCATTTGGCGGACAGGAGATGGAGTTAATATTGGCCCACTTGGATCTCTGATTAGTGCAAATACCAATATAAATTTTTCTGGTCAAGGCGTAGTGGATTATATCTATACACCCACCACAAACACCACCGTTTCATTGTATATTAATTTTGTAGGTAATACTACAACCGTATTAAGGTCCTATGCTACTAATGCAACTATAACCCAAATAGGCTCCTCTGCTGTCGTGAATCCTTGGACCCTTTCAGGTACAAATACGTACAATACGACCGGGAATGTGGGTATAGGCAATAATTCTCCTACCGTTTCTCTAGATGTAACAGGTACTGCTAAAGTTTCAGGTGTTTTAACTGCAGGAGGAAACACATATCCAACAAACACTGGAACAAATGGCTATGCCCTAACAACAAATGCCTCAGGGGCAGCTACTTGGAATGCAGTACCACCGGTGGGAGTAATTACTGCATTTGCAGGGAGTACCGCTCCTACTGGATATTTAATTTGTAATGGTGCTGCAGTTAGTAGAACCACTTATGCCGCATTATTTGCCATTATTGGAACCACCTTTGGTTCAGGAGACGGTAGCACAACATTCTTGTTACCAGATTTAAGATCCAAAACCATAGTCGGGGTAGGCCAAGGATCGGGTTTGACAAATAGAACTTTAGCAAGTACAGGTGGTGCTGAAACAAAAACTTTAGCAGTATCGGAGATTCCTAGCCATAATCATACTATAAATGACCCAGGTCATAGTCACTCCCAGAATACAGTAAATGATGACTTTAATAATAGTGGAGGTAATCCACCTGGATTTACTGCGGATGGAGCAGGAAGTAGAACCTGGTATAATATAAATTCAAGCACAACGGGTATAAGTGTTAATTATACAGGAGGAGGCGCAGCTTTTAACATGATGAATCCATTTTTATCGTTGAATTATATAATTAAGTTTTAAAATGTTTAAAAGAATCATTTTATTATTCTTATTGACCTCAATTAATGTTTTTGCCCAAACCGGCATCGGCACCACCACGCCCGATGCCTCCGCGAAACTGGACGTAAGTGCGACGAATAAAGGCTTTTTGCCCCCACGGGTTACGCTAACTTCCGGAACTGATAATACCACGATTCCTTCGCCAGCCACGGGCTTGTTAGTATACAATACAGGGAATAATGCAGGACTTGTTGCGGGCTATTATTATTGGAACGGAACTAGCTGGGCGACCATTGCGACGGCAAGTGGTTCCGGAGTGAGTGCCTCTATTTTAAGGGGATCCAGATCAGCCGCGCAAACTGGATTGACGAATGGGGGTAATGTAATATTTACTCAGGTTGATAATGTTGCAGGGCAAGAAATGTCGTTGAATACATTAACTGGTCAAATTACTTTAGCAGCTGGAAGAACCTATCGATTACTGGCGCAGGTGCCTAATTACCAAACAAGTGCGGCTGAAACGAGAACGCAATTTGCTTGGTATAATGAAACTACTAGTGCTTACATTGGAAGTTCTTCTAATGCTTATACCCCATCAAGTGGAGCTTCTTATGGTGCCACGGGCGGATTGTCGGAAGCTATTATTACTACTACTATTTCAACGGTTGTTTCCTATAGGATTTCTCAACTATCTAATACAAATCAATTAGGGGGCAACGCTGATTTTACTAGCAATGGAGCCTACCCTTGGTTTGAAGCCCAAGTAATTTCTGGAAACACAGCGGTGAATGGCCAAAGTGTGGATTATGTTTCAACCTCTTTAAGTAATTCCTACTCAAATGTAGGAAGTGGATATGATATTGTATTGCAGCAATTAAATGGTGGAAATATTCCCTACAACACTTCTACCGGTGTTTATACGTTAACTGCCAATAAAACCTATATGATGCAAGCACAATTAAGGGTAAACACTGCATCCGTTGGTAATGCATATTTACAATATACTTGGGTTGATGCAACTACAAACACTCCATTAGTTTCAAACTCCGAAGCATTAAGCGCATCAAGCTCATCAGGAGCTGGATATGGTTCAAAAGAAGTTGTTCAAATTATTTACACGCCTACAACGAATCAAACCATTAAATTAAGGTCTACAGGGACTACAGGAACTCAATCAATTGTTATGGGGTCAGCTGTAATTACACAAATAGGTTCCTCTGCTATCGTTAACCCTTGGACACTGTCTGGAACAACCACATATAATACCTTAGGGAATGTTGGGATAGGAACAACTTCACCATCCGCATCTGCCGTATTAGATATTAGTTCAACGACAAAAGGTGTTTTAATTCCTCGAATGACTGCAGCTCAAAAAGCAGCTATATCAAGTCCAGCAACCGGGTTGTTAATCTTTCAGACAGATGCTCCTTCTGATTTTTATTTCTATAACGGTAGTTCATGGACAAGCCTTAGAGAACCCAACTGGACAAGTGCTGGTACCATCCAAAGTGTAGGATGGAACGCAACTACAACAGCCCCAACTATTGGAATAACAACTGTAAATGATTACAGTTATAAACAGCTAGGGTCGAAGACATGGAAATGTCAACTTACATTTTCAGCCTCAAGTAATAGTACTGGAGCTAATAATGGTGTTGGCGATTATTTATTTTCTTTACCTAATGGTTTACAATTTAACAATTCTATAGCAGGGCAAGCCGCCATTACTGATAATGTCGGCACAAGTACTTGGGTTTGGCCGAGTGTTTGGTTGAGTTCTTCTTCTGGTAGTATCACTAACCTCAGTCAAGGTGGACTATTATATGTAGTGCCCTACAGTAGTACTCAATTTAGACTTATTCATGTGGGTATTGCTGGTATTGGATATCTTATTCCTTATGGCAGTGGATATTACGGAGTAGGTTCGAACAACAGCTGGCGTGTGACATTCACATTCCAATCATTGTAACCAAGCCATAGAATTCAGTACAAAAGACTACAAAAGCGTGCCCTAGACAACTGCGCAAAATGAATAATTCCTAAATTGCAAAATGAAACCCACCTTCTCCTCCTTCATCGCCATCCTCTGTAGCGTTCTCTACCTCGCCGTCTACTTCATCCCTGACATGGGCGGATCGGACGTGATGGGCGCGCAGTGGTTGTACTCGAGCTGCTTGAGTTTAGGGATTGTGGCCTTCATCGGTCTACGATATAAGGCTTACGAGGAGGCCATACAGCAGGTGCTTTCCTACAAATTTACCTGGGTGTTTTCGCTGCTGGTTTTTTGGGCGATTGGCTCGTATGGCTATGCGATCAATCCCACGGAGACGCTGGTGACTTTGGCGCGCTTGATCACGACCTATTTCGTCTTTTTGAATCTCTCGATTCTGTATTATAACCAAGATCGCGCGTTTCTATTTACGGGGATTGCGTATGCGATTACGGCGTTCTTGTTCTTTGATGCCATCTATGTGATCAAAGGTTTCAGCGCGAATTTGCGCACGATGGATTTGGACGCCGCCATTTTAGGCCTGAATAAATATCACGGGAATAAGAACGTGACCGCCGCGACCTTATTGATTCTTTTTCCCTTTGCGATGTATGTGATTATGTCTGCCAAATGGCTGGGCAAAATCGCTGGAATCATCGCGTTATTTTTAGGGACTTTTGGTTTGTTTTTATTGAACACGCGTTCCACTTATGTGGGCTTCGCCTTGATTACGGTCTTGTTTTTTGCGGGGCTTATTTGGAAGAAAAAATCAGCTCTAAAACCAGCGCTTCTTTTCGTTTTACTGCCTGCGGTTCTCGCGATTTTTGCGGCGAATATGCGCTTGAAATTAGCGGTGGCGGGGCAAGAAAATACGGGAGGTTATGGCACGGTAACCAAGCGTATTGGTGACATCAACATCGCCTCTGAACAGAATTCTCGGATTCACCTCTGGGGAACCGCGGCAGATTATGCGCTGCACCACCCCGTTTTAGGCGCCGGTTATGGGAACTGGAAGTTGGCTTCTATTCCCTACGAACGCGAGCTAGCGAACGAGCTATTTGTGCCCTACCACGCACACAATGATTTCATTGAAATGTTTGCAGATTTAGGTCTATTGGGCGGACTATGTTTCGCCGGATTATTCCTGCTGCTTTTCTATTATACGCTGCATTTTTTAGCCCAAAAACGTGGCGACGAGCTGATGGTCATCATCGCCTTTTTAGCCGTTACCTGCTACGGTGTGGATGCGCTATTGAACTTCCCGGCAGAACGAACGGCGATGCAGACGATGCTGTCGCTGGCGGCGGCTTTGGTGTTGATTCCTTTGGACAAAACCTCCCGCAACCTACGCGCGCTTCCCTTTATTTACCTCGTAGCCGGAGCCGCAATGTTAGTACCAGCCATCTACATCGCGAACGAAACCTTTGAGTCCTTGAAGATCCAAAAATTCGTGATGGGCGAGGTGAATGCAGATCCCAAAATGGCGACCATCGAGGTCGAAAAATTGCCGGTCATACCGAATCTCTCTTCCTCCACTTTACCCATGAAAGCGATGCTTTCCCGCTATTATATCCGCGATAAGCGTTTTGATGACGCCTTGCGTGTATTGAAAGAGAGTGAAAACGACAACCCATTCTTGCATTATAACGACTTCTTGCGCACCTCCATTTATGCCTCTTTGAACAAAATGGATTCGGCTCATTTTTATGCCAAACGCGCCTTCGATGCCTGGCCACGCGCGTCCAGCTATTACAAGAATATGATTTTCACCTCCGCGAAACTGAAGGATACGAACGAGATTAAGCGCGCTTTGCAGGTGTCTTTGGACGTACATAATGATAATGCTTTGGTCTGGAATCAATACCTATTAGGCATGTTCGAAGTGAATCAAGGGGCGGACAAAAACTTGCTGCCGCAATTAGAAAAGACTTTGAAAAAATTCCCGGCTGACACGGCCATTTTGAACCCAACTAAAAATATGTTGCGTGGAGGAAACCGCGATTTACAAGGCTTAACGGCGAAAGGAAATGCCTTATTCGTGAAAGGGAAATACGTGCAAGCGGCAGCCATATACAAGGAACTTTCACAACTGGATCCAGGTAATTTCTCGCACCTGGAAAACGTGGGAATCTGTTATTATGCCGGACGCGCCTTTGCTGAAAGTTTGTTCTATTTTGCCAAATCCGAACAACACCCCGGAAACAATACCGGAAAATCGGCGTACTTTGCGGGCATGTCTCAGCTTTCCATAGGTAAGAAAGCGGATGCCTGTGCCAGTTTTAACAGATCACAAGCAAAAGGGTACCCAGATGCTGCAGCAGCTATTGCACAGCATTGCAAATAAACAATTATGAAGAAAATCGTACTATTTCTATTGTTCCTAAGTGGGACTGTAGCAGCACAAGAAAACGACAAATCCTTAGTCATCATAGGCGGTCCCACTGATTTGTGGACAAATAATCGCTTAACAGGAAAGGATGAATTCAACGCCTACACGAATTTAGGCTTGCAATTTTCGAAGCGTAAATCCGCGAATATGGACATGGTTTACACCTCCTTAGCGGGTTTTCAAGGGGATTTCTTTAGCCCCGGTATTTGGAACAATAAATTCATCACTGCGGGTGCGAACATGCGCTATTTCTTCATCGCTCGCAAAAAAACCTCCGTTTTAAATCCTTTCTTCCAAATAGGAGCAGAAGCCTTCGCGCGTCGCGACTATGGTTTCCCTGGGAATGCGTACGAATTAAGTGCCTTAGGAGGTTTAGGTTTAGACCTGAAATTATCGAGAGATTTCTCCATCATCGTTCAATCGAATTTAGCGATTCCGATGGCTCAAGCAACGGAAGCAGGAGTAAAAGTAGCGTCCGTGAGAGGATCGAATAACAGTACTTCTTTTGGTTTAGTGTACCACTTCGGCTGGAAAGCAGCGAAGAAAAAAGCAGACGAGGAGGCGGCCAGTGCAGCTGCAAAAGCTCGTGAAGAAGCCGCGGCGAAAGCAGCAGCGGAAGCCGCAGAACAAGAGCGTATCGCACGTGAGGCGGCAGCTAAGAAAGCGGCTGCTGATGCTAAAGAAAAAGCAGATGCGATCGCGAGAGCGGAGGCAGAAGCGAAAGCAAAAGCAGAGGCGATCGCGAAAGCGGACGCAGAAGCAAAAGCGGCGGCGCAATTAAAAGCAGATCAGGAAGCGATGGCGGAAACGACCATCTTGTATATGAATAATCATTGGGAGTTAACGGAAGAGTCACAGGAGAAATTAAAAGTGGTGGCTTCTGCGTTAACAGCTCGTCCAGAAATCAATGTGCGCATTGATGGTCACTCAGACGCCTTTGGTACGTCGAAAAACAACTTGAAAGCATCTCGTTTTAGAGCGCAAGGAGCAGCTAAATTCCTCGTGAAAAATGGAATTGCGGCATCTCGCCTTAAAGTAAATGCCTATGGTGAAGATAAGCCAGTGGCTTCGAATAAAACGAAGGCTGGAATGGCCCTCAACCGCCGCATTGAAATTAGAATAATCAAATAATAAATTTCAATTTTTAAAGCCTATATTTAGGTTTTTAAATCGATAATTGGAATTTATTCTATGGGATCATCTAGCACAAACTTTTACTTTAGGGTATGGGGCTGGATGATCCTATTTTTTTGTGTCGCACTCGACGCCACAGCTCAATGCAATGTAAACGATCCCTACGATAAACTCATTAGCGGTTACCACGCTTCTGTGGCGATTAAAAGCACGGGAGAATATTCCATCTGGGGAGCAAATATGGCTCCCACGGGCTTAGTGGGGCAATTGACCCCTTTGGAAATCAACGGAACCAATTACTCCGGAATCACCGGCACCATTTACAAAGCGGGAATAGGCGGAACAAATACAGGGGCATCGATCGATCAAGCGGCGGTATTGACTTCTACCGGATTATTTGCGTGGGGCGCAGTGGGCTCCCTTTTTCACTCCTCTTTGACTACCTCGCCAGGAGTGGCGCAGATCACTCCGCCCGTGGGATCCTCTCCCATCGGATTGCCGCTGGGCTTAGAGCCACAAGATGTGAAAATGCTGTTTGCGGTGTATCGGACCTTGGTTTTGCTGAGTAAGTCTGGGGATGTTTACGTTTTAGGGTATTTGACCGGTGCTTTGGATGGTAATGGTGCGGCGCAAGGGACCACCGGAATGAATACGTGGCAGCGCGTGAAATTGAATGCGACGACCTATTTGAGCGGGGTGAAAAATGTGCGTGGGCAATCCGCCAGTGCGAATTATAATGCGTTTGTGGCAGAGACGAATGACGGGAAAATGTACACTTGGGGGGCATCTACCTTTCTAGGCGATGGAACCGGTGCCGCTTATCGTTCATATGCCACGGAGATGACTTTGCCGGATGATGTGAAAACGAAGGGAATCAAGATGATCGGGGTGACCGGCGGAATCACCGGCGGCAGCTCGTATAATACGTATTATGTCTTGAGTAATTCGGGAAATTTGTACGCGATGGGGGACAATAAAAACTACCAATGCGGCGATTTTTCGCGGGATCTTTTGCATTTCAACTGGGTGCAGGCTAAAAAATCTTCGGCACCTAACGACTTTCTCACAAATGTCATCTTCGTCACGGTTCAGGAACACAGTAATTCCGTACCGGCTGCTTCGGCCATCACGAAGGCTGGGGATTTGTATTCCTGGGGCTATAATGCCCGCAACATGTTAGGCCGGCCTATTGAGAACGCGTCCTATGATCCGGGTTTAGCGGGGGGATTTAACCAAGGCGTGGACAAAGCACTTTTTGCGGAAATGGGTGGCCACACGCTATTATACGTAAAGGAAGGGAGCTCGAAATTCTGCTATGTGGGTCACCGCATTAATGGGTCTATGGGCGATGGAACGTCGTTTGATGCCAAAGAACCCATCTTTAACTGCGACCAAACCCCCACCATCGACCTTTGCGGCTCTGTACCTAACGTCTCTGACACAACCACTTCGACCATCAACGCGAGCCCTAAAATCATCAAGGCAAACAACAAGGATTACTCGACTCTTTTTGTCCAATTAAAAGATTTCAAAGGCAATAACTTAACCGGAAATGGGGGTCTCGTGACGATCTCTTCCACCTTAGGCACGGTTTCCGCGGTGGTAAACAATAACAATGGAACTTATACGGCCATCTTAACGGGCGGTCTAACGGCTGGCACAGCGATCGTCAGCTTTACGATTAACGGCTCTAACGCCGTCCAAACCGATACGGTCACTATCTTGCCCTACCTGTGGCCGGGTGAAATTGCTTCCGATCAATCCCTCTGCTACCCGGCAAAACCCTCGCCCTTAACCTCTAAAATAGACGCCTACGGCGTCCCTAGGCCCATTAGCTATGTTTGGCAACAAAGCCTAGACAACATTTCGTTCACCCAAATTCCAGGAGCGACCGCTAAAACCTACACGCCACCGCTTTCGAAAAGCACGATTTACTACCGCCGTGGCGCGCGTTCCACGCTGGACAGTTTGGAATTCACAAACTCCGTCGTTATTCGAACAGAGGAAATTGCGGGAGGCAAATTGACCGGAACGGGCACCTTCTGTGGGGACAAAAACAGCCAGCCCATCAAGCTGAGCGGACACATCGGGACTATAGCCAAATGGCAGTCCGCAGATACGCCAGATTTCTTAGTAGGGGTGGCAGACATCGCGAACAAGGATTCGAGTTATACCGCCACAAATCTGCCTAATACGAAATACTTCCGCGCGGTCATCACGCAACCGGTCTGCGGAACGGTCTACAGTTCTGGCACGGTAGTGGTGATAAATCCGATTCCATCGATAACGTTTGTGCCTAATCCGGCGCAAGTGGTTCGCTGGTCCAGTCTGACCATCACCGCCTCTGGTGCGGATCGCTACGCGTGGTCGCCGCGCTACGGACTTTCGGCGGTGGACAAAGCCGTGGTAATCGCGAATCCCCTGAAAACGACGACCTATTCCATTAAGGGCACGAATAACACAGGTTGCAATAGCACGACATCCTTGACGGTGACGGTTTTATCCGCAGGTACCTTGGACACGGATGGAGATGGAATCTATGACGAAGACGAGGAGAATCCCTTGAAATACAAGCCGGATTGCGATGGTGATGGAATCGAAAATAGGTTGGATCCGGATCCTTGTCCGTTCTTTGAACCGCAGGGTATTTCGCCTAATGGGGATGGAAAAAATGATGCTTTGATCTTTGAAGGACTGTTAACGAAGCCGATTCCGAACTATCTATCGATCTTCGATCGGATTGGAAATTTAGTGTATGAGACGGATAATTACCAAAACAATTGGGCCGGCGAAACATCCAAGGGCACTTCTTTGTTTGAGAAAACGGGTTCTGTTCCGGACGGAACCTACTATTATATTTTGGACTTTTACGACAAAAGACCAACGGTGAAAAATTTTGTCTATGTTTTACGTAACGAGAAAAAATGATGATTGAATTTTATTTTGCTACCATCCCCAGTGCACACCGCGGCTTGATTTTAGCGGCAGGAATCATGTTATTTTGGTTGATTGAGACCGGAATTCCCTTAGTGAATTTCAAGGGAAATAAGTTGGCTCACGCGAAGCTGAACCTCTTTTTAACCTTTACGACCATTGCGATTAATTTCCCTTTTGCGGTGCTGTTAGTGAAGGCAAGTGATTGGACGGTCGAGGC
>Ga0228702_1002261_pt1 | contig 11217 bp, 8 predicted proteins | sample McNCre217_Aug_MG_2_FD_178018 | JGI IMG/M metagenome (GOLD analysis project Ga0228702, IMG submission 178018) | Freshwater microbial communities from McNutts Creek, Athens, Georgia, United States - 20-17_Aug_MG | ecosystem: Environmental > Aquatic > Freshwater > Creek | place: USA: Georgia... | reverse complement strand
TAAACAGTCCAAGCGCCGCAGTCGCCTCCGTCGAGGAGCCAACCAATTCCGCGCTCCTAAACTTGTCCGTGATGCAGAGTCGGGCGCACTCCGTCGCTCCCACCGCGTTGACCCTAAAACGGGCAAGTATCGTGGTCGCCAAGTGATTGATACCGAGGCTTAAGGCCTCTCCTCGGGCATTGCCCGTTAACCCATGAGCGAAATCTCAAGGCCCAGTGGATACAAGATAGCCCTCGACTGTATGGGGGGCGACTTAGGTCCATCCGAAGCAGTCGCTGCCGCGGCATTGGCTATTCGTGATGGGGTCATTGGACCTGAAGACACTATCATCCTCGTAGGGCATGAGGACAATCTACGTCTTTTAGCGGTCGAAAATCGCATCAGCAAATCGAAGCGCATCCAGTTTAAAAATGCGGCCAGCGTCGTCCAATCCGACGATGCAGCAATGACCGTAATTAAGTCGAAGCGCGATTCATCGATGATGGTTGCTCTCGATTTATTAAAATCCGGTGAAGCCGATGTCGTTGTTTCCACCGGAAACACCAAAGCTTTAGTAGCAGCTGGGACGATTAAAGTAAGACCCATGGAAGGCGCTGAGCGCCCTGCTCTTGCGGCCATTATGCCACGTCGAGAAGGACACTTTGTGATGCTCGATGTCGGCGCCAATCCCGAAGCCAAACCTGAGCACCTCGTGCACAACGCAGTTCTTGGATCCATTTACGCCCAAAGCGCACTCGGCATCGCTCAACCCAGAGTCGGCTTGCTAACGGTTGGAACCGAAGAAGGAAAAGGCGGTGCTCGCATTAATCGCACTCACTCCATTCTCAAAGCCATGGGTGATAAGATTAATTATGTCGGGCCCGTTGAAGGTTTTGATGTTTTTGGCGATGCTTGCGATGTTGTGGTTACCGATGGATTCACTGGTAATGTGATTCTCAAAACCATTGAAGGCCTGGTTTACATGCTTCGCGATATGGTCGGCCAAAAAGTTAAAAGCAACCCAGTCTATTTGGCTGGCGGCATTGCTATGTTCCCCCTTTTACGTGAACTCAAAGGCAAACTTAAACCCGAGCAATATGGTGGCGCCCCTCTTTTAGGACTTTCTGGGTTAGTCATGAAGGCTCACGGTTCAAGTAATCGGCAAAGTATTGCGAGTGCTATTCGACTTGGAATGGAGGCACTGGGACATGGAGCCAATCGTCGCATGTTAATAGCCTTAGCCGAGGCCAATACCATTATTTCTTCGATACCTGTCGAAGAGTGAGGATTTTTGTTCACTTCTAGCCCAGTCGGGGCTTACCTCTATACCTTTGATGAATCCAGCACTTCCATCGGTCTTCATTCGTGCTCTCGGAGTATACACCCCGGAAAAGAAACTCACCAACGAAGATCTTTCCAAGATGGTGGATACCAATGACGAATGGATTAAAAGTCGTTCGGGCATTTCCGAACGGCGTATCGCTGGGCCCCATGAAAACCCTTCAGACATGGGAGCTTGGGCTGCTACCAATGCACTTAAAAATGCTGCCTTAAAACCCGAGGATATCGATCTGCTCATTGTGGCAACAATGACGCCAGATGTACCCTTCCCCTCAACGGCATGCCTCCTTCAAGCCAAACTCGGTCTACGAAGAGACATTCCCTGCTTCGATATTTCTGCAGCTTGTTCCGGTTTTGTTTTCGCTCTTCAAGTTGGTCACGACATGATGCGTTCAGGCAACTATCAACGAGCATTAATTATCGGGAGTGAAAAACTTTCTGGCGTGTTAAATTGGGAAGATCGTACCACGTGCGTACTTTTTGGCGATGGAGCTGGAGCGGCGATTCTCGAAAAAACTTCTGAGCCCAATGTAGGCATTCTCGGTAACCTTCTCGGTTCCGATGGAACCAACGCCGAATTGATTCACAGTTTGGCAGGCGGTTCTGCTAAACCGACCACGCCCGAGACATTACAAAATCGGGAACACTGTTTGCGCATGAACGGCAAAGAAGTTTTCAAGCTCGCCGTTCGGGTTATGTCCGAATCCTGCGAACGCGTCCTAAAACAATGTGGCGTGAGTTCCGACCAAGTAGCCTGGTTCATTCCCCACCAAGCTAATTATCGCATTTTAGAAGCGGTAGCAGGACAACTTAATGTCGGATTGGACCGTTTTCCGTCAAATTTAGACCGTTTTGGCAATACCTCGGCCGCCTCAATCCCTTTAGCCCTTGAAGAGGCTTGGCGAAAAGGAAAAATCAAGCACGGTGACTTAATCCTACTCGTCGCCTTTGGCTCCGGACTTACCTGGGGCGCCACCCTGCTTCGCTGGCATGAACCTAAAAAATAAAATTTTTTCCCTTCTTTTCGGACTTCTTCTGGCGACAACCTGCCAAGCTGAATTCGTTTTCAAAAATGATCACTGGCAAGTTAAAGAAAATACAACCAGTGACGTCACTCCTGCCTCTGACCTTCCTCGGGTTCTCGAGTTAATGAATCGAGCTTCAGCTGCGATGGCCGAAGAAAGATATTCTCGTGCCATCGACTTATGGGATGAACTCGCCGAGAAACAATACGGAAAAGAAGCCGAAGCCGTAGCTCTGCTTAATCGCGCACGCGTTCACATTTTACGTGGACAGTTTGAACCTGCCGAAAAAGAGGACCTTGATGAACTTTTCAAACGTCACTCAAATTATGTTAATTTTGGCGAAGTCATAGAAGTTACATTCGATGTCGCGAATCGTCTAGCCGCTGGAGAACGTCCACATTTAGGAGGATGGATGCCTTGGTTTAAAGACCGACTTCATGCTCTATCGGTTTACGAGAAGGTTATAAAAAATGCACCGAATGGACCTTTGGCCGACAAGGCACTGATACGCATGGCTCGACTCGCAAACGCCGAAGGACGCACTGAAGAAACGGCGAACGCCCTTGAACGCATTATTAGCGATTATCCCAATTCTAAATTTACCCCCGAAGCCCTCGAGCGTCTCGCCAAAATGCGGAGTGATGAATCTTTGGGAGCGGACTGGGATCAAGCCAAGATGATGGCTGCCGCCGACCACTGGCGCACCTTAATCAATCAATTCCCCAACGATCCTCGGGCCAAAGAAGCAAGAGAACAAATTAAAATACTCATGGATCGAGCCGCGCGAGCACGACTCAATTTAGCCAAGTTCTACTGGTTCAAACGCAATAACCCTGAGGCGGCAAAACTGATGGCCAACGCATCGCGCAGTCTTGCACCCAACTCCGAAGCGGCCCGTGAAGCAGAAAAGTTGCTCATCGATATTCACAACTTCCCCAATCCACCTGTAACTTTAGCCGATCGCATTCTCGGTCCTTATCCACGCCCATCCTCCAATACGGAGTTAAAACCAAAAGTCGTGGGAGATGAAGTGGATGAATTAGGATTTAGAAAAGAATCCCCTGCCGGCACTTCGACGAATAATCCATGAAACCTTTTCCTAAGTGGATTTCACTGTTTCTTGGCCTAGCTAGTCTCTGCCTTGCGGGATGTGCTGCTTACCAATGGGGTGGGCCCAAGCCAGCTTTTCGTTCTATTGAAATTGCTACCGTTAAGAATTCGACTTCGCGCCCTGGAACCCATGCCGTACTTCAACAAAAACTCATCGAGTTTTTTGCGGCCGATCCTCGTGTCAAGATTGGCACTGGCGATGCTAAGTTAGAAACGGAAATCATTGAATACTCTCGGGCTGGACAAACCACAAGTTCAACTGATTCTTACACTTACACCAGTTTTCGAATCACCATCAAGGTGCAGTGCACGCTAACCACTAACGAAGGTAAGAAGGTCCTGTTCAAGAATCGCCCCTTCTCTGCTTCCGCAACCTTGCAACCGATTGGTGACAGTGCCGCCGAAGAAAGAAGCTTAGGCCCCACCCTTTTTGCCGATATTGTTTCACAAATTCGTCAGGCTTCCACGACCGCTTGGTAATCCATGCCCTCACTGATTATTGCCCCCTCGCTTCTAGCCGCCAACCACGGTGAGTTTGCGCAAGGCATTCAGATGATTGAGGAGACGGGGCTGGGCTGGGTGCATCTCGATGTGATGGATGGACATTTTGTACCGAATATTAGTTTCGGTCCGCAACTCGTCGCCGACCTCCGTCCTCGCACTTCTTTATTTTTTGACGTCCATCTGATGTTACAAAAGCCCGACCGATTTGTGGAGGCCTTTGTCAAAGCTGGATCACAACGACTAACCGTTCATGTGGAGGCAGACCATGACGTGGCTCAAACTCTCAAAATAATCCGCGAGCATGGTGTCGCCGCTGGCATTGCGATTAATCCCGACACCGACCCTCGGTGCTTGCTACCCTTTCTCTCCAGTGTCGATTTGGTTTTATGCATGAGCGTCTTTCCTGGTTTTGGTGGGCAATCTTTTATTCCATCGGTTCTCGAGAATATTCGTTTTTTAGACCAAGAGAGACGACAACGTGGACTAAACTATCGTCTCGAAGTTGATGGCGGCATTAACGTGGAAACAGGCCTCCTTTGTCGACAAGCTGGCGCCGACACTCTGGTTGCTGGCACGGCTTTCTATAAAGCAGCCAATCGCCAAGACTTTATCAAAAAACTCAGTGCTTAAGCCGCCGCTGGTGGCAGAGAATCTGGACCTTGCTCTTTCTCTTTTTGCAAACGCAACTGCCCACAGGCCGCATCGATATCATGACCTTTTTCGCGTCGCAAAGTAGCTGTCACCCCGAGCGCTCGAAGTTCCTTGGCAAATCGGTCTTGTCGGGAAATCGAAGGACGCACCCAAGGTAGACCCTCAACTTTGTTATAGGGAATAAGGTTTACGTGTGCATGTAGTTCGCGGGCAATCGAAGCCAATTTTTTGGCCTGCTCCAGAGAGTCATTGATATCCTCAATCAAAATAAATTCCAAAGTTAACATGCGCCCATGTTTACGGGCAAAAGCTTTGGCTGCAGGAACGAGTTCTTCCAAGGGATACTTTCGATTCACCGGCATAATCTTTTCCCGTACCTCGTTGGTTGCACCATGTAAACTAATAGCCAGACGAAAACCCAAAGGCTCCTCCGCTAATTCTAAAATTTTTGGAACGACTCCAGAAGTGGATATCGTAATGCGTCGTGCACCAAAACCAAATCCCCAAGGAGCATTAACGATACGCAAGGCAGCAAGTAAGTTTTCGTAATTAGCCAAAGGTTCCCCCATGCCCATCACCACAATGTTATCGAATGAAGCCAGGCCCTCAGCCGCACGAGTTGGATCAGCTTGATCTTCAATGCGACAAACTTGCACGAGTTGTGAAACGATTTCCCCCACCGAAAGGTTTCTCTTCCAACCTTCTAAGCCTGAAGCGCAAAACTTGCATCCATAAGCACAACCCACCTGAGTTGAGATACAAATGGTACGGCGGGACTTGTCCTGCCCAACACCTTCCATCGGCGCACGAATAATAACGGTCTCAATCAATGACCCATCTCTTAATTTCTGGAGGAGTTTTTGCGTTACGTCAGAGGCCGTTTTCCTTCCCAGGACCTGCGTTGCACTAAAATCATAATTCTCCGACAGCCAAGTTCGCAATGGAGCAGGTAGATTGGTCATAACCTCTGCCGACTCCGCCCGGCGCGGGTATAGCCATTCAAAGATCTGTCCAGCTCGATAGCGCGGGTGGCCAGCCTCGGCCAAACGAGACCCCAGCCCTTCGGGGGTTTCGCCGTGTATGGAGGGTTTATCGGGCTTAAAGGCCATAAAAAGGAGGACAGTAGAGGTCAGAAGTGGACGACAGAGCGGGATACCCTGCCTTCCTGCTTGCAAGTGATTATGCTTATGCCCAAAACCATTTTTTGCAATGAGCAACAAGGCCCTAAACTCACAAGGTGTCAAAACCCACCTCCTTCACGATACCATCGCCAAAGTCTCGGAAGGCCAAACTCGATTCTGCTTACACCAAGCTTGGGGCATTGGTATCATCCGTAGTTTCGACCAAGCCACCAATCGCCTCGTGGTGGATTTTCCTGAACAAGGAAAAAAAGGCCATGCCATCGATGTCTCCTTTTTCTCCGGAGGAAAAATCGAGGTCATCAATCCCGAAACGATCCTAGCTCAAGCCTACGACGAATCCACCAAGGCTAAAATTGCTACCCTCACCGCCGATAATCCCGCTGAGCTGGTTAAACTCATTTTAGCTGAATTCCCAACAGGAGAATGTTCCTCATACGCTCTGGAGGCTCTCTTGGATCGAATTCACTTCGCCTCGCTCCCCGCGGGCAAAGATCGTGCCACCGCTTTCAAAGCTTGGTGGAGTAAAGCTAAAGCATCTTTACGTAAAGATCGTGCCATCCTAGTACCCGAACGCAAAGGTGGTCTTTATGCTCTTTTGGAAGCACCCAAAGATGTCGGTGAGGATCTTTTTGCTCAGTATGAATTGGCTCCAAATTTAGAACGTAAACTCGCTATCCTCGAAGAATTAGCTGAATCAGCTTCGAGCGAGACTCGCTCGGCTGCTAATGAAACCAACCTGGCGAAAGTCTCTGCCGACTTAGAAAAAGCCAAAGATAATCTCCTCAAGGGTACCCGTCGCAGCGAAAACCTACCCAAAATTCTTTGTGGTATTTGGAATCGTGATAAATTCTTCCGTCCTGCCGTAGAAACCGTTGAAACCTTTAGCCCAACGGCTTCGGACATTATCGCCAATTGCAACGAGTCCGACCTAGCCAATATTGCCCTCAATATTCCCCATACTACTGAAAAAATTCGCCACCTACTCGACCTCGTTCGCGCCCATCACGGCGACAACTGGGCTGAACGTGCTTTTGATCTTCTACGCAATCGCGATATCGGTGGCACCAAGAGTGGATCCGCTAAACTTGTTTCTGAGTGCATTGCCTACCTGTGTGATGCCAACCTGGGCGAACAAGTGGCACAGCGATTCCAGCAATGGTTAGAATCTCGTGAACTCCGTCCTCCAGTCATTATCTGGATTATCAAGAATCGCGAATCCAAGAAATATGCCGAAATCGTGACGCCTCTCATTGTACCCAGTCTCCTCGGTGCAATCTTGGCCAGCATCGACACCGAGGCTTTAGAGTCGAATTCCACAGCCCGCATCCCTCTTGCGAACGAACTCATCAAAGATAAAAATCTTATCGCCGATATTTTATCTCCCGCTCAAGGATCCAAAGCTGATAGCGAAACCATTTTTGATTTAGCGCGCATTATGCTCCGCAATCAAGGGTTCGACAAGATGACCAAGACTTCCCTGCTTGCTCGCCTTGCCAAAATTGAGCCACATGTGAATCGTCTCATCCAAACCCGTCAAGCAGAGGCGGCCATGGAAGACAAAGAACTCGTCGTCTCAAAATCTAGTAAAGAAGCTCGTGAAGCTGAATTGCTCGACATTATTCAAGTTAAACTTCCAGCAATCAAAGAAGCGATTCAAGTGGCTAAAGAGCACGGCGACTTGCGTGAAAATTCTGAGTACAAGATGGCTCGCCAAGACCACGACACCCTCGTGGCTCGTCGCGGCGAATTAGAAACCATGCTTAAAAAAGCTCGTGTGACCGACTTCAGTGAAGCCACTTACGACACCGTCTCCGTAGGCTCAGTCGTCAAATTACACCGTGATTCAGATAAAAGCGAAATCACTTATACGATTCTTGGTGCTTGGGATGGTCAGCCCGAAATCAATATTTTGGCCTACACTTCCCCACTGGCACGCCAATTCCTAAACAAGAATTTAGGTGAATCCTTTACCACGAATATTAAAGGTAAGACCGAAACTTGGAAGGTTCTATCGATTGCTCGTTGGGTCGATAAGAAGTAAGTCTATTCCCATTCGGAAATGAAGAAGCCTCCTTTTGGAGGCTTCCTCTTTTGACATACCCCTAACAGGCCCACAAGGTGGAGTTATGCCTAATCCATGGGAATCCTTGCGCCTTCTGGCGGACCCCACGCGAGCGAGAATATTATTTTTACTTTCGCGTGGCGAAATTTCCGTGGGTGAATTGCAAGAGATATTGGGTATGCGCCAATCTCGCATCTCTACCCATCTCGCTCTTTTACGTAAAGCGGGCTTAGCTAGCGACCGTCGGGATGGGAAAAATTCTTTTTACGCTCTAACGGATAACTTACCGAACGGCGTGCAAAAAATAATTGATGCGGCCATCCAGGCCACGGCACAAGATCCCCTGACTCAAGCAGACTTAAGAGCTCATAAACGGTTGATTGAAAAAAGACGTCGTCGCACGGAACAACATTTCAACCTCATCGCTGATCGATTGGGTAAAACCTATTGCCCAGGTCGCTCTTGGGAGTCGATTGGGCAAATGCTCCTCCTCCTAACTCCTAAGGTTAAAATTGCTGATCTTGGTGCAGGCGATGGTACGCTTTCGCGACTTCTAGCAAGACAAGCTGAATTTGTTCACTGCATCGACAACTCTCCGCGCATGGTCGAACTCGGACGAGCCTTAGCCAAGAAAGAGCAGATAAAAAACATCGATTATCTTTTGGGAGATATCGAAAAAGTACCTTTACCCGATAGTAGCGTGGATCTTGTACTCCTCAGTCAGGCCCTGCACCACGCTGAAAACCCAAAAAAAGCCATCGGTGAGGCCTACCGAATTCTCAAACCTGGCGGAAGAGTCCTTATCCTCGACCTTAGGGCTCATCGTTTTGAAAAAGCCAGAGAACTCTATGCCGACCGCTGGCTAGGTTTTAAGGAAAACGACCTCCACGACTGGCTAGGGGAGGCAGGGTTTAACCGCTCCGAAGTGAGAATTGTGGCCAAGGAAACCCAAGAACCGGGCTTCGAAACCATTCTTGGCACGGCGGTAAAGCCTATTCGTTAAGCCTCAGGTAAAGACACCCCCTCATCCTAGGGTAAACTATTCGATTTTAAGTTCCTTATTGCTTGGCAAGTGGCAGCGGAAAAAGCATTTTAGGGCTCTCTCTACTTTTAGAGTCATCTCTCATCTGAATCCCGATGGTATCATCTGAGTCCCGCACTTATCGGCTAGCGAAATCTGCTATTCTGGCCGTGCTCATTGCCGTAGCCCCTTTCACGGGCGAGTTACGTGCTCAAACGAGGCCTGCGGCGACCAAGCCAGCAGAAAAAGTAGACCCCATCACGGCTCTGTTCATCAGCGCCATGGAAGCGATGGACAAAAAAGATTACGATGGAGCCTTAAAACTTTTAGAGGAGGTCGAGAAGAAACTCATTAATCCACCCGCGGGAATCTCGGCTGCAGTAGATTTCAAAAAAGCTAGCTGCCATTTTCTCAAAAAAGATTGGGTAAAAGCCGAGTACCTCTTTAACCAATTTTTAACAAAATACCCCAAAGGAACCGAGGATATCCTCGAGCCAAACGACAATAAAGTCGGAGTTGCCAAGTTAACCTTGGTCGAAATTTACCTCAATCAATCCAAATGGCCCGAAGCTTTGAAACTTTGCGCCGAACTGCGCACCAGCCCTTCCATTCAACCTAAAGATCGCGTCGCCGCCTTTACGCTTTCTGCCAAAATTATTATTGAACAATCGAAGACGGGTGGAGCTGACATTCGCAAGAAAGCACTAGAACAGGCCGCAGAATTGCTCAAGAAAGCCATCGGATCAGGCATTAGCACCCCCGAAGGCCGTGAAGCGGGAATGCAGTTAGTCGAAGTTTATATCAAATTAGATTTAGTGAAAGAGGCAGAACAGTTGAAATCAGAAATCGACGCAAAGAGTTCAGGTTCTCCAACTGACATTGTTCGTTCTAATTTCCAAAAGATTTCCATCGGCGACGCACGTTTCGATGCCGCCCAAAACTCTACTGGCGAAGAAAAAATGGCCCTCTTGCGCCAAGCCCTCGCCAACTATCAAGGGGTTTTACGTCGAGCAACGATTGCACGCTCCGTTAGCAAAGCCGTAGAAATCAAAAGCGAAGAAGTTGAAAAACTCGAAGCCTCCTTGCCCAATCCTAATGACGAGGCCAAGGCTCGCATCGAAGCGGCTAAAAACGAATTAGCGGAATTTAAGCGTATTCGAGATAATTTTAATGAGGATAAATACTACGATGCCCTACTCTCTTACCGCATCGGCCTATGCTTATTAGAACTTAAAATGCCATGGGAAGCCTATGTCGCCTTCCAGGACATTTTTGATAATTCACCCAACTTCGATAAAGCCTCTAGTGCCTATTATTACTACATCCTCGCCCTTCGGGACATTGGGCGAAACAACGAAGCCCAGCAAAAGTGTAAAGAGTTTCTGAAAAAGTATCCCGATTCGGATGAAGTGTCCAATGTCGCACTCATTCTCGGCTCAATCTCCCAAGAGCGCGAAGAGTACGACGAAGCGATTGCACACTACAACTGGATCAAAACCAATGTAAAAAATATCGATGAAACCACCAAAGAGGACATCGATTTCCGCATCGCGCTATGCTATTTCTCTTCCGTTGAATGGAAAAAAGCCCAAGTGGCCATCGATGAGTTTTTAAATAAATACCCCAAAACCATCGCCAAAGAACAGGCCGTTTATATGCGTGCCCTTTGTTGGTTCTTCCAAGGCCGTTATAAAGAAACGAAGGAGGCTTTCGACGCCTACCAAAAGGCTTACCCACAAGGTGAATTCCTGCCTGATGTACGTTACCGACAAGGCATCATTAAGTTTGGCTTAAATCCTCCCGAAATCGACGAGGTTAAGAAAATCTGCCGAGATTGGCTCCGGGATTACGGAAATGAATCACACAATGAAGCGATTCTTAACCAGATTCCCGAAATTCATACCTTGATTGGTGACTGTGATGCTCGCCTCGCTTCTGACTTGGATCCTGCCATCAAAAAAGCGGATGAAGACATGAGAACAAACGCTGCTCCTGCAGACAAAGCTCGCTTTAAGGCACAAAAAGAAGCTCTGGAAAAACAGAAAGAAATTCATGTCAAAAACAGCATCGATGCCTACATCGCTGCCGCTAAGACCGCTCGTACGAATACCAATGCTCTAGAATTCGTTTTACGCGAACTCGGGAAACTCCTCCCTGGTCGCGGTGAAAACGCACGGATGCGGGACTTGTATCAGGAAATCTACGACTGGAATCACAATGACCCCAAGGCGATGAGCTATCTCTATGAGGTCATCAAAGCAACGGAGAGAATGGGTGATAAACCCGAATTTGCTCAACGTACCGAGGCGGTGCAGAAGAAGTTTAGTGCCCAACTGCAGGCTGCTCGGAAAAATGTCGATGACATCATAAGAGCCGAAGGCG
>Ga0228702_1002260_pt1 | contig 11219 bp, 7 predicted proteins | sample McNCre217_Aug_MG_2_FD_178018 | JGI IMG/M metagenome (GOLD analysis project Ga0228702, IMG submission 178018) | Freshwater microbial communities from McNutts Creek, Athens, Georgia, United States - 20-17_Aug_MG | ecosystem: Environmental > Aquatic > Freshwater > Creek | place: USA: Georgia... | reverse complement strand
AACTAGGTATCAACTTGTCACGAGTTGAACCAAGTTCAGTAGAAGAAGTGTGACAGGGGGAGAATAGACAATGTTAGATGTCAACTTTTTCGATGAGTTAAGAATCGGTCTCGCATCAGCGGGCAACATTCGTGAATGGTCATTTGGCGAAGTCAAGAAGCCAGAAACCATTAACTACCGAACCCTCAAGCCGGAAAAAGATGGTCTCTTCGATGAGAAGATCTTTGGTCCGACTCGCGACTGGGAATGCTATTGCGGTAAGTACAAGCGCGTTCGATTCAAAGGAATCATCTGCGAACGATGCGGCGTTGAAGTCACACGTGCGAAAGTACGTCGTGAGCGCATGGGCCACATCGAACTTGCTGCTCCAGTAACACATATCTGGTACTTCAAGGGCGTTCCTTCACGTCTTGGTTATCTCCTTGATCTCGCACCGAAAGACTTGGAAAAGGTCATTTATTTCGCTGCGTACATGATCACTGAGGTAGATACCGAAGCTCGTGAAGAAGATCTACCCAAATTAGAGAAGAAGCTTGCTTCCGATCGTAAGAAGATCGAAACCAAGCGCGATAACGATCTCGCTGCTCGCCAAGAGAAGATGGAGAACGATCTCGCTGAACTCGAAGACGAAGGTGCAAAGGCTGACCAACGTCGTAAGGTCCGCGAATCTGGCGAACGCGAACTCAAGAACATCCGCGAACGCTCTCAGAAAGAACTCGATCGTCTCGAGGAAGTCTGGACACGTTTCAAGAACCTCAAGGTCCAAGATCTTGAAGGTGACGAAAACTTGTATCGCGAAATGCGTGATCGCTACGGAATCTATTTCAAGGGCTACATGGGTGCGACTGCAATCCAGAAGCGTCTTGAGACATTTGATCTCAAAGCAGAATTCGACAAGCTCACTGAGCTTGCAGAAACTGGCAAGGGACAGAAGAAGACTCGCGCAATCAAGCGCCTCAAGGTTGTTAACTCATTCTTGAGCACTTCTAACAATCCAACATCAATGGTCTTGGATTGTGTACCTGTCATTCCACCTGATCTACGTCCGATGGTCCAGCTTGATGGTGGACGTTTTGCGACCTCAGATCTCAACGATCTCTATCGCCGCGTTATCAACCGTAACAATCGTTTGAAGCGTTTGGTTGATCTCGGCGCACCAGAAATTATCGTCAACAACGAAAAGCGTATGTTGCAAGAAGCAGTCGATGCTCTCTTCGACAACGGTCGTCGTGGTCGCCCAGTTACTGGCCCAGGAAACCGTCCGCTTAAGTCATTGTCCGACATGCTTAAAGGTAAGCAAGGTCGCTTCCGTCAGAACTTGCTCGGAAAGCGCGTTGATTACTCCGGCCGTTCGGTCATCGTTGTTGGTCCACAACTTAAGTTGCACCAATGCGGTCTTCCTAAGCAGATGGCTCTCGAACTATTCAAGCCATTCGTAATGAAGCGCTTGGTTGATTTGAACCATGCCCAGAACATCAAGAGCGCAAAGCGTATGGTTGAGCGTTCACGTTCTGTGGTCTGGGATGTTCTCGAAGAAGTTATTGCCGAACACCCAGTTCTACTCAACCGCGCACCAACCTTGCACCGTCTTGGTATCCAAGCTTTCGAACCGCAATTAATCGAAGGTAAGGCAATTCAGATTCACCCACTTGTATGTACTGCATTCAACGCAGACTTCGACGGTGACCAGATGGCGGTACACGTACCACTTTCTGCTGAAGCCCAAGCTGAAGCGCGCATCTTGATGCTCTCTTCTAACAACATTCTCTCTCCTGCATCAGGACGACCATTGACCGCTCCTACCCAGGACATGGTTCTTGGTCTCTACTTCTTGACCTCACAACGTGAGAATCAAGTAGGAGAAGGACGTTCGTTTACCTCTGTTGCTGAAGGTTTGATGGCATACGAACAACAATCCGTATCGCTACAAGCAAAGATCAAGATTCGTCTCACTATCAATGGCGAAGAAGTAACCAAGGAAACAACTCTTGGTCGCGCGATCTTCAACGAAGTTCTTCCTGAGACTTTCCCATTCGTCGATTACGACGTCACAAAGAAAGCGCTCGGAGCAATCGTTGATAATCTCGCAGAGAGTTACCCCAAGGTTGTTGTCGCAAAGGTGCTCGATGATTTGAAGCAACTTGGCTTCACATGGGCTACTCGCGCTGGCGCCACAATCGGAATCGTCGATGTTGTTACACCAGCTCGTAAGCGTGAAATCCTTGAAGGTTATGAAACAAAGGCTGACAAGGTTCAATCACAGTACGAGAAGGGACTCATCACTGATGACGAGCGTCGTCAGGAATTGATTGAGATCTGGACTCAAGCCACAAACGAAGTCGCAAAAGAGATGGAAGATAACTTCCCACGTACCAATCCAGTTTGGATGATGGTCTTCTCTGGAGCGCGCGGAAATATGATGCAGATCCGCCAAATCGCGGGTATGCGTGGTCTTGTGGCCAATCCAAAGGGCGAAATCATTCCTCGTCCGATCAAATCTAACTTCCGTGAAGGTCTCTCAGTACTTGAGTACTTCATCTCCACACACGGTGCACGTAAGGGTCTTGCTGATACCGCGCTTCGTACCGCTGATGCTGGTTACCTCACACGTCGTCTCTGCGACGTTGCACAAGATGTCATCATCCGTGAAGAAGATTGCGGAACCGATCGCGGCTTAGCTCTGAAGATCGGAAACATCGTCAACGGCAAATTGACTCGCGATGATTATGTTGAGACATCAATCTACGGACGCGTTCTTTCTGAAGATGTAGTTGTTGATGGCAAGACCATCGTCACTGCTGGCGCAGATCTTGGCGATCGTTTGATCAACGAACTTATCGACGCAGGTGTCGCTGAAGTGAAGGTCCGTTCTGTTCTTACATGCGATAGCAAGGTTGGACAGTGCGCTAAGTGCTACGGACGTTCGATGGCCTCAGGCAAACTTGTTGATGTGGGCGAAGCGGTAGGAATTATTGCTGCTCAATCAATCGGCGAACCAGGTACACAGCTCACGATGCGTACATTCCACACCGGTGGCGCAGCTACTGCATCAGGCGATATCACTCACGGTCTACCTCGCGTTGTTGAGCTCTTCGAAGCTCGCACACCAAAGGGTGTTGCACCTATTGCTGAAGCAGCAGGTGTTGTGAGCTTCCTAGAAGATGCAAAGGGTAAGAAGATCATCGTGACACCAGAAGATGGTGGCGAAGCGGTTGCTTATCCGATTACTCGTCGTCAGAAACTTCTTGTTGAAGAAGGACAGAAAGTCTCTGTTGGTCAGCAAATGGTTGTTGGTGCGATTGATCCTAAGCAGGTTCTTCGTATCCTCGGACCACGCGCTACCCAGACCCACCTCGTCCATGAAATTCAAGAGGTTTATCGCTCACAGGGCGTTGGTATTCACGATAAGCACATCGAAATCGTCGTGAAGCAAATGCTCCGTCGCATTACTGTTCTTGAACCAGGCGATACTGATTTGCTACCAGGCGAATTAGTAGATCACCTACGTTTCCAAGCTTCCAACCGTGAAGCAGTACAAAAGGGTGGGAAGGCTGCATCTGGTCGCCCAGAACTTATGGGTATCACCAAGGCATCGCTTGCTACCGAATCATGGTTGTCAGCTGCATCGTTCCAGGAAACGACTCGCGTTCTTACCGACGCAGCGCTTTCCGAAAAGAGCGATCCACTTCTTGGTCTCAAAGAAAACGTCATTATCGGAAAACTCATCCCAGCAGGTACAGGTCTTGCTCGTTATCGCAACGTGCGAGTTGAACCTACTGAAGAAGCGAAGGCTGCGGTCTACGCTGCATATGAAGAGTACGACTATGCACCATTCGAGACCACAGGTTCTGGCGAAGCTGTTCGCTTGGATGATTACCAAGTCGGAGAAAATCGCTAGTTAACAAAGAGTAAACCCCTGATACTTCTACGTGTCAGGGGTTTTTTGTTTACCATAAGTTTTTTCTGTCGAAATATAAACTCCGCGTAGTTTTCACTACAGACGACTTCACTCGCGTCACCGACGTTAGGAGTCGAATGAAAAGAAAATCATTTCGCATTGCGATCAGCATGGTGCTGGCGCTTGCGTTAACCTCAAATTTCACAATAGCACAGGCAGCTTCTAAGAAACCTGCTCAAGCACAATCAGCAAAAGATGTTGGTGGACTAAATGCTCTCATTAAGTTGGCACAGAAAGAGGGCGAACTGAATGTCATAGCCCTGCCAGATTATTGGGCAAATTACGGAAATATCATCAAGAAATTCTCCGAGAAGTACGGAATCAAAGTAAATTCTGCTGACCCGGAAGCAAGCTCTGCAGAAGAGCTTGTTGCAGTTCGCACGCTCAAGGGCCAAAGCCGTATGCCGGATGTAGTCGACGTTGGACTCCAGTTCGCAGTCCAAGGAGCGCAAGAAGGTCTCTGGGCTCCCTATAAGGTTTCTACTTGGAATGATATTCCTGCCACAGCAAAAGATTCGGCTGGACTTTGGTATTCCGATTACGGCGGATATATTGCGATTGGATATGACGCAAATCTAGTCAAGACTCCTCCGAAGTCATTTGCAGATCTTCTAAATCCAATCTACAAGAATCAAGTCGCGCTAAATGGCGATCCAACTTCATCTAACTCAGCATTCCTCTCAGTTTTCGCAACATCTGTTGCCGCTGGAAAAGGTCTTGCTGGAGCAAATAACATCAATTTTGCCCTTGAATATTGGCAAAAGATGAAGTCATCAGGAAATTTCGTACCTGTAGCTGCAACTCCCGCAACAGTAGAGGCTGGACAAACCCCGATACTCCTAGATTGGGATTACCTCCATGCTAAATACAAGGGCCAATCAGGCAAGGTTGATTGGAAAGTTGTAGTTCCATCAGATGCTCTGCTCGGAGGCTTCTACGCGCAGGCCGTCGTCAAGAACTCACCACATCCGGCAGCCGCGCGTTTGTGGCAAGAATTCTTGTATAGCGATGAAGGTCAGAACATGTGGTTGCAAGGAGGCGCACGTCCGATCCGTCTCGATGCATTGGTGAAAGCCAAGAAACATGACAAGACTGCATTCGCACTACTACCGGCTACACCTAAAGGTGTAACACCGGTCTTCCCCACCTTGCAACAACAACTCTTGGCGAAGGCATTGCTTACTCCGGCTTGGCCAAAGTTGTAAAACTCCCCGACAAAGACGAATAAGTAACGGAAAGCGCGAGGGGTTTTCCGTTACTTAATCGTCATAGTAATTTGAATTGTGAAGATAATAAGAAGGAGTTTAATGAAGCGATTGGAATTCCTTGGCTTAGCGCCGCTAATTATTTTCATGGGAATATTCCTTGGACTTCCACTTACGGCAATCGTTAGATTTTCATTTTTGAATTCAGAGGGAGATTTCACTCTTCAAAATTTCGCAACCATTACCTCCGGTATCTACCTCGATGCTTTCTTGCTAAGCACAAAGCTCTCCTTAGCCTCAGCGGCAATATCTCTCATCCTCGGCTTTGCATTCGCTTACTCTTTAGTGAACACACGAGTCCCGCTAGTGAAAAGGCTCATTTCAACAGCCTCGGGTGTATTGGCCAACACTGGCGGCGTACCACTTGCCTTCATGTTTATAGCAGTTCTAGGTACCTACGGGGCTCTTACAACGTGGTTGAAAAATTTAGGAATTGATATCTATGGAGGAACTTGGACGCTCTATTCATTTTCTGGGATTTTGATTGTCTACCTGTACTTTCAAATTCCCCTAATGATTCTGATTTCCATTCCTGTCTTGGAGAATATCAAGCCTGAATGGCGCGCTGCAGCAGAAACTTTAGGTTCAAATGCGTTGAATTTCTGGCGGAAAGTACTTTTGCCAATTCTCTTTCCTCAACTATTAGGCACTTTTCTTCTTCTCTTCGCCAATTCATTTGCCGCATATGCGACTGCGGCAGCTCTGACAAGTGGATCTCTCGCATTAGTACCTGTACAGATCGCCTCGCTCATCGGATCTAACGTACAAGTTGATGGCGCAAATATCGCCATGGCATTAGGAATGGGAATGGTTATTCTAGTTGGGATTACAACTGTGGGTTATGCGCTCCTTGAAAAAAGGTCTTCACGATGGCGCCATTGAGGATGATTTCTGTAACGCTACGCTTGGGTACTATTTTGATTGGGTTACTTTTTTTCGCCATTCCTATATACGCATCTTCGATATTTGCTTTCCGAGAGAGCGACGGGAGTTTTTCTGCTCAACCTATTTCCTCAGCTTTGGAGAACCATGAATTAGTTAGATCATTTTTCTTAACAATGCAAATTGCATTTGGCACGGTGTTGCTAACGTTATTGTTGCTAATTCCAACAATTGCTTATCTTCACTTTGTCATCCCTGGGGCACGTGCATGGGTGGAATTTCTCACACTAACGCCATTAGTGATTCCACCCATTGTCCAGGGAGTTGGATTTCTTTATTCAATGCCGACATCGCTCAAATCAACCCCTCATGCCCTGATATTTGCCTACACAGTTCTTGCGTTACCTTTTAGTTATCGAGCAATTGATTCCGCATTCTCAAGCATTGATGTTCGTACACTATTTAATGCAGCTAGTTCGCTGGGCGCGAATTTCATGACAGTAGTCAGCAAGATCCTCATTCCAAATGTCGCTGCGGGGATATTTGCCGCAATCTTCTTGACGATCGCATTGGTTCTTGGCGAATTTGCTTACGCATCACTTTTACTCTGGGACACTTTCCCGACAGTGCTGGCTGTCGCGGGAATGTCCAACGCATCTACCGCTGTAGCTCTTTCCATTCTAAGTCTCATTGGAGTCTGGTTGATTCTCAGCGCTTTGAGCGCCTTTAATCGACGTAGCCGCGGGTTGATTGTGTCAGGAGTTTAGATATGTCGCGTGTGATTCTTGAAAAAGTCTCAAAACAATACGGAAAGACATCCGCACTGTCAGATTTTTCACTTGAAATTCCAGAGGGGTTGCTAGTCACGTTACTTGGACCTTCAGGTTGTGGGAAAACGACAGCGCTCAAGATTCTTGCGGGTCTAATCCGTGCTAATTCTGGCAAAGTTTATTTTGATTCGATTGATGTAACCAATCTTCCGCCGGCTGATCGCGATATCGGAATGGTTTTCCAAGCTTATAGTTTGTTCCCTAACATGACCGCTCGAAAGAATGTTGAATTTGGACTTGAGACGAGAGGAGTTGCGCGACCAGAAATAAAAAAGAGAGTGGATGACATTTTTGAAGTGATTGGTTTAGAAGAGCATCAAGAAAAGTACCCTCATCAGCTTTCTGGTGGTCAACAACAGAGAATTGCGTTAGCGCGAGCCATTGTTATTCGACCACGTTTATTGCTTCTAGATGAGCCGTTATCAGCGCTAGATGCTCAAGTTAGAGATCAACTAAGAGAGGAAATCCGCCGCGTTCAAAGAGAGTTTAATATTACAACGCTCTTTGTGACACACGATCAAGAAGAGGCAATGTCGATTTCCGACCGTGTCGGAGTCATGTTCCGCGGAGCACTTCTTCAAGTAGCCCCTCCTCAGGAGGTCTACCAATCGCCAATTAACTCGACCGTTGCTCGTTTCGTAGGTAATATGAATGAAATCCCAGCGATAGTTTCAGGAAACTCCGTCGCAGTCCTTGGAATGACTCTCAGACTTGATGATAAATCATCATTTAGTTCGAATAGCAAGAAACGTGTTGCACTTATTAGGCCCGAGGATTTAGAAATTGTTCAACCGAATCATATGGGGGCGGTAGGGAAAATCTCTGGGATTTCATTTCTCGGTCCTCTTTCAATCGTTGAAGTTGAACTCACTTCACGGACAGTTGTACGTGTCGCTAAGCCCTCACAGTCAATCAGCCACCTCGTGCGCGGCCAACAAATCGCCGTTGTAACAACGGCGGAGAGAGTTTTGGTAGGCGATTAATGCAGCCGATTTTTTCGAACTCTATCGTTAAGAATCGACCCAATGCAGATGGTTGGCGACAGCTCCTTTTAGATCGCCGTGAATCTTATGTGGGTGATATTCCCACAACGATTGCCCAGCCACTACTCAACATCATCCACATTTCTGACACACATATTTGCGATGCACAATCACCGGCACGAGTCGAATATCTCGATAGGTATGCCGATCCACACCATCCGGTATCGAAGAAACTAGGCGCACTAGTAGGTACCTATCGACCGCAAGAGTCTCTCACTGCCCATGTTATGGAAAGCATGTTACAAGCCATAAATCGAGTCGATCGCGCGCCAATTACAAAACAGAAGATTGACTCAGTGATTATTACAGGTGACTTAACGGACAATGCCCAGCGCAATGAACTGATGTGGTTCTCCGCTCTCTTAAAGGGAGAAAAAATAAGACCTGATAGTGGCTCAAGAAACGAATGGGAAGGTGTTGGAGGAAAGATTTATTCGCCGTTTTATTGGAATCCTCATGGTACGCCTCGAGGCGAACTCGATGATTATCCACGCGAACTTTACGGCTTTCCAACCATTCCTGAATTGATGCATGCGGTTCGCGCACCGTTTTTTGCTTCAGGAGTTAAATACTTATGGTTGGCTGTGCATGGTAATCACGACGCGCTGCTACAAGGAACGGTAGCGCCTAGCCCTATATTAAGAGAAATTGCTCAAAGTGATTGGAAAATAATTGACATTCCCGAAGAGACTGCGATCTCTGCCCTCCGTGATGTAAGTGAAATTGGTCCGGCAAGTTATCCGAATGTTGAAGATCCCAGTACCGCTAATGTTACTGCAGATAGCTCAAGAGATTTTGTAGAAGATTCGACATGGGTGGAACAGCTTTATCACGAAGATGAAGACAACGGACTGACTTTGTCCAACGTGCAGAATAGTCGTAAATACTGGAGAAGAGATTTCGAGAAAGTAACAGTTTTAGCTCTTGATACCGTCAATCCTTATGGGGGTTGGCAGGGATCCATTGATGAGGAACAGTTCAATTGGCTCAAGTCTCAACTAGAGCAGTTGCGGCATCGTTATGTTGTTATTTCTAGTCATCATCCGATCCAGGACCAATACAACGACTATTCCCCAGCAGGAGAACCCAGGCGGGTACTCGGAAGTGAAATTGAGCGACTCTTAATTAAAGAGCGAAGTGTCATTGCCTGGATTTGTGGACATACTCATCGTCATCGAATGGCTTATTTTGGCCCAGATAATAGTCACGGCTTTTGGCAGATAGAAACAGCATCACTTATAGATTGGCCACAACAAGGGCGAATTATCGAAATCTTTCTAGATCAACACGAACAAGTGTGGATTGCTTCAACACCAATTAATCATTCGGGCTCGATACTTCCAGATCCTGAACACCTCCGTCTAGATGAAGTGAATGAGCTGGCCGGCTTATCTCGACTCTTATCTGTAAATGATTGGCAACGCAGAGGAGGAATCTTTGCTATTGAGAATAATGAAGGAGAATCTTTTGATCGTAATGGAATAGTTGTGTTGCCGAAGAGAATTTAAGGGACTAGCACAAGGCGGATGGGATTGCCGATTTTCTTTTCGAGTTTTTCTAGCGCGAGAGCTGCTTGATCAAGCGGAAGAACTTCAGAAACCGATTTCGATAAAGAGAGTTTTCCTTCTTTTACAAATTCAACAAGCTCCTTGGTGTGAATTGGTTCAGAGCCATAATGTCCAAGTATTTGAGTGCGCATATAGGTAAATGCCATGTCATTGGGAATTGTGATGGGTTCATTTGCAATTCCAACAATTACTAATCGCCCTTGCTCGCCTAGAAGTGAGAGAGCTTGTTTCCGAACCGGTGTGACTCCAGCAAAATCGAAGGCAGCGTTGAGGCCTCGGTGCTTCTTGAGCTCATCATCGCTGGGGTCAAAGGCGAAATCAGCCCCAATTTCAAGGGCTTTCTGTCGAGCTTCAGCCCGAGGATCAATCGCGATGATTTTTGAAGCGCCGATTAATTTCAAGAGTTGAACTGCGTGAATTCCGAGTCCACCAACTCCAAATACCGCAGCGGTCTCACCTTTCTGCATTTTCGCAGTTGATGAGATTGCGGCCCAGGGAGTAGAGACTGCATCAGGAATGATTGCTGCTTCTTCAAATGGCAGGTTTTCTGGAATTTTCACTAATAGCGCGGCTTTGGTTACTACATATTCGGCATAACCGCCGTCGTAATCAAATCCCAAAGTAGTGATCTGATTCTTCTCGTTACGTTCGCCAGCAATCACAAGTACGCGATCACCAACTTGGTAAGTATGTACTCCTTCGCCAAGTTGATCGATCGTTCCGGCAACTTCATGACCCAGCGTTACTTCATCGCCAATTAAATAACCAGGGGAGAGAGTTCCATCGAGGAAGTGCACATCTGATAAACAAACACCAGCAGCGCCAACTTTAATTCGAACTTCTCCATGCCTTGGGATGGGAATCGGAACATCTTTTACTTCAAATTTCCGCGATGAGACTGTGATGCGTCCGGCCTTCATGCGATCAATCCTTGCGCACGATTGATAAGAATGTTGACTCCCATGCCGAACCCTTTAAATGCAGGGTTAGTTGTCTGTCCAGCTTTATAGCGCGCCCAGATCTGTTGGATGATGACTGTAAGACGGAAAAGACCGAAGACTTCATAAAAAGTGAAATCGTCACAACGGCGATTACTTAATTCCAGATACTTAGCGATGAATTCCTTACGCGTTGGCATTCCGTCAAGGTGACTGGGTTGCCTGCGCAGGGATGCAAACATCGGTTCATCATCTTTATCGATCCAATACGCGAGAGCCGAACCAAGATCCATCAGCGGATCACCCACAGTGGCAAGCTCCCAATCCAGCACGCCCACCAGCTTTTTCTGGCCCAAATCAAAGACCATATTGTCGATCCGCCAATCTCCGTGAATGATGCATGAATCCACATCATCGGGCTTATGCGCATCAAGCCACCGCATCACATCTTCACCATCAGGAACATCATCAGTCAAAGCGTTGCGATAGCGCTTTGACCATCCCTCTACTTGGCGCGTTACATAGCCTGCGCCCTTATTGAGTTCGCTTAAGACAGATGCATCGACTGAATGAAGTTGAGCCAGGCCAGAAACTAAAGAGTTAGCCATGATGGAAATATCTTCTTTAGAAAGTGTGTCAGGAACTTCGCGTCGGAATATTTCACCGTGAATGCGATCCATCACATAGAAATCAGAACCAATAATCGAGTGGTCGTCACAGAGAGCAATGACATTG